>Ga0126307_10000185_pt1 | contig 39359 bp, 43 predicted proteins | sample Plot28_FD_89955 | JGI IMG/M metagenome (GOLD analysis project Ga0126307, IMG submission 89955) | Serpentine soil microbial communities from UC McLaughlin Reserve, CA, USA - Plot28 | ecosystem: Environmental > Terrestrial > Soil > Grasslands | place: USA: UC McLaughlin Reserve, Lake County... | reverse complement strand
TCGATGTCGAGGGTGATCTCGTCGCCATCCTGGACAGCGGCGATCGGTCCGCCGCGGATCGCCTCGGGAGCGACGTGGCCGGCCATCAGCCCGTGGGTCGCGCCCGAGAAGCGACCGTCGGTGAGCAGGGCGACCTGATCGCCGATCCCCTCGCCCACGAGCGCGGCGGTGACCTGGAGCATCTCGCGCATCCCGGGGCCGCCCGAGGGGCCCTCGTTGCGGATCACGATGACGTCCCCAGGATTGATTCCCTGCTGTTCGACAACGGCGAAGCACTCCTCCTCGGAGCCAAAGACCCGTGCTGGCCCGGTGTGCTTCTTGCGCTCCTCGCCCGCGACCTTGACGACACAGCCCTCGGGCGCCAGGTTGCCGCGCAGAATGACCAGGCCGCCCGTGGGCTTCAGCGGGTCATCGAGCGGGCGGACGACCTGCTGCGCCGGAGTCTCCTGGGTCGCGTCGGCCTCCTCGCCGATCGTCCTGCCGGTCACCGTGATGCACTCGCGGTGCAGCACGCCGGCTTCGTCGAGGCGCTTGGCGAGCACGCCGATACCGCCGGCCTCGTAGAGGTCCTTGGCGACGAAGCGACCGCCGGGCTTCAGGTCGCCCAACAGCGGCGTCTTCTCGGAGATCCGGTCGAAGTCGTCGATGGAGAGCTCGATCCCGGCCTCATTGGCGACCGCGAGCAGGTGGAGCACGCCGTTGGTCGAGCCACCTGACATCGCCACGGTGGCGATTGCGTTCTCGATCGAGTCCTTCGTGATGATTTGAGATGGGCGAAGGTCGTCGGCGAGGACCTTCATGACCAGTTCACCCGTCTCACGCGCAACCTGCTCGCGCGCGCCGGCGACCGCCGGGACCATGCCGGATCCCATCGGAGTGATCCCCATCACCTCGAACGCCGAGGCCATTGTGTTGGCGGTGAACTGCGCGCCGCAGGCGCCGGCGCCGGGGCTGGCACAGCCCTCCAGCTCGTAGAGATCGTCATCCGACATCTCGCCAGTGGCGTGCTTGCCGATCGCCTCGAAGACGTCCTGGATCGTCACGTCCTGGTCACGCCAGCGTCCGGGCAGGATCGAACCGCCGTAGAGCATCAGCGACGGGACGTCGAGGCGGGCGAGCGCCATCACGCAGCCCGGAATCGTCTTGTCGCAGCCCGAGAGGGCGATCACCGCGTCGAACTGGTAGCCGCGCGCGGTCAGCTCGATCGAGTCCGCAATCACCTCTCGACTGACAAGCGAGGTCTTCATGCCCTCGGTGCCCATCGTGATCCCGTCCGAGATGGCGATCGAGTTGAACTCGAGCGGCGTGCCGCCGGCTGCGCGGACGCCCTCCTTGACGTGCTCGGCGAGACCGCGGAGGTGGAAGTTGCAGGGCATCGCCTCGATCCAGGTGTTGGCGATGCCGACCGTGGGCCGGCGAAGGTCGTCGTCGTCGAACCCGATCCCCTTCATGTAGGCGCGAGCGAAGGCGCGCTCCGGGCCGTCGAAGACGACGCTCGAACGCGTTCGCATGCCGTTGGTGGTTACTTCTGCCATTGCCTCAAGGCTGTCAAATCGCGTCTCACCATCTCCGGGTCGAGCTGCGTTCCTACGTGATCCAGATTGGCGATCCCGAGGATGTGCGCTTCGTCCCAGCTGAGTGCCATCCACTTCGCCAGAACGTCATCTGCGTCCGGAAGCCGAATGCGATCGTCCTCACGAAAGCGAACGCAGTACTCCATCAGCAGCTCATGGCTTCTTGCGTCGTACGAGATGATCGGGCGCTGCGGGTAGATCAGGTAGCCGTACTCGCCGCCGGGGTCCTCGATCGCGAGGAACCCAAGCGTTTCGTACATCTCGGCAGCCCGGACCCCAACGACGGACCGCAGCAGCTCGCGCGCTGCTCGCTCATCGGCCATGACTGGCATCAGCCGCCGGCCGCCTGCGGGAAGAAGATCACGCGTTCGGCATTCGCCGGGACCTCGGAGAAGTCGCGCACCATGGTCGCCTCGCGGCTGCCACCGGTGCCCTCGTGGGGGACCGCCGCCCACATGCCGAGATCGAGCTGGCGCCGGAACTCTTCCACGAGCCGCTCCTCGTCCTCCGCCACGGCGGGGTCGCCCTCCGCGAGCAGCACATCGCCCTTCCCAGGAGTCATGCGAAGCAGCTTCATGAGTTGATTATGCCCAGCGCATCGACCGGCCCCGCGCCGGAGCCGATCTCGCGCAGGCCGTTAGCCACAGCCTCGGCCGCCACCTGGCGGGCGGTGCGGGCCGCCTCCAGCGGCGTATCCGCGAGCGCGAGGCGCGCGGCCAGCACCGATGAGTGGGTGCAGCCCGACCCATGCGAGGCGCCGTGCTCGTGACGGGGGCCCTCGATCTCCTCCAGGAGCGCACCGTCGAAGTAGCGGTCGGTGCCGTCGAGGTGCCCGCCGGTCACCACCGCGACCTCCGGGCCAAGTGCGTGGACGGCTCGCACCAGTTCATCCGACGAGGCGTCCTCCGTGAGTCCTGTCAGCTCACGCGCCTCCGCGGCGTTCGGCGTGACCACGGTGGCTTTGGGGACGATCCGCTCGATCAGCGCCCGCCTCGCCTCGGGCTTCAGCAGGACGGCGCCGCTCTCGGCGACCATCACGGGATCGAGCACGATCGGCGCATCTCCGACCATCTCCAGCGCCTCGTCGACCGCCTCGATCGTCGGCTGGTCGAAGAGCATTCCGATCTTCACCGCGTCCACGCCCATATCCATGACTACGGCGCGGACCTGGTCGAGGATGAACTGGCGGGGCAGGGTCTCGACCGAGATCACCTCGTGGGTGTTCTGAGCGGTGAGGGCGACGATCGCCGAGGTGCCGTGCACACCGCAGCGGGCGAACGCCTTCAGGTCCGCCTGTATCCCAGCGCCGCCGCCGGAATCGGAGGTCGCGATGGTCATCGCGATCGGGATGCTTCGCTCGGCTGTCACGCGGTTAAGGCTAGTGACGGTGGCTACGCGGGCCGGGGTAACGCAAGCGCGGTCCGCTCGTAGCGGCCGGCGGAGTCCGCGCGCAGGTAGCCCGCCAGCTCGAGTCGCACCAGCGCCGCCGCCAGCGGCCCGGGCTCGAGACCGGAGGACCGTGCCAGCGCGTCCGCGCTGCTGGAGCCGCGCTCCACGAGATCGAGGACGGCCGCCAGATCGGGCTCCAGCCTCTGGCCCTGGACCCGCGAGCGCTCACGGTGCTCTGCCCCGACGCCGATCATCGAATCGAGCACGTCCTGCCCGCAGCGGATCACCGTGGCTCCGTCCCGGAGCAATGCATTGGTTCCCGCCGCCGGTGAGGAGCCGACTCGGCCCGGAACCGCGCCCACCTCCCTATCCAGGTCGTGCGCCATCTCGGCCGTGATCAGGGAGCCAGAGCGCTCCCGCGCCTCCACCACCACGGTCATGTGGGCGAGGGCAGCCATGATCCTGTTGCGCGCCGGGAAGGTCCACCGGCGCGCGGTGGTCCCAGGCGGCAGCTCCGAGATCACGAGGCCCTTCTCGACGATCTCGTCGTAGAGCCGGGAATGGCGCGGCGGATACGGGACGTCCACTCCGCATCCGAGGACCGCCACAGTGAGGCCGCCCGCGTCCAATGCGCCCCGGTGCGCGCAGGAGTCGATGCCGATCGCCATCCCGCTGACCACCGTCAGCCCCGCCCAGGCCACCTCGCGGGCGAGGTCGGTCGCGAGCTCGCGTCCGTAGCTGCTTGCCCGTCGCGAACCGACGATGGTGAGCATCTGATCCGCGGAGAGCTCCACCAGATGGCTCGTATCCCCTCGGCCGAACAGCACGGCCGGCACGTCCCCGAGCGCAGTGAGCGCGCTCGGGTACAGCGAGTCGTGGCGACAGCAGGCCCAGGCGCGAGCTCCGGCGATCACCGCTCGCAGGCCCTCCGTGTCGCGCTCCGCAGCCCGCTCGAGAAACTCATCGGCCTGCGAACGGGCCATCGCCCTGGCCAGTTGATCGTCAGGGAGGGCAAGCAGCTCGTGGGCCCGGCTTCCCGAGGTGTTCTCGACCGCGTTCTCGATGTGCCCCGCCAGGGAAGCGACCAGCCAGGCCCGCCGCAGGCACTCCGGGCAGGCGCGCGGACCCGGCCCCGCGCTCATTGCTCGTTTCGCCTGCGCTTGTCGATCGCCTCAGATACGTGCTCCACGTTGATCCGCTCCTCCCCTGCAAGATCGGCGATGGTGCGCGCGAGCCGCAGGCATCGATCCCAGCCACGCGCGCTCAGGCCGAGCTTGCTATGTCCCTCGTCGAGCGTCCGCCGCGGCGCCGGGTCAAGACGGCAATGCCGGCGCACCTCGCTGGGTGTCATGTCAGGGTTCGCACGTCCCGGCCCGAGTCGCTCCTCCTGAGCCGCTCTCGCCGCCAGCACCCGCTCCCGCACCGCCGAGGAGTCTTCACTCTTCGCCTCCGTCAATTGCTCGGGCGGTGGTGGGTCCACCGTGAAGGTGATGTCGATTCGATCTGCCAGGGCGCCGCTGAGCTTGGCCATGTACCTGGTGACGGCGCCCGGATGACAGTCGCATTCGCCGGAGTCCGGGCCGTTGCCGCATGGGCAGGGGTTCGACGCCGCCACGAGCATGAAGCTGCACGGGAGCGACACCGTGCCCGTCGTCCGGGTGACGGTGACCTCCCCCTCCTCGAGGGGGACTCGCAACGCCTCCAGCGCGTCACGCCGGAATTCGCCGAGCTCATCCAGGAAGAGGACCCCGCGATGCGCCCGAGTCACCTCTCCCGGGCGCGGGGGCGAGCCGCCCCCGACGAGCGCCCGACCCGACACGGTGTGGTGAGGGGCTCTGAACGGCCGGCGGACTAGCGGACCACCATTTTCGCCGCAGACCCCCGCGATCCGGGTCACCTCGATCACCTCGTTCCGGCTCAACGGTGGGAGCAGCGAGGGCAACCGGTTCAGCGCCAGCGTTTTGCCGCCACCCGGGGGACCGATCAGCAGGATGCTGTGCGCGCCGGCCGCCGCGACCTCCAGGCACCGGCGCAACGCGGGATGGCCGCGTAGATCCTCCAGGTCGGGAAGATCGTCGTCGGGGAGCTCGGGCGGCGACGCCGGCGGAATCGGCTCAATGGATCCTTCCGCCAGCTCGCGCAGACTGGTGACGCGATCCACCGGCACCACCTCGAGCCCGCCGACCAGTGCCGCCTGAGCAGCATCACCCGGGGCTACGGCGACGCCCCTCATGCCCCACCCCCTGGCTCCTTCGGCCATCGCGAGCGCGCCGGGGACCGGCCGGATCGCTCCATCAAGTGCGAGCTCGCCCGCCAGCGCGTATCGGTCGAGCACCGTTCGCGGCAGCTGACCCGACGCGACCAGCACCGCCGCGGCGATCGCCAGGTCGAATCCAGGCCCGGCCTTGCGGACATCGGCCGGCGCGAGGTTGGCGGTGATCCGGTGCTGCGGGTACTTGAAGCCGGAGTTGACCAGCGCGGAGCGGACCCGCTCCCGCGACTCCCTCACGGCGGCGTCGGGCAAGCCGACGATCGTGAATGACGGGAGTCCCCCGCCGATGTCGACCTCGACGTGCACCGGCTCCGCGTCGACACCGATCAGGGCAAAGGTGCGCGCGATCGCGAACATGGGTCGACCGTATGGCGGCCGGTTTCGCGGTTGGCGCCCCGAACGTGACGCTCCCGTGACGCCCTCGGTGCGGTTTGCGCGCGCCCCGGGCGGTCGTGCGACGAAGGCTGAAGAGATGACCTATGCCAGGCAGCGGCTCGGCAGGAGAGCCGAAACTCTGGTCGCAGAGCGACTCGAGCAGGCGGGCTGGCGAATCGTCGACCGGAACGTCCGCCTCCCATCGGGAGAGCTCGACATCGTCGCCCTCGACGGCGGGACGCTCGTGTTCGTCGAGGTCAAAGCCGGTCGCGCCGGGGCGACGGTCGGACCCGAGCTGCCCGCGCATGCCGTCGGCCGCCGCAAGCAGCTCAAGTTGCGCCGGCTGGCGCGCGAGTGGATCGCCGAGGGCCGGGGGCCCTCAGGCGTCGCGGGCTATCGCTTCGACGTCGTCGGGGTCCGCTTCGGCCCTGATGGCCTCGCGGATATCGATCACATCCGCCATGCCTTCTGAATCGAATCCCTCGAACTCCCCGGCCGGCGTCCCGAGTTCGAGTTGGGAGTACGCGATCGAGGCGAATGAGCGCCGGTGCAGCGGGCAGATGCCGTGCACCATGATCGCCTCGCGATGCTCCGGGGTCGAGTAGCCGACATTTCCCTCGAAGCCCCATTCGGGATAGAGCGGCGCCACCCGACGCATGTAGCGATCGCGAGTCACCTTGGCGATCACCGACGCGGCGGCGATCGCCGCGCTGCGTGCGTCCCCGTTCACCACCCGCTCGTGATCCAGCTCACAGGCGTGGAGCCGGAATCCGTCGACGAGGCGCGTGGCGTCCGCCTGCGCCACCGTATGCATGCAGTCCGTCAGGGCGGCCATGTTGGAGACGTGCAGGCCGTTGCGATCGATGCAGCGCGGCGAGCGCACGGCAACCGAGATGCAGGCCGCAGCACGAATCACGGAGGGATAGAGCTGCTCCCGCTCCTCCTCGCTCTTCTGCTTCGAGTCGTCCAGTCGCGCCAGAGCCAACCGCTCGGAACGACCGATCCGCTCGAGGTCGATCAGGACGCCCGCAGCGAGCAGCGGCCCGGCGAGCGATCCTCGCCCGGCCTCGTCCACCCCGGCCACGAAGCGGCGGCCGAAAGAGCGATCGAACTTGAAGAGGCGAGCGGCCGTGCGCTTCTTCCGCCGCTTCGCAGGAGAGCTAGAAGATCCCGATTCGGTCGGGCGGCCAGTAGGTCCCAAAGGCCTTGCCGATGATCCAGTCTCTGGGGACGGGGCCCCAGAATCGGCTGTCGTCGCTCGAGCCACGGTTGTCGCCCATCATGAAGTAATGATCGGGCGGGATGGTGATCTGTTTGGGCAAATTGCAGGCTCCGCCTGGCGCACAGGGGTTGATGAAGCCCTCGTCGGCGACCTTCCCGTCGACGACCGGGTGCCCGTTCTGGACGCTGAGCGTGTCGCCGGGGCCCGCGACGATCCGCTTGATGAAGTTCGTCTCGGACTCGCCCGGTGTGGGCGTGTTACAAGCGGCTTCACTTCCAGTGTTGGGTCCTGTCCGAGGATTACCGCATTCAACTCCACCATTGGTGGCCCCATCCGGCGGGTGGAAAACGATGATGTCGCCGATGCTCGGATCGGTGAAGTGGTAGAGGAACCGGTTGACCAGCACTCGCTGGCCGACGTCGAGCGTCGGCTCCATCGACTCCGAGGGAATCTGGTACGGCTTGACGATGAAGGCCTGGATCCCCAGCGCCAGCCCGAGAGCGAGCGCGACGATGACGACGAGCTCGAGGAGCGCGCCCTGGGTGCTGTGGGGCCTCGGGATTCTCAGTCTTCTGCCTTCTCGGGGGCGGCGGCGTCGTCCGTAGCCTCTGGCTCCGGCTCCTGGTTCGCCTCCGCCTCTTCCCCACCAGCATCCCCTGTGTCCTCCGCGGCTTCCGTCTTCGAGGCCTCACCCTCTTCGGCTTCGGCCTCCTCCTCAGGCGGCTCGACCAGCTCGGCCTCCGCCTCGGTGACCGCGACACCCTCGGCGTCCACCGCTTCGGCTTCCTCCTCGGCGACGAGCACGTCGTCCTCGATGCCCCAGCGCCGCTCCGCGACGCGGGCGCTCTTGCCGACCTTCTCACGCAGGTAGTAGAGCTTCGCGCGCCGGACATCGCCGCGTGCGGCGATCTCGAGCTTTTCGATCTTCGGAGAGTGCAGCGGGAAGGTTCGCTCGACGCCCACGCCGAACGACTGCTTCCTCACCGTGAACGTCTCGCGGACGCCGCTCCCCTGGCGCTTGATGACGATGCCCTCGAACACCTGGGTCCGCCTGCGGTTCCCCTCGACCACCTGGAAGTGAACTCGCACGCGGTCGCCAGCGCCGAACTTGGGGCGCTGCTTCAGGTCTCGCTTCTCGAGGCTCTCGATGACTGTGCTCATCAGATGATGGGTGGAGATGCTGGTGGTGATGCTGCGAGCCCGATCTGAGCGACGCCTAAAGCATTCGCGACTGGACTCAAAAAAATGCGCGTTCCGGAGGGCCCGCGCAGACGAGAAATGTAGCGGAGAAGCGTTACTTCGCCCGATCGCGGGCTTGCGCCAGGCGCCACGCCTTCACCTTCGCGTGGTTGCCTGACTTCAGCACCTCGGGAACCTCCCAGCCGCGGTAGCTCGCCGGTCGCGTGTAGTGCGGGTACTCGGGGAATCCCCCCAGGGCCTCGCTGTAGGACTCCTCGAGCGCACTCTCCGAGTCGCCCAGAGCACCGGGCAGCTTCCGCAGCACCGAGTCGGCGATCACCATCGCGGGCAGCTCCCCGCCGGCGAGCACGTAGCGGCCGATCGAGATCGACTCATCCGCGAGGTGCTCGACGACTCGCTCGTCGAAGCCCTCGTAGCGGCCGCAGAGCAGGGCGACGTGAGGCTCCTTGGCGAGCTCGGCCGCGAGGGCCTCGTCGAGCAGCCGCCCCGCAGGGGCCAGCGCGATCTTGCGGACGCCCTCGCGGTTCGCACCGTAGGACGCCTCGAGCGCGGCGTCCACCACATCGACCCGCATCAACATCCCAGCGCCTCCGCCGTAAGGCGAGTCGTCCACCTGGCCGGCGCCGAGCGGGGTCGTGTCCCGATAGTTGTGGAAGCTCAGCTCGTTGCCGTGGACGATCGCGTTGGAGACGTGCCGTTGGCGCACGAACCACTCGAAGTGCTCCGGGAAGAGCGTGAACACGTCGATGCGCACAGCTACGCCCTCAGTCCAGGATGTCGACGACCACGCGCTTCTCCTCGCGGGTCGCCGCGGCCTTCATCACAGAGCGCAACGCGTTGGCGACGCGGCCGCCCCGGCCGATCACGCGGCCGAGGTCGTCGTCCGCCACCTCTACCTCCAAGACCACCTCACCGTCGATCTCCTCAACTTCAGTCACCTGGACCGCGTCCGGGTCCTCGACGAGGGAACGGGTCAGGAACTCGAGTAGATCGCGCACGGCCGCGCTAACTGCCGGTCGACTCGATGCCCTTGGTGCGGAGCAGGGTGGCCACCGTCTGCGTGGGTCGCGCACCCTTCTCGAGCCAATGCTTCGCGCGATCCTCGTCGATCACGATCAGCGACGGGTCCGGCTGGGGGTTGTACTGGCCGATCGTCTCGATCGTCCGACCGTCCCGCGGCGAGCGTTGATCGGCGACGACAACCCTCCAGATCGGGTTCTTCTTGGACCCGACCCTGCGAAGTCTGATTCTCACGGACATGCGGCGGCGGAGGTTAGACGATCGCGGTGCGAACGCCTCAGGGGCTGCCGACGCGATACGCGTAGAACATCTCGCTCAGGTTGGAGTCGCCGTCGTTCTGGACGAGCAGCCTGATGTCTCCACCCGGCGGGATCGTGACCGTCTGAGCGCCGCTGTTGCAGCTCGTGGCGACAGCACTGCCTCAGCGCATGCCGCGCATGAGCTGCTGCGGGTCGGGCATCTTGCCCTCCGACATCTGCTTCATCAGCTTGTTCATCTGGCCGAACTGCTTGACCAAGCGGTTGACGGCCTGAACGGTCGTCCCCGATCCGGTCGCGATCCGCTTACGGCGCGAGCCATTGATCTCTGTCGGGTGTGAACGCTCGTATGGCGTCATCGACTGGATGATCGCCTCGAGCCGGTCGAGCTCGCGCTCGTCCACCTGCCCCATCCCCTGCATCGCCTTCCCCATCCCCGGGACCATCTTCATCAGGTTGCCGAGCGGTCCCATGCTGCGGACCTGCTTCATCTGCTTCAGGAAGTCGTCGAGGGTGAACTGCTGCGTGCGGATCTTGCGCTCGAGGTCGGCCGCCTGGTCCTCGTCGAACTCGTCCTGGGTCTTCTCGATCAGCGACATGACGTCGCCCATGCCGAGGATTCGCCCGGCCATCCGGTCCGGGTGGAAGCGCTCGAGCTCGTCGAGCTTCTCGCCGGTGGAGCCGTACATGATCGGCTTGCCGGTGACGGCCCGGACCGAGAGCGCGGCCCCGCCCCTGGCGTCGCCATCGAGCTTGGTGACCACGACGCCATCGAAGTCGGCGACCTCGGCGAAGCTCTCTGCGACGTTCACCGCGTCCTGCCCGGTCATCGCATCCACGACCAGGAGGACGTTGTGGGGCTTCGTGACCTTGCGGAGCTCCGCCAGCTCGTCCATCAGTGCCTGGTCGACGTGGAGCCGGCCCGCTGTATCGACGATCAGCACGTCCCGGTTCTCCTGCACAGCCTGATCGCGCGCCCACTTGGCGACCTTCACGGCGTCCTTCTCGCCATGCTGCGAGTAGACCTGGGCCTTGGCCTGCGCGCCGAGCTTCTCGAGCTGCTCGACGGCGGCTGGCCGCTGCAGGTCGCAGGCGGCGAGGGCGACGTCCTTGTTCTGCTTCTTGAGGAGCTTTGCGAGCTTGGCGCTCGCCGTGGTCTTACCCGAGCCCTGCAGGCCCGACATCAGGATCACCGTGGGTCCGCTCGGCGCAAAGACGAGGTCCCGTCCGGACCCGCCCATCAGGGTGGTGAGCTCGTCGTTCACGGCCTGGATCACCGTTTGGCCGGGATTGAGCGCCTCCGAGACCTCCTCCCCCGCGAGCCTTTCCTTCAGGGCTGCGGTGAAGTCCTTGACGACCTTGAAGTTGACGTCGGCCTCGAGCAGCGCGAGACGGACTTCACGCAGGGCCTTGTTGACGTCGTCCTCGGAGAGCTTGCCCCGCGAACGAACGTCTGAGAGCACGCCCTGAAGGCGCTCTGAAAGCTGGTCGAACATGGACCGCTGAGCTTAGGTGGTCATGGACAGCGGTCGAGGCGCGCGGTCAGCGGGTCTGCCCCGCGGCCGCGCGCGTCGGCGTTCGGGCGGCACTTGTGGCGTCGCCCTGAGGCATGGGCCCGGCGCGCCGCGCGGTAGCCGAGCAGGTACGGCGTCGGATCGACCGGGGTCCCGAAATGTCTGACCTCGAAGTGGAGATGGGGCCCGGTCGAGTGGCCGGTCGAGCCGACGTAGCCGATTGTCTGACCGCCTGACACCGACTGGCCGACGGACACCGCGATTCGCGACTGGTGCGCGTACCAGCTCTCGAATCCAAGTCGGTGGCTGATCACCGTGAGATTGCCGTAGCCGCCGGTGTTGGAGCCGGCGAAGGAGACGACCCCCACGCCGCCCGCGTGGATCGGGGTTCCCGCCGGCTCCGGGAAGTCGAGCCCCGTGTGCCAGCGCCCGGGAGGGATCCAGCCGAAGCCGTCTCCCACCCGACCTGGGACCGGCCTGAAGAAGCGGACCGGGCTGTTGGGCGACCCAGTGGTGATGACCGGTCCGCTGCGAAGAGCGTTGACCGTCGAGGGACCCGCGATCCCGTCCACCTGCAGGCGGGCCGCGGACTGGTAGCGGCGAACCGCGCTCTTCGTGTTTGCGCCGAAGCCACCGTCGAACCCGCCCGGCTCAAAACCGCGCTCGTGGAGAAGGAACTGCAGGGCTGCCACGTCCCAGCCGCGCTTGCCCACCTTCAAGGGCCGGACGCCGAGATTCGGCTTGCCGCGTCTGCCGAGGGCTGCGCGGGTCTTGGGCCCCGCGATTCCATCGACGGCCAGCCCATGCCGCGACTGGAAGGTGCGGACTGCGCCCTGTGTCCAGGGACCGCTGATCCCGTCGACCGGGTGCGGATAGAGGCCGAGCCCGGTCATCGCGACCTGGAGCGCCGCGATGTCGGCGCTGGCCGCGCTCGCCGTAGCCGGCGCCGCCAGCGCTATCGCCCCTATCGCGCCCAGAAGGGCGAGCAACCTTGTGCCTCCCGACGGCACCCCACGAGCTTCCCCTGATCCGCCGATTCATCCGCAGGGCTCCTTGCACCCCGGGTAACGCGGGTCTACTCGGTGAGCAGTGCCCGCGCGAACTGCTCGGCATCGAACGGCCGCAGGTCCTCGAGCGATTCGCCGATCCCGATCAGCTTCACCGGGATGCCGAGCTCCGCCGCGATCGCCAGGGCCACCCCGCCCTTCGCGCTGCCGTCCAGCTTGGTGAGGACCGCGCCGGTCACCTCAACCGACTTGGCGAACTCCTGCGCCTGACGGACGCCGTTCTGCCCCGTGGTCGCGTCGATCACGACCAGCGTCTCGTGCGGCGCCTCTGGAATCTGCTTGGAGATCACCCGCCGGACCTTGGCCAGCTCCTCCATGAGGTTGCCGTGCGTGTGGAGCCGCCCAGCCGTGTCGCAGATCACCACGTCGGCGCTGCGTGCCTGCGCCGCGGCCACGCCATCGAAAACGACCGCGCCCGGATCGCCGCCCTCGGTGCCGCGGACGATCTGCGTCCCGGCACGGTCCGCCCACTCCTGGAGCTGGTTGACGGCCGCCGCTCGGTAGGTGTCTGCGGCCGCGACGATTACGTCGAGCTCGAGCTCCTTCTGCAGATGCCAGGCGACCTTGCCGATCGTCGTCGTCTTGCCGGTGCCGTTGACGCCGACGACCATCAGCACCGACGGGCGATCCGGGAGGTGGATGCGGGCGGCATTCTCCCCGCCTGGCGATGCCGTCTCGGCCAGCAGAGCGATCAGGCGCTCCCGAAGTGCCTCTCCACCGGTGAGCTCGCCGGCCTCCACCTCATCCTCCAGCCGGCGGACGACGGCCGCGGTGGTTGGGGCGCCCACGTCGGCGAGGATCAGGGCCTCCTCGATGTGCTCCCAGGTCGAGTCGTCGATCCGCTCCGTGAAGCTCGAGGAGAGCTCGGCGCTGAGGGCCTGGCGGCTGCGCGTGAGCCCCTGGCGGAGGCGCCGGAAGACGCCCGCTCGTTCCTCCTCGGGTACGGCAGCCGCGGAGACCTCTCGATCGCCGAGGTCGAAGGCCTCTTGCCACGTGCGCGCCATCGGCGCCGCAGACTAAGCGGCTTCGGCTTCGGTGGCTTCAGCGACAGGGGTGACGCCGGTGCCGAGCTCGTCCCGCGGCAGCTTGCGCGAGACCACCTTGGTGATTCCGTCGCCGCCCATGCTGACTCCGTAGAGGATGTCGGCGGCGTCCATCGTGCGCTTCTGGTGCGTGACGACGATGAACTGGGAGCGCTCGGAGAAACGGCGGACCAGCCGCAGGAAGCGGTCGATGTTGATGTCGTCGAGAGCGGCCTCGACCTCGTCCAGGATGTAGAAGGGGCACGGCCGCGCCATCAGCACGGCGAAGACGAAGGCGAGGGCGACCAGCGACTTCTCGCCGCCGGAGAGCAGGGAGAGGCGCCGGGTCGACTTGCCCGCGGGCGTGACCTCGATCTCGACGCCGCCGTCGTCGTCCGGCGGCAGCAGCTCGTCCGGGTCGCCGGCGTCGCCCTCCTCGGTCTCGGGCACCTGGCCGGCGAACGGCCGCGGACCGACGTCAACCCTGCGCAGGCGACCCTTGCCTCCCGGGAAAAGCTCGGCCACCATCTCCTCGAAGCCGCGGGCCGTGGCCTCGAAGGTCTGCTCGAACGCTGCGGCGATCTCGCGGTCGGTCCGCCGGATCAGGGCGCGCAGCTCCGTGATCGCCTTCTCCAGGTCCTTGCGCTGCTCGGCCAGCTCGGTGACGTGCTCACGCGCCTCGGCGTACTCGCGCTCGGCGAGCGGGTTGACGGGTCCGATCTGTTCGCGGTTCCGATCGAGCCGGGCGAGCTTGGTCTCGATCGCCTCGCGGTCCTCGTCACCAATGGCCTCGGCGGCGGCCGTGAGCTCCTCGCCGAGGGCGGCCCCGAGGCGCTGCAGCTCCGTGGTGCTCTCGTCACGGTGACCCCGGAGCTGGGTCGCCTCGACCTCGGCGACGGTCATCGCCTCGCTCGCCTCGCGCAGCTCGCCCTGGAGGCCGAACTCCTGCTGTGAGCACTCCCGCAACTCGGCGGCGACGTCTCCTCCATCGGAGCCCTCGGTCTCACCCAGCTTGGCGGCGCGCTCCTCGAGCCGCTCGGCGACGCGGCGCAACGCGGCGCGCGCGCGTCCCAGCGCCGGAAGGGTCTCGCTCTCCAGAGCGATCCTCCGCTCGAGCTCCTGGCGGTCGCGCAACCGCTTCTCGCGGGCCCGCTCGGCCCCCTCGGCGTGGCGACGCTCGGCGGCCAGCTCCGCCTCCAGCTTGGCACGCTGGATCGCCGTCCCAGAGCCCTCGCCCTCCCGCTCGGCATGGCGCTCCGCGAGCCAGCCCGTGCGGCTCGCCTCCTCGGCGGCCTCGTCCAGCGCGCGGCGGGCTTCCCGGATCGCCTTCTGGGACTCCTCCTCTCGCTTGCGCGCCTCGCCCAGGCCGGTCTCGGCGCGCTCGAGGTCGCGCTTGGCGCGCTCCTCCGTCTGCCCCCGCTGCGCGAGCCGAGAGGCGAGCTCCTCGCGCTCGGAGCGGGCTGCGAGCGCCGGGTCAGTTCCCTCTCGCGGCAGGCGGCGAATCTCACCAACCGCCGCGTCGAAGCACTCGCCGTCGACGGTGACCGCGACGCCCGTAAAGTCATCCGCGATCTCGTCGAGGTCGTCGACCAGCCAGGCATCGGCCAGCAGCCGGTCGGTGATCGGCGCGGCCTCGCCGCGGGCCTCGATCAGGTCGAGCAGGGGACGGGCTCCCTCCTTCGGCGATGACGAGGCGGGCTTGGCCGGTCCGGAGGCGATCAGTGCACGTGCAGCGCCCTCGGCGCCGGCGAGCCGCTCACGGCCCTCTCCGACGGATCCGACGATCGACGCCCTCAGCCGTTCGCCCAGGACGGCCGAAACGGCGCGCTCCAATCCGGAGCCGGCCTCGAGCATCCCAGCGAGCGCCTCGTGCTCGCCCTCGACGGCCGCGGCGGCCAGCTTCGCCTCGACGGCGGCCAGCTCCCCCGCCAGTGCGGCACGACGCTCGGAGGCCTTCTGCGCCTCGGCGCGTGCCATCTCGTGCATCTCGGTCGCCCGGCGGAGCGCGGTCCCGATCTCCTCCTCGGCCTGCTCCAGCGGCTTGAGTGCGACCTTCGCGGCGGCACGGCGCTCGTCGGCCCCAGCGGCCTCCGTACGGAGACGCTCCGCCTCCTCCGAGGAGTCCTCGCCGAGCTTGGCGAGCTCGGCCTCGAGCTCGGTGACGCGGGCCACGCCTGCATCCTCATCGGGGTCTTCGTCCAGCGCGTCCAAGCGCAGCTGCCGCTCGCCCAAGGCGCCGCGCAGGTCTCGCTCGGCCAGATCGAGCGACTCGGCGCGGGCGCGGACGCGCTCGGTGGCCGCGCGCGCCTCTGCCAGGATCTCGCCCTGACGGCGCCGACCCTCCTCGCCGGCCGCGATCCGCTCCTCGATCGCCGTGCGGCGGGCGCGGACCTCCTCGAAGCGCTTCTCGACGGAATCGCGGGTGGCACGAACCTCGGCGAGCTTCGCCTCGGCCGCGGTCAGCTGGGCCTGCTGCTCCCGGAGGTCGTCGGCGACGATCTGCGCCCGAAGCTCGTTGGTCTGGCGCAGCAGCTTGGCGGTTCGCTCCGCGGCCTCGGCCTGTCGCTTCAGCGGGCGTAGGCGCGAACGAGCCTCCCGCTCCACGTCCATCGCCCGCTCCAGGTTGTCGCGGGTGCGATCGAGTTTGAGCTGGGCGCTGTGGCGGCGCTTGCGGTGCTTGCCAAGCCCGGCGGCCTCCTCGATCAGCAGGCGGCGGTCCCTCGGCTTCGAGCTGACGATCGACTCGACCTTGCCCTGGCTGATCACCGAGTGGGCCTCGCGGCCCATGTTCGTGTCGGAGAGCGCCTCGACGACGTCCACGAGACGGCAGCGCGCGCCGTTCAGGCGGTACTCGCCGTCGCCGTTCCGCTCGATCCGCCGGGAGATCGAGATCTCCGAGAACTCGCTGGCCGCCCGGCCCTCGGAGTTGTCGATCACCACCTCGACCTCCGCGAATCGCCGCGGCGACTGGCCGCTGCCTCCGGCGAAGATCACGTCGCGCATCTGCTGGCCGCGGATTGCGGAGGGACTCTGCTCCCCGAGGGCCCAGAGCACGGCGTCGGTGATGTTGGACTTGCCCGATCCGTTCGGGCCCACGATCACGCTGACGCCCGGCGAGAACGTGAGCCGGGTGCGGTCGGGGAAGGACTTGAAGCCCTTCAGGTTGATGGCCTTCAGATACATGGGAGTCCCAAGGGTGTCAGGAGGGCGTAGCGTCGCGCCTCGCCCGGACGGCTAGGCGTGCATCCGCTCCAGCGCCCGCCGTGCCGCGGCCTGCTCGGCTTCTTTCTTGCTGCGGCCGGAGCCGACGCCCAGCTCGTCCCCCGCGACGGTAGCCCGGATCTCGAAGCGGCGGTCGTGCGGGGGGCCGTCCTCGGCGACGACCTCATAGTCGACGGTGTCCCCGTTGCGGGCGAGGCGCTCCTGGAGCTCGGACTTGAAGTCCATCCGCTCACGCGTCGCCTGCTCGATCTCCTCACCGAATGCCTCCACGAGGGCCTCGGAGGTCCGCTCGAAGCCATTTGCCATGTAACAGGCGCCGATCACCGCCTCGCAGACCGACGCGAGGGTGCGCTCGGATGCCAGCAGCGTGTTGACCGGCAGGCCGTCGCCTTGGTCGGGCGCTTCCTCGGCGAGCAGCCGCGGCAGCTCCAGCTTGCGTGCCACCTCAGCGCAGGCGCGCCCGCTGACGGCCTGATTGAGGATCTTGGTGAGCTCGCCGATGTCGGCGTCCGGATGCCCCTCGAAAAGGAGTGCGGCCACCGAGAGGCCGAGGACGCTGTCGCCGAGAAAGGCGAGCCTCCCGTAGGAGTCCGTTCGCTTCTCGACCCAGGATGAGTGGGAGAGTGCCTGCCGGCGCAGCTCTTCGGGGGTGTCCGCGAACAGCTCCGCCAGCGAGGCGGTGCCTTTGGTCATCTGATCAGCTCGCTCGCTCCTCCCGATCTATGCGGCCGGAACCCGGTTGCAGACGAAGTCGACGGCGTTGCCCACCGTCTCGATCTCAGCCGCCTCCTCCTCGCTTACGCGGATGTCGTAGCGATCCTCGAGCTCCATGACGAGCTCGTAGAGGTCCAGCGAGTCGGCGTCGAGATCCTCCCGGAACCTGGTCTCGGGCTGGATCTTTTCGGGCGCCACCTCGAGCTCGGTGCTCAGGTGGTCCCGGACCAGCGTCATTACCTCTTCGCGTTCCATTGCGGTGATTATCGCCTATCTCTCAGCCGTCTCCGAGGACTCTTCGCGTAATGCATCGCGTGTCGCACCCGCAGCGGCCAGCAGCTCTCCGGTGCGCTCCACGGCTCGCTCGCGCACCGCGCGATCGGCGAGCCGGACCGCGTTGGCGATGCCCTCAGGGGTCGAGCTCCCGTGGGCGACCACCGCCACGCCTCGCAGACCGAGCAGGATCGCTCCCCCGACCGAGTTCGGATCCATGCTCCGGCGCAGGCCGCCCAATGCGGGGCGCATGAGCAGGCCCCCGGCGGAGGCAATAGGCCCGGATCGCGCGGCCGCGCGAACGGCGTTGGCAATCGCTCGCGCCGTGCCCTCGAGCGTCTTCAGCGTGACGTTCCCGGTGAACCCGTCCGTGACGATCACGTCGGCCGCGCCGGAGAGCAGGTCGCGCCCCTCGAGGTTCCCGATGAAGCGGATTCCATCGGCGCCGGATAGAGCCTCGTGGGCCTCGACCACGTCCGCGCGCCCCTTCTTCTGCTCCTCGCCGACCGAGAGCAGCGCGATCCGGGGGTTCTCGACTCCCTGTACGGCCCGGCAGAACGCGGAGCCGAGGAAGGCGAACTGGATCAGGTGCTGCGGCCGGACGTCGGTGTTGGCGCCGGCGTCGAGGAAGACGAGCGGCGGCCCGTCGCTCTCCGGCACCGGGATCTGCGCCGCCAGTGCCGGACGGTGAACTCCCTGGGCACGCTTCATCGCGAAGAGGGCCGCGGTCATCGTGGCGCCCGTCGAGCCGGCGCTGACCAGCGCGCTGCACCGGCCATCGGCGACCGCGGCCGCGCCGCGGACCACCGAGGCCTCCGGCTTCGATCGCACTGCCGCGACGGGCTCGGCCTCGTTCCCGATCCAATCGGTCGTTGGATCGAGCTCGACCCCGACCGGGGCGTTGAGGGACGCGGGTCCGAAAATGCGGACGGGTATGCCGTCGGCCGCGGCGAGCCGCGCTCCCTCTACGACGATCTCCGGACCGGCGTCGGTCCCGTAGCCATCGAGGGCGACCGCCGCCCGGTCAGACATCTAGTCCTGCGGAGAAGGCTGCTCGGCCGGCGACGTGGCGTCTGGGGCGTCGTGGCGGATGACCTCACGCCCAGCGTAGGTGCCGCAGGTCGGGCAGACGCGATGCGGGAGCCGCGGGCTATGACAGCGCGGGCATTCGTTCAGCCGCGGCGTCGAGGCCTTGTGCTGGGCGCGCCGCTTGTCGCGCCGCGTGCGGGACTGTCTCTTCTTGGGGACCGCCATGAGGGCCGGGAGGATAGCGGCCACCAGGCCGCTCCACTTCGGAGCGCAGGGCGAAGCCCGGAGCGACTTATGTGGGGCGGCCGCTTGTGGCCGCGACTTGATGGCGAAGCAGTCCTACGACTTCCGCTTCTTCTTGCACTTCTTCTTTTTGGACTCAGCCGCGCGCTTGTGCTTCTTCTTCTTGCACTTCTTCGTCTGGACAGGGGTCGCGGCCGCCGGGGCGGAGGTCAGGGTGGCCTGTGCGTTTACACGGGCATCGGCGCCGGTGCTGGGCGGGCTGAAATCGCCAGACGTCGTTCCCATCGTCTGCCCCACTCCCGGGTTTCCGTGCGGATACATCCAAGAGTCGCCTGGGGGCGTCCCTAAGTAGAGCGGGCTGAAATCCGTGTCGGCGCCACTCAGAATGCCGAGATGGTCGCTCGGCAGGACGGGAATGCTGACCGGATGACTGGTGACGACGCCATTGGGGAACGGCTGCTCGGGGCCAATCGCAATGAGCCGGAATTCATCTTGATTGCCGGTCGGGCGCCAGATTTCGAGTGACGCCGAGCCGTCGCCTGGGCCGCCCGTTGCGCTCCATGAGGTGACGCTCCACGCACCACCACCCGCGGGGACAGCGGGAACAACATAGGAGGGAGAAGACACATCGCCCGTCCACTGCATGTACACGCAGCTCATGCACCCGGTCCCGGAGGACGGCGCTACTGATCCGATCGTCGCGGTGGCCGCGGATGCCGCAGGTGCGACCCAGAGCGCCGCGATCAACCCGATCAGTCCCAGTCCTGCCGCGAATCGCGTGCGCATACTGCCTCCTCCATCAGCCCCCGCGACGGTCGGGGCAGACTAGCGGTCGAGCTTGAGGCCGCGCAACTTCGCCATTCGTGGATCCCCGCCGCTCTGGTGACGATGCGCTTCGGGATCCGCGTCGTTCAGCGACTCCCCGCAGACGGCGCAGAGACCCGCGCAGTCCTCTCGGCAGAGCGGCTGATCCGGAAACGCGAGAACGAGGGCGTCATTCGCCCAGCGGCCGACGTCGAGATTGCCGTCGGTGACGTATGGGCTCCGCAACTCGTCGTCGTTCGACAACGGCTGATCGACCTCGCGGCTGTCGATCTCGAGCTTGCTGGCGGCCGGCTCCAGGCAGCGGACGCACGGCCCACTGAGCTCGGTGTCGAAGCGCAGCCGGAGGGCGTAGCCGGTGCTCGTTCTGGAGACGTCGACCGTGGCGTCGACCTCGCCGCCCGCCGGCGCATAGCTCTGGCCGGCAAGCACGATCGGCTCAAGCCCGAGCTCCAGCTCGAGCGCGCGGGCCTGCCCTGAGGACAGCGCGAGGCGCTCCAGATCGACGATTCCGCCTTCCGCATACACTCGCTTCGAGGTTAGCGAGCGGACGTGTGCGCCCAATTTCACTGGAATCCCGAGACCTACCTGGAGGAGATCCGGGGCGAGGTCCCGCGCTATGACGAGCTCCAGCGAGCCGCGATCGACGCAATTCCTTTCGCTCCGGACCGCGTCCTCGAGCTCGGGATGGGCACCGGCGAGACGACTCGCGTCCTGCTGGAGGCCTATCCGGAGGCCTGGGTGATCGGGCTCGACTCCGACTCGAACATGGTCTACCGGCTCCGCGAGGAGTACGACGACGTCCAGCTCGCGCGGATGGAGGACCCCCTGCCGGACGGACCCTGGGACCTGGTGATCTCCGTCCTCTCGGTCCACCACCTGACCGACGATCAGAAGCACATGCTCTTCCGGCGCGTGCGCGAGCAGTCGAGGGCGCTGGTGATCGGCGACGTGGTCAAGGCTGATCCGCAGGTGACCCCGATCGAGGAGGGCTTCGACTTCCCCGACACCGCCGAGGAGCTCGCCGAGTGGTGCGGCGGGGAGATCACCTGGACCGCCGACGACCTCGCCGTCGTCCGAGCCACCTACGACTAGGAGGAGTGGAGATGCACCACAACCCCGAGCGGCCCGGGCCGCCGCCCTCGGCCGACGAGGGTGTCGTCCTCTACGACAAGCGCGACCGGATCGCCTACGTGACGATCAACCGGCCGGAGGCGCGAAACGCCGTCAGCCCCGAGGTCCACCGCGCGATGATCGCCGCCTGGGCCGACTTCGCCGAGGACGACTCCGTGGACGTCGCGATCCTCACCGGCGCCGGAGATGCGTTCTGTTCCGGCGCCGACCTGAAGGAGTACATCCCGCCGATCATCGCCGACAGCAACACCACCGACATCCGCGAGATCGCCGAGCTTGGCCTGAACGGCTTCACCCGGGGGATGCACCGGATCTACAAACCGATCATCGGGGCGATCAACGGCTGGGCGCTCGCCGGTGGGCTCGAGACCGCCCTCGCCTGCGACATCCGGATCGCGTCGGACCGCGCGATGTTCGGCAGCTTCGAGGCGCGGCGCGGCTTCCACCACGGCGACGGCGGGATCGTTCGGCTGGTCAACACGTGCGGCACCGGGATCGCCCTCGAGATGCTGCTCACCGCCGAGGCGATCGACGCCCAGCGGGCTCTGCAGTGCAATCTGGTCTCGCGGGTCGTCCCGCACGACCGGCTGATGGAAGAGGCGGAGACGGTCGCCAAACAGATCCTGCGCAATTCACAGCGTGCGGTCCGCTCGGCAAAACAGACGATCCTCGACACGGTCGGCAAGCCGCTCGACGAGCAGCTCCGCAACGAGGCCTGGAACGCATATAGCTCCGCGGATCCCGAGGAGACGCTCGCGCTCCTCGGCCGCTTCTACGAAAAGACTGATGCCGGCCGAGCCGGCGCCCACGAGACGGGTCTCTAGCCCCCTTCATAGCCGGGCCGCGCGATCTCGAGCTTCCGGCGCACGTGCTCCTCGAGCCGTGGAACCAGCTCGTCAATGCGATCGTCGAGCTCGCCGGCCCGCAGCCGGCGGGAGAGCTCCGCCGCGGCCGCGTGGACGTCCTCGGCCGGTTCCCCGAGCAGCTCGGCGAACAGGGCAAGGTCCTCGCGGTCGGGCTCCTCCCCCGCCCTGATCTCCCGAGCCACGACCGCGCAGACGTTGGCCGCGACCAGCACCTTGAACCGCTGCTCCGGCGGGACCTCGGGTCGCAGTTCGCCGAACAGGTACTCGGCGACCGAGTCGAGCAGCTCCGGTGCGGTCGGGCGGTCTTGCATCAGCGGATCAATTCGAGCAGGTCCCACTCGGGCTCGCAGATGCGGCGGCCGAGCGAAGCGAGCTCATGACTCCGGCGCACGCCGGTCAGGTGGTCGTGTGCCTGGCGGGCGCAGATGATCGCCCACTTGACGTTGCCGAACGCCTCCCAGTAGCGGACCCGCTCGCGGTCGACGGGCACGCCTCGGGCGGCTTCGTACGCGTCGATGAAGTCGTCGAGCTGACCCACACCGGCCACAGGGAGATCGTCATTGCCGAAGCGCCAGGAGCGGATGCAAAGCCAGCCGATGTCCTCGATCGGATCGCCGAGGTGCGCCAGTTCCCAGTCGATCACCGCCGCAAGGCCGTCCTCGTCGACGATGAAGTTGCCGAGCCGGAAGTCGCCATGGACGACCCGGGGCTCAGCGGGTGCCGGGGCGTTGGCGCGCAGCCAGCGCAGTCCCAGCTCGACCGCGGCCAGCGGCTCGCCGATCTCGTCGAGCTGTCGCTCCCACTCGTCGATCTGCGCCAGGGCGGGGTCGGCTCCTGCGGACGGCAGGACCCCTTCGAGATCATCGATGTCGATCGAGTGAATGCGAGCCAACGCATCCGCCAGCTGGGCGGTCAGGCGAGTCCGGGCCGTCTCGAACTCAGGCTTGCGCAGGACCCGCGGGGCAACGGAGGTGCCCTCAACGAAGTCCATGAGCATTGACGCGGTCCCCAGCCTGCCGTCCGCCGGCTCGAAGGCGACCGGCCGCGGCACCGGCACACCGGCGGTCAAGGCGAGGGAGATCAAGGCGTGCTCCTGCTCGATCGGGACCAGAGAGACCGAGCCCTCCGGGTCGCGGCGGAGAACCCAACGGCGGTCGCCGACCTGTGCGACCCAGGTCTCCCGAGACGCGCCGCCCGGGATCGGGCTCAGTCCGAGTTGCCCCGGATCGGCTTCGACTTCGGCGATGACAGAGCGCAGACCCGCGGCGAGGTCCTCCATTCAGGCAGCGTATTCGGCGAGAACTAACCGATTTCGGACGGCTCGCGCTCGCGGCCCTGAAGCCGATCGCGGCCGCGCTGTACTGCCTGCAGGAACTTCTGAAGGTTGACCTCGAGCGTCGAGAGGATGTCATCGGCGTAATCCTCGGCGCCGAGGCGAATCTCACGCTCGCGCTCGCGCGCCTCCTCGACGATCTCCTCGGCTGCACGCTCGGCCTGGCGCGTGATCTCCTCGTTCGCGACGAGGCGGGCCTGCTGCTCGCGGGCCTCCTTGACGATCCGCTCAGCTTCACGCTTCGCCTCGGCGAGCATCTCCTGGCGCTCCTTGACGATCCAGCGGGCCTGCTTGATCTCCTCAGGGATCGTGGCGCGCATCTGGTCGAGGAGGTCGTAGATCTCCTCCCTGTCGACGCGCACCTGATCCGTGAGCGGCACGGGCCGCGCGTTGTGGACCAGATCGTCGAGCTTGTCGATGAGTACTAGAACGTCCATTTGCAGTCGCTAAAGCTTACGCATCGGCCTTCCTCGCGGGCCGCGGGTTGGCTTTCTCCGCCGCTTTGCAAGCTCCTGCCCACCCCCCACGCACGACGATCTAGCGGGCTAGACGTTCCGCAAGCGCTTTTGCAACCGGTCCGGGGACCAGATCGCCGACGTCGCCACCGAAAGTCGCAATCTCCTTGACCCCCGTGGAGGACAGGAAGCTGTAGTTGGCGGAGGCGAAGATGTACATGCTCTCGATGTCCGCCGCGAGCTTGCGATTGAGCTGATTCATCTCGAACTCGTACTCGAAGTCCGAGATCGCGCGCAGGCCCTTGATGATCGCGCCGGCGTTGTTCTCCTTGGCGAACTCGACCAGCAGGTTCGACATCACCTTGACCTCTACGTTCTCGAGGCCGGTGGTCGCGTCTTCGATGAACGCCTTGCGCTCCTCGGCCGTGAACAGGGTCTTCTGCTTGCGCACCGGTTGATTCACCACACCGACGATTACGCGCTCGAACACGTTCGAGGTCCGAGTGATGATGTCGAGGTGGCCGTTGGTGACCGGGTCGTAGCTGCCCGGGCAGACGGCGGTCCTGCCGTCGGGGGTCATTCGCCGCCCCCGTAGACGCGGATCAGGGTGTCGCCGTATGTGCGCTCTCTCAGCAGGGGAAGCTCCATTTGCAGGGGATTATCGGGGGAGGACTCGGTCATAACTCTGCCTGACTTCGCCAGGACGTGCCGTATGAGGGGGTCGAGATCGGCCGCCAAGCGGTCGGCGAGTCTATAGGGAGGGTCGCAGAGCACGAGATCGTAGGACCCGGCTTCTGCCCGGCGCAGGAAGCGGGCGGCGTCGGCTCGGACCGTCTGCGCGCGATCGGTCAGCTCGAGCGCCTCCAGGTTGCGTCGGGCCGCTTGGGGATGTGTGTCGACCAGGGTGGCTTCCGCGGCGCCCCTCGAGAGCGCCTCGATCGCCAGGGCGCCCGTGCCGCAGAAGAGATCGAGGATGCGAGCGCCCGAGACGTCGCCCAGGATCGAGAAGACTGCTTCCCGGACACGTTCCGTGGTGGGGCGGAGCTTCGTTCCCTTCGGCGCCTGGATGCGGCGGCCGCCCAGCTCACCGCCGGTGATCCGCAGCTCGGGCACTACGCCGCGACTTGCTCGACGCGCTCATCCCCGAACCGGCGCCTCGCCTCGTCGAGCAGCGGGCCGATTTCCGCGGCCTCGAGCGATCCGAAGCGGGCGCGCAGCTCCAGGACGCGCCGGCGCGCCTCCAGCAGCAAAGCGGTGTCCTCGGGCAGCGACGCGGCACGGAACCGCGGCAGGCCGTGCTGGCGGGTGCCGAGGATCTCCCCCTCGCCGCGAATCGAGAGGTCGACCTCGGCGAGAGCGAAGCCGTCCCCCTCCCCAGCGATCGCCTCCAGTCTCGCCTTCGCCGCCTCGGACTCCGGATCGCCGAAGAGGATGCAGAAGGACTCATGGCTGCCCCGCCCGACGCGGCCGCGGAGCTGATGGAGCTGAGAGAGCCCGAAGCGCTCCGCGCCCTCCACCAGCATCACCGTCGCGTTGGCGACGTCGATGCCGACCTCGATCACCGTCGTCGCCACCAGCACGTCGGCCTCGCCGGACGAGAAGGCATCCATCGCCCGCGCCTTCTGCTGCGAGGACATCTGCCCGTGCAGGAGCGCCACCTTGAACTCCCGCAGCTCGGTCCTGGCGAGTCGCTTCGCCTCGGCCTCGGCCGCGCGAGCCTCGGTGAGCTCCGATTCGCTCACCAGCGGACAGACGACGTAGGCCTGGCGCCCCTCGCGCAGCCTCTCCCGGATGAACTCGTAGGCCGCCGCCCGGTGCTCCTCGTCGACCACCCGGGTGCGGATCGGCTGGCGGCCCTTCGGGAGCTCGCGGAGGGCGGTCGTGTCGAGGTCGCCGTAGGCGGTGAGCGAGAGGGTCCGGGGGATCGGGGTCGCCGTCATGTGCAGCACGTGCGGCAGGCGCTTCCCCGGGCCCTTGGCGTCGAGCGCCGCGCGCTGCCGGACTCCGAAGCGGTGCTGCTCGTCGACGACGGCGACCGCGAGCGATGAGAACTCGACCGTTTCCTGGATCAGCGCGTGAGTTCCGACGACGAGCTGCGGTTGACCCGACGCGAGGGATTCGAGCAGCTCGCGGCGCTCGACCGGCGGTGTCGCCGAGGTGAGCAGAGTCGTCTTGGTTGCATCCGAGGCCCGCAGGGACTCAAGCGTGCGGAAGTGCTGCTCGGCGAGGGTCTCAGTCGGCGCCATCAGCGCGGCCTGGTGGCCAGCCTCGATCGCGCGGAGCATCGCGTAGAGGGCGAGGACCGTCTTGCCGCTCCCCACCTCCCCCATCAGCAGCCGCTGCATCGGCTGTGCCTGTCCCAGATCGTCATCGATCTCCTTCAGCGCACGTTGCTGGTCGCCGGTCAACGAGAAGGGCAGCGAGTCGAGCCATTTGGCGACCTCGGTGCCCGGAGGCGCCAGCTCGACTCCCTTGTTGCTGGCGACGCGCTGCCCCCGCCGCGAGACCAGGGCTGCCTGGTAAAGGAAGAGCTCCTCGAAGGCGAGCCTCTCACGCGCGGCTTCGGCCTGGTGCTCGTCGATGGGGAAGTGGGACGCGACGATCGAGTCCGTCGCGCCCGCCATCCGCAGCTCTCGCCGCAGGCGGCCGGGAATCGGCTCCACCGCGTGCCGGGCCATCGGCACCGCCTGCCAGACCCACTCGCGGAGCTTCTGTGGCCGGATCCGCTCGCTGGCCGGGTGCACCGGCACGATCCCGGTCGTGTGCAGGCCGGCGGAGTCCCCCGCGCCATCGAGGAACTCGTGCTCGGAGACGTTGAAACCGCGCTTCTCGAGCTTGCCGTGCAACAGCAGCCGGACTCCCGGCTGGAGCCGATCGGCGAGCCAGGCGCGGTTGAACCACACGGCCTTGACCTTCCCGCTCGGATCGAACACGTCGGCCTCCAGGATCGTCAGGCGCCGCCGGCGGGTCGGGCGGAGCTTCGCACCGGCCACCTCGACCTCGACGGTCGCCTCCTCCCCCAGACGCAGGTCGCCCAGCCCGACAGGGTTGGCGCGGTCGCGATAGCTGTGCGGGAGATGCCGGAGCAGGTCGCCGAGGCTCGAGATCCCCATCTCGGCGGCGGCCTCCGAGAGCTTCGGCCCAGCGCCCTTCAGCTTGGTGATCGGTGCGTCGAGGATGGAGGGCCGCGGTAGCGACATCAGCGAGGCGGCGAGCAACTCGTCACTCCCGAGCGCCTCACCGGTGCCGAGCGCGCGAGGCGTGTACCCACTGGGCCGATCGGGGGTGCGCTCGAGCGCGGCTTCCATGGCCGACCAGAGGCTAGGCGTAACGTTGGATGGGTCTCCGAGGACCGCACAACATGAAGTCGCAGAGAGCCAAGGAATCCGTCTGGGACTACCCCCGCCCGCCGCGAGTGGAGCCGGTCGACCGCCATGTCCGAGTGGTGCTCGGCGGCGAGACCATCGCCGAGAGCGACCGAGCTCTCCGCGTCCTGGAGACCTCGAGCCCTCCCACCATCTACATACCGCGCGAGGATGTCCGCGAGGACCTCCTGATCGACGCCGATGGCGTGCACACATTCTGTGAGTGGAAGGGGACCGCGTCCTACGTCCACGCCGAGGCCGGTGGCAAGCGGGCGCAGAGAGTCGCCTGGTTCTACCCAGAGCCGATGGAGGGCTTCGAGCAGCTCGCGGATCACCTGGCCTTCTATCCACGCCGCGTGGACGCGGCCTATCTCGATGACGAGCAGGTGACGCCGCAGCCCGGCGCGTACTACGGCGGCTGGATCACAGAGGAGATCGAGGGCCCGTTCAAGGGCGAGCCCGGCTCCGAGGGCTGGTGAGCTAGGCGGCCGCCGAAGCTCCGCGGTGCCGGTGCCAGATCTCCGTGATCCAGCCGACCGCGGGGTGATCGGCGATGGAGTCGAGGAAGGGTGACGGGAACCGTTCGGGGAGTGAGTATGGAAACTCCGGTGGCCAGGCGATCGGATAGAGCAGAGCCGCTGCCGTGAGGTCCGCGACGGTGAAGCTCTCCCCGACGAGGTAGTCGCCCCCCTGCCTCTCCCCTTCGATTCGGTCCAGTGCGGCGCGAAGCACCTCGCGGCTGCGCTCGACCTCCTCCTCGGTGATGGCGAAACGCCGGCGCATTACTGACCGCACCCGGGGGAGCATCGCCCGAAGAACCAAGCGCAGCGCGGCCGGCTGGTCGGTGCACATGAACGTCACGACCCAGTCGGGACGCTCTCGGGCGTCCCAAAACCCAACACGTCGGACGTCGTGGCCCGCGTGCTCGTCGAAGAAGTCCTCCAGCTCGAGCGCCCGGCTGCAATCGGCTGGATCGGCCGGATATAGGGCGGGCTTGGGTTGACGTTCTTCGAGCGCCTCAATGATGTGCGTCGAATCGACGATCCGCTTCCCGTCGAGATCGAGCACGGGCAACGTGCCGTGCCGCGAGAAGGCCAGTGCCCTGCGCCCGGCGGGGAAGAGCGATTTGCGGCGGTGCGGGATCCCCTTGAAGTCGAGCGCCCAGCGCGCCTTCTCGTTGTAGTTGGAGAAGCTGTACTGCCAGAGGACGGGCAGCTCGTCGCTCATTGCGCGGCCAGCAGCCACCAGTAGTGCGGCTGGCCCCCTTCATGGAGCTCGAGCTCGACCCCGTCGGGCGCGCGACCCTCGAGGTCGGCGAGCGGGATCGGAGCGCCCTCCCCGGCGACGACTGTGAGGATCTCGGCGCCCTCGGCCAGCCGGGACATGGTCTGATCGAGCGTCGACCCGGCGCCGCCCCACGCCACGATCTGGTCAGCGACGAAGCCAACGGCATCGCCCTTGACGAAGCGCCCCTTGGCATCGTCACGAGCCGCGGGCGCCACCGAACCCGCCTGGATTCCCTGCAGCGACGAGCTCAGCCTCTCACCGTTCTCCTCGATCGACGCGGTCGGGTCGAGCTCGACCAGGGCCGCGAGGCCGGCCTGCTGCGAGTTGCAGGCGACCACTCGCGCCTCCTTGTCCGAGAGCTCGGCTGCCCTCTCGGCCACCATCACGACGTTGGGGTTGTTCGGGAAGACCAGGACCTCCTCGGAGGGAACCTCGTGGATGGCGGCGAGCAGGTCATAGATCGACGGGTTGAAGGTCTCGCCGCCGTCCACGACGAACGCGCCGAGGCCCTCGTAGAGCTCCCTCATCCCCCGGCCGGCGACGACCGCCACCGCCGCACAGCGTCCGGCCTGCAGCCGCGCGCTGCGCTCGGCGATCTGCTCGCGCATGTCGGCGACGTCGAGCTGCTGGGTGACGTGGCCGGCGGACTCGAACAGCGCCACCGCGGACTCCGGCTCGTCCGTGTGGACGTGCACCTTCAGGGTGGCCTCGTCGCCGACGACGAGCACTGAGTCGCCGAGCTCCTCCAGCATCGGGACGAACGAGCGACTCTCCAGGCCCGTGCCGGTGACGATGAAGTTGGTGCAGTAGCGGTACCGGCTGTCCTCGTGATGTGGCCGCGTGTCGGCCGCCGGGGCGTAGTGCGGCACCTCAGAGAACGCCGCTATGTCGCCCCTCAATCCCGCGACCACCCCGGCGAGGATCACCACCAGGCCATGCGCCCCGGCATCGACCACTCCCGATTCGCGCAGGATCTCGAGCTGCTCGGGCGTCCGCGCGACCGCCTCTTCGCCGTCGCGGACCGCCGCCTCCAGAAGCTCCGCCAGGATCGCGTCCTGCTCCGCAGGCGTTGTGGTCTGCGAGAGGCGCGTCTCCTGCATGTGTGCCAGCCGGCGCGAGATCGAGTGGGCGATCTCGCGGAAGACGGTCAGCATCGTGCCCTCCGCCGGCTCGCGAACCGACTCGTAGGCCGCATCGGCGGCCCGGGCGAACGCCGCCGCCACCAGCACAGGGTCGACGAGCTCACCGGGGCGGCTCGCGAGCTCCTCCGCGGCACCGCGCACGATCTGGCTGAGGATCACACCGGAGTTACCCCGTGCGCCCATCAGCGCCGCGCGGGCGAGCGCGTTGACGAGCTCGGTTCGCCCGATCTCGTCGACCATCTGGCCGTCGAGGCGGTCGAGCTCGTCGCTCACGGCCCGCAGCGTCAGCGCCATGTTGTCTCCGGTGTCGCCGTCGGCGACCGGGAAGACGTTGAGGTCGTTGACCTCCTTGCGCCGCTCCTCGAGATGGGAAGCAGCCGCGCTGACCACGCGCCGGAATCTCTCTATAGAGGGATCAGCCATACCGGGGAATCAGCGGGACCTTAGAACCTGATTGACCGCTTCGCCATAAGGGGGCCACGTCGCCGCCCAACGTAAGTCGCTTCGGGCTTCGCCCTTCGCTCCTGAGGTCAGCGGCTCGTGGCCCCAAGGCGGCCTTCCCCGCCGGGACTCCACCGACCATCGGGTTAGAGGTCAGGCCGCCTTGGTGACCTTGTTCGACTTCAGGCAGCGCGCGCACACGTAGACGCGGGCCGTGCCCCCGCCGGGCTCCTGGATCCGGACCTTCTGCAGGTTCGGATTGAAGCGCCGCCGGGTGGCGACCATGGAGTGGCTCCGCGAGTTTCCGAACGCGGGGCGTTTGCCGCAGCTGTGGCAGACCTTGGCCATGGGCGGGGCATGGTAGCGAGCGTGGGGACGCAGGGACATGTGTCCAGTCGGCGAACGATCAAGGCTTGCAGCACTTTTACAGGCCAATATTCGGTATGCCGCGATGCTTTGCATAGTCGAAGCGGCACGCACGGAGGCGAATTGAATTTCCGGGGAAGATCCCCGTTCCGAACGCAGGCAGGAGCGACGGCCGAGTTCGAGGCCCTGCCCGGGTCCATCGCCGACTACCTCGGGGACATGATCTCCGCCCACGCGCCGGACGGGACCTATCGATACGTCTCCGCGGCGTCGAAGGAGCTCCTCGGCTACGAGCCGGACGAGCTGATCGGAACGTCGGCCTACGACCACTTCCACCCCGACGACGCGAGCAAGGTCGGGGTCGCCCACCGCGGCGCGCTGGAGGGCGCACCGTTCGCGGTCACCTACCGGCTGCGGCGCAAGGACAACGACTACGTCTGGGTCGAGACCACCACGCGCGTCGTCAACGACCCGGATACCGGCGCGGTCAGCGAGATCGTCTGCTCGACGCGGCCGGTGAGCGATCGCCGTGTCGTGGAGAGGCTCAGCAGCGAGGAGCATCGTCAATCGCTTGACCGGATCCAGGGCGTCCTCGATGACGAGGGGGTCAATCCGGTCTACCAGCCCATCTACGACCTGCAGACGGGGCAGGTGGTCGCCTGTGAGGCCCTCGCGCGCTTCCCGAGCGAGCCCGAGAGGGGCCCCGACCGCTGGTTCGCAGAGGCATGGGACGTCGGGCTTGGCGTCCCACTCGAACTGCTGGCCGTGAGAGCCGCCGCTCAGGCGCTCCGCCGGCTGCCGCCCGAGATCAGCCTCTGCATCAACGCGTCTCCCCCGACGATCTCCTCCGGGGGCTTTCTCGACAGCCTCAACGGAGGCGCCGATCGCGTCACGGTGGAGCTCACGGAGCACCTGCAGGTCGACGACTACGAGGGATTCACCTCGAGGCTGAGCCCGCTGCGGGAGGCCGGCGGAAAGGTGGCGATCGACGACTTCGGCGCCGGATACGCGAGCCTCCGCCACATCCTCAAGGTCCGCCCGGAGTGGATCAAGCTCGATATCTCGCTTACCGAGCGCATCGATTCGAACCAGGTTGCGCACGCGCTCGCCACCTCCCTGGTCTCCTTCGCGGAGGAGGTCGGAGTACGGGTCGTGGCCGAGGGGATCGAGACCGAGGAGGAGCTCGAGGCGCTGCTCGACATCGGCTTCCGCTACGGCCAGGGCTTCTTCTTCGGCGTACCCGCCCCGCTCGACGAAGTGCTCGGGCGACTCGCCTAGGCCAGCTCGGACTTCAAGAGCGCCATCCGCATCGCGACGATGGCCGCGCCGCGCCCCTGGTCGCGCTTGTCGCCACCCGACCGGGCGAGCGCCTGATCCATGTTCTCGGCGGTGATCACGCCGAAGGCGCAGGGAACGCCCGTGTCCAGCTGGACGCGCTGGGCGCCCGCAGCTACCTCGTTGCAGACATGGTCGTAGTGACTCGTCTCACCACGGATGACGACCCCGAGACTGGCGATACCGGCGAAGCGGCCGGATTCGGCGCAGAGCTTGGCGGCGAAGGGCAGCTCGAAGGCGCCGGGCACCTGGTAGGTGTGGATGGAGGCCTCGCTCACACCGCCGAGATCAAAGCCCTCGGCGGCGCCGTTCAGGAGCCGTTCGGCGATGTCCTCATAGAAGGTGGCCACGCAGACCGCGAACTCCATCCGCGTCAGCGCCTCGCGATCCGGATCGCTGAACTCCTCGAAGGATGCGATCGCCTCGGCCACGCCGGGAACCTATCCGGATTGCGGCCGCTCTAGTCGCCGGGCGGGTAGTCGCCGGACTCGCGCCGGTTCTCCTCGTCCTTGCGGTGCTCCTCGTAGAGCAGCTGCTCGTCGAGCGGCAGGCCCTGGTGATGGAGCGCGTGGCCCATCCGGTCGCGCTTGGCGTTCAGATAGGCCTCGTTGTGAGGGTTCGGGACCGACTGGATCGGCACCTGGTCGGTGACCGAGAGCCCGTAGCCCTCCAGGCCGAGGATCTTCTTCGGGTTGTTCGTGAGGATGCGGATGCTCGACAGGCCCAGGTCCACGAGGATCTGGGCGCCGATGCCGTAATCGCGCAGGTCGGCGGGTAGCCCGAGCTTCAGGTTGGCGTCGACCGTGTCGAGGCCTTCCTCCTGGAGCTTGTAGGCGCGCAGCTTGTTGAGCAGGCCGATCCCGCGGCCCTCCTGGGAGAGGTAGAGCAGCACGCCCTTGCCCTCGCGCTCGATCGTCGCCAGGGCGGCCTCCAGCTGCTCGCCGCAGTCGCAGCGAAGCGAGTGGAAGACATCGCCCGTGAGGCACTCGGAGTGCACCCGGACCAGCACGTCCTCCTGGCCGGCCACCTCGCCCTTGACCATGGCGACGTGGTGCTTGTCGTCGACCAGGGAGCGATAGCCGACGGCGCTGAACTCCCCGAACTTCGTCGGCAGCTTGGTGGAGACGATCCGCTCGACCAGCTTCTCGGTGCGGCGCCTGTAGGCGATCAGGTCGGCGACTGTGACCATCTTCAACTCGTGCTTCGCGCAGTAGTCGACCAGGTCCGGGACGCGGGCCATCGTGCCGTCCTCGTTCATGACCTCGCAGATCACCCCGGCCGGAATCAGGCCGGCGAGCCGCGCCAGGTCGACCGCGGCCTCTGTCTGGCCGGTTCGCTCGAGAACGCCGCCGTCCTTCGCCTTCAGAGGGAAGACGTGGCCGGGCTGGACCAGGTCCTCGGGCTGGGAGTGCGGGTCGATCGCGACCTGGATGGTGCGGGCGCGATCGGCTGCCGAGATGCCGGTGGTGACGCCCTCGCGCGCCTCGACGGAGACGGTGAACGCGGTCTGAAACGGCGCCTCGTTCTTCGCGGCCATCAGGTTGAGCCCGAGCTCGTGGCAGCGCTCATCGGTGAGAGCCAGGCAGATCAGGCCCCGGCCGTGGGTCGCCATGAAGTTGATCGCCTCCGGAGTCGCGAACTGAGCCGCCAGCGTCAGGTCGCCCTCGTTCTCGCGGTTCTCGTCGTCGCAGACCACGACCATCCGGCCGCGGCGGATGTCCTCGATCGCCTCCTCGATGGTCGCGAAGGGCGAGTCGGTCTTCGTCGTGGTCTCGGTCTGTTCGCTGGGCTCGGCCATCAGTGCTCCTTGGTCGTTAAGGGTGACAGCTGCCGTTCGACGTACCTGGCCATCACGTCGCATTCGACGTTGAGGCGGTCGCCAACCGCCGCGGCACCGAGGGTGGTGCGCTCCAGAGTCTCCGGAATCAGTGAGACCTCGAGGGCGTTGCCGGTGAGGTCCGCGATGGTCAGGCTGACCCCCTCGATTGCGATCGATCCCCGCGCGACGACATAGGGCAGAAGCTCGTCCGGGAGCTCGATTCGCAGCCGCTTTGCGAAGCCGTCCGCGGTGAGCTCCGTGACCGCGGCGGTCCCGTCGACGTGGCCCTGCACGACGTGGCCGCCGAGCCGATCCGTCGCCCGCAGCGGCAGCTCCAGGTTCACCGGTGAGGACGCCTCGAGCGCTCCCAGCGTCGTCAGCGAGAGTGTCTGGTGCATGACGTCGGCCTCGAAGGCGCCGTCGCCAACCGAGGTGGCGGTCAGGCAGGCGCCGTTGACCGCGACCGAATCGCCCTCCTCCAGCTCGGACGCCAGCTCGGCCTCGATCCGCAGACGCGCTCCGTCGTCGGAGGCGTTGACTGCCTCGATTCGCCCCAGCTCCTTGATCAGACCCGTGAACATCTCGTCACCATTCCCGGAGCCTCGCTCGAACGAGCATGTCTTCGCCCACCTGCTCAAAGCTCGTGGCGAGTGGGTGGACGCCGTCGGCGATTCGCACCGCCCCCTCACCCTCCAGGACGGCCCGTGCCTGTGCCGCCCCGACCAGCACCGGAGCGATGAAGAGGCGCAGCTCGTCGACCTCGCCCGCGTCGAAGAGCGCGCCGGCGAAGGTCGGCCCGCCCTCGACGAGCAAGTCCTGGAGGTCGCGCCTGCCGAGCTCCGCCAGCCCCGTCTCGAGGCGGTCGCGATCGGTGCGGCCCGGCGCGACGATCACCTCGGCCCCGGCGCTCTCCAGCGCGTCGCGCTTGGCGGAGGCCGCCTCGGGCGCGCAGATCACGATCAGCGGCGCCTCGTCGATCGAGCCCACCAGGGCCGAATCGATGGGAAGCCGGGCACCGGAGTCGAAGACCACCCGCGTGGGCTGGCTCGCGGCGGCCTCGATCCTCGCGGTCAGCAGCGGGTCGTCGGCGAGCGCGGTCCCGATGCCGATCGCCACGGCATCGCATTCCGCGCGCCAGCGATGAACGAGCTCACGGCTCTCGACGCCGGAGATCCAGCGCGAGTCCCCTGTCGGCGATGCGACCCGGCCGTCCAGTGACATGGCCGCCTTGTAGGTGACGAGCGGACGACCGGTCCGAGCCCGCTTACGGAAGGGCTGGTTGAGCAGGCGGGCGGCGCTCGCCTCCGGGCCGCCGGCGAGCTCGACCTCGACGCCACCGTCGCGGAGCATCCCGGGCCCGCGCCCCGAAGCCTTGTCTGTTGGGTCCTCGGACGCGTAGACGACGCGCGAGATCCCGGCCTCCAGGATCGCCTCGGTGCAGGGTGGCTGCTTGCCGATGTGGGCACAGGGCTCGAGGGTCACGTAGATGGCGGAGCCGGCGGGATCCGCGCCTCTGGCGCGGCAATCCTCGATCGCGGCGCGCTCGGCGTGCAGGTCGCCGAGCTGCGCGTGAAAGCCCTCGCCGATCACCTCGCCATCACGGACGAGCACAGCGCCGACCAGCGGATTGGGGCTGACGTGGCCGCGACCCTGCTCCGCGAGCTCGAGGGCGCGCTTCAGGTAGGAAGCTTCCTGTTCGGTGCTGACCGTGGCGATGCCCGCCTCCTTTGGGTCGAGCTCGACTGATTGACTGGTCAGTCAGCCAGAAATTGTACCGACGCCTGGCGGGGGCGCTACGGCCGCAATGACAAGTCGCGGCCGCGTGGCGGCCGCTCCGAGTTACCGCGACCTCGCGCCCCCTAGTCTCCTCCGTCATGCCGAGAGTGGGGCGAGTGCAGGCGACGGACGAGGCGCGTAGCTACGGGCGACGTGCCAGCCTGCTTTCGATCGGAGTCGGGATCACGGGGCTGATCACCTACCTGTACTTCGCGATCGCCTCGCACGAGCTCTCGAGGGACCAGTACGGCGAGGTCGCGGTGCTGTGGTCGGCGGTCTTCATCGTCGTGTCGATCCTGCAGAGGCCGGTCGAGCAGCTGCTCTCGCGGACCGTCTCGGAGAACCTGGCCAATGGCACCCCGATCGGCCACACGGTGCGAGTGGCGGCGACGATCCAGCTCTCGGTCGCCGTCGGCTTCGACATCGTCGCGCTCGCGCTCAAGACGCCGATCCAGGACCACCTCCTGCACGGAAACTCGACGCTCTACTGGATCGGTGTCGCGGCGATCACGGCCTACGGAGCGAGCTATTTCGCCAGGGGCTTTCTGGCAGGCAGCCACCGCCTGACGATCTACGCGCTGCTGATCATGTCCGAATCGGTCGCGCGCACTGCACTCCCAGCGGCCGTAGCCCTGGGAATCGCCTCGGGCCAGACGGCGGTGGCAATGGGAATAGTCGCCGCCCCCACCCTCTCGCTGATGGTCGTCCCGTTCGCCTTCCTGCGCCGCTTCGGAGGGGAAGCTGCCGCGCCGCCGGGCGACGCCGCCACGCCGGCGACCGCCCCGGTGGACGAATTCACTCTCGCGCGCGGCGGCCGCTTCGCGGCGGGCGTGTTCCTGATCATGCTGAGCGAACAAACCTTCATGAACGCGGGCATCATCGTCACGAACGCCACCGCCGGCGCCGCGGCGGCCGGATACGTCTTCAACGTGCTGATGATCGCGCGGGCACCGTTGCAGCTCTTCCAGGCGGTGCAGACCAGCCTCCTCCCCCACCTCACCCGGCTGGGCTACCAGGGCGACGAAGATGACTTCCGCGCCTCCGTCCGGGTGACGATCCTCGCGGTCGTCGCCTTCGCGGGCGTGGTTGCAATCGCCATGCTGATCGCCGGGCCGCACCTGATGCAGATCGCTTTCGGCAAGAAGCACTCCTATCAGCGCAGCGACCTGGTGATCGTGAGCATCGGCATGGGGCTCTACCTATCGGCCGCGACGCTCAACCAGGCGGCGCTGGCGAAGGGCCAGCTGCGACGTGCCTCGTTCTGCTGGATCGGCTGCGCGCTTGCGTTCGTGATCTGGATCCTGGTGCCGATCGTCTCGGACGAGCTCAACCGGGTCGTGTTCGGCTACCTGGGGGCAGCCGCACTGCTCTGCGCGTTGCTCTACTGGCTGTACCGCCAGCCACTCACACGGCGCGAGGAGCGGATCGAGCCGGGCTCGGGTGAGGAGCTGGAGCTGCAGCTGGCGTCGGGGGACGAGGCGGGTTAGCGGCCACCAGGCCGCTCCACTTTGGAGCGGAGGGCGAAGCCCGAAGCGACTTGTGGGGGGCGGCCGCTTGTGGCCGCGATCTGATGACGAAGCCGTCTAACCCCAGGTCGCCATCTAACCCAGGTCGTCGTCTAACCCAGGTCGCCCAGCACCGACCCCCTGGCCCTGGCCGGACCTGGGACGAACATCGCCTCGAGCTTCTTCAGGGCATCCACTGTGCCCATCGCCACCAGCACATCGCCTGCACGGAGCACTGTGTCGCCCGCCGGCTGCGGATGGACGTTGCCGTCGGAGTTGCGCAGCGCGGCGATCGTCGTCGTCCCTCGCACCTGCCCGATCGGCATGCCCTCGGCTTCGCAGCCCTCGCTGACATCGATCTCCTCCATGCGGTACTCGGGCGCGACGTCCACCACGCCGGTGACCTGCGGCTGGAGGGCCAACCGGGCCATCTCGGCACCGCTGGACTTGTAGGGCGAGATCACGCGATCGGCACCGGCACGGCGGAGCTTCTTCTCCGAGTCCTCGACGCTCGCTCGCGCCACGACCGTGATGTCCGATCGCAGCTCCCGGGCGGTCAGGCAGATGAAGATGTTCTCCGCGTCCGAGTCGACGCAGGCGAGGACGGAGACCGCGCGCTCGACGCCGGCCGCCCTCAGCATCTCATCATCGGATGGCCGGCCGTGGAGGAAGGGAACCCCCATCTGGTCGGCGATGTGCTTGTTCTCGTCGAGGCCGTCGATGATCACGAAGTCGTCGCCGCCGGTCAGGAGGTCGCGGGCGACCTGACGGCCGACCCGGCCGAAGCCGCAGATCAGGTGGTGGCCTTTCAGGTCTTCGATCTCTTTCAGGGTGCGGCGCTCCTCGAGGATCTCTCCCAGGTGCCCGGCGACGAAGAACTCCGTGACCGTCACCAGCGCGTAGAAGAGCGTACCCACGCCCAGGACGATCAGCAGGATCTTCGTGATCTGTCCCGGGAGGTCAGGAGGCTCCGGGGCCGAGCCGACGGTCGCGACGGTGTCCAGCGTGAAGAGGAATCCGTGCCAGAGGGAGACGTCCTCTGTCAGGGAGTAGGCAATGCTGCCCGCGACCTGGATCGCGACGATCAGGATGATCAGAGCGGCGAGGCGCCGCAGGAAAGGCTCCAACTCGCCTCGCTCGCGGCTAAGCAGCGCCCGCAGCCTCCGCGATCGAGGCGTAGGCGGCGCCGGGGTCATCGGCGCCGAAGACCGCCGAGCCCGCGACGAACAGGCTCGCACCGGCGGCCGCCACGCCTCCGGCAGTGCCGGGATCGATGCCGCCGTCGACCTCGATGGCGCCGGCGCCAACCATCGCCTTGATGCGGCCGACCTTGTCTGGCGAGTCGGCGATGAAGGGCTGGCCGCCCCAGCCCGGGTTGACCGTCATGCAGAGGAAGACATCGGCGTCGTTGACCGACTCGCTGACGGCCGACACCGGCGTCCCTGGGTTGATGGCAAGGCCCGCAAGACAGCCGAGCTCCCGGATCGCGCCGAGGGTGCGGTTGATGTGCGGCGTCGCCTCGGCGTGGAAAGTGATGTTGTCGGCCCCGGCCTTGGCGAACTCCTCGATCTGGCGGTCGGGGTTCTCGATCATGAGGTGCACGTCGATCGCTCCGCCCGCGTCGTGGACGAGATCGGCGATGGAACCGGCAACGAGGGGGCCGATCGTGATGGGTGGGACGAAGTGGCCGTCCATCACGTCGACATGGATGATCCGCGCGCCCGCCGCCATCACCTCCTCCACCTGCGCCCCGAGCCTCGAGAAGTCCGACGAGAGGATCGAGGGCGCGACACGCTTCGAAGAGAAGAGCTCTCGGCGGTCCGTCGAGGCGGTATCCGTGGCAGCTTCCAAGGTCAGATGGAGCGAAGCATCGAATGGCCGCAGCTCTGGCACTTCATGTCCTCGGTGCGGCTCATGCGGCTGATGGTCCCGTGCTCGCCGCAGTTGGGGCACTGGGAGACGAGCTCGAACCGGCGCAGGCAATAGACGCAGACGAAGCGCCCGGGGAGCTGCGCGGGGCGCAGCCAGGGCTCGCCGCAACCGGGGCAGTTGGGGCGGGCCAGCGCGCCCTCGGTGGCCTCCGGGCTGCCGGCCGTATCGCCCACGCCGCTGTCGACTGGTTCCGCCATGCGACGAGGGTATCGAGGGTCAGACTGCCTTTTCGGGCGGGGAGTGCCCGCGCAGGAAATCGGCCGCGCTCATCGCCTTCTTTCCTGGCGGCTGGACGACTTCGAGGCTGAGCGCTCCGTCAGCCGAGCCGACCACGAGCCGGCCATCACGCGCATCGATCGTGCCGGATTCGGGGCCGCCTTCCACCGCGCGCGCCCGTCGGACCCCGAGTCGCTCACCTCCCCCCAGCTCCACGAAGGCCCCGATATGCGGCGTCAGGGCTCGCACGATCCGCTCCAGCTCGACGGCCGGGAGTGAGGGAGACAGGTGGCGCTCATCAGCCAAGACCTTCTCGGCGTAGGTGGCCTGGGCGTCGTCCTGCTCGGAGAAGTCGAGCTCTCCGGCGGAAAGCGAATCGAACGCTCTCACCAAAAGCTCCCCGCCAACCTCCGCGAGCCTGGCGGAGAGGGACGCGTAGTGGTCCTCGGGATTGATCGGAATCTTCTCAACCAGAGCGATCGGCCCAGAGTCGAGGCCCGCCGTGACTCGCATGATCGTCACGCCGGTGACCTCATCCCCGGCCATCAGGGCCCGCTCGATCGGCGCGGCACCCCGCCAGCGTGGAACCAGCGACGGGTGAACGTTCAGCATCGGGGACTCGCTCAGCAGTGGCTCCCTGATCAGCTGGCCAAAGGCGCAGACGGCGATCGCTTCGGGCTTGGCTCCCCGGATTGCATCGACGGACCCCGTGGAGTTGACATCCGCGGTCTGGTGCAGCGGCAGTCCGAGCTCCCGCGCGGTATCGGCGGCGGGCGGTGGCGTCAGCTTCCGTCCGCGCCCCTGTTTGCTGTCCGGCGGGGTTACGACCAGCGCCGGCCGGTGCGGGCTCTCGGCGAGGCGCCGGAGCACCGTCGCCGCAAAATCACTGGTACCGAGGTAGACGGTCCTCACTCGGTAACCGGCGGCTCCTCCGCTTCGCGTCCGGGGCCGCCGGGCGTCTGATCCTCGTGCTCGTCGTCGCCCTCCGGCGCGTAGGTGCCGCCCTCGCGGAGCGCCTTGAGCGCGCCCTTCCGCTGGTCGCGCTCGGTGCGATCGAGCATCAGGACCCCGTCGAGGTGGTCGAGCTCGTGCTGGATCACCCGTGCCTCGAGGCCCGAGGCCTCGATCGAGAAGGGCTCGCCGTGCACGTCGACGCCCCGCGCCCTGACGTG
>Ga0126307_10000184_pt1 | contig 39371 bp, 47 predicted proteins | sample Plot28_FD_89955 | JGI IMG/M metagenome (GOLD analysis project Ga0126307, IMG submission 89955) | Serpentine soil microbial communities from UC McLaughlin Reserve, CA, USA - Plot28 | ecosystem: Environmental > Terrestrial > Soil > Grasslands | place: USA: UC McLaughlin Reserve, Lake County... | reverse complement strand
GCTCGGCGAGCCAAGCGAGGCCGCCCGCGACGAGGAGACGCTCGAGCTGCTGCGCTGGGGGATCGACCGCTTTCGCCAGGCCGTTGTCGTCCATCCCCGCCTGACGCTCGCGCGCGCGGAGGTGCGCTACTTCGATGACGACGAGGCGCGGCTCGTCGCGCGCGACCGCGTGACGCTCACGCTGCGGGCGGGCGAGCACGTGCGCCGCCGTGTGCGAGCTCCCGACGAGGTCGAGGGCCCACTCCCGGCCGGCGCACGCGTGGGGAGCGTGACCGTGCTCGTCGACGGCCGGCCGGTGCGCCGCACGGCCCTCGTCACCGCGGCGGCGGTCCCCGAAGCGGGGACAATGCGCGTCCTCCTTTCGGACCTAGGGGTCCCCTTGACCTTCATCGTCTCGCTCGCAATCCTCCTCGCGGCCGTGCTCGTCGCGCTCCGGCTGCGGGCGCGGCGAAGGATCGTCCGATGATCATCACGGTCACCCTCAACGCGGCCATCGACAAGACGCTCGCCGTGCCGAACTTCCGGCTTGGGCGCCGTCACCGCGCCGTCGAGCAGACCGCGATGGCGGGCGGCAAGGGCGTGAACGTGGCGCGCGCGCTGCGGGCGCTCGGCATGCCGGTGATCGCGACCGGCATCGCCGGAGGGCCGACCGGCACGCGGATCGTCGAGCACCTCACCGAGGAGGGCATCCTCAACGACTTCGTCCGCATCCGCGAGGAGTCGCGCACCTCCACGGCGGTCGTCGACCCGACCAACGGCGAGCAGACGGAGATCAACGAGCACGGTCCCCAGGTCTCCGAGGGCGAGCTGCAGCTGTTCATCGACAAGCTGCTGTACCTGGCGAGAGGCGCCGCCGTGTGCGTCTTCGCCGGCAGTCTCCCGCGCGGCGTCGATACGGCGCTCTACGGCCGGCTGATCGACGAGATGCGGCGCCTCGACGTGATCACGGTGCTCGACTCGGAAGGCGAGCCGCTGCGGATCGCCACCCGGCGCGTCCCTGACGTCGTGAGCCCCAACGAGCTGGAGGCCGAGGGGCTCGTGGGACACGAGTTCTCGGACGACGACGACCGCCGAACGGGGGTGCGTGAGATGGTCGCGATCGGCGCGCGCGAGGCGATCATGACGCTCCAGGACGGCTGCCTCGCGATGGTCGGCGAGCCGTCCGAGCGGCGCCTCCTGCGCGCGACGCTCGAGGCGCTCGAACCGGTCTCGACGGTGGGCTCGGGCGACGCGTTCCTCGCCGGCTTCGTGGCCGCCCGCTATCAGGAGCGCGACGACGACGACTGCCTGCGCTTCGGGGTCGCCTGCGGCGCGGAGTCGACCCAGCACTTCGGCGCCGGCCAGCTCGATCGCCGCGAGGTGGAGCGGCTCGCCTCGGCCGTGCAGGTCGAGGAGCTCGAGACGCCCGAGCTGCACGTGGGGTAGGCGCTCAGGTCACCTGCCCTTGATGCTACGGTCAGGAGACCGTCCGCCGCCGAACCTAGGATCATCCAATGGAAGTTGAGATCGGGCGCGGCAAGAAGGGCCGCCGCGCATATGGCTTCGACGACATCGCCATCGTGCCGAGCCGGCGCACGCGCGATCCCGACGACATCGACATCACCTGGACGCTCGGTCCCTACCGCTTCGAGCTGCCCCTGGTTGCGTCCGCGATGGACGGGGTCGTATCCCCGGAGACCGCCGGGATCCTCGGCCGCCTCGGTGGGCTCGGCGTCCTCAACCTCGAGGGCATCTGGACCCGCTACGAGGACGCCGACGCGGAGCTCGAGCGGATCGCCTCCTTCCCGAAGGAGGTCGCCACCGCGGGGATGCAGAACATCTACGCCGAGCCGGTCAAGGAGGAGCTGATCGGCGAGCGGATCCGCGAGATCAAGGAGCACGGCGCGGTGGCCGCGGCTTCGCTCACGCCGCAGCGCGTCCGCGCGTACTACGAGACCGCCATCGAGGCGGGGCTCGACGTCCTCGTGATCCAGGGCACCGTCATCTCCGCGGAGCACGTCTCCACGCGCTCGGAGCCGCTGAACCTCAAGGAGTTCATCCGCGAGGTGCCCGTGCCGGTGGTGGTGGGCGGCTGCGCCTCGTACGCCACCGGGCTCCACCTGATGCGGACCGGGGCCGTCGCCGTGCTCGTCGGCGTCGGGCCGGGCGCCGCCTGCACCACACGCGGCGTCCTCGGCATCGGCGTGCCACAGGCGACCGCGATCGCCGACGTCGCCGCGGCCCGCTCGCAGCACATGCTCGAGACCGGCGAGTACGTGAAGGTGATCGCCGACGGCGGCATGCGAAATGGCGGCGACGTATCGAAGGCGATCGCGTGCGGCGCCGACGCCGTGATGATCGGCTCGCCGCTCGCGGGCGCCTACGAGGCGCCCGGGCGGGGATACCACTGGGGGATGGCCACCTTCCATCCGTCGCTTCCTCGCGGCGCGCGCGTCAAGACCGCGCAGAACGGCACGATCGAGCAGATCCTGCTCGGTCCCGCACACGACAACGACGGCACCTTCAACCTGATGGGCAGCCTGCGCACCTCGATGGCCACCTGCGGCTACGAGGACATCCCGGCCTTCCACAAGGCCGAGGTGATGGTGGCGCCGGCGCTGCAGTCGGAGGGAAAGCAGCTGCAGCGCGCCCAGGAGGTCGGCATGGGGGCTTCGAGCGCGGCTGCGCCCGCGCCGGCCACGAACGGCGTGACCAGCGCGGACCCGGCTCTCGTCGAGTGAGCGCCCACGCGGCGACCGTCCCCGGTTCGACCGCCGGGCGGCAGCCTGCGTCAACCACCGACGAAGTTCTCGTCCTCGACTTCGGGGGGCAGTACTCGCAGCTGATCGCGCGCCGGGTGCGCGAGTGCGGCGTCTTCGCCGAGCTGCTACCACACCACGTCCCGCTCGAGGAGCTCGCTCGGCGGCAGCCGAAGGGCCTGATCCTCTCCGGAGGCCCGGCCTCCGTGTATGCCGAGGGAGCGCCCGAGCTGAAGGCCGAGCTGCTCGAGCTGGGCGTGCCTGTGCTCGGCATCTGCTACGGCATGCAAGCGATGACGCTGAAGCTCGGCGGCCGCGTGGAGGGTGCGGAGGTCGGCGAGTTCGGGCGCTCGCGGCTCACCGTTGCCGACCACGGTCGCCTCCTGGCGGGCACCCCGGTCGAGCAGGCGTGCTGGATGAGTCACCGCGACACCGTCTACGAGGCGCCGCCTGGATTCACCGCGCTCGCGTCGTCGACGGAGTCGCCGGTCGCGGCGATCGAGCAGCGCGAACGCGGCCTGTACGGGATCCAGTTCCACCCGGAGGTAGTGCACACCCCGTACGGCACCCAGATCCTCGAGACGTTCCTGCGCGACATCGCCGGCTGCGACATGTCGTGGAACGCCGCCTCGGTTATCGAGGAGCAGGTCGAGCGGATCCGCGAGCAGGTGGGCGACGGCCAGGTGATCTGCGGGCTCTCTGGAGGCGTGGACTCCTCTGTGGCGGCGCTCCTCACCTACAAGGCGGTGGGCGACCAGCTTATGTGCGTGTTCGTCGACCACGGCCTGATGCGCAAGAACGAGGGCAACCAGGTGGTGGCGGCCTTCCGCGACCGGTTCAAGGTGCCGCTGGTGGCGGTCGATGCCGAGACGCGCTTCCTCGCGCGGCTCGACGGCGTCGTCGAGCCCGAGCTGAAGCGGAAGATCATCGGCGAGGAGTTCATCCGGGTCTTCGAGGAGCAGGCGTCGAAGCTCGGCAACCCGCGCTACCTCGTGCAGGGCACGCTCTACTCGGACGTGATCGAGTCGGGCGGCGGCACCGGCACGGCCACGATCAAATCGCACCACAACGTCGGTGGGCTGCCGGATGACCTCGAGTTCGAGCTGGTCGAGCCGCTGCGGATGCTGTTCAAGGACGAAGTCCGCCAGGTGGGTGCCGAGCTCGGCATGTCCGACCGGCTCGTCTGGCGCCAGCCGTTCCCAGGCCCCGGCCTCGCGATCCGTGTGGTGAGCGGCGCGGTGACCAGGGAGCGGCTCGAGCTGCTGCGCGACGCCGACGCGATCCTCCAGGACGAGATCCGCGCGGCCGGGCTCTACCGCGAGCTCTGGCAGTCGTTCTGCGTGCTGCCGGCCGACCTGCGCACGGTCGGCGTGCAGGGCGACGAGCGCACGTACGGCTACGTGATCGTCATCCGTGCCGTCACCTCGGACGACGCCATGACGGCGGACTGGGCGCGGCTGCCCTACGACCTGCTCGAGAAGGTCGCCTCGCGGATGATCAACGAGCTGGCGAAGGTGAACCGCGTGACGCTCGACATCACCTCGAAGCCGCCCGGAACGATCGAGTGGGAGTAGCGCTCAGGGGGCTTCCGCGCCAGGTGCGCGGGCCGCGTGAGGCGCCGCTCGCCGGCCAGCAGGGACACGACGCGCAGGAACTCCTGGTAGCGGGCGTTCGCCTCGACGCCCTCGAGCTCGTCGAGCTCGGCCGAACGGTGCGCGTGTCCTCGTCGAACGCCTCGGCCGGGATGGTCGCGTTGAGGCGGTCGCCGAAGCCGCCGTAGACGTCGTCGTAGAAGCCCGTCTCGGACGCTGCGCCGCGATGCTCGAAGCCATCGGCGGCACTATCTCATGGCGCCCGCGACTGGCCGCCCGTTGGCGAGCTCATCGCTCGCCAACTTCGCCGCTGAGCACGGGCTTCACGTCGACGAGCGGCGTCCCGTCGACCGCTTCGAGGCCGCTCACCCGCATCCGCGTCCCCTCGAAGGCGAGGACCGTGACCCGGTGGAGCCCGATCGGGTTGGGTCGGTCCGGCGAGCGCGTGCCGAACACTCCCTGCTTCGGCCTCGCGCGGTCGCCGCGAGGATGTACACGGAGCACCGCGCGGTCCGCGCGGTCCAGCCAGGTGAGGACGATCAGCTCGTCGCCGGTGCGCAGCCCGTCGAGCGCGGGCGCGACGTCGGGCTCGAAGACGAGCCACGCGTCGGGCGCGCACTCGTCGCCCTGCTTCGGCGCTGCCGCCAGGTCGGTCAGAGGCGATTCGACCGTGCCGACCGGCGTCACCTCGATGGGCGCTACCACGTTTCTACGATCGGGCGCACCTCGACGGCGCCGCCGAGCCGTGCCGCCGGGATCCGGGCGGCGAGCTCGACCGCGGCGTCGAAGTCGTCGCCTTCGAAGAGCAGGTAGCCCCCGAGCGCCTCCTTGGTCGCCACGAACGGACCGTCCACGGTCTTCGGTCGGCCGCTCTCGACGCGCACCGTCCTCGCGTTTGCGGGATCGTCGAGCTGCAGCCCCGGCGTCACCCCGGGTGTCTCGTTGATCGCCTGGTAGTCGCGGAAGACAGCGTTCTGCTCGTCCTCCGAGAGACGCGCCCAGTCCTCCGGCGAGCGCGGAGTGGGGGCGGAGCCCTGATGGATCAACAGCATGAACTTCATGGGATACCTCCTGGTTGGATCGTGATCGCATCTAAGACGAACGGCAGCGGCGGAGATGGACATCCGATCGCCGTACGCTTTCGGGCGTGCCGAGCCACGCGAAGCTCGAGGCCGACCTCGTGGTGCCCGCGCCGCCCGATCGGGCGCTGCATCTCTTCACACCCGTCGGCGAGCGACTGTGGGTCGACGGCTGGAACCCATGGTTCCCCGCCGGCGAGGAAGGCGACGGCGCGATTCCCGGAACGGTCTTCTTGACCGAGCACGGTGGGCGGCGCACCGTCTGGACCGTCGTGGCGCGCGACGACCGCTCAGCGCGCTATGCGCGCGTATCGCCCGATTACTGGGCCGGCATCGTCGAGGTTCGCTGCCGAGAGGAGCGCGATGGCACCACTCGAGTGACGGTCCGCTATGAGCTCACCGCTCTCGGCGAGGACGGGCGGCGCGACCTCGAGGCGTTCGCGCGCGCCTACGAGAGCTACATCGCCGAGTGGGGTCGGCTGACCGCGGCGGCCCTTGGTGACTAGCGGGCGCGGTGCAGGATCGTGAGGCCGACGAGGCGCGAAACCACCATCGCGATGTACGCGACTCCCGCGATCTCCTCGAGCATGACGAGCGTGCGCCCGAACGCCTTGACCGGCACGACGTCGCTCAAGCCGGTGCTCGACAGCGTGGTGAAGCTCAGGAAGAGGAACTCCATCCAGGTGCGCTCACCGTGGGCGTCCACCGCCGCCGTGAAGCTGCTCGGCTCGATCGCCTGGTAGACGGTGAAGGCGTACGCGAAGCCCCACGCGACGAGCGTGAACGTGGCGCCCACGGCGAACAGCTCGTCGCTCGTGATCTCGTGGTCGGCGAGCATGTACGCGAGGAGCGCTCCCGCGGCATAGAGGTAGAGGACCGCCTCGAAGGCTGAGCTGTAGGGCAGGAGCGCGTCACTGTCGGTGATCGCCTGGATCAGGAGCAGGACGGTGGCGGGAGCGGCGAGCAGCAGGCCGACCCAGGTGAGCGCGGGAGAGCTGCGCACAGCGAGGAGAACGAGGCTGAGCAGCCCGATCCCGAAGGCGCTGAACAGGGCTCGCCCGGCCGAGCTGCCCTCCATGAACGGGTAGAGGACCACGGCGGCCAGCTGCCCGGTGAGGAGCAGCGCGGACGGTTGCCGGCGCGCGAGCGACAGCACCCGCGCAAGGTAGCCTGCGCGCCGGTCGCAATCTCAGGTCGTGGCTCGGAGGCTGTCGAACGCCCCTCGATCCCGCTCACGCTGGCACCCGCGCCGGCCTCGAGCGTGAATCTCCTCGCCGTTCACCCCGACGATCAGCTTCTTGCCGGCCAGCAGCCGCTTGACCTCCATCGATTCGACCGCCTCGAGCGGAACCGCGCTCATCAGGCCCTTGACCCTCGCCCCAAGGCCCATTCCGAGCACGTTGCTGATCTCGGAGCGACATCAGCCGGCGATCCGTCACCGCCAGCCGTGCTTCAGCTTGTCCTCTGACTTCCCGCTCCGGGGTCCTGGGTCGTGACCGGCGCGCCCTCGGCGGGCCAGAAGTCGTCCACCGTCTCAACGTCGGCGGCCGGGTCCTCGGACCGTGTGGAGACGATGATCACCACGGCGTCCTGCGGGCCCTCGTTCCAGACCGAGCGCGCGACCTCCGGGCTCACGCGCACGACCGTCCCCTCGGCCACGTCGATCACCTCGTCCTCGAGCTTGAACTGGAGCGTGCCGGACGCGATGAAGTAGACCTCCTCCTGCGTCTTGTGACGGTGCCCGTAGCTGCCCTTGCCGCCGGTCTGCGGGGGCATGCGCCGCCACGTGAAGCCGATCTGCTCGCAGCCGAGGTCGGCGGCCGCGCTCATGCGCATCTCGCCCGGATAGTCACCGAGCACATCGGGCATCTCCTCGAGCTTCCTCAGGGTGTAACCGGCCACCGTCACCTCCATCTTTCGAGTGCGTGTCGCACGCGCGGCACCCACCACGCGAGTTCCTCAGCTGCCCATTCTCGTTCGAGAGGGTCCGTATGCACAAGCGCCGAGTGGCCGAAGATCCAGCCGTACTGGACCAGGCCGCTGATCAGCCCGAGCTCGAGCGCCTCGGGATCGTCGCGCTCGCCGAGCGCGCGGCGGAAGTCGTCCACGACGTCGTCATGCGTCGCGTCGATGCGCCAGACGTCGTGGCACATGTACCAGGCGAGCTCGAGTCCAGGATTGCCGCGCGTGGCGAGCCCGAAGTCGAGCAGCACGAGGCGTCCGCCCGGCAACCCCATGTTCTCGTCGCGCAAATCGCCGTGCAGCAACGTGGTGCCGCGCGCGTCGAGCGCGGCGGCGAGCGGGGCGGGGTCCGCGAGCAGCTCGAGCACGGCATCGGCGACGTCTCGGTCCACCGCCTCCGAGAAGGCCTCCCAGGCGGCGTCGAACTGCTTCGGCAGCACGTCGGGCTCCTGGCGCTCGCGCTCCGCCACCGCCAGCGCGCTCATCCCGAGCCGGTCGACCGCCGCGGCGAGGTGCGCGATGTCGTCGTCGGCGAAGCGCTCCCACATCCGCGCGGCGGCGCCGAGCACGAAGCGGTTCTGCTCGCGGCTGAGCGGCGTACTGGAGTCGAGCAGCTCATCGCCCACGTCGCGCATCACGACCCACCAGGCGTCACCGTCGCGCTCGGCGGCCACGACCGCCGGGTCGACCTCCGGCGGCATCCGGGCGAAGACGCCATCGGTGAAGAGGAGCGCCTCGCGCCCGCGATCGCGCGTCACGCGACCGAGCCAATCGCTGCCGGGCACGATCCGCTTGGCGATCAGCGCCCGCCCGTCCGCGAGCACGAGCCGGTCGATGCGGTTGCCCGACCAGCCGCTCGACGCGAGCGTCACGCGCTCGGCGATCGGGCCCAGCGACGCGAACAGGCCCGCGGCCGCCTCGGGGACCGTTTCCGCCAGTGGAGCATGGTGCGGGCGCGCGCCGTACAGCCAGTGGTGCGCGACCCGGCCGTCGCGCACGTGCAGGTAATGGCGCTGGCGGACGGCGTCGCCGCCGGCGCCGATCCGCTCGAGCCAGAGCGCGATGCCGTGGCGGTCCACGGAGGCGTCCCAGTCGACGATCCGCCCACCACCCGGCAGCGCCGCCGTGAGCGCCTCGACGATCGCGGCGGGCCCGTGAACCTTCCGCCGGCCGCCGGGTAGCGATGCATCGAGGACGGCGTCCGCCTCATAGGCGTCGGCGAGCGGCGCGAACTCCCCCGACTCGGTGCAGTCGCGCAGCCGCGCGGTGATGGACACCCGCCGACCCTAACCGGGCCGGCGGATCAGGACCAGCTGTCCCAGGACTCGAGCGAGGACAGCGGGTCGAACGGGCGCCCGCCCTCATACCAGCCCGGCCGCCCCCACAGCTCGAAGTGCAGGTGACAGCCCTGCGCGTTGCCGGTCTCGCCGACCGAGCCGATTCGCTGGCCGGTGTAGACGCGGTCGCCGGCGCGGAACGGCGAGGGCTCGGCGAGATGCATGTAGGCGTAGTCGAGCTCGGTGCCCGCGCCGTCGATCACGAGATAGTTGCCGGCGGCGCTGTGATAGCCGCTGTACTGAACGCGCCCGCCGCGCGCGGCCACCATTGGCACACCGCATGCCGCGAACACGTCCTGGCCCTGATGCGAGTGGCCGGCGCGACCGGCTCCGAACCGCGCGCCGGCGCCGCCGTAGTCGTGGCGGCCGCGCACCGGGAAGATGTGGTCATAGAGGTCGAAGGCGTCGCGCTGCACGTCGCCCGCCTGGGCGCTGCGCGCCACGGCGCCGTCGGCCGTGGCGGCAGTGAGCCGGAACGCGTAGCGCCCCGGCGCGGCGTACGAGCGTCCGAGCTTGCCGGTCCACCCGACGCTGTGCACGGCGTCCGGCGTCACGCCCTCGGGCGCCCAGCTCTTCACGACTGTGCCGTCGCTCGCCCGCACGAGCTCGACGTTGAGCGCGCTCGGCACCGCGTCGGACAGCCGGAAGGAGAAGGTGACCGCGCGCCGCGCGCCCGCGTAGGCCTTCGTGCGGCTCGTGCCGGTCTCGAGCGCGGGCGCGCCCTGGGCGCGCGGGCCGGGCACGGGGCTCAGCTCGGCGTTCGGCTCCGGCGGAGGAGGCGGCAGGATCGACACGGGCGCGGTCGCGCCGGACTCGACGCCGTCGGCGGTCGCGACCGAGATCGGCCCGGTCACAGCCCCCATCGGGACGCGCGTCCGCACGGCCGACGCGCTCGAGCCGACGGCGCCGGCGGTCACGTCGTCGCTCTTGCCGTAGCTGCCGCGGAAGGTGACCATCTCGACCTCGGCGAGGTCCCGGCCCCTCAGCCGTAGGACGCTGCCGGCGCGCGCACGCTTCTTCGACGCGCAGCGTCGCACGCATTTCACCTTCGCGATCTTCGGCGTGGCCACGTACTGCGCGCCGCCTCCGCCACCGCTTGGTGGTGCACCCGTGGCGCTCGCTGCGGGCGCCAGCGCCATCAGCCCCAGCACGCCGACCACGCGACGCGTTCCGGAACGCCCTGTTCCTCGCAAAGCTCCCTTGGCCTCTCTTCTTTTTTCGGCCTACGGGGTTAGCTGACGGGCTCGCGCCTGAAGAGCGGCGCTACTACCGGGACAATCCGGTCGATTCGCCCCCTCGGAGAACTGCATTCGCCGTTCTCCGAACGGTTCCCCCGTTCCCCGGCGGCCACGGCAACCGCCGCCGGAGATTCGGCAGGCACTACATTGGCGCGGCAGTATAGCTCCACCGACGGCGTGGCCGCTTCCGCGGCTATCTGCCACACTGTTCGCCGGCCGCCGCGAGGCGGCCCTCTTTCCGATGAAGACGTATGTGGCGACACCGGCTACGCGCGAGCGCAATTGGCTCGTGGTCGACGCGACCGGCCAGACGCTCGGCCGCCTGGCGACCCGCATCGCCGACGCGCTGCGCGGCAAGCGCAAGGCGGACTACACGCCGCACGTGGACGTGGGTGACTTCGTGATCGTGGTGAACGCCGAGAAGATCTCGGTGACCGGCAACAAGCGCTCCGAGAAGCGCTACTACCGCCACTCCGGATATCCGGGCGGCCTCCGCAGCCGCACGCTTGCCGAGATGCTCGATCGCCGGCCGGAGGAGGTCATCCGGCGGGCGGTGAAGGGCATGCTGCCGCGCAACCGGCTGGGCCGCGCTCAGCTGCGCAAGCTGAAGGTGTACGCCGGACCCGAGCATCCCCACGCCGCGCAGAAGCCGGAGCCGATGGAGGTCGACGCCCGATGACCGAAGATCCGCAGCAGCCGGAGGAGGACGCTCCGCAGGACGAGGCCCCACAGGAGGAGGCCCCACAGGACGAGGCCCCACAGGACGAGGCCTCGCAGGACGTGCCCGCCGAGGGCGGACCCGACGAGGGCGCGTCCGGCGAGCCGGGCGGCGTCTCCCCGGAGCCCGGTCCGGAGATCGAGGGCGTCGAGGAGCTCGCGCAGGCGATGGACGCCGAGCCGGCCGAGGAGGCCGAGCCCGCCGCCGACGCGGAGCGCGCCGCTGACGCGGAGCCGACCGCTGATGCCGAGCCCGCCGCCGAGCCGGAGCCCGAAGGCGAGGCCGCACCGCCGGCCGAGCAGGGGCCCGCCGACGTCGCTCTGGGGGAGCGGCCCCGTCCCGGTGGGCGCCGCCGGCAGGGCGAGCGCAAGGCCGAGGAGGAGGTCATCCCGGGCGCGCATCTCGAGCCGGACCTGGTGCTCGAGGAGCAGCCCGCCGAGCAGGCCGACTTCGCCGACTACGCCGAGTACGCGGAGCCCGACGAGGCGCCGCCGGTCGAGGAGGGCGAGCCGGATGCGGCTGAGCCGGCTCCGGTCGCACACACGCCGCTCGATCTCGCCGCCGACGCGCGCTACCGCGCGACCGGCAAGCGCAAGAGCGCCGTCGCACGCGTGATCCTCCGGCCCGGCGAGGGCACGTACAGCGTCAACGGCAGGCATCTGGACGAGTACTTCCCGCGCGTGCGCCTCCAGCGCCTGGCGCGCCAGCCCCTCGAGGCGGCCGGGTACCAGGGTCGTATAGCCGTGGTGGCCCGCATCCATGGCGGCGGCGTCTCGGCTCAGGCAGCCGCGCTCCGCCACGGCATCGCACGGGCGCTCGTGGAGGCGGACCCCGCGCTCCGTGGCGAGCTGAAGAGCCGCGGCTACCTCACACGCGACCCGCGCGTGAAGGAGCGCAAGAAGGCCGGCCTCAAGAAGGCCCGCAAGCGGCCGCAGTTCTCGAAGCGCTAGCAACCACCGTGGCGCTGTTCGGGACGGACGGCGTCCGCGGCATCGCGGGCGAGTTCCTGACGGCCGAGCTGGCCACCGCGCTCGGCCGGGCCGCTGCGTCGATCTCGCCGGCCGACGCGCCGCAGGTGCTGATCGTGCGCGACACGCGCGAATCCGGCGACATGCTCGAGGCGGCGCTCGCGGCGGGGGTCGCCTCAGCCGGCGGGCATGCTCTGCTCGGCGGCGTGCTGCCGACCCCGGGCGCCGCGGTGCTCGTCCGCCGCCACGGCCTCGACATGGCGGCGGTCGTCTCGGCCTCACACAACCCGTACGAGGACAACGGCATCAAGTTCTTCGGGCCGCAGGGCCTGAAGCTGGGCGACGAGGAGGAGCGCGAGATCGAGCGCCGCATGGACGCGCCGGCCGCGGCGCGCATCGGGCGCGTGCGCGAGCTCCATGGCGCCGCATGCGATCACCTGCGAGAGCTCGAGCTGCGCTTCCGCGACCTCGATCTGAGCGGGCGCCGCATCCTGCTCGACTGCGCGAACGGCGCCACCTACCGCGTCGCCCCCGAGATCTTCCGGCGTCTGGGCGCGGACGTCGACGCGCTGGCGGTCGAGCCGGACGGGCGCAACATCAACGACGGCTGCGGCTCGACGCACATCGAGTCGCTCGCCGCGGCGATGGACGGTCATGACGCCGGCTTCGCCTTCGACGGTGACGGCGACCGCGTGCTGGCCGTCACGCGCGCCGGCGACGTCGTCGACGGCGACGAGCTGATGGCGCTGGCCGCGCTCCACCTGCGCGAGCGCGGCCGCCTGACCGGCGGCGGTGTGGCGGTGACCGTGATGACGAACTACGGCTTCCACCGGGCGATGGACGCCGCCGGGATCGAGGTGGCGACCACGCCGGTCGGCGATCGGAACGTGCTCAGCGAGCTCGTCAGGCGCGGTTGGGCGCTCGGGGGCGAGCAGTCCGGGCACATCATCGAGACCGGCTTCGCACCGGTGGGCGACGGCGTCGCGGCGGCGCTGCTGACGCTCGAGGCGCTGGGCGCCCGCGACCTGGCGGAGGGGAGCGCGATGGACAAGCTGCCGCAGCGGCTCGTGAACCTGCGCGTCCGCGATCGCGGTGCCGTCGACCACGACGACGAGCTGCGCGCGGCGGTCGAGCGCGAGTCGGCTGCGCTTGACGGCCGCGGCCGGGTGCTCGTGCGTCCATCCGGCACCGAGCCGCTCGTACGCGTGATGGTCGAGGCCCCGACGGCCGACGAGTGCGAGGAAGTCGCGGGCCGCCTGGCGAACCTAGTCGAGACACGTCTAGGCTAGCCGTCTCTCATGTGCGGAATCATCGGATACGTCGGCCCCCGCGAGTGTCGTGACCTGCTGCTGGACGGCCTCAAGCGGCTCGAGTACCGCGGGTACGATTCGGCGGGCCTCGCGCTGGTCAAGAACGGTGACGTCGGCAGGGTGCACGCCGTCGGCAATCTCGAGGAGCTGCGGAACGCGGTGGCCGAGTCGAACGGCCACCTGCGCGGCTCAACCGGCATCGGCCACACGCGCTGGGCCACGCACGGGCGGGTCACCGAGGCGAACGCGCACCCGCACTGGGACACGTCCGGGCGCGTCCACATCGTCGTCAACGGAATCGTCGAGAACTGGACGGAGTTGCGCGACCGGCTGCAGGCCGAGGGCGCCGAGTTCACCTCGGACACGGATGCCGAGGTCGTCGCTCACCTGGTTGCCCACCACCTCGACGGCGACCTCGTGGAGGCCACCCGCCGCGCGTACAACCAGCTGCGCGGGCACTACGCCTTCGTCGCGATGTCGGCGGACCACCCGGGCGTGCTGGTGGGGGCCCGCAAGGAGTGCCCGCTCGTGGTCGGCCTGGGCGACGGCGAGAGCTTCATCGCCTCGGCGATCCCGGCGTTCATGGCCCAGACCCGGCGCGTGCAGCTCGTCCATGACGGCGAGATCGTGGCAATCACGCCGGAGGGCTCGCGATTCATCTCGCCCGACGGGTCGCCGCTCGAGCGCGACGTCGACGAGGTCGACTGGAGCGAGGAGCAGGCCGAGAAGGGCGGCTTCGAGACGTTCATGCTCAAGGAGATCCACGAGCAGGCCGACGCCGTGGCCGAGACGCTCGCTGGGCGACTGGGCGAGGACCGAGTCGAGCTCGGCGACATCGGCATCTCCGACGAGTTCCTGAAGGACGTGCGCCGCGTCGTGATCGTCGCCTGCGGCACGTCCTACCACGCCGGTCTCGTCGGCCGCTACGCGATCGAGTGGTGGGCGCGCCGGCCGGTGGAGATGGACATCGCCTCCGAGTTCCGCTACCGGAACCCCGTCCTGAGCGACCGGGACCTCGTCATCGGCATCTCGCAGTCCGGCGAGACGGCGGACACGCTCGCCGCGATGCGCCTGGCACGCGAGCGCGGCGCGAGGGTTCTCGCGATCACCAACATCATGGGCAGCCAGGCCACGCGCGACGCGGACGGCGTGCTGTTCACGCGCGCGGGGCTCGAAATCGGCGTGGCCGCCACGAAGACGTTCGTCGCCCAGGTCGCCGTCATGTACCTGTTCGCGCTCAAGCTCGCGCAGGTGCACGGGACGCTCGAGCACGAGACGGTCGGGATGCTGTCTGAGCAGCTGCGGAAGATGCCGCATCTCATCGACGAGCTGCTCGAGAAGGTCGACGAGCCGGTGCGCGGGATCGCCGACCACTGGAAGGACGCCGGCTTCTTTCTCTACCTCGGCCGTCACGTTGGACTCTCGATTTGCCTCGAGGGTGCCCTCAAGCTGAAGGAGATCTCGTACATCCCGACCGACGCGTACGCCGCCGGCGAGATGAAGCACGGCCCGATCGCGCTGCTCGACGAGAACACACCGGTCGTGTGCGTGGCGACGGACTCGCCGGTGCTCGACAAGGTGCTCTCGAACATCGCCGAGGTCCATGCACGCGGCGCGCACGTGATAGCGGTGGCCACCGAGGGCTCGGGGCAGGTGGCCGAGCACGCCGAGGAGGTCGTCGAGATCCCGCGCACGGACTGGCTGCTGCAGCCGCTGCTCGCGGTGATCCCGCTTCAGCTGCTCGCCTACAGGATCGCGCGGGCGCGCGGCCTGAACGTCGACCAGCCGCGCAACCTGGCGAAGACGGTCACCGTGGAGTGACCGGAGTCGGCATCGATCTGCTCGAGATTGCGCGCCTCGAACGGGCGCTCGAACGCCGGCCGCGACTGGCGGAGCGCCTGTTCACCGATGCCGAGCGAGCGTACGCGGCGGGCCGGGCGCGCCCGACGATGCACCTCGCCGCACGCTTTTGCGCGAAGGAGGCCGTCGCGAAGGCGCTCGGCCTGACCGGCTGGAGCTTCGGCGATGTAGAGGTGGTGCCCACGGGCGCCGCCCCGCAGGTGAGGCTGACGGGCGGCGCCGCGTCACGCGCGCGCGAGCTGCGGGCCGACGTGGCGCTCTCGCTGACGCATACCGACTCGATGGCCGGTGCGGTGGCGCTCGCGGAGCGGCGCGGAGGTCAGCCCAAGCCCGTCTGACAGTCTCCCCGAACATGGGGCGCCTGCCCGACTGGCTCGACCCGCTCTACGAGGCCGCCGAGATGCGCGCGGTCGATGCCTGGGCCATCGAGGAGCAGGCCGTGCCGTCGCTCGACCTGATGGAGCGCGCGGGACTCGGCCTGGCGCGCGTGGCTGCCGCGGCAGCGGCAGGGCCGGGGCCGGTGCGGGTCGTGGTCGGCAAGGGCAACAACGGCGGCGACGGGCTCGTGGCCGCCCGCCTGCTTCGCGAGGACGGTCGCGACGTCGACGTGCTGGCGGCGGTCCGGCTGGACGGCCTGCGCGGCGACGCGCTAGCGAACCTCGAGCGTCTGCCCGGCCCACCGCCGCAGCCGCTCTCCGCTGACGCGCTCGAGGGCTCGGCGGTGGTGGTCGATGCGCTTCTCGGCACGGGCTTCGAGGGCGTGCCGCGCGAGCCGCTCTCGTCCGCCATCGCACAGGTCAACCACCAGGACGCCCCAGTGATCGCGTGCGACGTGCCTTCGGGGGTGAACGCCTCGACCGGCGAGGTCGAGGGCGAGGCGGTCCGGGCACGCGCGACCGCCACCTTCCACGGTTCGAAGATCGGCCTCCACGTGGCGCCCGGCAAGCAGCACACGGGCTCCGTCGAGCTGGTCGAGATCGGCATCCCGCGCGGCGCGCCGGCTCCCGGAGCCGCCGGGCTCATCTCCGACCGCGTGCTCGACCTCTATCCGCGCAGGAGGCCGAGCGGCTCGAAGTTCGAGTCGGGGGTGGTGGTGGTGGTCGGCGGCTCGGCCGGGCTGACCGGCGCACCGACTATGGCCGCGCGGTCGGCGAGCCGTGCCGGAGCCGGCTACGTCCAGGTCGCGGTCCCGGCGCCGGTGCAGCCGGCGATCGACATGCGCCTCCTCGAACAGATGAGCCGGGGACTGCCGGACGCAAACGGCTTCCATACGCCGGCCGGCGTGCCGCCCGTCGAGCAGATGGCCGAGCGTGCCGGGGCGGTCGTGGTCGGCCCCGGCATCGGCCGCGACGACGTCGCGCTCGAGTTCGCGCGCGAAGCGGCGCGCGCTGTGCAGGCGCCGCTCCTCCTCGACGCGGACGGACTGAACGCGCACGCCGAGCGCCTCGAGCTGCTCGCCGCGCGGAGCGCGCCCACGGTGCTGACTCCGCACGAGGCCGAGCTCGGACGGTTGCTCGGGCGTCCCGTCGACGAGATCGCGCGGCAACGCCTCGAGAGCGCGCGCGAGGCGGCAGCCCGAAGCCAGGCGGTGCTGCTGCTGAAGGGCGACGACACGATCGTGGCGACCCCCGAGGGCCACGTGGCGGTCAGCCGGGGCGGTACCCCTGCGCTCGCGACCGCAGGCACCGGGGACGTTCTCTCCGGACTGATCGGCGCGCTTCTCGCTAAGGGTCTCGACGCGTTCGCTGCTGCGGCGCTCGGGACCCGGGCGCACGTGCTCGCCGCCGAGGCGGCCGCGGCTCGCCTGGGGGCGGACCACGTGCTCGCCGGTGACGTGATCGACGGGCTCCCTCACGGCCTGACGCTCCGATAACGTGGCGCCGCGATGGCCGAGCTCGTGCGCGAGATCATGGACTCCGAGCCCACGACCGTGCAACCGGACACGCCGGTCGAGGAGGTGGTGGCGCTGCTGCGAGGGCACGAGCTGCCCGGTGTGCCGGTTGTGGACGAGGCCGGGCGCTGCGTCGGCATCGTCACCGAGGCCGACCTGGTGCTCCCGGACGACCAGGGCGACCTCCATATTCCGCACTACGTCAACCTCTTCGGCGGCACGGTCTTCCTGCAGCCGCTGAGCCGCTTCGAGAGCCGCCTGCGGAAGGCGTTCGCATCGACAGCGGCGGACATGATGACCCGCGACCCCGACTCGGTGACGCCCGAGACCTCGATCCGCGAGGCCGCGCGGCTGATCCACGACACCGGTCACAACCGGCTGCCGGTGCTCGACGACGGCCGGCTCGTTGGCGTTGTCACGCGTGTCGACGTGCTCGGCGCCCTCGTGGCGTGACTCCAGCGCCGGAGCGCGCGCTCGCCCGCATCGACCTGGGCGCCATCGAGCGCAACTGCGCCCGTCTGCCGAAGCCGCTCTGCGCCGTCGTGAAGGCCGACGGCTACGGCCACGGCCGCGTGGCGGAGGCGGCGCTGGCGGGCGGTGCGAGCTGGCTCGCCGTAGCCACCGCGGGCGAGCTCGCCGGGCTGCCGCGCGAGTTGCCGAGGCTCGTCATGGGGGCGGTCACGCGCGCGGAGCTGCGCGAGGTCGTCGAGGCCGGGGCCGACCTCGTGGCGTGGACCGACGAGGTGGCCGAGGCGGCGCCGCGCGTGCACGTGAAGCTCGACACCGGGATGGGCCGCCTCGGGACGAAGGACCGGGAGCTGGCGCTGCGGCTCGCGAGCAGGCCGAACGTCGTGGCCGTGATGACGCATTTCGCGACCGCCGACGAGCCCGGCGACGGGCTCTTCGACGAGCAGCTCGCCGCGTTCACGCGCTTTGTCGACGATCTGGGCCGCGACGATCTGGTCGCGCACGCCGCCAACAGCGCCGCCACGCTGCGCGAGCCCGCGGCCAGGTTCGATCTCGTCCGCTGCGGCGTCGCCGTGTACGGCATGGACCCGTTCCACGAGGACCCGGCGGGTCACGGGCTCGAGCCGGCCCTCTCGCTGAGGTCCTGGGTGGCGGCCGTGCGTCGCTTCGAGCGCGGCGACAGCGCCGGGTACGGCCGCCGCTGGCTCGCCGAGGAGCCGACCTGGGTCGCCACGATCCCGCTCGGCTACGGCGACGGCTGGCGGCGCGCGCTGACCAACAACTGCGACGTGCTGATCCGGGGGCGGCGCCATCCGCTCGTCGGGACCGTGAGCATGGACAACATCACGGTCGCGCTCGGGCCCGACACGGACGTGCGGGTGGGGGACGAGGTGGTCCTGATCGGCGAGCAGGGGGCAGAGCGCATACTCGCGGAGGAGGTGGCGCGCCGGCTCGGGACGATCAACTACGAGGTCACCTGCGCGCTCTCGCCGCGGGTGCGGCGCGAGTACGTGCGGTGAGCCGCGCGTGGATAGTCGGCGGGGCGCTCCGCGACGAGCTGCTCGGCCGGCCTGTGACCGACTACGACATCGCGGTCGACGGCGACCCCGCCGAGCTCGCCCGAGCGCTGGCGGCCGAGCTGGGCGGCCCGGTCTTCCGTCTTTCCGAGTCGTTCGGCGCGTGGCGGGTGATCGATCGGCGTGGCGGCCGCGTGTTCGACTTCTCGCCGCTCCAGGGCGAGACGATCGAGGACGATCTCCGCAGGCGCGACTTCACCGTGAACGCGATGGCGCGGTCGCTCCCCGCTGAGGCCGCGGGCGTTGCCCGCGGCGCAGCGATCGCTTCTGAAGGCGGCGACCTGATCGACCCGCTTGGCGGTCGCGCCGACGTCGAGTCGCGCACGCTGCGGGTACTCGGCGAAGCGGCATACGAGGGCGATCCGCTGCGGGCTCTGCGGCTGGCGCGCTTCGTGGCGGAGCTCGGGTTCGGCGTGGACCTCGAGACGGAACGGCTTACGCGCGCCGCGGCGCCGCGCGTTCCAGACGCCTCGGGCGAGCGCGTCTTTGCCGAGCTGCGGCGGCTGATGATCGCTCCGGGCGCCCTCGCCGGCCTCGACGTCGCCGACAGGCTCGGGCTGCTCGCATCCGTCCTGCCCGAGGTGCACGCGCTTCACGGAGTCGAGCAGAGCCACTATCACCACCTCGACGTCTATGACCACACGATCGAGGTGCTCGAGCGCCTTGTCGACCTGGAGGGCGCGGCCGCCGGTCGGCTGCGCGAGGCGCTCCACGCGCCGCTTGCGGACGAGCTGACACGCGCGCAGGCGCTTCGCTTCGGAGCGCTCCTTCACGACGTCGGCAAGCCCGCGACCCACGCCGTGCGGGAGGGTGGCCGCGTGACGTTCATCGGCCACGACCGGCTCGGAGCCGACATGGTGAAGCGGATCTGCCGCCGGCTTCGCACGAGCGAGCGCTTTTCGGCGTTCGTCCAGGCGCTCACCCTGCACCACCTCGTCCTCGGCTTCCTGGTGCATGAGCGGCCGCTCGACCGCCGTGCCGTCTATCGCTATCTCAGGCGCACCGCGCCGGTGGAGGTGGAGGTAACGGTGCTCTCGTGCGCGGACCGGCTCGCCACGCGCGGCCGCAAGGCCGAGCAGGCGATCGCCGCGCACATGGCGCTGGCGGGCGACCTGATCGAGGCCGCGCTCGACTGGCGCGAGAGCGGACCACCGCGCCTGCCGGTGCGCGGTGACGAGCTCGCCCGCGAGCTCCACATCGCGCCGGGTCCCGAGCTGGGCAGGTTGCTGCCCAAGCTCGAGGAGGCGGTCTACAGCGGCGAGGTCGGCTCGCGCGACGAGGCGGTCGCGCTGGCCCGTACGCTGCTCGCATGACCGACGACTGCATCTTCTGCAAGGTCGCCGCCGGCGAACTGCCCTCGGAGATCATCCAGGAGGACGAGCACACGCTCGCGTTCATGGACATCAACCCGTGGACGCGCGGCCACGCGCTGGTGATCCCACGCGCGCACTCGCGCAACCTCTACGAGGTCGACGACGCCGACCTCGCACACGCGTCCGCGGCGGCGAAGCGGCTCGCCGTGACGATGCGCGATCGGCTCGGCTGTGCGGGCGTGAACCTGCTCAACTGCTGCGAGCCGGCCGCATGGCAGACCGTCTTCCACACGCACATCCATGTTATCCCCCGCTACGACGACGATCCGCTCCGGCTGCCGGTGGGTCCGAGACCCGCGGCCTCCGATGAGCTCGCGCGGGTCGCGGCCGACCTCCGGGGCAACTGAGTCGCCTTCCGCCGGTCTCCCCTGGTAGCGTGAGCGCTGTAAGTGCCGGCCAAGCCGGCGTAGTTGAACGTCGCAGGTGCCGTGGTTCGGGCTCGCTCATGCAGGACCGGCCGGGCACACGCAGGAAGGGGCAGTAGCGTGCCTACCGGAACCGTCAAGTGGTTCAACGACGAGAAGGGCTACGGGTTCATCACCCCCGACGAGGGTGACCGTGACCTCTTCGTCCACTACACCGGCATCGATGGCCAGGGCTTCAAGTCGCTCGCCGAGAACTCGAAGGTCGAGTACGAGGAGGAGACGGGCGACAAGGGACCCAAGGCGGTGAACGTCCGCGCGATCTGAGCGCCGTCCCGCCGTGCCCAAGGAAGAGAAGATCGAGATGGAGGGCGAGATCGTCGAGGCCCTCCCGAACACGATGTTCAAGGTTCAACTCGACAATGGGCACGAGGTGCTCGGCCACATCTCGGGCAAGATGCGGAGGCACTACATCCGCATCTTGCCCGGCGACCGGGTGAAGATCGAGTTGTCCCCGTACGACCTGGATCGCGGCCGGATCACCTATCGCTACAAGTAGGGAACCGCAACCCCGCGGCGAAGGGGGTGTTTGAAAGCCCGGCATGAAGCGAACCCTCCTGCTGATCCCCGCCCTCGTCGCTGCACTCGGCACGCTGGCGCCCGCCGCTTCCGCGCGGATCGTCGAGCTCGGCGCGACGACCGCGCCCGTGCAGCCCACCTGCCCTGCCGAGCGATGTCCTGCCCTCGTGCGCATGACCGGCTATCAGGGAAGGGCCGCCGGGGGCCGTAAGAACCCGTACTACATTCGCCGGGACGGGTACCTGACCGCGTTCACCGTCAACCTCGGAACGCCGACTGCGGAGCAGCTGGAGTTCTTCAATGGGACCTTCGGGAACCCGGCCGCCGTGCGCCTCTCGGTCCTGCGTCGCGGAACCACTCACAAGACGCGCCTTCAGCACCGTCTCGTCCAGCAGTCGGATGTGTTCAGGGTGGACCGGTACTTCGGATCCAGCCCGACCTTCGTCCTGAACCCGCCGCTCCGCGTGAAGGAGGGCAACTGGATCGCGCTGACCGTTCCGACGTGGGCGCCCGCGTTTACCGTGAACCTCACGGGCGACGACTGGTGGCGGGCCTCCCGGCCCCGGACCAGTTGCGAGGTCCCCAAGAGCCTCGAGGACTTCGCGATGGAGGACCTGAGACACATCAGCATCTTCGGCTGCACCTACAGCCGCGCGCGACTCCTGTACACGGTCACCTACATCCCGGACAACCGCGCGACGGTCAAGGACGAGGAGGGCTAGCGCGGTCAGCGGTGCGCCGGCGCAGGCGGCCGTATGCGGCGCACGCGCGCCGGCGCGGGCACGGCCGGCTCGGTGCCTCGGCGGCGGTCCGGAAGCGGCGGGCGCGAGTGGTCGCGCACGCGTCCGCGGCCGAGCTGCCAGCGCCCGAGCGGAAGTCTGATGCCGTCGCCGCCCGGGCCGTTCTTGCCCGGGCGCGGGCCCGGACCCTCGCCGCCGCCTCCGTCGTCGCCGCGCGAGTCGTCGTCGTCGTCGCGCAGCCGGAAGAACCAGATCAGCCAGACGATGAGCAGCCCCACGTCGAACACGCGGAAGCCGACCATGAAGATCCACCCCTCGGTGGTCATCGGTTCGATGCTACCGCGATGGCGAGGGCCGTAAAAGTGCCGGTGACACGTCTGGTAGCTTGCGGCGCCGTGCGCCTACCCGCACGCGCCCGGGTTCTCGTTGCAGAACTCCTCGAAGCGCTCGGCTGGGCTGTCGGAGGGTGGGGGCGTGTCGTTCTCCGGCGAGTCTGCGGGCGGCGCCGTCTCCGGCGCCGGGGTGCCGCCATCGTCGGCCGGTGGGACCGTTTCCATATCGACCGGCGGCGCGGTCTCGGTGGCGGGCGGCGCCGTGACCTCCGGCGCGGCGTCGCTGCGCGGCACCGTGAGCTTCGGCAGCTCGGGTGTCGTGTCGGACGCCGCTTCGTCGTCACCGCCGCAGCCGACCGTCAACGCGGCGGCCGCCAGCAGCGCGGCTGCGAGCCGGGCCCTCAGCGTTCAACGGCCGGCAGCCGCCGGCCGCAGTGCGGGCAGTCGTTCAGGTCCTTCTGCACGAGCTGCTCGAGCGAGCAGCCGCACAGCCTCAGGTTCTCGACGGAGTACGGAAGGTTGCTCGGGGACGGCGCGAGCGGCAAGAGCGCCCCCACGGCCCTCATCTCCTCGCCGCTCTCGTGGTCGACGTACGTCGTGCCGGGTTCGGCCTCGCGGATCACCTCGCGGTCGTTGCGCGCGCGCAGCCGGTACTTCTGGCGGGCAGGCATGAGGCGGGAGAATAGTGGTCTCCTACGTCAAGACGCCCGCGTTCGGCGGCGGCGAACCTTCGCCTCGCCATACCCGCGGCGCTCGCCAATGCGCTGCATTGACTGCGCCAGCGTGCACGCCGATGGTCGGTTCTCGCCCGCCGAGCCACGGCCGTCTTTCCATCGGAGACCGAGTTGCGGGTCCTGATCTTTCACGGCTACCTGCTTCGCGGCACAGGCAGCAACATCTACAACGAGAACCTCGTGCGCGCGCTCACGCGGCTCGGGCACGAGGTGGAGCTGCTCTGCCAGGACCCCGACTGGGATCCGCCGCCGGGCGTGCGAGTTCACGTGCCCGACATCGGCGGGCTCCTGCCCGTGTACGTGGCAGACAGGTACGACCGCTTCGACGCGCGCCCCTTCTCCGAGCTGAGCGACGCGGAGATCGAGCGATACATCGGCGCGAACGTGGAAGCGGTACGCGCCGCTCCCGACCCCGACGTGGCGCTCGCGAACCACCTCGTGATGGGCCCGGTGATCCTTGCACGCGGGCTCGCGGGCCGGGCGTCGTACGCGATCAAGGTGCACGGGAGCGCGCTCGAGTACACGGTCCGTCCGAACCGCGAGCGCTTCGTCCCGTACGCGCTCGAGGGCGTGAGGGGAGCGGCCGGCGTGCTCGTGGGGTCGCGGCACACTGCGGAGTCGCTCTGGGAGGTGCTCTCCGACGAGCCCGACCTTCCGAAGCGGACCAGGCTCGGACCGCCCGGCGTGGACGTGCACGCGTTCCGTCCCGGCACGGCCGACCTGCACAACCTCGCCGACCGCCTTGCGAGCGGCCACGCCGTGTCGTGGGGCGGGGAGCCGGGCGCGGCGGGGGCGCTGCGATCACTGCAAACCAGCCGCGACCGGGTCGTTGGCTACGTCGGCAAGCTGATCGTCTCGAAGGGCGTCGACCTGCTGCTCGCGGCCTGGCCGCTCGTGGTGGCGCGCGTGCCGGACGCCCGCCTTCTCGTGATCGGCTTCGGCACCTACCGCGAGGCGCTCGGCCGCTTCGTCACCGCGCTGGCGCACCGCGACCTGTCCGACCTGCGAGAGATCGCCGCCCGCGGGCGCGAGCTCGAGGGCGGGCCCGCCGGGCGGCTCCGCTATCTCGACGCGTTTCTCGAAGCGGCCGGCGCCGAATGGCTCGAGGCGGCCCCGGCGGCGGCCGAGCGGATCCACTTCACGGGTCGCCTCGAGCACGACGACCTGCCGCTCGTGCTGCCGGCATGCGAGGCGCTCGTGATGCCGTCGACGTTCCCGGAGGCCTTCGGCATGGTCGCTGCCGAGGCCGCCGCCTGCGGGGCGCTCCCGCTGTCCGCGGGTCACTCCGGGATGGCCGAGGTGACGGCCGCGCTGGCGCCCACGCTGCCGCCCGAACTGCGGCCGCTCCTCGCCTTCGATGTGGGGCCCCACTCGGTGCGTCAGATCGCGGACAAGCTCGTCGCCTGGCTGACCCTCGACGCCGCCCAGAGGCGAAGCGCGCGGGCCGCCCTAGCGGCCGAGGCGGCCCGCCGATACTCGTGGGAAAGCGTGGCCGAAACGGTGATCGCGGCCGCTCGCGGGGAGCTCGATGGGCTGCCTCGTCCGGCCTCCGGAGCGGATAGTGTTCCCGCCTCGTGAGGCTCGTCCGCCACACCAAAGGCCCGCTGCTGGCCGCAGCCGTGGCTGCCGCGCTGGTGCTCCTGGCGGGCGCCTGCGGGCGCGACGAAGCTGACCTCTCGAACGGCAAGGCGCAGTTCGTGCAGTCCTGCGGGTCGTGCCACGCGCTCGACCGCGCCGGCACGCAGGGCGTGCAGGGTCCGGACCTCGACGCCGCCTTCCGGGCGGCGCTTCGTAGCGGCATGGACCGCGACACGGTCGAGGGCATCGTGCACCGGCAGATCGGGTCGCCGCGACGGAACAGCGTCATGCCGGCGGATCTCGTGAAGGGCGACGACGCCCGCGACGTAGCGGCCTACGTGGCCTACGCGACGGACCGGGCGGGGCAGGACGAGGGCGCGCTCGCGCAGGCAGGGCTCGCGGGTGCGACGAGCGGTGAGCAGATCTTCACGGCGGCGGGCTGCGCGGGCTGTCACCAGTTCACGCCGGCCGGGTCGAACGGCAACATCGGGCCGAGCCTCGACGACCTGGCGAGCGGCGCCGGCGAGCGCGAGCCCGGCACCTCTGCCGAGGAGTACGTGCGCCAGTCGCTGCTCGAGCCGGACGCGTTCGTGGTGCAGGGCTACAGCAACGTGATGCCGAGCTTCGACGGCAAGCTCGACGACAAGCAGCTTCAGGCCGTCATCGACTACCTGCTGAAGTCGGGCGAATAGCGCCGCCCCAGCCCGTCCCGCCGCCATACATCATGTTCGGCTGAGGCCGGCTCACTGGACCAGCTCGGTGAGCTCGTCCAGCAGCTCCGGCCGGGCCGCGGCGACCATCCCCCGCGGCTCGCCCTCGAGCCAGCCGACCGCCCCGCCGGCCTCCCGCACGAGCAGCTCGCCCGCGGCCCAGTCCCAGTGGCGGAGCCCGCGCTCGTAGAAGGCATCGACCCGCCCGGCGGCGACCCAGGCCAGATCGAGCGCGGCGGCGCCGGCGCGCCGGATGTCGCGCACGACCGGAAGCAGGCGGCCGGCGACGGCCGCCTGGCGCTCGCGCCGCTCGGGTTCGTACGAGAAGCCGGTGGCAACGAGCGCGCGCTCGAGCCGGTCGCAGCCGCTCACCTCGAGGACTTCGCGTGCCCCGGCGGCGCTCTCCACCCACGCACCGGCGCCGCGCTCCGCCACGTACGTCTCGCCGAGCACGGGCGCGTGCACCACGCCGAGCGCCGCGCCGTCGGCGTCCTCGAGCGCCACGGAGACTGCCCAGGCCGGGAAGCGGTACAGGAAGTTCACCGTGCCGTCGAGCGGGTCGACCACCCAACGCCGGCCGCTCGCCGCCTCGGCGCGCGAGCCCTCCTCCGCCACCAGCCCGTCGTCCGGCCGCTCCGCGGCGAGCAGCTCGCGCACCGTGCGCTCGGCCTCCCGGTCGGCGTCCGAGACCGGGTCGGTCGCGCTTGTCTTGCTGGCGAGCCCCTCGGGCGTGCGACCGTACCACGCCATCAGGACCTCACCGGCCGCGCGCGCGGCGCGCACGGCGAGCTCGAGGTCGGGACGCATCAGAGAGCGCGCGCGATGAGGACGACGCCCACCACGACCGCGACCACGAGCGCGACGTAGATGAAGAAGCGAAAGGCGTCCTGCTCGGAGCGGAGCGGATTCAGCACGTCGCGACCGTCAGAGCACGTAGACGGTCGAGTACACGAATATCCACATCACGTCGACGAAGTGCCAGTAGATCCCGGGCACCTCGACGCCTCGGTGCTCCTTCGAGCTGAAATGCCCGCGGAAGGCGCGGATCGTGGCGAAAGTGAGCAGCGTGAGCCCGATGAACACATGCGCTCCGTGGAGGCCGGTGAGCCCGTAGAAGATCGTGCTCTGCGCGTTCTCCTGAATGGCGAAGCCGATGTGGAAGTACTCGTTGACCTGAATCGTGAGGAAGGTGAGGCCGAGTAGCGCTGTCGTGAGGAGGCCGACCCGGAGAGCGTTGCGGTTGTCGTTGCGGGCGCCCTCGAGCGCCAAGTGCATCGTGAAGCTCGACGAGACCAGGATCGCCGTGTTGACCGCCGCGATCCCGACCGGCAGCTCGAGCCCCTCAAAGGGGAACCAGTCCGCCTCGCCCACGACCCGCACGAAGAAGTAGGCCGTGAAGAACGCTCCGAAGAGCATGATCTCCGAGATGATGAAAAGCAGCATCCCGAGGAACTGCGCCTCCACGCGCGAGGAGACGTTCGCCGGCGGCGGGCCGTGGTGCTCGTCGTGCGCGGCGTGGCCGGCGGCGACCGATGCCGATTCCATCGCTAGGCGACCTCCTCGCTCTCGCTCACCACGTGCTCGACCGGCTTCCCCGTGCTCGCCTCGACGCGCCCGATCAGGTCAGCGCGCAGCCAGCCCGAGCGCGTCTCCGGAAACGTCGAGATGACGATGTCGTCCGGCGCGTAGAACTGCAGCGCGTTCTGGATTGCCGTGTAGGGATCGGGGTGCACGACCTGCCCCACCGCATCGAGGCCGGCGTCCTGCAGCTGCGTGAGCGTGTGCGCCAGGCGCTGCGCGGCGGCGTCCTCCGAGTCGCCGTTCGAGTCCGCCTGCGGGCAGATCACGATGAAGCGGCGCGGCTCGCCGGCGGCCTTGCGCTTGAGCGACTCGAGCAGCTCGGGCGTTCCGACCGTCTGGTTGGCCACGACGAGCGTGCGCTTCACGTCGTCGCGTTCGGTGTCGAGGTCGACCACCACGTGCTCGACCGGCCGCCGGGCGGCGCGCTGAACGCGGTCCACGAGACCCTGGCGCAGCCAGCCGGAGCGCGTCTCCGGATGCGTCGAGACGATGATCTCGTCGTAGTCCGATTCGCCGAGCGCGTCCATCACGGCGGAATACGGGTCGGGGTCCATGACCTGGCCGTCGGCCTCGATGCCGGCCTCGCGCAGGAGCGCAAGCGTCATGCGCAGGCGATTTTCGGCCGCCTCGCGCACGTGCTCGTCGTAGATCACATAGCCATGCTTTGGGTTGTTCTGGGGGCAGATGACGTGCACCTCCACGTCATCGTCGCCGGCCCGGCGCTTCACCGCCTCGATCAGCGGCTTGCCGGCCACCGTCTCGTTCGCGACTACGAGGATGCGCTTCATTCGTTAGGGGGCGGCGCCCCGCCTCCGCCGGCGGGCGCGGCGACCGCCGGCTTAGCGTCGCCCATCACGGCATGGACCGCGCCGGGCACCCCGTACTCGTAGGGCCCGCCGACCACCGTCGGCACGCGGTCGAAGTTGAACACCGGCGGCGGCGAGGAGACCTGCCACTCGATCGAGTGGGCGCGCCACGGGTTCCCGGGCGCCGCCGGGCCGTGCCGCCACGACGCGACCATGTTGTAGACGAAGATCAGGAACGAGAGGCCGAAGATGAACGCCGAGATCGAGATGATCGCGTTCCAGGTCGCGTACTGCTCGGCGTAGTCGGCCACCCGCCTCGGCATGCCGTCGATGCCCACGAAGTGCATCGGCCCGAAGGTGAGGTTGAAGAAGATGAACGACATCCAGAAGTGCAGCCGGCCGAGCGACTCGTCGTACATCCGCCCGGTCATCTTCGGGAACCAGTGGTAGAGGCCGGCGAAGATCGTGAACACCGACCCGCCGAACAGCACGTAGTGGATGTGGGCGACGATGAAGTACGTGTCCGACACGTGGATGTCGAACGGCACGACGGCCAGCATGATCCCGCTGATGCCGCCGAGCGTGAACATCGTGATGAAGCCGAGCGCGAACAGCAGCGGCGTTCGCAGGTGGATCACGCCTCTCCAGAGCGTGGCGAGCCAGGAGAAGATCTTGATGCCGGTGGGCACCGCGATCAGCATCGTCGTGATCATCATCGGCACGCGCACCCAGCCCTGCATGCCGGACACGAACATGTGGTGCGCCCAGACCGTGAAGCCGAGGGCCACGATCGCGACGAGCGAGAAGGCCATCATCCGGTAGCCGAACACCGGCTTTCGGGAGTGCGTCGAGATGACCTCGCTGATGATCCCGAACCCGGGCAGCATCATGATGTAGACCGCCGGATGCGAGTAGAACCAGAAGACGTGCTGGTACATGAGCACGTCGCCGTTCACGGACGGGTCGAAGAAGTGCGTGCCCAGTGAGCGGTCGAGCAGGATGAAGAACTGCGAGCCGGCGATGAAGGGCGTGGCGATGACGACGAGCAGCGACGTCGTGAAGTTCGCCCACACGAGCAGCGGCATGCGCCAGAACGTCATGCCGGGCGCGCGCATCGTGATGATCGTGACGAGGAAGTTGAGCGCCGTGGCGATCGACGACGCGCCCGCAAACTGGACGCCGACGGTGAAGAACTGCTGGCCGAGCGGCGTCTCCGTGGACAGCGGCGCGTAGGCGGTCCAGCCGGTCGCGAAGGCACCGCCCTCGGCGAAGTACGAGCAGAGCATCATCACGCCGCCGATCGGAAGCATCCAGTACGACAGCGCGTTCAGCCGCGGGAACGCCATGTCGGGCGCCCCGATCATCAGCGGGATCACGTAGTTCGCGATCCCGGCGAACACCGGGATGATGAACAGGAAGATCATCAGCGAGGCGTGGACCGAGAACAGGCCGTTGAACGTGTTCGGGTCCACGAACTGCGTGCCGGGCTGGGCCAGCTCCGCCCGCATCAGCATCGCCATGAGCCCGCCGGCGACGAAGAAGAACATCGTCGTGACGATGTACTGGATGCCGATGACCTTGTGGTCGGTGTTCACGCGGAAGTAGTCCTTCCACGAGTGAGCGCCGTGCCCCGAGTGGTCCTCCGCGCGGGTCGGGCGACCGGACGCCCAGTAGAACCAGTAGTCGAAGCAGCCGATCCCGACGAGGTAGCCGAGCGGCGCGGCGATCAGCGCGCCGACGGTGATGATCGCGTTCCAGTCGACGATCGGGTCCCAGCCGTACAGCGACCGAATCAGCACGACCAGGCCGAGGCCGAAGCCGAAGCCCACCGCCGTACCGATCGCGGCGCGGTACCAGCCTGGTGCAAGGAGCCTACGCGTAAGGGTCATCGCTGCGCCTCCAGAAGGTACTTAACGAGCGCGTCGATCTGCTCCGAAGAGAGCCGCTCGCCGAAGTCGTCGGGCATCACGCCGTCCGGGTAGCCCTTGACGACGACCGCGCTCGGGTCCTTGATCGACTGCTCGACATAGGCGGCGTTGGCCTTGGAGATCTGCCCGAGATCGGGGCCGACGTCGCCGTCGGTGCCCGCCGCTGCCAACGTGTGGCAGCCGCCGCAGCCGGCCGAGCTGAACAGCGCCTCGGCGTCGACGGCCGCGCCGCCGCCCCCGGCCTGACCGCCGCCCGTCTCGCCGCCGCCACCGCCACCCGCCTGGCCACCGCCACCGGCCTGCTCACGCCGGGTCTGGAGCCAGGAGTCGTACTCGTCGCGCGGCACTACGTGGACGAGCTGGCGCATCGCCGCGTGGCCGAGCCCGCACAGCTCCGCGCACACCACCTGGTAGCGGCCCTCCTCCGTCGGCGTGAGCCGCACACGGGTCGTGAGTCCCGGAACCGCATCCGACTTCAGCCGGAACTCCGGCACCCAGAACGAGTGGATCACGTCGTTCGTCCGGATCCTGAAGACGACGGGCTGGTCGACCGGCAGCACGAGCCGCGTCGACTCGACCCTCTCCTTTGGGTACTCGAACCTCCAGGTGAACTGCTGGCCCGTGACCTGCACGACGAGCTCGTCAGACGCCTTTGCCTCGAGGTCGTCGAGCACGATCCAGCCGTAGATCGCGAGCGCCGTGACCATCAGGAAGGGAATCGTGACCCACACGACCTCGAGCCGCGTGTTGCCGTGGATCGGCGGCCCGTCGCCCATGTCGCCCGGCTTCGCGCGGAAGCGCCAGACGCTGTAGATCGCGATCGTCATCACGAGGACGAAGATCGGGACCGAGCAGATCAGCAGGACGTCGTAGAGCGTGTCGATCTTGTCGGCCGAGCCAGCGGCGTTCTTCGGGAACCAGTCGATCAGCAGGGTGATGGCGATCCCGACCAGGGAGGCGACCACGCCGATGCCGATCATCCGCGCGACTGGGTGCTTCTCGCCCGCGATGCGCGGGTCTTCCTCCGGTGCGCCCTTGACCTCGTCGCCGGTGACGGGCTGCCTCTCGCTCACGGCGCGCCAGTCTATGGGTTCCGGAGGATGAGCGTGGCAGGCGCGAATGCCCCGATCTTCGGGTACTCTGGGTCGTGCAGTTTGCCACAATCGCCACGAGGCCTGGCCGGGTCGGCGGGCCCTACCGAAGGGGCGTGGATGCAGGTTCGCGTAGGGATGAGCGACGTAGTGCTGACGATCAACCCGGGCCATACGCTGCGTGAGGCAGCCCAGGCGATGGCGGGTCGCGGCGTGGGCGCTGCGGTGGTCATCGACCCCGAGCAGCCGGGTCCGGGCATCATCACCGAGCGCGACGTCCTCCAGTCCGTCGCACGGGGTCAGGACCCCTCCGCGGAGCGCGTCGCGGATCATCTCTCGCCGGAGCTCACGTTCGCCTCGCCGGAGTGGTCGCTCGAGCGCGCCGCCGAGGCGATGGTGCGGGGCGGCTTCCGCCACCTCGTCGTCGTCGACGGCGGCGAGATGGTCGGCGTGCTCTCGATGCGGGACATCGTGCGCTGCTGGGTCACGGACGGCGCGACCAGCGAGCTGCCGTCGGACCGCGAGCCCGCCGGCGGCCCCTTGGGTCGCTGAGCGTCGGATTTCCGCCACGAACTCGACGGCTCGCCCCCCTGGGCGGCCAGTGAGCCCGGTGAGATCGTGACCGCATGTCCTTCAAGCATGCGGTTCTCTTCTCAGCGGTCTGCCTGGTTGCGCTGACGGCGCTCCCGGCCGTGGCCTCCGCCACACAGCGCTACGCAAGCCCCACGGGGACGAGCCCCTACTGCTTCGCGGCCAGTCCGTGCAGCGCGCACGACGCGGTCGCCTACGCCGCGGCCGGCGACGAGGTGATCCTCGCGCCTGGCGTCTATCTCCTCGGCGGCACCATCGGGGACAACGCAGACATCACGATCCATGGCGTCGCGGGCCAGCCGCGTCCCCGGCTCCTGTTCACGGGGGCTGGACAGGACGGGCTGCAGCTCGACAACGGCTCTCTGCTGCGTTGGGTGGAGATCGTCCAGACGGAGACCGACAGGCGCGCCGTCAGAGGTGTCGGCGCGCGGTTCGATCAGGTTGTCGTGAAGGCTGCGACCGAGCACGCGGAAGCGACGTGGATGCGCGGCGGAACGATGCGCGACACGCTCGTGATCGCATCGGGCGCCGACGCGTCCGCCCTGTACACCGAAAGCTACGGCGGAACCGTCGAGACCACTTACCGGAACGTGACCGCCGTGGCCACCGGCACTGGCGCCGTGCCGGTCATGGCGATGGCGGCCAACACGGGCACAGTCACCGCCAGGCTCGTCAACGTGATTGCCTACGCCCCGACCAGCGGCCACGGCATAGTCACCGGGTCGCTCAGCGCCACGGCCACCGCTGTGGCGCGAGTCACTCACTCGAGCTATCAGGACGCCGCAACCGGCGGCTACAACGCCGCCATCGCCGACGACGGCGGCAACCGTGTCGGCGTCCCGGCTTTCGTCGACGCCGCGGCTGGTGACTACCGCCAGGCGGCCGGCTCCTACACGATCGACGCGGGCCTCGACGAGCCGATCAACGGCGCCTTCGACCTGGAAGGCGACCCGCGCCGCGTGGGGGTGACCGACATCGGCGCCGACGAGTACGTGGCAGCGACGCCGACCGGGACGCCGCCCCCTGTGGCGCCCGGTGCGTCCGGCGGTTCCGGGGGCACCACGCCGAGCTCGATCGGAGAGGCGTTCGCCGGCGTGACGCTCGTCTCGACGCGGCTCTCCTTCAATCGTCGGGTCATCAGGCTCACGCTGCGCTGCCCGGCCGCCACGGTTGGCGGCTGCTCCGGGCGCACGAGCCTCACAGCGCGGAGGCGGTCGCGCTCGGGCGCGCGCAGGACGATCGGGCTGGGCCGGGCGCGCTTTCGGCTCGCCGCCGGGGCGCGGGTGCGGGTCGCCGTGCGCGTCCCGCGCGCCGGCCGGCGCCTGCTCCGACGCGTGCCGCAGCTCGGGGGCAGGGCCACGAACGCGGCTCGCGACGGAGCGGGCCATACGACGACGACGGTGGCGCGGGTCACGGTCCGGCGCCGACTTCGCTGACAACGAGAAGGTGATCCTGGAATGAGCCGCAAGGCAAGCAAGGACGAGAAGCGACAGCTGTTCAGCCGTCCGTTCGCGCTCACGCGCACGGTTCGAGCGCCCGAGAACCTACGGCGGGTGCATATCGGCGAGTCGTACGGGCGCCGGGTCTGGATGTTCGACCTCGCGATCAATCCGCGCTCAAACGACAGCGGGAACGACTACACCTACGACAACTACAGCGCCGCCGTGGTCCAGCTCCCGGTTCGGATCGACGGCCGGCTGGCCCTCGCCCGTAGGGGCCTGCTCCGCAACGCGGAAGAGGCAGGCCTGCCGGAGATCGAGGCCGGCGCAGAAGAGCTCCGCCGCAAGTTCACGGTCCGCTGCTCGTCGCCTGAAATTGCCGACCAGGTGCTGAACGAGCGCGTGTGCGAGTGGCTCGCCGGACCCGGCCGTCGCTTCCACTACGAGATCGTGCACGACCGCGTGCTCGCCTACGGCTGGCGGCGCTGGCTCGGCGGCAAGGGGGCGGAGCGGGCAGCGCTCGGGCTCGCCGCCCACCTGAGCGTCGACGGCAGCTTGGGCTAGTGCTCGAGCGGGAGCTCGGAGATGTCCGTGCGCGTCTCGCGGATCCAGCGGACGATCGCGGGCACGGCAATCACGACGCCGATGATCGTGAGAACCCAGGACAGGACCACACCCATCACGGCGAGCGATATCCCCGCCGCCGTGAGCACCGGAAGAAACGACGGGCCCGGCAGGTGGATCGCCTCGCCGATCGGCTCGGCGCTCGGGTCTGTAACGCGGACCTCGTCGGCCATCAGTAGACGAGCCCGACCACCCATGAGAGCGCGAAGACGACCAGCGCGATCGCGCCGGCGATCAGGCCGGTGCGCAGGTTCTTGTACGCGAGGCGCCGGTCCAAGGTCGCGCTAGGTCTATCAGATCGGCGGGGGCAAACCGGCGGGCCGCTTCGAGCGCGGGGCGGGTGAGTCAAAGCAGCCGAGCCCGAGGCCCCGGCGCGACGCTGACGGCGCGGTCGGGGAGCTCGGCGCCGGGCGGGAACAGCCCGAGCACCGAGCCTCCGAAGCCGCCGCCCACGATGCGGGCGCCGAGCGCGCCCGCCCGCTTGCAGCGCTCGACCGTGCGCTCGACGTCCGGCGTCGAGACCTCGTAGTCGTCGCGCAGGCTCGCGTGGGATGCGTCGAGCAGCGCCCCGAGCGCGTGCGGATCGCGATCACGCAATGCGCTTACCGCGTCGTCCACGCGGCGATTCTCGCTGAGCACGTGGCGGACGCGCCGGCCGAGCGGCTCGGGCAGGTCGGTGCCGGAGCGCGCGTCGCGGAGGCTCTCGACGCCGAGCGCGGCCGCGGCGCGGCGGCACTCCTCGCGGCGCTCGTTGTAGCCGGACTCCGCGAGAGTGCGAGAGGCGCCGGAGTCGAGCGTCGCGAGCACGTGCTCGCCGAGGTCCAGCTCGACGTGCGTCCAGGTGAGCTCGCGCATGTCGAGCCGCACCGCGTGCTGGCGCCGCCCGAGCAGGGAGGCGAGCGGGTCGAGCAGGCCCGTCTGCGCACCGCACCAGTCGTTCTCCATGCGGGAGCAGAGCCGGGCCAGCTCGACCGTGGCCGGCGGCTCGCGCGCGGCGACGGTGCACAGGGCCAGGCAGAGCGCGACCGAGAGCGCTGCCGAGGACGAGAGCCCGGCGCCGCGCGGCACGTCGCCGTGGATCTCGAGCACGCACGGCCGCGGCTCGAGGCCAGCGCGGGTGAGCTCGGCAGCGGCCCCGCGGACGAACCGGGTCCAGCCATGCGGGGCGCCGGCACGGCCGGGGTGCGGCGGTCGGATCTCATCGCATAACGAGAAGCGATCGTCTTGACACAGGTCGAGCGCGCGCGCCTCGATGTCCGCGCCGTCGCGTGGCCGGGCTGTGACCGTCACGCCGCGCTCGATCGCGAACGGCAGGCACAGCCCGTCGTTGTAGTCGGTGTGCTCGCCGATCAGATTCACGCGTCCAGGCGCGAACGCCCGCACGGCAGCGGAGGACATGGACGCCAGCCTAGGTGGGAGGGTCGCGTCCATAGACGGATGGCCGAGTGGCGGCAACGTCCGGACCGTCCTACCTTCGTGTTGGGTGATCGGGGAGCGTCGGGCAGTTCAGGCTTTTCTTGAAGCGAAGCCGCTTCGGCGCGGCCCGCTCGAGGTGGAGGTGCGGGAGTCGCCCGTCACCACGGATCCGCGTTCGGGCCTGCCGCTGGCGGTGCCGGCGATGGCGGTGCTCTGGATCGAAGAGCGGCCCATGGCGGTGAAGCTGCGCGGCGTCGTCGCGATCAGCCGCTTCCCGCCCGAGCCGCGGCTGGGGACGTGGCTGGAGGCGGAGTCGCTGGCGGCGGGCAACGCGGTGGAGCGCATGGCGGAGGCCGGCCTGTGGCGGCTTTTCTCCCAGCCGCCGCGTCCGCGGCTGGCCCGCTAGCCGCGCCGCCTCAGAAGCGCGCGTGCAGGTGGTTGTCGTGGTTCGCGAGCGCCCCGACGCGGCCCGGTGGACCCGTGAGCGACGTGTTCGGTCCCACGAAGATCACCTGCGCGCCCGCCGCGAGGAAGCGGTCGACCAGGTCCTGGGAGAGCCGGCGGTCGATCTGCGTAGCGTCCCTCGGCGCCCGCTCGCGGCCGTCGGCCCGCGGGTAGTAGACGTCCACGTCGAGACCGTTCTGATGGCTCACATGGCCGATGTAGCCGAACCGGGGGCCGAAGTCGCCGCCGTGCGGGCGGCTGAGGTCGCCGATCGCCATTCGCGGCGCGCGCGGATGCGCCTCCCGGTAGTCGCGCGCGACGCGCAGCAGCAAGCGCACGAGCCGGTCCGTCCCGAAGCGGCGCCATGGCCGGTTCGGGGAGCGCCGCAGGACGGGGTCCCAGGTGAAGAATGTCGGCCTTTCCGTCGGCAGTTGCACTCCGCGCACCAGCCGGCCCGCCGAGTGGCTCCCGAGCGCGATCGAGTGCCGCCAGCGGATGCGCGCGTAGCCCGCCCGCGGCCGCGCGCGCGGCGCGGCCGGGCGCGGCGCGGGCAGCTCGGCCAGCGGAGGGAGGGCCCGAAGCCGCGGCTCCGGCTCCGCCCGGGCCCGAAGTCCGTAGGCCGCCGTCACCGCGGCGCTCGGCAGCACGATCAGCAGGGCGACGAGCAGCGCTGTGCGCGCGGTGGACGCAGAAGATGAACGCACTCCTACGGACTACGGCCGCTCCCGTCGGCGCGGTCCGCGCGGGCACCGAGGGATGATGGCGCTCGTGCGGCGGCTCCTCACGATCCCGATCAGCCACTACTGCGAGAAGGCGCGCTGGGCGCTCGACCGGGCCGGTCTCGACTACGAGGAGGAGCGCCACCTGCAGGGCATGAACCGAATCGTGTCGCGCCGCGCCGGCGGCAGAGGGACGCTGCCTGTCCTCGTGGCGGACGAAGGCGTGTTCGCCGAGTCCGAGGAGATCGTGCGCTACGCCGATGCGGCGCTCGATCCTGACCTCCGGCTGATTCCCTCAGAGGCCGACCTTCGCGAGCAGGTGCTCGAGCTGAGCCGCCGCCTCGACGGCGGCCTCGGCCCGGACGGCCGGCGCCTGATGTACGCGCGCATGCTCCCGCTGAAGCGCGACCTGCTCGACTTCAACAACCAGGGCGTTCCGCCCTGGGAGGCGCGAGTCCTGGCCGCAGCGTGGCCGCTGGCCACGCGCTGCATAGAGCGCGGGCTCGGCATCGGTCCTGCGACGCTGGCCGAGGACGACCGCCGCGTCCGCGCCGCTTTCGACGAGATGGCGGAGCTGCTGGCCGACGGCCGCCGGCATCTCTGCGGCGACCGCTTCACCGCCGCGGACCTCACGTTCGCCTGCCTGGCCGCGCCAGTGACGGTGCCGCCCGAGTACACGGTGCGCCTGCCGCAGCCCGACGAGCTGCCGGACGAGATCGCTTCCGACATCCGCGCGTACCGGGAGCACCCGGCGGGCGCCTACGCGCTCGCGCTCTTCCGCGAGCACCGCGAACGTCGGCCCGCCGCCGTGCCCGGGTGATCCGTTGCAGCGCGTGCGGCGTATCGTCCATGGGTATGCAATGACCGTCACAGAGGACGGCCGTACGGGCCGATAACTTCGTAAGGCATGGAGCGGACGCACATCGACATCTCGAGGGACCTGGACGGGGAGCCCGTCGTCCACGCCTGCTTCGACCTCGCGCCGCTCGAGCTCGCAGCCGCCGCCCATGCCATCTCGGCCGACATCGAGGAGCGCTTCCGCCCGGCGGAGCTCTCCGGGGACGACGTGGTCGAGTTCCGCGAGCTCACCGCCCTGTGCGACGAGCTTGCTGAGTCCGGGGCCGTCGGAGCGCGAACGCTCGTGCTTCGGCCCGCGCGCCTGGCGATCTTCCGCGACGCGCTCGGCCGCTTCGTCGACTCGCGCGAGTCCGCGGACTGGATCCGCGACGAGGACCGCGAGCCGCTCGCCATCGCCCACGAGCTGTTACCCGCGCTCGACCAGCTCGCGAGCGAGGCGGTGCGCGCCGCGCTCTCGCCCGGCACACGTCACTGCTGAGCCGACGGGCGACTCCTAGGAGCGTGACCCCCGAGCGCGGCCATGCGCGCGCGGAAGAACTCGAGTGCAGCGGCCCGCTGGTCGTGCGCCGCCACCAGCTCCGCATAGCCGAGCTCGGCGCCGGGGAACCCGACCGCATTCCAAAGCTCGCCCTCGGGCGGGCCGGTCCACGGCCCCACGTAGAGATAGGGCTCGGGATGGTGCTCGTCGCCCGGCGAGCCGCCGTAGTTCGCGCGCCGGCCCTCGGACTCCGAGCCGGCCTCGAAGGCGACGTCGAAGTGCTCGGGCCAGAGCTGGATCTTGGATGCCTCGTCCGCCTCTCGCAGCTCTTCGAGCACGTCGCCCGCGAAGGCATAGAACTCGCCGAGCGCGCGGGCGCCCGCGGCGTCGACGTCGATCGGCTCGCGCCGCTCGCCGTCAGGATTCTCGAAGACGAGTTCGGCGCCGTCCACGCGCACGCGCTGGCCGTCGCCGAACGGCGGGGTGTCGAAGCCGCCCGCAGTCGGGCGCAGCCCGATACGCCCGGTCACGCGCGCACGCGCCGGGCTCACGACCGAGGCGGCCAGGTGATGAAGCGCCTCCCGAGCCTGGGCGAAGCTCGGCGGGAGCGGCTCGAGGGCCATTGACCGCGTGTCTTATCCGATCGCGCCGCTTCGCGCCTGCGCCGCGCGATCTCCGCGCGCACGCGCTCGCCCGACGCCGCAGGCGGCGAAAGCGGGCTCGCGGGGCTAGCTCGCCGCGCCTCTCGCGCCCGACACCAATGTTCGGCACCTATGCGGTGCATAACTTTGGCCTCGCGGCGGGTGGAGCCCGATTCCGGCGCTCAGGCCGAAGCGGCCATCCACTCGGACCAGGTCACGACGCCGACATCCAGCCGTGGCGCCTCGTCGAGCATCGAGAGGTACTCGAGCATGTGCCCGTCCGGGTCGCGGAAGTAGATCGCTGCCGCCGGCATCCAGCCGATCACGCTCGGCTCGCGGGCGGGCTCCCCGAGGAACGAGAGCGGCTCGATTCCCACGGCGCGAAGCCGGTCGGGTGCTGCGAGCACGTCGTCGAGCGTCACCTCGAAGGCCACGTGCAGCGTCATCCCCATCGGCATCGAGCCGATCGACCATAGGCCGAGCATCGAGCGGCCCGCGCCGCCGCACCAGAGGAAGGCGGCGCCGCGATCCGGCACCTCGAAGGCGACCTCGAGCCCGAGCGCGTCACGGTAGAAGCGCACCGAGCGCTCGAGGTCGGCGACGGTGAGGTGTGCCTCGAAAAGACCGCGGATCGGGATCGAGTCCGGCAGGGCCCGGAAGCTAGCTGACGTGGCCCTCGTCGCATCGGCGCAGCGCGGTGGCCTCTACGCCAATCTCACCCGCATGGTCTGGCTCGATACGCCGGACTCAGATACGCTCGCACGCCAGCCGGCTTGCGACGAGATCCTCGCGCGCATGCGGGACGAGGCCGCCCGTCCGGGGCGCTCGCTCGCCGACCCTCGGCTGAGCGAACGGGGATGGGGTCTGACCTCCTGGGCGGGGCGCTCTAAGCTGGCCGGCCATGCCGGCCCTCGCGAGCGGCGTTCTTCGACGGCTGTTCGAGCTCTACGAGCGTGAGGGCGTCGACGCTGCTTTGACCCTCGTCGCGCCCGACTCGGTGCTCGTCGTGCCGCCCTCGATGTCGGCAGAGCCGGACGTCTACGAGGGCCACGCGGGCGCCCGGCGGTACTTCGCGGGCTTCGACGGCGCCATCGACGACGTGCGCTTCCTGATCCGCGAGACGCACGACGAGACGCCGGACTCCGTGCTCGCGGTGATGGAGGTGACCGGCACCGGCGCGACGACCGGCATCCGCATCCTGTTCGAGGCGGTCGTGGAGTGCGAGGTGCGCGACGGCCGCGTGGTCCGGATGGTCGCCCATCCGGACCTCGCGACCGCTCGCGGCGAACCTGCCTAGGCCTCGTCCGGCGCGTGGTGGTGGCGCCGCTCCGGGTTCAGCCAGTAGACGTGCACGAAGCGCTTGCGCCCCTGGCCGAGGTCCTCGACCCAGAGATCGTCGTCGATGCGGCGCAGGCCGCGGCCCGAACCGCCCGCGACGGCCGACCCGATCGTGGTGAACGAGTCGGGGTGCGAGTAGATCGACGCGAGCATCTCGTAGTCGTGCCGGTTCGGGTGCGTGTTGTCCGCATCCGGGTTGTCGGCGTAGTCCATGCAGGTGTGGAAGTCAGCCCCGGACTCGTCCTGGTGGCCGAGGCCGAAGACGTGGCCGACCTCCTGGCAGACGACCGCCGCCCGCCAGATCGAGGTGTTGTAGTAACTGCTCGAGTAGTAGGTGTCGTTGACCTTCACGGTCGCCTGAGTGATGTGTCCGCCGGAAGCCCACACTGAGGCGACGCCGAGCCACTGTGTGTAGCCGTAGCGCGCGTTGCATACCTCGGCCTGACCCGGGGTCGGGCGACACTTACGACCGGTCGTGGCGCCAGGCACGACGGCGGTTCGCACCGGGTTGCCGTAGAGGTTTGCCGACCAGTCCCGTGACGCGTGACCGAGGAACGCCTTCCAGTCGGTCGTCAGGTTGTCGCCGAGCTTGATCGTGAACGGGTTCGCCGTTCGCGCCCAGTGAACGCCCCAGCTGTGGTTCGCAGCGGCGGGCGCGGCGGAGACGGCCAGCAGAGCTGCGGCCGCGCTCAGGGCCACCAGCGTACGTCTCATAGATGAACTCCTCCCTGCCTCGGGTAGACACCTCGAGGCGAGGATAGGGCGGGCTCGC
>Ga0126307_10000183_pt1 | contig 39411 bp, 47 predicted proteins | sample Plot28_FD_89955 | JGI IMG/M metagenome (GOLD analysis project Ga0126307, IMG submission 89955) | Serpentine soil microbial communities from UC McLaughlin Reserve, CA, USA - Plot28 | ecosystem: Environmental > Terrestrial > Soil > Grasslands | place: USA: UC McLaughlin Reserve, Lake County... | reverse complement strand
GGAGGGCGCCACCCCGACCCCAGAGTCCTCGGTGGCCGAGCCGCCGGTCGCGGAGACCGCCGCACCCGAGTCGGAGCAGGCAGAGCCCGAGCTTCCACCGGACGTCTCGCCGGCGCGGCCGTTCGATGCGCCGCCGGAGCCCTCGGCTCCCGATCCGCCGGCGACCGAGACCCCTGCGGAGGCCTTTGAGCCGCCACCACTTACCCCCGGCGTCGAGAGGCTCGCCGCGGATCAGGAGGAGCGCATCTCCGATGAGGAGCAGCGCCTCCAGCAGGAAGTCGATGAGCGGATGCGGAGGGCGGAGCAGCTCGAGCGCGAGGCCGAGGATCGGACCCGCCGCGCCGAGGAGGAGACCGAGCAGCTGATCAAGATGGCGGCCGAGCAGGCACGCAGGCAGGCCGAGGAGGAGGCCCGGCAGACCGTGGAGCAGAGGGTGCGGGAGGAAGCCGAGCGCCTTCGCGAGGAGGCCGAGCAGCGGGCACGGGAGGAGTCGGAGCGAGTCCGCCGGGAGGTCGAGGAGCGAACCCGTGAGGCCATCGAGCAGGCGCGGCGCGAGGCCGACGCGCGCGTCGCCGAGGCCGCCGAGCAGGCGCGGCGCGAGGCCGAGGAGCGAGTGCGCGCCGAGGCCGAGGAGCGCTACGGCACCGGCAGCACTCAGCTCCAGAGCGAGCCCGAGGAACCCGCCGACACACAGGCGGAGGCCGAGCAGCAACACCTCGCAGTGGAGGAGGCCGAGGCTCGCCTGCACGCCGAGCGGGAGGAGCGCGAGCGCGCGATGGAGGAGGCCTACAGGCGGCTCGAAGAGGTCGAGAGGCGAGCGCAGGAGGCCGAGGAGCGCGCCGCGAGAGCGGAGCGGCTGGCGCAGCTCAAGGTCGAGGAGGCGGAGCGCGAGCGCCGCCTGCGCGAGGTCTTGGAGCGCGTCGCCGCCGCCGAGGAGCGAGCCAAGGAGGCCGAGCGCCGGGCCCGCGAGGCCGAGGCGGCTGCGACGACCAGCATTCGCGCCGCGCGGGAGATGGGCACCGCCCCGCCTGCGGAACCGACCGCGTCACCGCCGCCTCCGCCCCCTGAGCCAACGCCGACCGAATCCGAGAAGCCCGATACCGAGGATCAGGATCAGGGTGAGGGTGGCGGAGGAATCCTGGGCCGCACCGTCGGCGCGATCCTCGGCACCGGCTCCGGCCACGAGGCGGCCGAGGAGCGGCCCGAGGCGTCCCAACAGCCTGCCGAGGTATCCCAGCAGACCGAAGCCTCCGGCTCGGTTAGCGAGACCGTGCCCGCAGGCGACCAGATCAAGCTCAACGACGCCACCTTCGAGGAGCTCCGGGAGCTCGGTTTCTCAGTCACCCAGGCGACCCGCATCCTCACCTACCGCGAGCGCCAGAACGGCTTCACCTCGGTCGACGATCTCGCCGACGTTCCCGGCATGCCGTCGGACTTCCTCACCCAGGTCAGGAACAGGCTGACGGTCTAGACGTCGGAGAGCCCGCGCGGCAGGTGCGTTGCCGAGACGCCCAGTGCCAGCGCGACGATCAGGACGAGGTAGACAGCGGCGACGAGGGCGCGCGTTCGCGCCGGGATGCGGTGATAGGCGCGGCCCTCGGGTGTGTTCCGCATCTTCCAGCGCCTCCAGCTCTCCATCCCGCCGAGAAGCAGGATGAGCAGCACGATCGGGCTGGGGAAGAAGAAGACCAGCGCGATCAGGCCCGCGAGGCCGACCAGCCAGACCCAGGGCGAGAGGGCGGCCATCGCGCGACCGCCGTCGAGCGGCAGGACCGGGATCAGGTTGAACAGGTTGAGAAAGAAGCCGATGAAGGCGAGCGCCTGCCAGAAGTGACTGCCGGTGGCCAGCCAGACGCCGAGCGGAATGAGCGTCGCAATCGAACCGAGGATCGGGCCGGCCAGGCCCACGCGCGCCTCAGCCGCGGCGTCGTCGCCCATCGACTTGGCCGAGATCACAGCGCCAAGGAAGGGAATGAACATCGGAGCCGAGGCCTTGACGCCCTCGCGGCGGAGCTGGAAGACGTGCCCCAGCTCGTGGAGCAGAAGGAGCAGCACGAAGCCGACGGAGAAGAGCCAGCCGAAGATCAGCTGGTAGGCGACGATCGAGACGAGCATCGACGCCGAGGTGGTGAACACCTTCAGCTTCGGGAGCGCGAACAGCAGCAGCTTCGCCTTCGCCCCGAGCTTCGCGATGAAGAGGGCGACGGCCGCGAGCGCCGCGCCGATGCGCTTTAACAACCCATCGCCGCGGCCGGAGCCGGGATGAATCGGGTCGAGACCGCGGCCCGCTTCGGGCGTGGAGGGGGCTACATCGTGCGCTTCCATGGGCAACCCACGGTAGCGCCGCGCCTTTTCGGTACCTCACGGGGCAGGCGGTCGAACTGTCTCGCGCCTACCGAGGAATTGGTACTGTCGCCGCCGGTGAGGAGAGCGCTTGCGCAAGCGGAAGCGCGGCCACCGCGCCGAGGAGAGCAAGCGACGCCCCTGCAAGAAGCGTCATCAGCGCCGCTAGCGGGTAATCCGGAGGCATGAATTCGCGCGCGACGGTCGCGGTGCTCGGGGCCGGCGGGACGATGGGCCTGCCAATGGCGCGCCGCATCGCCGAGGCTGGGATGGAAGTGCGCGCCTGGAACCGCACCCGCGAGAAGGCCGAGCCGCTGGCCGAGCACGGGATTGAGCTCAGCGACACGGCGGCCGAGGCAGCCTCGGGGGCTGACGTCGTCCTCACGATTCTCAGTGACGCGGACGCGGTCACCGCCACGATGGAGGGCGACGTCGGCGGTCTCGCCGGCGCCGATGCCGGCTCCACCTGGCTGCAGATGAGCACGATCGGGATCGAGGGAATCGAGCGGTGCGACAGGCTCGCCCAGGAGCATGACCTGGTCCTGGTCGACGCCCCGGTGGTCGGCACGAAGAAGCCGGCGGAGGAGGGCAAGCTCACGGTGCTCGCCTCGGGACCTGAGGAAGCGCGGGCCCGCTGCGAGCCGATCTTCGACGCGGTCGGCCAGAAGGCGGTCTGGCTGGGCGAGGCCGGGACCGGTACGAGGATGAAGCTCGTGATCAACTCGTGGCTGCTCTCGCTGGTGGAGGGCCTCGCCGAGACGGTCGCCTTCGCGGAGGGGGTCGACATCGATCCCGCGCAGTTCCTCGAGACGATCGCGGGCAGCCCGGTCGACAACCCCTACGCGCAGATGAAGGGGCAGATGATGATCGAGCGCAGCTTCGAGCCCTCGTTCAAGCTCGAGCTGGCGGCGAAGGACGCACGCCTCGTGCTCGAGGCGATGGAGCGCCATGGCCTCGAGCTGGCGATGCTCGAGACGATCCGTGCCCAGCTCGAGGAGGCCGCCCGCGAGCACGGCGAGGAGGACATGGCCGCGACCTACCTGGCCAGCGCCCCGAAGCAGCCCGCGGCGCGCTGAGCCCCCGCGGCTACCATTGACTCAGACATAGCGCGGGGCCGAATCGGATTCGACTTGGTCATCCGTGCGATCAGGTTGCAGGCCGAGGTTCCAGGAGGCCTCGTTAAAAACCTGGACCAACCAATAAGTGCGGACCATGAGTTCGCTCTCGCCGCTTAGTTAGTAGCTAAGTAGCGTGCGCCGGCCCACCCGAGCCCGAGGGGTGGGATCCCGGCGTCAGCATCGGGCTCACCCGGTCGGACCGTCCCGACCGTCCGGGGAAATCAAAGGGACTTGGCCCTCCGGCATCTCCCGCCGGCAGCGGAGGCCGAAGGGCGAGAATCAAAAGCGCCGGCTAAGCCTGTAGACGCCGATCGTTCGTGATCGAGGACGTGGCTTCGATGCCACCGGCTCCATTTTCACGGCATCAGTAGGCTTGGCCGATGGCGATCAGCGAGCGAGAAGCTCAGCAGATCGAGAGGGCGAACTCCAGCGGCAGGACGCCGATCGTCTTCATCCACGGCCTCTGGCTGCTGCCGAGCAGCTGGGACACCTGGCTCGAGTTCTTCGAGCAGAACGGATATGCGGGCGTGACGCCTGATTGTCCGGATGACCCCGAGACGGTCGAGCAGGCACGGGCAAACCCCGACGTCCTCGCGAAGAAGACGCTCAAGCAGGTCGCCGACCACACGGCAGAGGTGATCGCCGGACTCGAAAAGAAGCCCGCGGTGATGGGCCACTCGACCGGGGGCCTGCTGGCTCAGCTGATCGCCGACCGCGGCCTCTCGGCCGTGACCGTGGCGATCGACCCTGGGCCATTCCGTGGGGTACTGCCGCTACCTGTTTCGACGTTGCGTGTATCCGCGCCTGTGCTGAGAAATCCGCTGAACCGCGGACGTGCGATCACGCTCACGTTCGACCAGTTCAAGTACGGCTGGGGCAACGCCCTCAGCGACGAGGAGACCAAGCACCTCTACGAGACCTACCACGTGGCCGGGCCGGCTGTGGCGCTGATGCAGATGGCCAACGCCAACGTCAATCCGTGGACCGATGCCAAGCTCGACCCAAAGAACCCGAAGCGCGGGCCGCTCCTGATCATCGACGGGGAGAAGGATCACACGGTCCCCTGGGCGATCGCGAACGCCTCCTACAAGAAGCAGAGCAAGAACGAGGCCGTCACCGAGATCGAGCAGATCCCGAATCGCGGACATTCGCTCACGATCGACAGCGGCTGGCGCGAGGTTGCGCAGACCGCGCTCGACTTCGTCAAGCGCTTCGCCTAGCTCCAGAGCTCTGCGAGTGCGCCCTGCGGGCCCTCGACCGGGTCCGCTTCGGGCAGCGGCACCGCCCGGATGTTCGCGACCGCCTCGTCGTGCTCGAGCGGATCGCCGCGACGGATGTCCCACGGCATCCCGTTCGGGTAGGCGCCGATCACGAGCAGGTCGGTGCTCGAGCCCTGGTTGCAGTGGCCGGTCCCGGCCGGCAGGACGAGCACGTCGCCCCGCCCGATCTCGAAGCTGCGTCCACTCGGACCGCCAAGCATCACCGTCGCCGTGCCGCTGACGATGCCGAGTGCTTCGGGGGTGATCGAGTGGAAGTGGTGGAAGGAGAAGATCCCGTCCCGCCACTCCGGCGTCCAGCCGTTTGAGGCGAGCAGGTCCTCGCAGGCGTTCGCGTCGCGGGCGGCCCCTACCCCGTGGTAGATCAGGACCGGCAGGGGCGAGTTGGGGATCCCGCCGTCGTCCTCGAATCTGTGGCTCTCGAGCTGGTGCCCTGCGATCCCAGGCAGCCTACGCCTGCCCGGCCGCCACCAGGACCAGGTTGGAGAGGCTCACTCGACCGTCATCATCGGCGCGCCCCCGGGCCGCGCTCGTGATGGCCTCCCAGGTCTCGCGCTGAACATTCTCGGGATGCGGGGAGATCATCGCCACGATCGGCGCCGCGATCGCCCGCACGAAGAGGGTGTACTCGTCGGCCGACTCGAAGGGCATTGTGACCTCGAGCTCCTCGACCGTCACGTCCGAGAACCCACCGCCCTCAAGGAGACCGCCGATCGCCTCCTCAGTGGGCCGGGACAGCGGCCCGGGCGTTCCCGGTGGAGGTGGCTGCACATCGAGCTTCTCCATAGCGCTCTTCATCGCGATCGACAGGAACGGGACCCGGTCGGGCGGACCCCACGAGCTGATCGCAAAGCGCCCGCCCGGCTTCAGGAATCCGCGGACCTTGTCCGCGGCACCCTCGCCGTCGGGATCGAAGATGATGCCCCAGCGCGAGACGGCCGCATCGAAGCTCTCGTGTGGGAAGTCGAGTGAGTGCGCGTCAGCTTGCATGAACTCGACATTCTCGACGCGGTTCGCCGCCGCCCGCTGGCGGCCGAAGTCGAGCATCTCCGCGGAGATGTCGGTGGCGATCACGCCACCCTCCGGCCCGGCCCTACGGGCCGCGGTCAGCGCCGGCTCCCCGTAGCCCGCGGCCACGTCAAGGACGCGGTCGCCTTCCTCGACGTCCGCCATCTCGACAAGGCGCTCGGAGACCTTTTCCCAGTGCTCATCCATGAAGGAGGACCACTCGTTCCATCCAACCGCCGCACCGTTCCACTGATCACGCTGCTTGTCGCGGAACTCCCCCGCCTCGATCGACTTCGCTTCCATCACTCTTCCCTCTCTCGTAGCTGGCGTGCCGACACTATCTCTCCGACGCACATCGCGGTGTGCGACCCCGCACGCGAGGGACTTTCATCGGGTTTTCATCTTCGCGGGACAATGTCGGGAAGCCGATGCGCGTATTGGTCGTCGAGGACGAGGCGAAGATGGCCGGCCTGATCCGAAAGGGCCTGCGTCAAGAGGGGATGGCCGCCGACATCGCCAAGGAGGGCGAGGACGCCCTCTGGATGGCGGGCTCGACGGAGTACGACGCGATCGTCCTCGACCTGATGCTGCCCGGTATCGACGGCTTCGAGGTCTGCCGCCGGCTGCGAGACGACGGGGTGTGGTCCCCGATCCTGATGTTGACCGCGCGGGACGGGGTCCCCGACCGCGTCGCGGGGCTCGACGCCGGCGCGGACGACTATCTGGTGAAGCCTTTTTCGTATGCCGAGCTGCTCGCCCGGCTGCGCGCGCTCGCCAGGCGCACGAACGGCGAGCGACCCCCCGAGTTACGTGTCGGCGACCTGCGACTCGACCCCGCGCGGCACCAGGTCTGGCGACGGGACGAGGAGATCGAGCTGTCGGCCAAGGAGTTCGCGGTGCTCGAGGTCTTCATGCGGCGTCCGGGTGAGGTCCTCTCCCGGTTCCAGCTCCTCGAGCACGCTTGGGACTACGAGTATGCGAACCGCTCGAACATCGTCGACTCCTACGTCCGGCTCCTCCGCAGAAAGATCGACGCGCCCTTCGGCGTCGAGTCGATCCAGACGATCCGCGGCGCGGGCTATCGGCTGCGGGAGAACGGCGGACGGCGATGAGCCGTGTTCCGATCCGGCTGCGCGTGACGCTGGCCTTCGCGGCGGCGATGCTCGCTGTGCTCGCGCTCACAGCGGCGTTCGTCTACGAGCGGGTGGAGGACAGGCTGAACGAGTCGCTGGACGAAGGCCTTCAAGCGCGGGCCGACGATGTCGCGGCGCTCGTCGCGACCGGCGGCGGCGAGGCCGGCACCCTGCGACTGGGCCAGCAGCGGGTGCTAGAGACCGAGGACGCGTTCGCGCAGGTTCTGAGGACCGACGGCCTCCCCGGCCGGCCGTCGGCGCTAGACGGGCAGCTGGCCGCGACGACCCTTCCGGCGAACGTGGGCGCGGTGATCGATCGCGACGAGGCGGACCGCGCCGGCGCCGGCGCGGTCTTCGTGACGGAACCGGTTCCGGGAATTCCCGCCGACGCACGCATCCTCGCCCGACCCGTCACCGCGACGGCTCGCGTATCGATCGTCGTCGTCGGCACGACGACCGAGGACCGCGACGAGACGCTCAGCGGGCTGGTGACCACCTTCGCGATCGGCGGCCCGATCGCCCTCCTGCTCGCATCCGGGTTCGGCTACCTCGTGGCCGGCCGAGCCTTGACACCAGTCGAGACGATGCGCCGCCGCGCGGCGGCGATCTCGGCGACGGGGCCCGACGAGCGGCTGCCCCTACCGGAGGCCAGGGACGAGCTGCGCAGGCTGGGGGAGACCCTCAACGAGATGCTCGGCCGCCTCGAGACCGCCGTCGAGCGCGAGCGGGCGTTCGTCGATGACGCGAGCCATGAGCTGCGCACCCCGCTCGCCATGCACAAGACCGAGCTCGAGCTGGCGCTCCGCTACGCGAAGACGCCGGAGGAGATGCGGGCAGCGATGTCCTCGGCGATCGTCGAGGTCGACCGCCTGATCCAGCTCGCCGAGGACCTGCTCGTGCTGGCCCGCTCCGCCGACGGCAAGCTGGCGCTCGACCTGCGGAGAGTCGGAATCGGAGAGCTGCTCGGTGACGTGCGCGAGCGCTTCTCCGCACGGACGAAGGTAGAGGGACGCTCGCTGGTGATCGAGCCGGCGAACGGCGTGACGGTGGAGGGCGACCGGCTGCGCCTCGAGCAGGCGCTCACGAACCTCGTCGAGAACGCGATCGAGCACGGCGATGGGGAGATCACCGTCCGTGCCGATCAGAGCAACGGCGAGGTCGCGATCCACGTCGAGGACCGCGGTCCGGGCTTTCCTCCCGGCTTCATCGGGCAGGCGTTCGAGCGCTTCAGCCGGGGCGATCCGTCCCGCGGCGGTCACGGAACGGGGCTCGGCCTCGCGATCGTCGACGCGATCGCCCGCGCCCACCGCGGCAGCGCCCATGCCGCCAATCGCAGCGGATCCGGCGCCGATGTCTGGCTCGAGTTGCCCCACTGACCGGCCTGCCTTTCACGGCTGATTCATGCGGCCTTCGTAGAACCCCTCCCGCAATGAGCGATCGAGAGGAGAAGCACATGAACCGGTCACGGAAGCACCTGATCATCGGCGGCTCCGTGCTCGCCCTGGCGGCGGGCGGCGCCGGCGCGGCGGTCGCGATCGGAAACGGTGGCGAGGATGAGGGCGGCGCGCACGGCCCCGCCGCGGAGAGGGCCACGGCCGCGGCGCTCGCGCTCTATCCCGGAGGTCACGTGAACGCCGTCGAGCGCGACTCGGAGGACGGCGCGACCTGGGAGGTCGAGGTGCAGAAGCAGGACGGCGGCACCGTCGACGTCCGCCTCGACCGGAGCTACCAGCTGGTGGTCGCCGAGACCGACAGCGAGGACCAGGGAGGGAACTAGATGAACGCCCGGGCGATCAAGCGTGCGGGAGCCGTGGTGGCGAGCACCGCCGTCCTGCTCCCCGCGCTCGCCGGGTGCGGCTCCTCGGGGGATGACTCCTCCTCGGCGGCCGGTCAATCCGGCACCAACACGTTCCCCCAGTCGACCGAGCCGGCCAAGCTCGACCCGGCCGGCTTCTCGACGACGATCGACAATCCCTACTTCCCGCTGCCGGTTGGCGCCCGCTGGGTCGTCCGCGTGACCGACGCGGAGGGGCTCGAGCAGCGCCAGGTGATCACGGTCACCGATCAGACCCGACGTATCGCGGACGGGGTGGAGGCTCGAGTCGTCCACGACGTGGTCAGCGAGGACGGCAAGCCGGTGGAGGTGACCGACGACTGGTACGCGCAGGACTCCGAGGGGAACGTCTGGTACTTCGGCGAGGACACCGTCTCATTCGAGAGCGGCAAGCCGGACAGGAGCGGCTCCTTCGAAGCGGGGGTGAAGGGTGCGGACGCGGGCGTGATCATGCCCGCGCATGCCGAGGTGGGCATGACCTACCGCGAGGAGTACTACGCCGGCCGCGCCGAGGACCGCAGCAAGGTGTTGAGCGTGGACGAGCAGGCGGAGGTCCCCTTCGGCCACTTCACCGACGTCCTGCTCACCAAGGACAACACGCCGGTCGAGCCGAGGGTGTTCGAGTACAAGCTCTACGCACCGGGCGTCGGCCAGGTGCTCGCGCAGACCGTGTCCGGAGGCTCGGAGCGCGAGGAGCTGATCAGCTTCACCAAGTAGTCAGCGGTTCCGGCCGTAGCCGGAGATCGTCCTGCTCAGCCGTTGGGCAGGGAGGAGCCCGCGAAGAAGAAGAACCAGACCTCGAAGGCGAGGACGCCGGCCACCGCGCAGATCACGACGACGCGCTCGACGCCGCCGATGCCGTACTTGCGCTGGACCTCGTCGCCACGCTCGTCGCGCATGCTGCGCAGCCAGGGGGAGGTCTGGCGGGCGACCGCCGGGCGCCCGGTGAGCTCGTCGTACTTGTTGTTCAGCCAGGTGAGCAGGAAGCCGAGACCGAAGACCGTGATGGCGAGGACGGCGATCACCGAGAAGACCGCGGTCATGCTCAGGTTGTTCAGGTTTCCTTGGACCTTGGAGCCGACCCAGATCGCGAACAGCGGCGCCCCGGTCCAGAGGTTGATCGAGCAGACGGCCGAGGCGGTGACGAGACCGATCTTCTTCAGCGCCATCTCTGATCCGTAGATTAGGTACGGCGCCGTAGCGTTGCGCCAGACCTAGTCGTCTGAATCCCGGAACCGGTCGGGATCGATGACCAGGTCCATCGAGACGATCCTGCCGTTGCTCACGGTGCACGCCATGACGCCGAGGCGCTTGCCATCGCGCTCGGCGACGAGCCCGGGCGAGCCGTTGACGGTGGCCGGGCGCGCCAGCGGCGCGAATGGACGGCCCCGTGTGAGGATCCGCTTCGCAACCTGCTCGGCGCCGTCCGCGGGGAGCCCAGTGGCGCGCGGGTCGGCCTCGGCGGCGTGCACGCGGAAGACGACGTCCGGGTCGAGCACCTCGAGGAGCGCCGCGAAGTCGCCGGCGCGGGCTGCCGCAAGGAAGGCATCGACGACGCGCCGCTGCGAGGCCACGTCGGTGTCGCTGGGCGGCACGGAGCCGCGCACCCGGCGCCGGGCGCGGCTGGCGAGTTGGCGAGCGGCATCCGGTGTGCGGCCGGCGATCTCGCCGATCTCGCCGAACGGGACGCCGAACATGTCGTGCAGGACGAAGGCGACGCGCTCCGCGGGGGAGAGGTTCTCGAGCACGACGAGCATCGCGAGTCCGATCGAGTCGGCGAGCTCGAGTTCTTCGGCGGGGTTGTCCTCGGCCGACTCGCTCACGATCGGCTCGAGGTGGTCGTCGGGAGACTCGCGCCTGGCCTTCCGCGCCCGGAGCATGTCGAGCGCGACCCGGCCGACGACCGTGGTGAGCCAGGCGCGCAGGTTGTCCACCGCCTCGGAATCGGAGCGGCTCAGCCGCAGCCACGCCTCTTGGACGGCGTCGTCGGCCTCACCGGTGGAGCCGAGCATCCGGTAGGCCACTGAGTGGAGGTAGGTCCGGTGCGCCTCGAAGCGCTCTGCGAGCAGATCCTGGTCGTTCACGTCACATCCTCTCGGTCGGTTCCGTCATCCGGGTGACGAACGAAACGCGGCCGGTGTGACGTGGGTCACATTGGATCGCAACAAGATCATCTCGAACAAGATCATTGCTAAGTTGCAAACACAGGCCGCTAACCGAAGGAGAAGTCATGGCTCGTAAATGGTGGACATTGATCGCCGTCTCGGTGGCGACCTTCATGCTCTTGCTCGACATCACCGTGGTGAATGTTGCATTGCCGTCGATCCGCGACGACCTCGGCGCAAGCTTCGGTGACCTGCAGTGGGTGGTCGATGCGTACGCGCTCACCCTCGCGGCGCTGGTGCTGACCGCGGGCGCTCTCGCCGACCGGTTCGGCCGGCGGCGATTGTTCGCCTGGGGGCTCGGGATCTTCTCGGCCGCTTCGCTGCTCTGCGCGCTCTCGCCCGACCCGACCTTCCTGAACGTCGCCCGAGCCCTCCAGGGTGTGGGCGGCGCGGTGATGTTCGCCGTCTCCCTGGCCCTGGTCGCGCAGGAGTTCCCCGCCGGACGCGAACGCGGCACCGCGATGGGGATCTACGGCGCCACCATCGGCGTCGCGGTCGCGATCGGCCCGCTCATCGGAGGGGCGCTCACCGATTCCCTCGGCTGGCAGTCGATCTTCTACCTCAACGTCCCGATCGGCCTCGCCGCGATCGGCGTCACCTACGCGAGGCTTCGGGAGAGCCGCGACCCCAACGCGACCCGCGTCGACTGGGCGGGAGTCGCGGCTTTCAGCGCGGCCCTCTTCCTGCTCGTGCTGGCGATGGTCCGCGGCAACGACGAGGGCTGGGGCAGCACCCTGATCGTCTCGCTGCTCGGCAGCTCCGCAGCTCTGCTCGCGGCCTTCGTCGCGATCGAGAGCCGGGTAAAGGAGCCGATGCTCCCGCTCGGGCTCTTCAAGCGGCCCTCCTTCACCGGCGTGCAGCTCGCGGCCTTCGCCGTTTCCGGGTCGGCCTTCGCGCTCTTCCTCTATCTGACCCTCTACCTGCAGAACTACCTGGGCTACTCGCCGCTCGAGGCGGGGTTGCGCTACCTGCCGCTGACGCTCGTCAGCTTCTTCGCCGCTCCAGTTGCCGGCGCCCTGCTTTCCCGCGCCCCGGCGCGGCTGATGATGAGCGGGAGCCTCGCGGTCGCGGGACTGGGCCTGCTGCTGATGTCGGGCGTGAACGCAAACTCGGAGTGGACGACCCTGCTCGGCGGCTTCCTGGTGCTCGGGGCCGGTGTCGGCTTCCTGAACCCGGTGATCGCGGACGTCGCCCTCAGCGTGGTGCCCAAGGAGCGCAGCGGCATGGCGGCGGGGATCAACGACACGTTCCGCCAGGTCGGCGTCGCAGTTGGCGTTGCCGTCTGGGGCGCGATCTTCATCGGCCAGGGTGCCGCCAAGGTCAGCGAGCTCACGGCAGGAACGCCGGCCGCGAGCGGCGACCACCCTCGCCAGCTGGTCGAGGCCGCCTCATCGGGGAGCCTGGGCCAGGCCGTGGCGGCCTTCCCGCCGCAGTCTCAAGAGGCGGTCTCAGATGCCGCCCGCGAGGGATTCCTCGCCGGGATGAACGACGTGCTGACCCTCGGTGCGCTGCTCTGCTTCGCGGGCGCCGCCTTGGCCCTCTGGCTGGTTCGCGAGGGCGAGATCGAGCGCGAGCCTGCCGAGTCCGTGAGCACGGTGGCGCCCGTGCCCGTCACCGAGTAGCCCGCCCTCCTGCCCGGCGGCTCCGCGGAGCCGCCGGGCCGCTGCCGCCAGAGTCGGGCCTCGAGGCTCGCTCAATAAGCGCGGTACGTGCCGCTGATGGCCTCTACCCCCTAACTCGACGCTTGCGTGGACCCGAAGGCTGTACTAGTGTGCTAGTGCAATGGCACAATCGAAGCCGGCCGATCTGCCCGAGCTCGTCCGGACCGACGATCTACCGGTCGGGGTCAACCTCGCCTGGCGTCTCCAAGTACTGATCCGGAGCGGCAGGCTCCAGCCGATGGATCGGTTGCCGGGGGTTCGCGAGTTCGCGGCGGGTGCCGGCGTCAACGTCAACACCGCGCGGAGCGTCTACCGACGCCTCGAGGACCAGGGGCTGGCCGTCTCGCAGCAGGGCCTCGGGACGTTCGTCGCCCCGCACGTCGCGGTTGCGCCGACACTCGAGCAATTCGCGTCGGAGGTCGCGGCGGAGGCGGTCGCCCAGGGAATCGATCCGCGCGAGCTTGCGAGGGCGCTCTATGCCGGCAGCTCGGGCCGCGACCCTTTCTCAGGCCAAGCCGAACGGGACCTCGATACTCCGCGGACCTCCGAGGAGGAGCGGTCCGCGCGGTCCGCGCTGCGCGGTCAGATCGCCCGCCTCGATGCACAACTTGCGCCGTACCCGGACGCCACAGGCTCGGGAGGGGGACCATCAACCGGAGGGCCACATCCTCGCGTTGCGAGCATCGACGAGCTCGAGGCGATTCGCGACGAGCTGGTCGGCCGTCTCGAGCGGGCCAGAGCGGACGCGGAGCGTCGCGATGAGCGGCAGGGAGCGGCCCGCCGGTGGCGCGAGGATGCGCTCGCCGACCCCTCCGCTCATCGCTGGGAGTACGCGACGCGCGAGGAGCTCGGTGAGCCGGGGTGTGGCCGGGCAGAGGTCCGTCCCGCCTGGGGGCCGGTAGGCGCGTTGATGGATTGGTGGCGGGTGAAGATGTCCTCGGGCTGCCCGTAGATGGTCAGGGCGGTCGCCGACCGGGCGTTCCTTCCGGCCAAGTCGCTCTTCGAGCAGGTCGGCGACATGATGATCCTGACGGCGAAGACGGTCGCCTCGGCGCTCAAGCCGCCCTATCCGTACGGCGGCGAGTTCATCGGGCAGTTCCTCTTCGCGCTCCAGCTCTGCTGGTTCCCGATGATGATCTCGATGATCGCGGTGAGCTTCGGCGCGCCGGGGTTGCAGGCTGCCAACTTCCTCTCGCTCTTCGGAGCGCTGGACCGGCTCGGCGGATTCTTCGTACTCGCCTCGATCCGGGAGTTCGCGCCGCTCGTGACGGCGGTCGTGGTCGCCGGCGTGGCCGGCACGGCGATCACTGCGGACCTCGGCTCTCGAAAGATCCGCGAGGAGCTCGACGCGCTCCAGGTGCTCGGCGTCGACCCGATCAAGAACCTGGTCGTGCCCCGCTTCCTCGCCCTGATGCTGATCACCGGCTTGCTGGACGTCTTCGCGATCGTCTTCGGGATCTTCGGCGGAGTTATCGCCGAGGTCCTCTACGACGAGCCGCTCGGAGGATTCTTCGCCACGCTCTTCAACAACGCCTCGGTCACCGATCTCTGGGGCTCGGTGCTCAAGTGCTCGTGCTTCGGCGCGATCATCGCGATCGTCTGCTCCTACAAGGGGATGACTGCGTCCGGAGGCGCCGAGGGGGTGGGCCGAGCCGTGAACGAGGCGGTGGTGGTCACCTTCATGGGCGTCTTCGCGTTCAACTACGTCTTCACCCAGACCCTGCTCGCGACGCACCCCGACCTGCAGGTCATCAAGTGACGGCGACGAGCTGGGAGGACGGGATGAGGGCCGAGCCAGGCTCCGGCGCCGCCCGCCGGGCTCTGGGAGCCCTGCTGCTCCTGGCCATGGTGATCGGCGCGTTCGGCCTCTGGATCGGCGTACCGGCTGCCGTGCTCTGGGGCCTCGGCAAGCTGATCGGCAACGCAACCGAGCACCTGATCCTCGGATTGCTGGCCGTCCCCCTGGCGATGGTGCTCTTCGGCCTCCTGCTGGCCAGCCTGAACGCGGCCTATCTGCGTGTCATTGGAGCCCCATCGCCGGACTCCGATGGCGAGGACGAGTGGAGGCCGCGCCTGCGAGGGCCGCTCGATCGAATCGTCGGGGTGTCAGCCGTCATCGCGCTGATCGCGTTCCTGGTGTGGATGTTCTTCGGGGACACCCGAACCGGCAGCGTCCCTCCCTGGTGACACTGCCGCGTCTAGCCGACCCGCGTGTAGACCAGGTCGAAGTCGGTTCGCCAGCCGTCGCCCTCGTCGATCTCCCAGCGCCCGTCGATCGTGTTGCCGTCCTCTGAGATCGTCGCGGTGAAGCGCTGGTTGAACGGCTGGCCCTCCCGGTGGAGCGTCCACTCGCCGTTGCCGATCGTCATCTCGTAGACGCGGCAGACGTTGCGCTCGTCCGCATAGAGCTGGTAGTAGGTGCCCTTGGCGGCATCGCAGCCGTAGACGCAGAAGCCGTCGGGCGCCTCCGGCATCTCGACCGTCGAGCGCTCGACGAGCAGCCGGTTCTCGCTCCCCTCCAGCCACTCGAAGGTCGCCCGCGCCTCGCCGGGCCAGGGGTCGCCGCCGGGAGGCGTCGCCTGCTCGGTCCACTCCCCGACCAGGACCTCGAGCTCCTCCAGCGCGCTCTCCGCGGTGGGTTGGTCCATTCCCAGGAGACTAATCGCTGCTCGAGGGGCTCCTGAGCCAGTCGAGGAAGGCCGGCTCGAGCAGGTCAGCGAGCGTGGCGTAGCCCTCAGCGGCGGGGTGGATGCCGTCTCGCCGGCTCCTCGAGGCGATCCAGGCATCGCTCGCCAGCAGCTCGTCGAGGATCGCGACGAACCGCAATCCGCGCTCGTCGCAGAGGCCCTCGAAGCGCTCGCCCAGCGCCCGGGCGCGTGCGTCGTGGTCGGGGATTCCGGCCGGTCCGGGCCCGAGCAGCATCGCGGTGATGCCCCTGGCGCGGCACCAGTCGAGCATCTCGGACATCAACCCGACCGATTCCTCGGTGGCTAGCTCCTGCTCGCCGTTCTCGTCGAGGCTCACGTCGTTCGCACCGACCGCGAGCACGACCCGGTTGTCGGCGCCGGGGATCAGACGGGGGTCGGTCTCGGCGCGGAAGCGGCGCGCCACCTCGCGGGTGCTCTCCCCGCGCACGCCGAGGTTGTAGGCGGTCAGCGGCAGCTCGGCGGCCCACGCGGCCGCCGTGAGGCGCGTCGGCCAGCCGAGCCCCTGATCGTCGCCCGCCCCGGCGACGAACGAATCGCCGAAGAAGAGCACGCAGCGGTCGTTCACGCTCTACATCCTGGCCGGTCGCGGCATCGGCATGCGTATAGCCGATAATCCCCCAATGAACGAGGAGCGGGACTGGGCCGGGGAGACGCGAGAGATCGTTGACGCCAACCTCTACATGGTGGTCGCCACCGCCGATTCCTCCGGCCAGCCCTGGGCCACGCCCGTCTACTTCGCCCACAGCGAGTACCGCGACTTCTTCTGGATCTCGCAGCCCGACGCGACGCACTCGGTCAACCTGCGCGACCGGCGCGAGGTCGGGATCGTGATCTTCGACTCCTCGGTGCCGGTCAACACCGGCCAGGGCGTCTACCTGCTCGGGGTGGGGCGTGAGCTGCCGGCGCACGAGACCGAGGAGGGAATCGAGATCTTTTCGAAGCGCTCCCTGGGCCACGGCGGCGGCGAGGTGTCCACCGAGGACGTCAGCCCGCCGGCCCGCCACCGCCTCTACCAGGCGACCGCCGAGGCGATCTACGCGCTCGACGAGCACGATCACCGCGTCGAGGTGAGCCTCTGAAGGCCGTCGTGATGGCGGCCACCGGCGGGCCGGAGGTCCTCGAGCTCCGCGATGTGGAGCGGCCCGAGCCGATCCCGACCGAGGTCTTGGTTCGAGTCATCGCCGCCGGCGTCAACCCGGTCGACTGGAAGACGCGTCAGGGCGGTGGCTTTCACGACGCCGTGGGCGATCCGCCGCTGATCTTGGGCTGGGACATCGCCGGCGTAGTGGAGGAGATCGACCCGGACGTGACGCGATTCGCACCCGGTGACCGTGTGTTCGGAATGCCGTGGTTCCCGCGCGTCGCGGGGGGCTACGCCGAGTACGCGAGTTCGCCCGCGCGCCAGTTGGCCCACACACCCGAAACGCTCAGCGACGAGCAGGCCGGCGGCCTGCCGCTCGCGGGGCTCACCGCCTGGCAGGCGCTGGTCGATTTCGCGCAGGTGGGGGAGGGGACGCGCATCCTGGTGCACGCCGCGGCCGGCGGCGTCGGGCACCTGGCCGTTCAGATCGCCAAGACGCGCGGGTCCTATGTGATCGGCACGGCGCGTGAGGAGAAGCACGACTTTCTGCGCGAGCTCGGGGTCGACGAGCCGATCGATTACACCGCGGCGCCATTCGAGGAGGCCATCTCCGATGTCGACATCGTCCTCGACCTGGTCGGAGGGGAGGAGTACGGACTGCGCTCGCTCGAGGTGCTGCGGGAGGGCGGGCTGTGGATTTCGATCCCGGTCGACGTGCCGGCGGCGGTCACGGTCGCGGCGCGGGAGCAGTCCAAGCGCGCCGCTTCCTTTCTGGTCGAGCCCGACTACGCCGGGCTGGAGTCGCTCGCCGCCCTCGTGGAGCAGGGCAAGCTCACGGTGGCCATCGACGAGACCTTCCCGCTCGCCCAGGCCGCGGAGGCGCATCGCCGCCTCGAGGACGGCCGGGCGAGGGGCAAGATCGTGCTGCTTCCCTGACTAGGCGCGCTCGTAGATCTGCACCCGGATCCCATCGGGACCGACGCCGCGGTCCTCGACGAGCTTCAGCTTGCGGCGCGGAACGCCGTCAGCGAAGAGGCGCTTGCCGGAGCCGAGGATCGTCGGGAAGACCATCAGATTCCACCGGTCGACGAGGTCTTTCTCGAGCAGGGTCCTGACCAGCGTCGCGCTGCCCGCGACCTGGATGTCGGAGTCGTAGGTGCCCCTCAGCTTGTCGACCTCTTCCGGGACGTTCTCGGAGATCACGTGCGAGTTCTGCCACTCCGGATCCTTGAGGGTGGTCGAGACGACGTGCTTGGGCATGCTGTTGAACTTCGCCGCGAAGCCGCCCTCGTCCTGATCGCCCTCGCGCTCGGGCCAGGCTGCCGCGAAGCCCTCGTAGGTGACCCGGCCGAGGAGCTCGGCGTCGGCGGCCATCAGCTCGTCGTACTTGAACTTGTCTCCGTCCTCCCCGCGGTCGTACTCGAAGCTCCAGCCGCCGTACTCGAAGTCCTCGGATCCGCCCGGATCCTCGATCACACCGTCGAGCGAGATGAATTCGGTGACGACAATCTTCCCCATCTGTTCCTCCTGTTCGTTCGAAGTCGGTGCGAACGACCGAGACGCTCTGGACTAATCGGTTGCAAGCCGCTCGGCGATGAGCTCGAAGAACCCGGACCAGCCCTGCTCCGCGCGCCGATAGGCCTCGGCGGGCATGTGCCCGCCGGCTTGGGTGAAGCGCATCTCGGTGCGCGTGCCCGCGAGGTCAGTCAGCTCCACGGTGCAGAGGTCGTAGACGTCCTCGTCGGGCTGGTCCGAGACGGTGAAGGACAGCTTCTCCGGCTCCTTCACCTCGATGTACTCGCCGTCCCAGTGGATCACGTGATCCCGCGGTCCGCGCATCACCGCCGTCCACTTGCCGCCCGCGCGCACGTCCATCGAGATCTCGTCCGCGGCGATCGGGTAGTCGGGGCCCCCGTACCAGTCCGCGAAGCGCTCGGGCTCGGTCCACTCCAGCCAGACCTCCTCGCGTGGGGCGTCGAAGGTCCAGATGATGTCGATGTCCGGCTCGCGGGCCTCAGCCATCGCGGCCACCCAGCCGACGCTCCATCCGCTCGAAGCCGCGCTCCCAGAAGCTGCGATAGCCCTCGATCCAGTCCGCCGCCTGCTTCAGCGGCGCGCCCTCGAGGTGGGAGGGACGAAGCTGCGCGGTGTGCCCGCGCGTGATCAGGCCGGCCCCCTCGAGCACCTTGAGGTGCTTGGAGACGGCCTGGATCGAGATCGGCAGTGGGTCGGCGAGCTCGCTCACGGTCGCGTCGCCCGAGGCTAACCGCGCGAGGATCTCCCTGCGTGTCGGATCGGCGAGGGCGGCGAAGGTCCGGTCGAGTTGAGGCGTGGTCACGCCGGCGAATTAAACCAGATGGTTGAATAAACGGCCCATGTCCAGCGGCTGGGTCACCATGCGTAGTCTCGGTGGCAGTGAACTTCGACACCGCCATCCGGATCAAGAGGCCCGTCGAGCAGGTCTTCGACTACGTCTCGGATCCCGGCAACTTCCCTCGCTGGAACTCGGCGGTGCAGGCGATGACCGCCACGTCCGGAAAGGGCGAGCGGGGATCGACCTACCTGATGCAGCGCGATCTCCCGGCTGGCCGGGCCTCGAACGATCTCGAGGTGATCGAGCGCGAACGGCCGACCAGGTTCACGATCCGCACGACGTCGGGCCCGACACCCTTCCTCTATCGCTATCGATTCGACACCGAAGCCGACGCGACGCTGGTGGAGCTGGCCGCCGACGTCGAGCTCTCCGGACTCGCCGGAGCGCTTGGCCCGGTCACCTCCCGCGTTGTGAAGCGGGGCGTCGACGCGAACTTCGCCACCCTCAAGCAGATCCTCGAATCAAGCGGCTGAGTCCGTTCGATCGGGCGGGACCCGATTAGTTTCCGGGCCGAAGTTCGTCTTTCCTCATAGTCATCGAAACTCGCCGAAGGGGGCCGCATGTCGCCAGCACCGCAGCAGTCAACCGATCTCCCTACTGGGGAACTTCGCTCGAACCTCGACGGGGAGCTGATCACCCCGCAGGACGGAACCTACGACGAGGCCCGCCGGGTCTTCTTCAAGGGGATCGACCGGAGGCCGCTCGCGGTCGCGCGGGTGGCCGGCGCGGACGACGTCGCGCGCGTCGTGACGGCGGCCCGGGAGACCGGACTCGAGCTCGCGGTGCGCAGCGGCGGCCACAGCCGTGCCGGTTACGGAACCTCCGACGGCGGGCTGGTCATCGACCTCTCGGGCCTGAACTCGATCGAGATCGATGACGAGGGACGCTCCGCCTGGGTCGGCACCGGGGCCAAGGCCGGCGAGTACACGGTAACGACCGGCGAGCGAGGGCGGGTCACCGGACTGGGCGACGCGGGCTCGGTCGGGATCGGCGGCATCACCCTCGCCGGCGGGATCGGCTTTCTCTCCCGCAAGAACGGACTGACGATCGACGATCTGCTCGCGGCCGAGGTCGTCACGGCCGATGGCGAGGTCGTGCAGGCGAGCGAGGACTCCGAGCCCGACCTCTTCTGGGCGATCCGCGGGGGCGAGTCGAACTTCGGCGTCGCCACCCGGCTGCGGCTGCGGCTGCACGAGATCTCGGAGATCGTCGGCGGGATGCTGGTCCTCCCGGCGACCCCCGAGACGATCACCGGCTTCCTGGAGGCGGCCGACGCAGCCCCAGAGGAGCTCTCGACGATCGCCAACATCATGATCGCCCCGCCGATGCCCTTCGTGCCCGAGGCGGCGCACGGCAAGCCGGTGATCATGGGGCTGGCGGCCTACGTCGGCCCGGCCGACCAGGCGGACGAGGTGTTTGCACCCTTCCGGGCGCTCGCCGAGCCGCTCGCCGACATGGTGCGCCCGATGCGCTACCCGGAGCTCTACGAGGGCCCCGAGCCGGAGCCCCAGTTCGCGGCGGGGACCAACTTCTTCGCCGACTCGCTCGAGCCGGCCGCCGCCGAGGCGATCCTCGAGCAGCTCCCGCAATCGACGGCGCCGATGAAGGCGGTCCAGATCCGCGTGCTCGGCGGCGCAGCGGCGCGGGTGCCGAACGACGCCAGCGCGTTCGCGCACCGCGACCGCGGAATGCTCGTGAACATCGCGGCGATGTACGTCGACCCCGCGGAGGAGAACACTCATGATGCCTGGGTTGGCGGCCTGGCGGATGCGCTCGGGGAGGACGGCGCTGGCGGCTACGTGGGTTTCCTCGGCGAGGAGGACGAGGAGACGCTCCGGGCCGCCTACCCGGGCGGAAACTGGGAGCGGCTCCGCGGGCTGAAGCGCCGCTACGACCCGGACAATCTCTTCCGCCTCAACCACAACATCCCGCCGGCCGACGGCTGAGGCGGCGGGATGGACTCAGAGCCAGGTGATGCCGGCTCGCTCGGAGGCCGCGGCATAGGCCTCGGGCCCGAGAGTCCCGCTGCGCTCGGCCTTAGCGAGGTCGCGGAAGAACTCCTCGAACCCGGCCGGGGTGAGCACGACGAGCTCACGGCCGACGCCGGGCTCGAGGCGTCGCTGGGCGTGGGGGATGCCGCGGGGGGCGAAGAGCGCATCACCCGGCCCGAGCGTGTGCTCCTCGTCGCCGAGCGTGACGATGTGCTCGCCCTCGACCATGTAGAAGAGCTCGTCCTCACGGCTGTGGACGTGCAGCGGGGTGTCGACCATCGGCGGCACCTCCTCGAGCACTGTCATGGCGCCGCCGGAGTCCTCGGCGCTCACCCGGAGTACGACCGTCACCTCGCCGAAGACGAGCCTCTCTTCGCGCAAGCCGTCGGTTCCCTCTCCCACGATCCGGACCATAGCCCCCGCTGATGGCCGCGAACCTGGACGAGCTCAGGGGTGCGCTCACCGGCGACGTGCTGGAGCCGGCCGACCGCGAATACGAGCGCGCTCGGCTCTGCTTCAACCTGCTGGTCAACCGGCGGCCGACCGCGATCGCGCGCTGCGTCGATGCCAAGGACGTCGCGGCCGGGCTGCAGTTCGCGCAGGCGAATGACCTGGAGATCGCGGTGCGGGGAGGCGGCCACAACCCCGCCGGCCACTGCGCGGTCGACGACGGCCTTGTGATCGACCTCTCCCGGATGCGGGAGGTCGAGGTGGATCCCGAGGCGGGCATCGGCTACTCCGGCGGCGGCGCCACCTGGCTCGACTTCGACGCCGCGACCCAGCAGCACGGCCTGGTCACGCCCGGCGGCGTGGTCGGCTCGACCGGCGTCACCGGCCTCACCCTCGGCGGCGGCATCGGCCACCTGACCGCCCAGCAAGGTCTCACCTGCGACAACCTGATCGGCGCCGAGGTCGTCACCCCGTCCGGCGGGATCGTCCGTGCCGGCGATGGGGGCGACCGCGAGCTGCTCTGGGGCCTGCGCGGGGGAGGGGGCAACTTCGGCGTCGTCACGCGAGCCGAGTTTCGGCTGCATCCGGTCGAGCGGGTGGTCGGCGGCCGGCTCCGCTACGAGGGCGAGGCGGTGCGCGACGCGCTCCGGACCTTCCGTGACGTCGACGGCTGGGCCGGCCCCGATTTCGCCTGCGAGGCGCAGCTGATGATGGACGCCGAGATGACGCCAGTGGCCGAGGCCTACCCCTGCTACACGGGCTCCGAGGAGGAGCCGGCGGAGCTCGAGGCGCTACGCGCGGCGCGCGGGCTCGTTCGCGACACCGTCCACGCGCGGAGCTTCCTCGAGCAGCAGAAGGAGTTCGATCCGCCCTACGGCGTCGACCGCAACTACTGGAAGGGCCACTTCGTCCGCGAGCTACCCGACGAGCTGATCGACGCGCTTGTCGAGCGAATGACCGTTCTCGGCCGTCCGCCCGGCGAGATCCTGATCGAGTCCCTACGCGGCGCCCCCAAGGACGTCGATCCCAGCAGCGCAGCCCTCGGCTACCGCGACGCCGCCTTCAACATCAGCGTGATGGCGAACTGGACCGACCCCGCCCACGACGACGAGGGCATCGCCTGGGCCCGCGAGACCGCCGCCGCGATCGAGCCCTTCTCAGTCAGCGGCGGCTATGCCAATTACATGCAGGCCGACGAGCCCCTCGAACGCGTCCGGGCCGCCTTCGGCGCCGACTCGTTTGCGCGCCTCCGGGCACTGAAGTCCCGCTACGACCCCGACAACGTCCTGCACCGGAACCAGAACATTCCGCCGGGATAGCTTCAACCCCCCAACAACGTGGGGCGCAGATACGCCTGCCCTTTGCTACGGCTTCAATTTCCGCCCACTCGTAAACAGCCACTGGCTCCAGGCGAGTAGCGCCAGGCACATCGCCGCGACCACCGCGAAGGCGATCCATGGGCTCACGTCGGAGACGCCCAGGAAGCCGTAGCGGATCGTCTCCACCACGTAGAAGAGCGGGTTCACGTGCGACAGTTGCTCCCACGGGGCGCCGAGGCGGGAGACCGAGTAGAAGACGCCGCCGAGGAAGGTGAGCGGGAGGATGACGATGTTGTTGATGAAGCTCGTGTGGTCGAACGTCTCGGCGTAGATGCCGACGATCGTGCCGAGGGCGCCGAAGCCGCAGACGAGCAGGAGGACGGCGACGATCAGCAGGGCCGGCTGATCGACCGGCGCGCCGGTGATCGGGATCGCGAGGGCGGCGAGGCCCACGCCGATCAGCAGTGCTCGGAAGACGCCGCCGATCAGGTAGCCGACGTTGACCTGCCAGTGGTGGATCGGGGCGGCGAGGACGTCGTCGATGAAGCGGTCATTTCGGCCCTGGAAGATGGTGCTCGCGTTGTTGGAGTAGGCCGCCTGCGCCATCGCCATCGCGATCAGGCCGGGGACGATGAACTGGTCGTAGTCGAAGCCCTGCACCTGCTTGATCCGGCCGCCGAGGGAGAGTCCGAAGACGACGATGAAAAGCAGCGAGGAGACCACCGGCGCGAGCGTCGTCTGCGTCCAGAGGCGCAGGACGCGGTGGCACTCGCGGCGCGAGAGCCATCGGAAGCCCTGCCAGGGGTTTGGAGCTGCTCCTGGGTTCACACCCGAGAAGTTAGCCAGGCGGGCTAGGCGCTCGCCGCGATCGCGGCCCGCGCCTCTTCGACCGTGTTGAACTGGAGCAAGCGCGTGACCAGCCGGTCCTTGACCTCGCAGACCCAAACCAGATCGAGTTTTACCTGGACGCCGCTCCCTTCGCCGACCCCCCGTTGGCTGGTGGGTATCACTACGAACTGCCCCTGATCGATGAAGTCGAGCCAGCTCACGTGGTAGTCGGAGAAGGGCTCCATCCAGGCGGCCATGTACTCCGCTACGCCATCGAGGCCGCGATAGGTGGGATCGATCCCGAGCCCGGTGCCCCACTCGAGGGTGAGCACCTCGATGTCGGGAGAGCAGCCGCTCGCCAGGACCTGCTGGATCTCTGGCGCCTGCCAGTCGATCTCCGCGACGTTTACCGCCTCGAAGGGCGCGAGCAGGGAGCGGACGAGCTCGCGTTCTCAGAACCCTCTCCCATCTCGCCGGACACAGTAGAGCCGGCCGGGCTGGTTAGGATCGCCGCGTGACCAAGGACGACGTCGACCGCTGGCTCGCCGCCTACATCGAGGCCTGGAACACCTATGAGCCCGAGCAGATCGCCGCGCTCTTCAGCGAGGGCATCGCCTACCGCTACCACCCCTATGACGAGCCGATCGTTGGCCGGGACGAGGTGGTCAAGGCGTGGCGCGCTGAGGACGACCATCCGGAGGCCGGCACGCGCGACGATCCGGGGACCTACGAGGCCGAATACCGCTGCATCGCGGCCGACGGGGACGTCGCCGTGGCGACCGGCTGGAGCTCGTACAAGGAGTCGGCGGACGGCCCGGTCGCGCGGACCTACGACAACTGCTTCGTGATGCGCTTCGACTCCGAGGGCCGGTGCCGGGAGTTCACGGAATGGTTCATGAAGCGGAAGAACCCGTAGGGGCGGGCGGCTCGGCGGGAGTCTCGTCGAGGAGGTCTCGCCGCCCCGCGGCGACCGTCTTCATGTAGACGTCCTCGAGGGTCGCGGCATCGAAGGTCTCCTTGAGGCCGGCGGCGGTGTCGCGGGCCATGATCCGCCCGCCTCCGATCAGGGCGATCTCCTCGCAGAGCGCCTCGGCCTCCTCGAGGTAGTGGGTGGTGAGCAGGATTGTGGTGCCGCGCTCGTGCAGGCGGCGGATGTAGCGCCAGAGCTCATGACGCAGCTCGAGGTCGACGCCGGCCGTCGGCTCGTCGAGGATCACCAGCCGCGGCTCGTGCAGCAGCGCGCGGGCGAGCAGCAGGCGGCGGCGCATGCCGCCTGAGAGCTTGGGCGCGCGAACGTCCCGCTTGGCGCGCAGGTCGAAGACGTCGATCATCTCCTCGGCGCGCTCGCCGGCCGCCGCCCCGCTCATCCCGTAGTAGCCGCCGTGGTAGACGAGGGTCTCGAAGACGGTCAGGAACCGGTCCAGGTTCGGCTCCTGCTCGGCGATCCCGATCAGCCGCCGTGCCTCCATCGAGGCGCCGGGATGCCCGAAGACCGTGATCTCACCCTCGGTCAGTCGCAGCAGGTTGCAGACCGCGCTGATCAACGTGGTTTTCCCGGCGCCGTTCGGGCCGAGTAGGCCGAAGAAGCGTCCCGCAGGCACCTCGAGGTCGAGCTCGTCGAGCGCGAGCGTGCCGTCGTCGTAGCGCTTGGTGACGCGGCGCAGCGAAAGTGCCGGAGTGGAGGAGGCCTCCATGCCCCCATGATTGCGAAGCGGCTCCGCTGACCATGCTGTACGTCGCCGCAAAGCGGGCCGCGTGCGCGCTCACCCCGAGGGACGGATCGAGTTCGAGCTGCGGCGTGATCGGGACCGCTGCGCCACCCGCGTCGCGCGGGCCTGCGGTTCAAACGTCTTCCTGGCGAGGCAGGTGCGCGACCGACTCGGCACGTATCCCACGCGTCCGATCTGAAGCCGGTTCACGCTTCCCAGCTTTACCCGGAATAGGTGGTATCCCATCGGCTGTCCGCGCCGCTTACTCCCTCGAGACGGATCTCGACTTTTCGAAAGGGGCTAAAGGGATGGAGAAGGCCAGCGACCGGGAGCTGACGGATTTCTGTCTGCTGCTACCGCCCACCGGCGGCTCTGCCGATCACGCGGGCGACGCGATCCGCGATCGCCTCACGTTTCTCGACGAACGGATCAGAGGGGATTTATCCGCCGCCGTCGCAGATCGGGTGCAGAACCTGGTCGAGCATGGGTCAGGCAACCTGATCGCGGTCTCCCTCGCTGTCGAGGCCGACGCGATCCATGGCGCGGTCTCGGAGCAGGGTGAGCCCGGCGAGGAGGGGCCGGAGTCCCGGTTCGTGGTCCCGCTCGCGGCGCGGGCCTAGATCTTCAGCTCAGCAGTGAGCCGAGATCGGCAGGTAGCCCCAGCCGACGGACGTCGTGTAGGCGTGGCTGGGGTCGCTCGGCCCGAGAACGGCCGTATAGCGCCCGCCGCCCACGCCGGAGTCGGTCAACGTGACGTTCGCCTGCGGACCGGAGACGTAACAGACCAGGTAGCCGACCCTCCGTCCCGAGGGGTCATCGAAGGTCTCGGGTCCGAATCCGTCGGTGTCATTCGCCGAGTGGGTCGCCCCGGGGATCCCGTTCTCGATCGCCCCGCCCCTAAGACCCGAGTGGCGTCGGTTGAGGTCGTAGACCTGGAGGTCGATGTCCGCGGACGAATCCCAGGTGAGCGTGACGTTACGAGGGACGGCCGGCGACGAGGCGCCGCGGCCGGCGCGCTTCCTGCAGGAGGTAGCCCTCTTGCGCTTCTTCTTGCAGGCCTTGCTCCGCTTCGCCTTCGCACCCGCTGCGCGGGCCGTGTCGCCACCGGCAAATGCCGCCGGCGAAGCGACGAGAAGGCAGGCGCAGGCGAACGCAGCCACGCCAACCGCAAATCTGGAACCCATGCCCCGCTGCATCGACGGAACGGTACGGCTCGCTGGGCCGACCTACATCGGTACTTGTCCACACCGGCGGCTGGGGGTTTTCCGCGCGAACGAGCGTCCAGCGATCAGATGCCCGGGCTCGCCTGCTCGACCTCGAGCAGCGCCACCTCGCAATGCTCGGCGGACGCGGTCTCACCGGGCGCCATGACCTCCTCGCGAACGCGGATCGCCTCGTCCTCGCTCGCCTGCAGCGCCTCCTCGTCCTCCCACAGCGAGATCACGGTGATCGCCCCGCTCGCCCGGTCGGTCAGGAAGATGACCCCCTTCATGCCCTCGGTCTGCCCTGGCTCGGTCGGCAGCACGTGCTTCTTCTGTTGCAGGTTCTCCTCGAGATTCTCGGGCGACCCGCCCTCGTATCGGGTCATGCGCGCATGCATGTCGGCTCCTCTCAACTCGCGGTTGGCGGCAGCCCGGACCCTAGTGGCGGGAGTAGGGTGAGGCAATGGAGGTAGGAAGCCTCCTCGGGCGAATTGGGCTCCCGGCGCCGATCGCGGAGCTGGCGGCGCGCGACTGGGACGCGGTCGTGATCGGCGGCGGGCACAACGGCCTGGCCGCGGCGGCCTACCTGGCCCGGGCGGACCAGTCGGTCCTGGTCCTCGAGAGGCGCGAGCGGCTCGGCGGCGCCTGCACGCTCGAGCAGCCCTTCGAGGACGAGCGCTTCCTGGTCAGCCCATGCGCGTACGTGGTCGGGCTGCTCGATGGCCTGCTGATCGATGAGCTCGACCTGCCGGGCCATGGCTACCGCGTCACCCCGGCCGACCCGAACCTCTGGTGCCCGTTTCAGGACGGGACCTCGTTCGCCCAGTTCCTCGACGACGAGCGCACCGCGGAGCACATGCGCGAGAACGGCTTCACCGAGGACGACATTCGCGGAGCCCTCGCCTACGAGGAGACCTTCGATCGGGTCCGGCGGCTGCTCCGCGCCGGGCCGGCCGGCGATCTCTGGCGCGGGCCCTCGCCGAGCCGCGAGCGGATCGAGGAGCTTCTCGGCGACGACGAGCTGATCTCGATCGTCTTCGAGGAACCGATCGCCGATACCCTAGCCCGCTACGTCTCCGACGAGCGCCTCGCCCACGCCCTCTTCGGCCAGGGGATCATCGGCGAGTGGGCGGGGCCGCGGGACCCGGGCACCGCCTCGGTCCACCTGATGCACGGAATGGGCGAGGTCGAGGGCCACGGCGGCTCCTGGGGCTTCGTCGAGGGCGGAATGGGACAGGTCTCCTTCGCGATCGCCGACGTCGCGCGCGAGGCCGGCGCGATCCTGGCGACCGGCGTCCCCGTGGCGCGGATCGTCCCGGGGGAGGGGGTGGAGCTGGAGAGCGGCGAGGTGATCCGCGCCCGTACGGTGATCAGCAACGCCGACCCGAAGCGGGTGCTCGAGATGCTTCCGGCCGACGCCATACCAGCCGACTACCGCACCCGCCTCGAGGACTGGGACGTCCGCTCCGGCGTGGTCAAGGTGAACGCGGCGCTGGACAAGCTGCCGACCTTCACCGCCGCCGGCTCGGTGGAGCCGCACCGGGCGATGGTCACCGTGACGCACGGTCTCGAGGCGACCCAGGAGGCATTCGAGGCCTGCAAGCGCGGCGAGCCGGCCATCGCCTGGGCCGAGCTCTACTTTCAGACCGCCTACGACCAGAGCGTCGCGCCCCCCGGCCACCACGTGATGAGCGCCTTCGCCCAGTACGCGCCCTATGAGCTCGCCGAGGGCGACTGGGACTCGCGCCGGGGCGAGATCGGGGAGCGGGTGCTCGACCTGATCGCGACCTACGCTCCGGACCTGCGGGAGTGCGTCGTCGAGACCGAGATGCTCGGCCCGCCCGACATCGAGGAGCGGATCGGCCTCACGGGCGGCAACATCTTCCAGGGCGAGACGCTGCCGGAGCAGATGTGGGATCGCCGCCTGGAGCCACGCACGCCGGTCGAGGGCCTCTACCTCTGCGGAGCGGCCACGCACCCTGCCGGCTCAGTGATCGCGCTCAACGGCCGCAACGCGGCGATGGCGGTGCTCGAGGATGCCGGAGTGCCGGCGCCGGTCGCCGGCTAATGCTCGCCGAGGCCGCCTAGGCGCGAAGGCCGACGCGATCCGCGCGCGGCAGCCGTCGCGATGATGATCATCGCCGCAGTTGCGATGCTTGTCTCCGTGCGGCTCTTCCAACGACGCGACCTGACCGGCTCATGAGCGAGAACGGACGCCACCGCGTGGTCGTGATCGGCGGCGGCTTCGGCGGCCTGCAGGCCGCCCATCACCTCCGCCGCGACGACGTCGACGTGACCCTGATCGACCGGCGGAACTTCCACCTCTTTCAGCCGCTCAGCTACCAGGTGGCGACGGGTTCGCTCTCGGCAGCCGAGGTCTGCTTCCCGCTGCGCTGGATCTTCAGGCGCCACCGCAACGTCCGCGTGCTGATGGGCACAGTGACCGGCTTCGACCTGCCCGGACGGACAGTGCGCGTCGAGCCCGGCGCCGGCGACGGTGGGCCGCTCACCATCCCCTACGACACCCTGATCGTTTCCGGCGGTTCGCACTACGCGTACTTCGGCCACGACGAGTGGCAGGGTGTCGCCCGGGAGGTCAAATCACTGGAGAGCGCCCTCGCGGTGCGGGCGCAGATCCTGAGCGCCTTCGAGGCCGCCGAGCTCGAGACCGATGAGGAGAAGCGCCGCGCCTGGCTGACCTTCGTGGTCGTCGGCGGAGGGCCCACCGGCGTCGAGATGGCGGGTCAGATCGCGGAGCTCGCCAGCGACACCCTGAGGCGCGAGTTCCGGACGGTTGATCCCACGGCCGGGCGGATCCTGCTCGTGGAGACTGTCGATCGGCTCCTCACCAGCTTCCCGCCGAAGCTCTCGGACAAGGCCGCTCGCTCGCTCGAGCACCTCGGGGTGACGCCGCTGCTCGGCCATACCGTGGTCGACATCGACGATCACGGCGTCACGGTCGAGGATTCCGAACAGCAGCAGGAGCGGATCCCGGCGCGGACGGTGATCTGGGCTGCCGGGGTGACGGCCTCGTCACTGGCTCGCCAGCTCGGCGAGGCAACGGATGCAGAGATCGACAGGGCCGGGCGCGTCTCGGTGCGGCCCGACCTCACCCTGCCGGGCCACCCCGAGGTGTTCGCGCTCGGGGACATGATCCGCGTGATCGGCGAGGACGGCCAGCCGCAGCGGCTGCTCGGTGTCGCGCCGGTGGCGATGCAGCAGGGCCGCTACACGGCCAAGGTGGTCAGGGCGCGGCTGCGGGGCCGCGAGCAAGAGCCTTTCCGCTACCGCGACAAGGGCAATGTCGCGACGATCGGGCGGGCCCGCGCGGTCGCCGATGTCAAGGGATTCAAGGTAAGCGGCTTCCCGGCCTGGGTCCTCTGGCTCGTGATCCACATCTGGTACCTGATCGGGTTCCAGAACCGGATCCTGGTCCTGATCCGCTGGTCGTTCAGCTTCTTCACCCGCGGCCGGGGGGGACGGGTGATCGAAGAGTTCGAGGAGGACGAGGAGCGCGCGGTCATCGCCGTCGGGCGTCGGTAGCCGACTCGGTCCATAGGGGCCGCGGGATCCTCGCCTTCGGCTCTGCTGCGGTGTTCGCGCTGGGAACGGTGCTGCAGCAGCGGGTGGTGATGGCGGTGCCGGAGGCAGAGGACGCGAACGCCGGGATCCTTTTCCGGCTGATGCGGTATCCGCTCTGGCTCGGGGGATCGCGGCGTACGGGATCGCGTTCGGGATGCAGGCGGCCGCACTCGGAGACGGGCGGCTGGTGGTCGTCCAGGCGATCCTTGCGACGACGATCGTCTTCGCGCTGCCTCTCGGCGTCCTGGCTCCTGCCGCCGGCGGTCGCGACCAGCTCGATCTTCAACCCGGCGGCGAGCGTCGTCCTCGGGCTGACGCTGTTCGACGAGCAGGTCCACCAGTCGACGGCCGGGCGGATAGGGCAGTACTGGCGTTGCTGGCGATGTTCGGCGGAGTCGCGGCCCTCGCGTTCGGCAGGCGACTGCCATCATCTGCAGGCGGCTAACTTTCGGGCGTTGGAGGAGAGGACTTGATCTACCGCAGCCCGGAGCCGGACATCGAGATCCCTGAGCTCAGCCTGACCGAGCACGTCCTCGGCGAGGCGGCTGCCCGCGGCGACCACCCCGCCTTCATCGACGGCGCGACCGGGGACGTGACGACGTTCGCCGACTTCACCGGCAGGGTCGACGCGGTCGCCGCCCTGCTCCAGTCGAGGGGGATCGCGAAGGGATCGGTGGTTGGCCTGGTCGGCCCGAACACCGCCGAGTGGGGGATCGCCTATCACGGGATCCTGCGCGCCGGCGCCACCGTCACGCCGATGAACCCGCTGCTGACGCCCGAGGAGATCGGCAAGCAGGTGGAGAACTCGGGCGCGGAGCTCGTGATCGACGATCCCCCGGGCTTCGTCGCCGAGGCGCCGGCCGGCGGCACGCCGGCGGACGTCGCGGTCGATCCCGAGAACCTCGCCGTCCTCCCCTACTCGAGCGGCACCACCGGCTTGATGAAGGGCGTGATGCTCACCCACCGCAACCTGGTCGCGAACATCGAGCAGGCCTGGAACTCGATGCCGGTCGGCCCCGACGACACCCTCGTCGGGTTGCTGCCGTACTTCCACATCTACGGGCAGACGGTCGTCCTCAACCTCGGGCTCGCCAAGGGAGCGACGATCGTCAACATGGCGCGCTTCGACCTCGACCAGCTGCTCGAGAACGTCGAGCGGCACGGCGTCACCTGGCTGCACGTCGCGCCGCCGGTGATCCTGGCGCTGGCGACGGCGCCACAGGTCGAGGGCCGCGACTTCTCGAGGCTCAAGCTAGTGATCTCGGGCGCCGCACCGCTGGACGCCGACCTCGCCGGCCGGGCGGAGGAGCGGATCGGCGCACCGATACGCCAGGGGTACGGGATGACCGAGCTCAGCCCGGTGAGCCACAAGAGCCGCCTGGCTCGGGTCGAGGAGACGCCGCCCGGCAGCGTCGGGGCACTGATCCCGAACACGGAGGCGAGGCTGGTCGATCCCGAGACGGGGGACGACGTGCCCGAGGGGGAGCAGGGGGAGATCTGGGTTTGCGGCCCGCAGGTGATGAAGGGCTACCTCAACAACGACGAGGCGACCGCGGAGGTTCTGCTCGACGAGGGCTGGCTGCGCACCGGCGACATCGGCCGCGTCGACGAGAACGGCTTCTTCTACGTGGTCGACCGGCTCAAGGAGCTGATCAAGTACAAGGGCTACCAGGTGCCTCCGGCCGAGCTCGAGGCGGTGCTCGTCTCGCACCCGAAGGTGAAGGACGCCGGCGTGATCGGCGTGCCGAACTCAGACGGGGAGGAGATCCCGAAGGCCTGCGTCGTGGCGGCGGACGGCCTCGAGGCGGACGAGCTGATCGCGTACGTCGGGGAGCGCGTGGCTCCGTATAAGCGGGTCCGCGAGGTGGAGTTCGTAGACGAGGTCCCGAAGTCCGCGTCCGGCAAGATCCTGCGCCGCCTGCTGCGCGAGCGGCACGGCGCTGAGAAGGTCCGCACCTCCTAGACCCGCTCGACGGGATCGGGCGGCTCGGGAAAATGAAGCTGTGAACGACCTTCAGATCTTCCTGGCTGCCCTGTTCATCGCGGCTGCCGGCCTGAACTCGATCGCCAACTGGCTCAAGGTCCCCTACCCGATCCCGCTCGTGATCGGCGGGCTCGCGCTCGGGCTGCTTCCAGGGATGCCGGACATCGAACTCGATCCTGATCTGGTCCTGCTCGTCTTCCTGCCGCCGCTGCTCTACCAGTCGGCGTTCTTCTACGACCTGCGCGCCCTGCGGGACGACGCGCGCGTCATCGCCCTGAACTCGATTGGCCTGACGCTGGCGACGGCGGCGGTCGTCGCGGTGGTCGCCCACGAGGTGATCGATTTGCCGTGGGCGGTCTCCTTCGCGCTCGGCGCCATCGTCTCCCCGACCGACCCCGCCGCGGCGACGGCGATCATGAGACGGGTCGGCGCGCCGAGGCGGATGGTCAACATCCTCGAGGGCGAGAGCCTGATCAACGATGCGGCTGCGCTGGTCACGTTCAAGGTCGCCGTCGCGGCCGCCATCGGGGAGGGGGTCTCGGCTTCCCACACCGGACTGCAGTTCCTCGGCGACGCCGGCGGCGGTATCGCGATCGGGCTGCTCGTCGGCTGGGCGATCGCCGAGATCCGCAAGAGGGTGACCGACGTCAACACCGAGCTGACGATTTCGCTGTTCAGCGCCTACGGCGCCTTCGTCCCGGCCGATCAGCTGGGCGTCTCGGGTGTCCTGGCGGTCGTGTCCTGCGGGCTGGTGCTCGGCTTCCGCGCGCCGGAGATCGCCTCACCGGAGAGCCGGATGCAGGGCTTCGCGCTCTGGTCGATCCTCACGTTCCTGCTCAATGCCACGCTGTTCATCCTCATCGGGTTGCAGCTTCCGAACATCGTGGACGGGTTGAGCGGCGAGCCCGCCGGCCAGGTGATCGGCTACACGGCCGTCATCTGCGGCGTCGTGATCGCGATGCGGTTCGTCTGGACCAACGTGATGACGGTGGTGATTCGGACGCTCGATCGTCGCCCGTCGCAGGTCGCCAGGCGCGCCAACTGGAAGTGGAGGACGATCGGGGCGTGGTCGGGGATGAGGGGAGCGGTATCCCTGGCGGCCGCCCTCGCGCTGCCCCTGCAGACCAATGCCGGTGAGCCCTTTCCGGGGCGTGACCTGATCCAGTTCATCACCTTCTCGCTGATCCTCGTCACCGTCGTCGGACAGGGCCTGACGCTCCCGTGGCTGATTCGCCGGCTCGGAGTGGTCGAGGACGGCGCCGAGGAGGAGAACGAGGAGCTCAAGGCGCGCCTGGTGATTGCCCGCGCTGCACTCGAGCGAGTGGACGAGCTCGAGGCTGAGGAGTGGACGCGCGATGAGACGATCGAGCGGGTCCGTGCCCTCTACAACTTCCGGCGGCGACGGTTCAAGGCGCGGGCCGGGAAGCTCGACGGCCCCGAGGTCGACGGGATCGAGGAACGCTCAGTCGCCTATCAGCGCCTCATGCATGAGATCTACGCGGCCCAGCGACTGGAGTTGGTGCGTCTGCGGAACCAGCGGAGGATCAGCGCCGACGTGATGCGCCGGGTCGAGCGCGAGCTCGACCTCGAGGAGCAGCGGCTCGAGGTCTAGGCCCGGTCAGTCGCCGGGCGAGAGCACGTGCCCGACCGCCGGGTCTGACTTGCCGTCGAGCATCTCCCGGTAGATCCGCTCGACGTCCTCCGGGCCGGCGCCGTGCTCCACCTGCAGCCAGCCGCGGAGCCACTCGACGTAGGGGCGCCAGGACTCGGCGAGGCGCTGGTTGACGCCCTCGGGGCCCCAGTCCTCGTTGCGCTTCGCCAGCCGAGTGGGGGCGAAGAAGAAGCTGGGTTCCGGGCCCTCGAGGTCGGAGCCTCCGCCGAGTTCCTCATGGTGTGTGATCCCGACCGCCGCGTCGTGCTTGAGCTCGTCGCCGAAGTGACCGTGGACCGCGCTGCGGACCTTCGCGTCGCCGGACATGTCGACGTAGACCGTCGGCTCGCGATCCAGCGATGCGAGCTCCTCGTACGGGACAACGCTGTCGTAGACGCCGAGGGACTCGGTGAACTCGACGTTCCGCGGCGAGGTGAGGCCGACGATCTCGATCCCGTCGCGCTGGTGGAGCAGGTAGGCGAGCGCGGAGGAGGTGCGACTCGAGGCGCTCGAGAGAATCGCCGACTTCGCTCCGAACATCCCCTCGTCGTCGAGGAAGTCGTCGATCAGGAAAGAGGTGAAGTAGAGCGGCCAGAGCAGGATCTCGTAATCCTCGTTCTCCTGCTCGTACATCTCGTTGCCGTCGGTCCGCAGGTAGCGGTTGTAGGCGGCCGGCAGGTCCCGGCGGTGCGGGCTCGCGTCGACGAAATCCGTCTCGCTGGCGCGATCGGGCCTGACGACGAGGTGGCTCGCGGAAGGCAGGTAGCCATAGACCCGCGTGCCCTCGGTGACGCCCTCGGCCTCGCTCGCCACCACGTCGGCGTAGCCCCAGACCGGCATCCGGCCCCAGGGCTCCTCGGCCGGGAAGAACTTCCAGTAGTTCATGGCCTCGCCCATGACGAGGTAGGTGATGTTGTTGGCGGTCAGCCCGAAGAGGTCGACCCCGAGCAGCACTTCACCCGAATTGAGCTCGGGTGCCTCGTCGTCGACGAAGCGCGTCTCGTGCAGGTCGTCTTTGCGGACCTGGAAGTCGATCCGCGGAGCCTACTTCGCGGCGGCCTCGTGCAGCTTGCGCTTCGCCGCGAGCAGCGCGCGGTCGGCGGCGTCGTGCAGGCTGAGTGCGTCGCCGACCGTCGAGGCGACGCCGTATGAGGCCGTGAGGGTCCCATCGCCGAGGTGGGCCTCCGCGATCGCATCGGCGAGTCGCTTGGCGGCAATCTTCCCGCCCGCGAGAGTCGTCTCAGGCATCAGGACGGCGAACTCGTCCCCGCCGATCCGGAACGCGTCGTCGGTGAGCCGCGAGGAGTCGATCACCCTCGCGACGCCCTGCAGCACCTCGTCGCCGGCCGGGTGTCCGTGGCGGTCGTTGACCCCCTTGAAGCCGTCGAGGTCGAAGAGGCAGAGCCCGAGCGGGTGGCCGTGACGTGCGCTGCGGGCCGCCTCGACCACCCGTCGCTCCTCGTATGCGCGGCGATTGAACAGGCCGGTGAGCGCGTCCGTCCTGCCCTCTTTCGCCGCTACCTCGAAGAGGGATGCGTGTGCCAGATGCGCCGACATCGCGTCGCTCAGCAGGTTCAGCGTCTCGACGTCCGCGGGCCCGAACTGGCGCGGGTTCGGCGAGTACACCTTGAGCACGCCCACCGCCTGGCCCTGGTGCTTGAGCGGGACACAGATCATCGAGCGCAAGTTGACACGCCTCGAGGCCCGCCTATCGACGCGCGGGTCGATCTCGGTGTCCTCGCAGTAGAGGACCTGGTCACGGTCGAGCGCCAGGCCTGAGAGGGTGCTGCGGCGATCCATGCGGATGCCGAGGTAGGGGGTGGCCTCGCCGGAGGTGACGGCGTAGACCATCTCGTCTCCCTCCGGCAGCTCGATCACCGCGGACGTGGCTCCGGTGACCTCCTGTGCCCGCCTCGCCACCAGATGCATCACCTGGGTGGTGTCGAGATCCGAGGCGGCGATCTCGCTTTGCGTCTTGATGATCGCCATGAGGCGATCGTGGCTTGCCTCCATGCCCCTCAGTTATCGGGACGCCGCGGTACTGACTATTAGCCGCTTGGACGCGGTTGGACGGGCGTTGGACGTACGGCCGTCGTGAAAACTGGGATCAGGGTCGTCGAAACTGAGTAGAGCAGGGGAGGCTCGCGAATTGAACGACTCCCCGGCGTTGCGCCGGCCGTGGGACCGGCTAGAGCTCGAGCCACATCTCCTGCGCGACGGTCCCAGCTGGGAAGGCCGGGTCCGGCTCCTCCTTTGTCTGCGTGAAACCCAGGGCGTCGTAGATCCGGCGCGCGCTCGTCAGCGTGCTGTTCGTCCAGAGGACCAGCCGCCTGTAGCCGCGGTCGCGGGCGAAGGCGATGCAGTGCTCGACGAGCTGGGTGCCGACCCCGTGACCGCGGGCCTCGGCGTCGACGAAGAAGAGGCGCAGCTGGGCGACCTCGGCGGAGCGGCGGAAGCAGTAGACGGAGCCGACGCGACTCCCGTCGAGCTCGGCGACCCAGGCCCCCTCCCGCTCGGGGTCGGGTGCGTCCAGGTAGTCGGCGATCAGCCGCGCGATCATCGCCATGAAGCTCTCGCCCCAGCCCTCCTCGTTCTCGAAGAGGTGGGCGTGCCGCTCGAGGACCCAGCCGTGGTCGGCGAGCTCGGCGTCCCTGATCTCCACCTCTACCACGCCCTCAGTCTGGCAACGAGGGTCCGCGGGCGCGAGAATCCTGAGCACTTTCCCGGCTCTGCGCCAGGAAAAGGCTCAGGATGCGAAAAGGGCCCCCGTCCAGGGCCCCTTCGTTGCCGTTTTCCGTCGGCACTACCGGATGAAGAGCATCCAGTGAGGCGGGCGTGGAATCGAGCCTCAGTACTTATTTGCAGGCATTGTTGACCGCAGAGAACCACTAGGGACCGCTAGTAGGGACAACCGTTTGTCCCATTTCTGTCCCACGGGACCCGGCCCTCGCCGCTTCGTCGGCCTGCTTGCGCTGGGCCGTCAGGTATGCGTCAAGCAGCTCCGCAGCCTCGCTTTCGTTACCCGGCATCAGGTGCCCGTAGAGGTCGAGCGTGATGCTGATGTTGGTGGCCCATATACGTCGATAGGGCCTTGGCGTTGACGCCCGCCGCGATCATGTAGCTGGCGAATGTATGGCGGCAGCCATGGAGGGTGACCCGTTGGAGCCCGGCAGCCTTCCACGCCTTGACCGAGGCGTGCCGCAGCTTGCCAGGTTGAATGGGGCGGCCCCGTCTGCGCTGAACACAAGGCCTTCTGAGCGCCCGCAGCGCAGCTTGTGAGCCACCAGGAAATCGCGGAGGTCGGAAGAGCAATGCGCAAGAAGATCACAGCGGTGCTGCTGGCGGGAGCCTTCGCGCTCTCGATCCCGGCGGCCGCCTTCGCGGACCCGGACTTCGGTCCTGGCAACAGCAGCAAGGGACCGAACGATGGTGGCGCGAAGTGCCACCCACCGGGGCAGACGGTCGACGAGCCCGGCTGCAAGTAGAACTAGGGCTCGTACCTGGTTAGGAGCACCCGCGGAGGGGCGGCTACGGCCGCCCCTTTGCGTCGGGATACTGCGTGCGCGATGTCGGAGGAGAACGTCGAGGTCGTGCGAGCCGCCAGTCAGGCGTGGAATTCGGGCGACATGGATGCGTTTCGCGAGCTGCACGACGCCAATGTGATCCTGAAACCCGAGAAGAACTGGCCGGAGCCAGGCCCCTACATGGATCGCGAGGCAGTCATGGGCTTTTACAAGCAACTCCGCGAAACCTGGGACGCCGACACGCTCGAGCTGACCGGCGACTTCAGTCACGCCGCCGACCGGGTTGTCGCCAGGTGGATCTGGCACGCCCAGGGGCACGGACCTGAGTCGAATATGGAAGTGACGGCTATCCATACCGTTCGTAACGGCAAAGTCCGCGAGGTCGAGTTCTTCTGGGACCACGCCGACGCCCTCGAAGCGGCCGGGCTGCGGGAGTAGGCGATTTCGGAGGAGAACGTGGAGCGACTGGCGGATCATCGAAAACCCTTCACCGACGAGATCCGCGAGCGAGCAGGATAGGCTGAGATCCGGCTAACCAGGAGGTTCCCAATGGCAACGTTCGCCGTCATCGCCGAGCATCCGCCCGACCTCTGCCCGACCGCCAATGCTCAGACGCGGCAGATGATGAAGGAGGGCGCGAGTCAGATCCCGCAGCTCGCCGAGCAGCTCGGCATCAATATCGTCACGCTGCGCATCTTTGGGCCGGACCACATCGTCCTCGCGGTCGTCGAGGCGGACGACATTGATTCGGTCCGGGACTTCGCCTTGCAGAGCCGCCTCATGCAGTGGAACACGGTGAATATCCATGCCACCTACTCGATGGAGGAGGCGCTCCCGCTGATCGACAGTGTGGAACCCATTTTCTAGAGCACAGCCCAAGAGCCCCCAGCACGACTGGCGATCGGAACTTGCCCTCGAAGCCGCCGGCCTGTCGGAGTAGGCGATGTCGCAGGAGAACGTCGAGACCCTCAAGCGCGGCTACGAGACCTTCAACCGGGGCGACACCTCGGAGATCGTGGAGCTTGCCAGGGAGATCGGTGCCCCCGATGTGGAATGGGGAGCCACAGGGGCGTTTCCAGGAGTGGAGGGTATGTACCGAGGCCCCGAGGCGATGCAGGACTGGATGGACATTATTCGGTCCGAGTGGAAGGAGTTCGGGGTCAGCCTCGACGAGGTCCTCCACGACGGCGACGACGTGCTCGTAGTCGCCGAGCGGCTCCGCGGCCGAGGGCGCGAAAGTGGTGCAGAGGTCGAGATGCGCATCTTCTCGACGTACTGGTTTTCAGGAAGGAAGCTCAAGAGGCGGGCCGCCTTCACCGACCCGGAAGAAGCCCTCGAAGCCGCCGCCCTGTCGGAGTAGGAGATGTCGGAGGAGAACGTCGAGACGGTGCGGCGAGACATCACCGCCCGCAAGACACGGGATTGGACCGGTCTTGAGGAGATCTGGCATCCCGAGATCGAGCTTCAGCTCGTCAGGGGCTCCGGGATCTATCGCGGCGCTGAAGAGATGACGCGGTTCCTTGATGGCCTCTCCGACCTCTACTCCGAGTACAGAGTGGAGGTGGACGAGATCATCGAGGGCGCGGATCAGGTGGTGACCGTCGAGCGAGTTGCCGGACGCGGCCTGAAAGGCAGTGACAGCGGTAACTGGGTTCAGGAGACTCTGTTTCGCGTGTGGAGCTTCAAGGACGGAAAGATCTGGCGGATTAGGGAGTACCCGACCCGACACGAAGCCCTCGAAGCCGCCGGGCTGCGGGAGTAGGCGATGTCGGAGGAGAACGTGGAGCTGGCCGCCCGCTTTTACGAGCCCGCGACGAGCAAGTCGGAGATGTTGGCCGGTCTCCCGAGGATCATGGAGTTCTGCCATCCGGACGTCGAATGGACCCCTCGCGAGGAGGGATCGACCTACCGGGGACGCGAGGGGGTACGGCGGGCGCTCGAACGATGGCTCGACAGCTTCGATGCCTACCGGTACGAGGTCGAGCGGATCATCGACTGCGGTCGAGACAAGGTGCTGGTGGTCGGGTTCGACGTAGGAAGAGGGGCAAGCAGCGGCGCCGAGGCCCGCTCGCTCAACTACGAGCTGCTCACGATCCGAGACGGCATGATCGTCCGGTTCTGCGAGTACGAGACCAAGCAGGAAGCCCTCGAAGCCGCCGGGCTGCGGGAGTAGCCGATGTCGGAGGAGAACGTCGAGAGGGTGAGGGCGGCATTCGCCGCGCACAACCGTGGCGACATGGACGCCTGGCTGGACCTGTATGACCCGGAGGTGGAGTTCACGACGCTCCTCCTGGGCACCCACCAAGGCAAGGAGGCCATGCGCTCGCTCTACGACGAGAATCAGGCGAATCAGTCCGGTTACACCGCCACCCCCGTAGAGCTGATTGACGCCGGAGACAAGGTGATCACGGTGGTCCAAGTTGGCGGAGCCGGGACCGCCAGCCAGATCGCCCTGGATGACCAGATCGC
>Ga0126307_10000182_pt1 | contig 39419 bp, 36 predicted proteins | sample Plot28_FD_89955 | JGI IMG/M metagenome (GOLD analysis project Ga0126307, IMG submission 89955) | Serpentine soil microbial communities from UC McLaughlin Reserve, CA, USA - Plot28 | ecosystem: Environmental > Terrestrial > Soil > Grasslands | place: USA: UC McLaughlin Reserve, Lake County... | reverse complement strand
GACGGCCCCGACCGCTCCGCACGGCAGCAGCCACGACTCGAAGAAGGGCTCGACGTCGATCCCGATGGACTGGAAGATCATCGCCATGAACGCCGTGAGCACGCCGCCGCCGAGGGCGATCAGCACGTAGTAGATGAACAGCTCGCCCGAGAACCTAATGAAGTCCATGCGGGAGCCCACCTGGCTCCAGCGGCCGCCGGCATACGCGATGCCCACTACCAGCCAGAGCGCAATCGGCAGGTGCACTGCCGTAAGCGCCTCGGTGTAGCCGCCCTGGGCGAATGGATAGACGTTGGCGAATACACCCGCTGCGACGAACGCGAGGGCCAGCCAGCGGAGAGCGCTGGTGTCGAGCCGCCGTTTCCAGACGAAATAACCGGTCAGGAGGGGCAGTACGAAGATGCTCAGATTGCGGGCGTAGAAGCCGGCGTCCTGGTCCAATTCGATCCCGAAAAGTGCCGGCACCTTGATGATCACGGCCGCCGCCACCGCAAGACAGAAGGCGACGATGGCATCGGTACGAGCCCGCGCTCGTGGGTCCTCGGAATCCGAAGGGGCAACGACGAGCTGCTTCCAGAGGCGGTCCGAGTGCTCGCGCGCGAACTCCCGTGAGAGGGCGTCGAGTTTGCCCATGCGCTTCACCGCCACCAGGAACGCTTCATCGGTGGCGAGCCCCGAGTCGACCAGAACCGCTACCTGCTCGCGCAGATGGTCTTCCAGCTCCGCTATATCGGCGGACTGGATCGCCTGCCGGCGGCGGAGGTAGCTTCGCCATCGGTCGATCTGCTCCTCGAGCGATACCCCGTGACCTGGATCCGACATCGCTCAGGCTCCCTGTTGAAGTGGCGCGGCTGACGCCGGGTGGCTGGCCGGTACCGGAAGGAGGAGCGCGCGCCAGATGCCCCGTAACGTAGCGTTCACCGCTTGCCACTGCCTGTGTTCCTCGGCGAGCTGAGCCCGGCCCCCGGACGTGATACGGTAGTACTTGCGACGGCGGCCGCTCTCCGCGACTTCCCACCGCGCCTCGACGTGGCCGAGCCGCTCGAGCCGATGCAGAACGGGGTAGAGCATTCCGTCCGTCCACTCCATGCGCCCTCCGGACAGCTCCCGAACTCGCTGGAGGATCGCGTAGCCGTAGCTGTCCTCTTCGGCCAGGATCGCCAGGACGATCGGGGTCGAGGAAGCGGCTATCAAGTCCTTGTTGATCTCCATGATTTCACCCATCGCGCGGCGCTAACAGCCTCTAACTCCAGCGTACATAGCGGCATTATACATGGCAGCGCTATGTATGTCAATTTTCAGTCCGGTAGACCTGCTGCCGAGGGGTGAGATCGATGTGCGTCGAGTTCCTCTTCTAGGCATCCACAATGGAGAGACGCTGTCTGAAACTCGTGGCCTCGACGAGCTGACGTGGTTGCGCGTTCTCGGCCGCCTGCTGTACGCGGTAGCCGGTTCTAGTGTCAAGCATTGTTCCAGGACCCTACAGCGGTTTTCATATCGAGTGAGCCTGGAGGACTCGTGGCATCCTCTCGCGTAGCAGAAGGATTCTGCGGGGCTTTTCCTGAAGCCAGTTGCCGCGGTTTGCACACAGGGCGCAGTCCTTCTGCAAACCGCTCTAGAGACTTTCGAGAACACCCAGCTTCCAGGCAACCCCTCAGGATGAAGTTACACGAACACCCACATGGCGAAGTTCCGAGAACCCGAACTCGCCGATCCTTCGGAATGTACAACCGGAACCCTCTTCACATCGAAGACATGCCACGGGGCCCTGGAGGAATTCAGCCCGTATTAAGCATCCCGGAGGAGACACCCGAGATAGAGAGCAGCAGGGTGTTCAAGACGGGCTCTCGCTCCGGGGTGGCTTCCGGGAGGGCGCGGAGGCGGTGTAGGAGCGTGACCTGGATGTATGAGAGCGGATCCACGTAGGGGTTGCGGAGCCGTATGGATCTCTGGAGTATGGGACTGTCATCGAGGAGGTTCTCGTTGCCCGTAATGGCTAGCAGGGCCTCCACACAAGCGGCGTGCTCTCCGGAGATCCTCCCCCACAAGCGGTCGCGGACGGCAGGGTCCGAGACGAGCGAAGCGTAATTCTCGGCTATACGGAGGTCGCTTTTGGCCAGGGTCATCTGCATGAAATCGACGAGCGTCTTGAAGAACGGCCAGCCCTCGTACATCTCGCGTAGGAGCGCGAGTCCTTGCTCTTCGTCCGTGTAGCCACCGAAGGCGGTTCCGGCCCCGTACCAGGATGGGAGCAAGAAGCGGTTCTGGGTCCAGGCGAACACCCAGGGAATGGCCCTGAGGCTGTCGACCCTCGGGTTCTGCACCCGCCGCGCGGGGCGGCTTCCCATATTGAGCAGCGAGAGCTCCCCGATAGGAGATGCCTCGGAGAAGAAGGCCAGGAAGTCCTCATCTTCGTAGACCAGGCCGCTGTAGGTCTCACTCGCTTTTCTGGATAGGTCTTCCATGACCTCGATCCAGCGGGACTCAGGCTCGTCGGGCGACCCGTTGGCGCTCGCCTCGAGGACCGCCGCGAGCACCGTGTCGATGTTGCGGCGTGCCAGGCCGCGCATGCTGTACTTGAAGGAGATCACCTCCCCCTGCTCGGTAATCCGGATCCTGCCCTGCAGCGTACCGGGGGGTTGGGCCATGATCGCCTGGTAGCTTGGCCCTCCTCCTCGTCCCGCGCTGCCGCCGCGCCCGTGGAAAAGCCTTAGTTTCACGCCGTGCCTGCTGGCGACCGAGCAGAGCTGGCCCTGCGCCTTGTACAGTGTCCAGTTGCTCGTGACGTAGCCAGCGTCCTTGCCCGAGTCGCTGTAGCCGAGCATTATCTCCTGCAGGTCGTCGCTCGCCCGGAGCGAGGAGCGGTAGAAGGGGTCCTCGAGCAGGTAGCCGAGGACCTCGGGCGCCCGCCTGAGGTCCTCGACGGTCTCGAAGAGAGGCGTGACCCTCAGGTTATTGGCGGTGCATCTGCCGCCCTCGTCGACCTCCAACAGTCCGGCTAGGCGGGCGAGGAGCTGCACGCTCAGGACATCGCTCGCGTTTCGGGCCATGCTGAGGATGAAAGTCTCGACGGGGTTGCCCGAGTGCTCTTTCTTCGCGCGCCGGATGCGACCGAAGGTCTCGAGGACTCTGCGTGTCTCTTCGGAGACGCCTTCCGGTTCGGGAAGCGAGAGGTTGGGGTCGGCGAGGAGCTTGCGCAGGAGCGCGGCGCGTGCCGCTTCGCCCATCTCCAGCACGTCTTCACCCGTACCCGCCGAGATAAGGTGCGCGACGGCCCTGACTACCGTGGAGCTCTCCTGGCGGATATCCAGCTTCGCCAGGTGGAACCCGAAGACCTCGGCCTGGCGGATGAGATCTCTCAGTCCCCCTTGGGCGACACGCATCCCGCCGTTCCGTAGCAGGCTATCGCGGATCGTCAGAAGGTCGTCCAGAAACTCTGTTGCGCCGGAGTAAGCGGAAGCAGAGCCCGGTTGGTCGAGGGTGAGCCTCAACCGCTCTGCCATGAGCAGAAGTTTGCGGCGGTAGACCTCGTTCGGGTCGATGCCCCCGTAGCGCTCGACCTCGTCGGCGATGAGCATTTCGTCCCTCTCAACCGAGCGGCGGAGCTCCTCAGAGACAGGTATCATCCTCGCAGACTGGCTCATGTGATCCGCCAGCCCCACTATGGAGGCGAGGTGGCGCTCGAGGATGACCTCGCGGTGAAGGCTAAGCGCGGTGGTTATCATCTCCGGCTCGACGAACGGATTGCCGTCCTGGTCGCCGCCGACCCACGAACCGAATACGAGTATGCGCCCCAGCTTCGGGGTATCCTCAGGGAACTGGCGTGAGAGTTCGTCTTCGAACTCCCTGTACGCTTCGAGGGTAGCAGAGATCAAAGGGTTCTCGAAGAACAATAGCGTCCGCTCTATCTCCTGGTCGACCTCGGGACGGCGGACCCTGAGCTCTTCGGTCTGCCACAAAACGGTGATCTCCTCAGCAAGAGCCTCCTCCAATCGCCTTCGCTCCTTCCACGTGAGGGAAGGCGTCTCCATAGACTCGAGCATCTGCCCGATCCTCACGTGCTTGCGCCTTACGCTCCGCCGCATGGCCTCTGTCGGATGGGCGGTCAAAACGAGGCCGACTGACATACCGTCGAGCACGCTCCGCAGCGCTTCTTGCCCGAGACCTTCGTCCTTGAGCCGTGCGAGGGTGCTCGCCAAGGATGCGCGCTGCGGAGGATTATCCGGTGAGGACTCGTATTGCCGCCGCCGCCGCACCCGATGGTAGCGCTCGGCGATGTTGACCAGCTGGAAGTACACGGAGAACGCGCGCACGATCCTTCGCAGCTCTTCAACGCTCAAGGCGTCAATCGTTCGCCCCAGCTTTTCGTCCAGTACGCGATCGTAGTCGAAGCGCAGGCGCTTGCAGAGGAGCCTGACCTCCTCCTCGGTCTCGAAAAGTTCCTGTCCCTCCTGCTCGATGAGGATTCTACCCAACACCCGCCCGAGGAGGTTGATGTCCCTCCGGAGCGGCTCGTCTTTGGGCTCGAAACCGATCCCAGGCGGAAGGTCAGCATACCCCGCAGTGGGCACTGACATGGATCTATGGCGGCTCTCCACGTTGGGTAGAGTAACATTACCCTTGCTCCAAACCACAGCGGAACGCGAATATTTGTACAACGGTACAACGGAGAGCCGAGCTTGAGGATCTCACAACGCAGCATAGAACAGGTCAGGGAGTCGGCCGCCATCGTCGAGGTGGCCTCGGAGTTCACGGCCCTCAAACATCAGGGTGCCCGCTTCGCTGGCCTCTGCCCTTACCCCGACCACCAGGAGAAAACCGCTTCCTTCAGCATCTCCCCGGATCGGGGCCTCTACTACTGTTATGGCTGTCAAAGAGGAGGGGACGCCATCAAGCTGGTTATGGACCTCAAGTCACTGGACTTTGCTGAAACGGTCTCTTACCTCGCCGATCGCTCCGGAATAGAGTTGCAGTTCGAGGGTGGGGGAGACGCTGGCGCCGCGAGGGAACGTGCCCTCCGTCGGCGTGCTATCCACAAAGCCCTCGCCGCCGCCACCGTCTACTATCACAAATATCTCCTCAGGTCTGAGACTCCAGAAGCACAACGGGCCCGCAACTACCTGAAAGACCGCCAGATACAACGTTCTACTATAGAAGAATTTCGTTTGGGGTATGCGCCGCCGCAGGGTGTTTCGGGGTTTGTGGCCGCGGCTGGGAGGGTGGATCTCGACAGAAGAGTTCTCGATGCGGCCGGGCTTCTCTCGCCCCGGGGTGGGGAGCGTTTTGCGGGTAGGATCACCTTCCCCATCTCGGACCGGCGGGGCAGGATCGTGGGCTTCGGAGCAAGGGCGCTGGGCGACGCCCAGCCCAAGTACCTCAACTCTCCCGAGACGGAGATCTTCAACAAGCGGGACCTGCTCTACGGGTTCCCACAGGTCTCCGAGGCCATCCGTAGGGAACGTTTGGCGCTCGTCGTCGAGGGGTACACGGATGTGCTGATGCTCTACCAGTCAGGCATCCAGAACGCCGTCGCCACGTTGGGCACGGCGACCACGCCGGGCCACCTGCGCACACTCAGCGGCTACGCGGACAGGATCTACGTCCTCTTCGACCCAGATGCGGCAGGGGAGAGGGCGATACAGCGGGCAGCGGCGACGGCTGCCGACTTGAAGCTGGATCTCCGGGTCCTGCGCCTACCCGAAGACCCAGCAGACTGGCTCCTTGAGCATTCGCCCGAGGATTTCACGGAGATGTTGAAAGATGCCGTGCCCATTCTTGAGTACATGATTCGTAGTGAGGCCGAGTCCGCAAGGGGCGCAAGCGCAGCCGAGCGCTCTCAGAGATTGTCCAAAATTAGGGATCTTGTTAGCCAGATCGACGATCCTGTATTTCGCAGGGACGCTATTCGAATAGCTTCTGAAGCATTCGGCGTAGGATCAGAGACCTTTCAGCGATCGAACGCGCCATTACCATCAGGCGCTTCAACGTCTCGCGCACTCCCAAGTTTCGGGACGCATGACCCACTCGTGGAAGCGGGCCGCGAACTTCTCGGACTAATGTTGGCTCGATTTGACCTTGCAACAGATGCGCTTGAGCATGGTGTCTCAGTACCGAGTCTTTCTGGAAAGATAACCCTAAGCGGTGAGGACTTTGGCGATGAGACACAGGCTATTATCTTCTCCGTGCTTGCTGACCATGCGAATGAAAGTATTGACACAGTTCTTGCCGATGAACGAGTACGCCCGCACCTAGATCAAGTTGCAGCTCTTGCTTCTCAGGGAGACAAACTTTTTGCCTACCCAGACTCTTTCCGGGCGGCGTGGTTACGTCTCGCTATTTTGAGCCGTGAGCGGACTGTCCGTGATGCGAAAAATCCAGCTGCCGGTGTGGAAGCAGATGCTGACTCCGTGGCGTGGATGCGTCTCTTTAGAGAACTTCAGGCTTTGAAAGACGCTCGCAAAGCAGGGCCTACCGGAGCTTGAAGCAGCGAGCCCCGAACCGTATAATCCAGTCTTGTAACATTCCCCTGTAGCTCAATTGGCAGAGCATTCGGCTGTTAACCGAAGGGTTGCTGGTTCGAGTCCAGCCGGGGGAGCTAGGGGATACCGTCCAGGTTTCCCCTCAGAGGGCCCATAGCTCAGTCGGTTAGAGCATCCGACTCATAATCGGACGGTCCCAGGTTCGAGTCCTGGTGGGCCCACAGATCCATACAACCCAAAAGTGCCCCTTCTACAACCCCGACTTATTTCCGGACACCCAACATGTTGGGGTGTCTCTCGAAGACCACCGACATGTTAGGTGAGAGGTTCAAGCCCAATTCTGCAGGGTGAGCCTCAACAAACATTCGAATTACATTATCTGGATAGGGATCCTACCCCCTTGGGGAGAGGGCAAAAAGCAACTTCAGAGTCAAAATACGGACTTGTAACGCCGTTCTCGGCCGCCCGGATTGCGCTTTTTCCGTGCATATGCAAGAATTTCGCTGTCGTGGGTCAAAGTGGAGCGTAGTGGGAGGACACGGCTCTGGCCCTTTTAGGCGAGTACGAGCACACGCTGGACGAGAAGGGGCGTATGACCCTCCCTTCCCGCCTCCGCCCATATTTCGAGGGTGGCATCGTCGTGACCAAGGGGGTGGACAGGTGCCTGTTCGCCTTCCCGCCGGAGGAGTGGGCGGCGTTCAAGGCCAACATCAAGGCCAACGCCGACCTTTCGGCTAGGGGGCGCCAGCTTTCGCGGATGTTCTTCTCCACGGCTTTCGAGGCCACGCTCGACAGGCAGGGTCGGGTTTTGATCCCGACGAAGCTCGCCAACTATGCGGGCTTGCGGCGTGACGTGACCATCACGGGCGTGGACGACCGGTTGGAGATCTGGGACACCGAGGAATGGGACCGCTACGTCTCCGGTGCCGACGACTCGTTCTCCGAGATCGTCGAGGAGTTCGCAGGGAGGAATCTCGGCGGGTGATGGCTGCCGGACATCAGCCCGTGATGCTGGAGAGGGCGGTGGCCGCCCTTCGGCTGGCCCCCGGGGACTCTGTCATCGACGCCACCTTTGGCGGTGGTGGCCACTCCAGACTCATCCTCGCCGCGCTCGGGTCAGGTGGTAGCCTCGTCGGCATCGACCGCGACCCGGAGGCGGCAGGCCGGGCGCAGGAACTCCTAGAGGACCCGCGCTTCGAGTTCGTCTCGGGCGCCTACGACGAGGCGTTATGGGCGATGGTCGAGAGAGGCAGGAGTGCGGATGCGATCCTGTTCGACCTCGGGCTCTCCAGCTTTCAGGTCGACGAGCCCGGGCGCGGGTTCTCCTACCTCAGGGAGGGACCGCTCGACATGCGGATGGACCCACGCTCGGGGGCGACGGCCGCGGACTTCCTGAACAGCGCCGAGGTCGGGGAGTTAGCAAGAGTGCTCACGCAGTACGGCGACGTGCCGCGCGGTGAGGCCGGTCGCGTGGCGCGGGAGGTCGTCCGGAGGAGACCGCTCGTGGTTACGACGGATCTCTACGAGGCTGTTCGGGCCGCCTTGGGCTGGAAGGAGAGGGGCGGCAACCCGGCAAACAGGATCTTTCAGGCCGTGCGGGTCAGGGTAAACGACGAGCTGGGCAGCCTCGGCCGGGCCCTCGAGGCCGCAGAACGGCTTCTCACGCCAGGCGGCAGACTGGTGGTCATCACGTTCCACTCCGGGGAGGATCGCCTTGTGAAACGATTCATCTCGGGGCGCGAGGGGCGGTGCGTCTGCCCGCCGGAGCTACCGGTGTGCGTATGTGGCGCAAGGCCGGTGTTCCGAAGAGGTGAAGTACTGGCCCCTTCGACGCGAGAGGTAGAGGAGAACCCGCGTAGCGCCTCGGCGAGGTTGCGGGCGGCGATAAGGACGGCAGAGCCTCCGGCGGATGGCGACTGATGGCCGCCTCGCAGCGCCGGTACAAGGCTACGCTCCCTACTGAACCGGCGTGGCCCGTACGGGACCGTTCCCCGGACCGCGCCCAGGATCACAGCCTGAGGCGGAAGGCAGCGGGCCGGCGGCGCCGGTTTGCGATGCTGGTCGTGGTGCCCGTGATCTTGATGCTGGGGAGCGTCTATCTGCACACGGTCGCCGCAGGCCTAGACTCCAAGGCCGCAGATCTCGATGTCAGGCTCGACAGGGCTAGAGAAGAAGGGGAGAGACTAGAGGTCAGGGTCGCGAAGCTGTCGGGTGCGGAAAGGATCCGCACCCTCGCGGCTGAGAAGCTTGGTATGCACGAGCCGAAGAGCATGACCATGAAGGTATATGGTCACGAGGCGGAGGATGGGACGAACGATGGGACACTACAGAGAGGGGGAAGTCCGCGGCAGCGTTGACCGGCAAGGCTCTCGCAACGCGAAGGTGCGCCGTGGTACGAAGACCCCCCCTAACAGCAGAAACAAAGGCCGTAGGTCCTCGCGCGGCAAGGTCATACTACTCTCCGAGCAGAGGCGGACCCGAGGCGCCACGAGGACGCCTCGCGCGGCGTCGACCGGCGGCCAGGCGAGGCGTACCGTCGGGCACAGGAGGCTGTGGATGGTGGCGGCGGTGTTCGCCATGACGGGGCTGCTCCTCGGCGGGAGGGCCGTGCACATAAGCCTCACGGAGGACCAGGATTACAGGGCTTTCGCCGATGAGCTGGCCGGTGGAGCGACGCCGCACGGGTCGCCGACCCGCGGTAGTATCGTCAGCGCCGACGGAAGGGAGCTCGCCACCAGCCTCGAGGTCGCGCGGGTGATAGCAACCCCTTACCAGATCGGAGAGCCGCGGGAGACGGCCAGGAGGCTCGATGCCGTGCTCGCCGAAGAGGCGGATGCGACCGAAAAGGAGATAAGGGCTTCTCTCCTCAGGCGAGATGCGGACGGCGCGCTCTCCGGATACAGCGTCGTAGCCACGGGTGTCAAGCCGGAGACGGCGGAGAAGGTGCAGGCGATGGGTGTAGAGGGAATCACCACGGCCCCAGATACCGTGAGGGTCTACCCGGACGGGACCATCGCCAGCCAGCTCCTAGGACACCAGGGAGACTACGGTGAGCCTTTCGGTGGAGTCGAGGCCAGTCACGACGACACCTTGAAACGCGGCAAGGACGTAGACCTGACGGTAGACTCCGCGGTGCAGCAAGAGCTGCAAAAGGCCCTGAAGAAGGCCGTCGAGAAGAGCAAGGCCAAGAGCGCCGTCGGCGTGGTAATGCGGGTCGACGACGGTTCCATAGTCGCGCTCGCCAACACCCCGGACTACGACAACAACGAGTTCGGGGACGTCCCCGCCGATCACCAGCGAGATCGGGTCCTTACCGACCCCTACGAGCCCGGCTCCACCTTCAAGGCCTTCCCCGTAGCATCGGCCCTCGAGGAGGGCGCAGTCAGACCGTCGGAGAAGTTTGTGGTCCCCGACCACATGACCGTGGCCGGCCACGTCATCAACGATTCCCAGCCGCATGAGACCGAGATCCTGACGCCGGGGGGTGTGCTCGAGCACTCCAGCAACGTCGGGGCGACGAAGATCGCCCAGGAGCTCGGCGGGAGAAAACTCTACGACTACATGCGCGCCTTCGGCTTCGGCGAACCAACGAGCGTAGACCTGTGGGGTGAAGACCCGGGGATCGTCCCCGCCTACAAAGACTGGAGCGGGATCTCGATAGGAAACATACCCTTCGGGCAGGGCTTTACCGCGACGCCTTTGCAGCTCGTCTCAGGCTACGCCACCCTCGTCAACGGTGGGCGAAGGGTGATACCGCACGTGACTCGACAGGAGCCCTCCACGAGACAGGGACCCAGGGTGATAAGCAGCAAGACCTCGGCTATAGTACGCGGGATGTTGCAGGGCGTCGTCGACGACGGCTCGGGCCACTTCGCCCAGATCTCCGGTTACACCGTGGCCGGGAAGACAGGGACCTCTCAGAAAGTGGACCCGAAGACGGGAACCTACGGTGACCAGTACGTGTCCTCATTCATAGGGTTCGCGCCGGCCACCGATCCCGAGTACGTGATGCTTGTGGCCGTCGACGAACCAAAGACCTCCTATTGGGGAGAGGTGGTCGCGGTGCCTGCCTTCCGCAAGGTAATGACCTTTACGCTGGGCTACTTCAACGTCCCTCCCGACCGTAGGGGCTTCGAGGCGGAGGAGCCCCTCTGGTGAGGCCGGCTGTTGTGTCAGAAGCCGCGCAGGCTATGGGCGCAGACCTTCATTCTGCGCCCGTAGACTCCCTCGTCGGCGGGGCGGCGACCGATTCCCGTAAGGTGCGCGAAGGGGACCTGTTCTTCGCCCTGCGCGGCAGGACCGACGGCGCCGATTTCGCACCCGAGGCGCACCTGCGCGGCGCTGTGGCGACCGTTGCCACCCGCCGGCTCGATGTGCCGACGCTCGTCGTGGACGACCCCCTGCAGGCGCTGCAGAGGCTCGCGCGCTGGTCGCTCGCCCGCCAGGACGCGCCTACCGTGATCGGTATCACCGGCACGGTGGGCAAGACGACCACCAAAGACGCGCTCGCGACCATCCTCAGGCATGCGGGAAAGCGCGTCTCGGCCACAGCAGGGAACCTCAACAACGAGATCGGCCTTCCTCTTACCATCCTTGCCTCCGACCCCCGCACGGAGGTCCTCGTCCTAGAGATGGGCGCCACCCACCCCGGGGACATCGAGTACCTGTGCGCCATCGCCCCGCCCGAGATCGGTGTCCTGACGGCCATCTCAGCGGTCCATCTGGACTCATTCGGAACCCTCGAAGATCTTGCGGCCGCAAAGGGCGAACTCGCCGTCGCGCTCCCCGAGGCGGGAACGCTGGTTGCACCAGCGGGCGCGCCCGAGGCGGCGACGGGGGCCGGCAGGAAGCTGGGGCGGCGCATCACCTTCGCCCGCGCCGGCGACGCGGATCTCGTCGCGTCCGAAATCGAGGGGACGGACGAAGGCATCCGCTTCGTCGCCACAATCGCCGGCGAGTCGGCCGAGGTTCGCTCCCCCGTCTTCGGGACGCACCTCGTCGAGCCGCTCCTTGCGTCGCTCGGCGGCGCGCTCTCCCTCGGCATCGGACTCGAACGTGCCGCCCAGGGTCTCTCGCGCCTGAGGCGAACGGGCCTTCGGGGCGACGTCTACCGCCTTAGGGAAGACATAACGGTCTACGACGACTCCTATAACGCCTCCCCGGCCGCCGTCGCGGCCGTGCTCAGGTACGGCGCGGATCAAGCATCGAAACAGGGTAGACGTCTCGTTGTCGTGCTCGGCGGGATGTTCGAGCTTGGGGCGTGCGCCCGCGCTTACCACAGGGAGGCAGGGGAACTGGCCGGAAGGGTGGGCGTAGACCTGCTCGTCTGCGTCGGCGACGAGGCCCGTTGGTACGCCGAGACCTTCCCGGGTAAGACGCTCTTCTACCCTGATGCGGCGAGCGCCGCAGAAGCTATCAGGGAAGAGTTGCGCGGCGGAGACTATCTGATCGTCAAGGGTTCACGCGGGGTCGGGCTCGACACCCTGACCGGTAAGTTGAGGGAGAGTTTAGCTCTTGTTTAGCGTTGTACTCGCGGCGGCGGTGGCGTTCCTGGTAACGGTGTTGCTCGGCTCGAAGTTCATCGAGTTCTTGCAGTCGCGAAAGTTCGGACAGTTCGTGCGCGAAGAAGGACCTCAGACCCACCTGATCAAGGCCGGCACCCCGACCATGGGCGGGATCGTAATGCTGATCGGGCTTCTCGGGGCTCTCGTGGTAGTGGCGAGGCCGAACGTGGCCACGCTGACGACGCTCTTGCTTGTCGCCGTCGTGGCGGGCATCGGCCTCTACGACGACTGGCAGAAGATCTCCCGTAAGCGACCAGAGGGGTTGAGCGCCCGCTACAAGTTCCTCCTCCTGACCCTGGCGGTGGTTCTTGCCGACGTGCTGGCCGTGCGTTACGTGGGCGTCACCCAGACCGTGCTCGTGCCCTACTTCGACCGCAGCCTGGTCCTGGGGCCTGGCGTGTTGGGGATCACGCTCTTTTGCGCGTTCCTGCTGCTGGTGATCGCGGGCACGACCAACGCCGTCAACCTGACGGACGGCCTCGACGGGCTCGCAGCCGGTGCGGCAGCCATATCCCTGCTCGCCTACACGGCCATCGCTTTCCTCGAGCGCCAGTACGACGTCGCCGTGATCTGCGGCGCCATGGTCGGCGCAATCGTCGGGTTCCTCTGGTACAACTCCCACCCGGCAGACATCTTTATGGGCGATACGGGCTCGCTCGCGATAGGGGGCGTCTTAGCCGCAGCCGCGGTGCTCACCAAGACAGAGCTCCTCCTGCCCGTCGTCGGCGGGCTCTTCGTGCTCGAGGCGCTCTCCGTGATCGTCCAGGTCCTCGTCTTCAAGCTCACAGGACGAAGGGTGTTCAAGATGGCCCCCATCCACCACCACTTCGAGTTTTTGGGCTGGGATGAGAACAAGGTGGTGGTCAGATTCTGGATTGCCCAGGCCGCTTTCTCCGCCGTGGGGTTCTTCCTCTACTACATCTTCCTCTACAACACGGCGGGGTGATCCTGTGACGACCCTGGTATACGGGCTCGGAGAGTCGGGCGTCGCAGCCGCGCGAGCACTTGGGGAAGGCGGCGAAAGAGTCCTCGTAGCCGATGGCAACGACGACGAAGGACTGCGCGCCACCCTGGCCGCGCTCGACGTACCCGGCGTCCTCGGGGCCGGCCCTGAGATCCTGGACGGGATCGACAGGATGATCGTAAGCCCCGGCGTCAGCCCCGCTAATTCGGTGTTGCGGGCCGCCGAGGCGCGGGGCATCCCGATCGTCCCCGAGGTCGGGCTTGGGTTGGAGCTGCTCGGCGAGGACACGCCTGTGGCGGCCGTCACGGGTACGAACGGAAAGACCACCGTCGTAGATATGCTCCACAGCATGCTCGAGGCTTCAGGCCTGCCGCACGCCGTTGCCGGCAACTCCTGGAGGACCCTGACGGGGTGCCTCAAGGAGGCCCGTAGCGCCGGGCTGCTCGTCCTCGAGATCTCTTCCTTCCAGCTCCACTATCTCGACAACCCTGGCTTCGAGGTGGCGGCGCTCCTTAATGTGAGGCCGGATCACCTGAACTGGCATTCCTCTTTCGACGAGTACGTCCGGGACAAACTCAAGGTCTTCGAGGGGCAGCAGGCGAAGGACCTGGCTCTCGTAAGCTCCGGAGATCCGGTGGGACGCGGTGCAGAGCACGGCCTCGACGCCGAGGTGCTCGTCGTGGGCGAAGGCGACACAGCGGTGCGGGACGGTCGCCTACTCCTTCGCGGCTCCCATCTGGCGGACGTGGCCGAGTTGCGCTTCGCGGGAACGCACAACTACGAGAACGCCCTCTTCGCCGCCGCCGCGGCACGGAGGCTCCGTGCGGAGCTAGAGGATATCAGGGAGGCCCTGCTCGGATACGAGCCGAGGCCGCACCGCATGCGGGTGGCAGCAGAGATCTCCGGCGTGACCTACGTCGACGACTCCAAGGCCACCAACCCGGCGGCGGTCGCGGCTGCCCTCGCCAGCATCGACACGCCCGTAGTTCTCATCCTCGGAGGCTCGGAGAAGGGCACGGACTTCTCCGAGTTGCTGCCCTGCCTGAGAGCGTGCCGGGCGGTAATCTGCCAGGGTGAGGCAGGGCCACGTATCGCCGCGTACCTCGAAGACGAGGGCTTCCAGCACGTAGTCCACGTGGTCCCCGATCTCGGTAAGGCTGTCGAGAGGGCAGGAGTTCTCGCCAGGCCGGGCGACGTCGTCTTGCTCTCACCAGGGTGCGCGAGCTTCGACCAGTTCCCAGGATACGCCGAGAGGGGAGACGCGTTCACCAGGTTCGCCAGGCAGCTCCTAGCCGCACATAGCGAGGCCCTCGGACGATGAGCAGCTTGCGGGCGAACCTGTTCCTTGTGGCGCTCGGCCTCTCCATGCTGGGGCTCGTGATGGTCTATTCGGCGACCTACAGACAGTCGGATACAAATTTCCTCTTTGAACGAACCGTGCACATGGTTCTCGGGGTGGCCACCTTTTTCGTGACCAGCCGGGTCAGGTACACTGCGTGGCGAAAATACGCTCCGGCACTGTACCTGATCGTCCTGGTAGCCCTGGTGCTGGTCCTCATACCGAATGTAGGGTCCCAGATAAACGGCGCACGGAGGTGGCTCGATCTGGGCCCCATGACCGTTCAGCCCGCGGAGTTCGCGAAGCTCGCCGCCGTGCTTCTCCTGAGTTGTACGGTAGCCCGCCTCCCCTCGGGTTCCAGGCTTCCCGTCAAGCCCCTCATGACCGTCGGGGCGCTCTTCGCCCTCGTTTTGGTCGAACCGGACTTCGGCACCTCCGTGGTCCTGCTAGCGGGCGCGGCGGGTACGCTGTGGGCCTCCGAGCTTAGGACCAGGGACCTCGTGCTCTCGGGGCTGGTGGGGTTGGTGGCGGTAGCGGGGATGATGTTGCTCGAGCCTTATCGCCGCGAGCGATTCCTGACGTTCTTGAACCCCTGGGCCTCGACGGACGGCTCCGGCTATCAGGTAGTCCAGTCTATGGTCGCCATAAAGGCCGGGGGTATCTTCGGTTCGGGGGCAGGGTCGGGCGGGCAGGGACCGTACGTCCCCGAGCTCGGCACGGATATGATCTTCGCCCTGATAGGCGAAGAGCTCGGCCTGATCGGGATGGTCGCCGTGATCGCCGCTTTCGGTTTTATCGCGCTGGCCGGGCTGAGAATAGCCATGAATGCCCCCTCCGTCATGGCGCGGTGCATAGCGGCCGGCCTGACGACCATGCTCACAATCCAGGCCATCTTCAACATCGGGGCCGCTATGGTGATCCTCCCCCTCGCTGGGATGACCCTCCCCTTTGTGAGCTACGGCGGTTCGAGTCTGCTGGTATGCTTCGCCGCCGTGGGCATCCTCTACAGGATATCGGAGGACAGTGAGAGGGCCAGAGAGATCAAACCACGCAAAACCAAAGATCCTGATAGCAGGGGGCGGCACGGGGGGGCACGCTATCCCCGCGCTGTGCGTGGCGGCTGACTTGAGAGCGAGGGGAGCTGTAATCGAGTTCGTTGGATCCAGTTCAGGCATAGAAAGTACCCTCGTCCCGCGGGAGGGCTATACGCTCCACGCCCTGCCCCTTGTAGGCCTCGCGGGGAGCCCCATCGCCCAGGCTCGCGCGGCCATCCTCTCCCTGAGAGCAACCATCCGCTGTACACGCATAATACAACGGATGAAGCCGCGGGCCGTACTTGGCGTCGGGGGTTACGCGAGCGCGCCGGCGGTGGCCGCGGCCCGAGCTCTCGGCGTGCCCACGTTCTTGCACGAGCAGAACTCGGTCCCTGGGCGCGTCAACCGCCTGGCCAGCCGCTTCACGACACAGACTCTGTCCACGTTCCCCGACGCGACACGGTGGCTCGGGAACGCCGTGTGGGTCGGTATGCCGACGAGGACCGAGATCTTCGAGGCTTCTCGGGAGGAGGCGCTGCGGGATCTCGGCCTAAGGCCCCCTGTGGTCCTGATCTTCGGCGGGAGCGGGGGCGCGCTCAAGATCAACCTCGCAGCGGCGGTGGCGTTCGGGAGCGCGACGCCGTACACGGTCGTGCAGGTCTCGGGTCGCAGGGACTTTTCGCGGCTCTCGACGGAGAACCCGCGGCACCACATCATCGAGTTCGTCGAAGACATCTGGCGGTACCTGGCCGCCGCCGACGTGGTAGTGAGCAGGGCCGGCGCGGGCTCGCTGTTCGACATAGCCGCGGCCGGAAAGGCGGCGATCCTCATCCCCTACCCCTACGCGACGGGTGACCACCAGCTCGAGAACGCCAGGTACTTTACCCGCAGGGGAGCCGCGGAGTCGATGCCCGACTCCGTGGTCGGCGCGAGGACGCTGCGCGATCGCGTCGAAGCCCTCTTGAACGACGTCGGACGCCGGGAGGATCTTGCGAGGCGCATGGGCGCGCTCGCTACCCCGGATGCGGCCGGTGAGGTAGCCAGGCGATTGCTGGGTGCGCCAGAGAAGGAGTGGAGCCCATGAACATCCACATGATCGGCATCGGCGGGGCCGGAATGAGCGGCATAGCAGAGGTCCTGGCTTCGAGGGACCACGTCGTGACGGGCTCCGATCTCAAGGAGTCCCCTTACACCCGCAGGCTGCGCGAGGCGGGCATCACGGTCTATATCGGACACGCCCCGCATCAGGTAGGGGACGCCGACCAGGTGGTCATCTCGACTGCCATACCAAATACGAATCCCGAGCTTCTGGAGGCCCGTCGCAGATCTATCCCCATAATACCCCGTGCCGCGGCCCTTGCCTGGCTCCTCGAGGGTAATTGCAGCGTCGCCGTCGCGGGAACTCACGGCAAGACGACGACGACGAGCATGGCGGCGCACGTCCTCGAGGCCCTTGGCGAGAACCCGACGGCCCTGGTCGGCGGCGAGTTGAACGACATCGGCAGCAACGTGGCCTTCGGAAGGCCCGACCTGGTCGTGGCCGAGGCAGACGAGAGCGACAGGTCTTTCCTGTACCTCAGGCCGCAGGCCGCCGTGGTAACGAACATCGAGTTCGACCACCCAGACTTCTACACCTCCCTCGACGATGTTGTGAAGACCTTCGAGCAGTTCGTACGCTCGCTTCCTGCAGACGGGCACCTGGTCGTCTGCGCGGACGAGGCTTCGTGCCTCGCCGTGGCCGCCGGGGCCCCATGCCCCGTAACCACCTATGGCATTGACTCTGGAGACCTCAGGGCCGAAATCGTCGGGCTGAGCAGCTACGTTCTGTTTGAAAACGGCCACAGACGCGGCGAGGTCGAACTCGGCGTCTACGGGCGCCACAACGTGCTCAACTCCCTTGCGGCGGCCGCGGTGGCCCGCTGGCTCGGCCATGATGCCCATGAGGCGGCAAGTGCCCTCAGGAACTTCAGGGGCGTGCGCCGCCGCTTCCAGCTCAAAGGAGAGCGCGCGGAGGTACGCGTCATCGACGACTACGCCCACCATCCGACCGAGCTCTCGGCGACGCTCGCCGCCGCCCGTTCCACCATGCCTGAGGAGGGCAGGCTGATCGCCGTCTTCCAGCCGCACCGTTACTCGCGGACCCGCGCCCTCTACAGGGAGTTCGGCGACTCGTTCTACTCGGCCGACGCCGTGCTTATCACCGAGGTCTACGGCGCCGGTGAGATGCCCCAACCGGGCGTCAACGGTAAGCTCATAGTGGACGCGATCTGCGAGACGCGGGGCCACCCGGAGGTCTACTACATACCCCAACAGGACGCCATACCAGGGGTGCTTCAAGACGTCTCGCAGAGCAGTGACCTCGTGCTGACGCTCGGCGCCGGTGATATCTCCAAGGCCGGCGAAGATTTGCTCGATCTACTGGAGGATCGAGGATCCCTACCCTGACCAGATCCCTACGCGCGATCCTGATCTCGGCGGCCGTGGCCGTCGCCACCACACTCACCGTCGTCATGATCACCTACCTCAGCTACCCCGTCGCCGGCGTAAGGGTCGAAGGCGCTCGTATGTACCCCGAATCCGAGGTCGCAGGAGCCTTCTCCAACCACGCTAGCTTGCTCACGCTCAACGAAGAGATGTTGACGCATGAAATAGAGTCTCACCCTTGGGTTCAGAGTACAGAGGTGAACAAGAACTGGAAGTCAGGTATAGTTACCGTTCAGGTTCAGGAGCGCAGGCCTGTACTGGATGCCGAGGTCGATGGGCGGGAGATCGTCTTGTCGTCTGACGGCAGGGAGCTTCCGGGGCTCGGAGGAGCGGGTCTCGAGAGTGTGGAGTTGGATCGCGACCAGGTAGGGGAGATCTTGGAGTTCGCGAGGACGTTGCACAAGAGCGGGCTGAGTCTGGATTCGATCGACGGGGTCGATGCCGGTGGCGTCGAGGCCACGGTGGAAGGCCGGCGGGTGATCTTCTCCGGCGATGTGGGTGAGAGTAGGGCCAGGGCCTTGAAACACATCATGCCCGAGCATCCCGACGCCAAGGTTTTCGACCTCCGATCGCCGGAGAGGGTCGTCGTCGGCGCCCCGCACGAAACGCGCAGCGAGCCAGAGGGTTAGCAGGCCGTGGCGCAGTCGCTCGTCTACGGGATAGACGTAGGCACCACCAAGGTGGTGGCGATCGCCGGCCGGGTGGACCCGCGAAGGGGTTGGGTCGAGGTCCTGTCTATGGGGGAGGCGCCGAGCTACGGCCTCAAGAAGGGTGTCGTGGTAGACCGCCGGGCCGCAGCCGATTCCGTCGCGGAAGCCATGGAAGCCTGCGGCGTTCGCGGCGGGCAGGTAACGGTAGGCATCGCGGGTAGCCACATCTCGTCTTTCAACACCGAAGTCACCGTCTTGAACCGCAGCAGGAACCTGACGGTCACCGACAGGTTCGTCCGCAGGCTCGAACAGGAGGCCAGGCAACTCGACCTCGACGAGGACGAGCGGGTGTTACACGTCGTCCCCCGCGGCTACGTTCTCGATGGGTCAGAGGGCGTCAAGAACCCGGTGGGCCTGGCCGCCCGCAAGGTCACCATGCGCGCCCACGTCGTGAGCGGGGCGCTCTCGAGCATCCAGAACCTCCTGCGCGCCGTCGAGGACTGCGGCGTCAAAGTCTCGAAGATCGTGCTCGAGCCACTGGCCTCGGCCGAAGCCTGCCTGCTCGACGCCGACCGCGAGTCGGGCGTCGTGCTGATCGACATGGGCGGCGGTACCACCGATATCGCGACCTTCTTCAGGGGGGCCCTTACCCATACAGCCGTCATACCTATCGGCGGCGAGAGCTTCACGTCCGACGTCGCCTACGGCCTCAAGATCCCAGAACACAAGGCGGAAGAGCTCAAGGTGCGCTACGGCACAGCACTCTCCAGCGCCGTCGACCCCGTGGCCGCCGTCAAGCTCGACGACCGCCACTACAACGCCAGCTTTATAAGCCAGATCCTCGAATACCGCGCCCGCGAAGTCCTCGAGTACGTGCGCGATTCGCTCGACCAGACAGGGATGAGGGACCTGGTCCCGAGCGGCGTCGTCCTTACCGGCGGCGGCTCCTTGCTCGACGGTATGACCGCTCTCGCCGAAGAAGTCCTGAGTATGCGCGCGAGAACCGCAAGCCCTCGCCGGGTAAGGGGCGAGGTTAAACCTGTACAGAAACCTCAGTATGCAACGACGGTGGGTCTGTTATACTTCTCGGCCAGAAACGATGACCCTAGACCAAAGGGTAAAGGTGCAGGGGAGATCAGTTTTGGTAGCATAGTGGAGGCGGTAAAGGGCTGGTTCCGGGGAAAGTAGACCGGTGGGGCCACCGGAGAAGGCGTGATGGAGGGTTAGAAAGGCATGTTGGACGCGGCGACAAATTATCTGGCGGTCATAAAGGTTGTCGGCATTGGCGGAGGGGGGACCAACGCCGTGAACCGCATGATCAACTCCGGTCTGCAGGGGGTTGAGTTCATAGCGGTGAACACGGATGCCCAGGCACTCCAGATGTGTGATGCCGACCAGAAGATCCACATAGGGGAGAAGATCACGCGCGGTCTCGGCGCCGGCGCCGACCCCAAGATCGGGATGGAGGCCGCCGAGGAGAACAAGGCGGAGATCGAGGAGGCGATGCGCGGCGCCGACATGGTCTTCGTCACCGCCGGCAAGGGCGGCGGGACCGGCACCGGCGCGGCCCCTGTCGTCGCGAAGATAGCCAGGGATTCGGGGGCGCTGACCGTTGGGGTCGTCACGCGGCCTTTCGCCTTCGAGGGCCGCAGGCGTTCGACGTACGCCGAGGAGGGCATAAAGCGCCTGAAAGAGAACGTCGACTCCCTGATCATCATCCCCAATGACAGGCTCCTTCAGGTCGCAGAGAAGCGCACGAGCATGATGGACGCTTTCAAGATGGCCGACGATATCCTCAGAAAGGGTGTCCAGGGCATCACCGACCTCATCACGGTGCCTGGCCTCATAAACCTGGACTTCGCCGACGTGCGCACGATCATGCACGATTCGGGCTCGGCCCTGATGGGCATCGGCGAGTCGAGCAGCGAGACGAGGGGCACCGAGGCCGCGAAGACGGCGATCTCGAGCCCGCTGCTGGAGGCCAGCATAGACGGGGCGACGGGTATCATACTGAACATCACGGGCGGTCCAGACCTCGGTCTCTTCGAGGTCAACGAGGCGGCAGAAATCGTTCACAACGCGGCGCACCAGGACGCGAACCTGATCTTCGGCGCCGTTATCGACGAGAACAACGGCGATAGGGTTAGCGTTACCGTGATAGCCACGGGCTTTGATCAGCGTCTCGCCAACCAGCGCAGGACCGAGCGTCCCGCTGCCGAGCCGCAGCAACAGGAGGAGCCCGTCGCCTCGCAGGAGAGCGGAGACGTCCTGGACATACCGGCCTTCCTCCGGCGCAGATAGTCCCGCACCAAGGCGTGCGCAAGGCCGATACCCAGCCCGAATACCGCGCCCCCTTTAGCGTCAACACCGCCAGAGGGGGCGCCGTCTACGTCGCACCGGAGAGCGAGCCCGAGGGAGCCGGGATCTTCTTCTTCACCCGTCTAGGTGGCGTCTCTGAACCTCCCTACGACTCTCTCAACGTCTCCAGGAAGGTCGGCGACGCTGAGAGAGCGGTCGACGAGAACCTCTCCCTGATCAGAGAGGCTATGGCCGGCAGCCCGGCGGCGTGGGTGCGCCAGGTAGCCGGGGACAACGTGGTCCGCGTCTTCGAACCGGGCCTCGCCGGCGCGGCCGACGCGCTCGTCACCGCCGAGCCTGACCTCTGCCTCTGCGTAGCCGTAGCCGATTGCGTTCCCGTCGCGCTGGTCGGCGAGATGGAGGTCGGGATGGTCCACTCGGGCTGGCGCGGCACCCTCGCGGGGGTCTCGGGCAAGGCGGCGCGGACGTTCAGAGGTCCTTGCGTGCGGGCCTACATCGGGCCTTCCATCCGCCGCTGCTGCTACGAGGTATCGGAGGATCTCGCCGCAAAGTTCGCGACGGAGTTTGGGGATGAGGTGGTTTCTGGCCGCAACCTCTCATTGCAAGACGCCATAAGGATAGACCTCGAAAGGGCCGGGGTCGAGATCGAGGACCTGGGGCTTTGCAGCGGGTGCCGGCCGGATCTCTTCTACTCCCATCGCAAGCAAGGGCCGCTCACGGGACGCAACCTCGCGTCGGTGGTGAAGGAGGTCCGGTGAGCCAGCGCGTCACGGGGGCGGACATCAGTGGGCGGCTCGCGGGCGTGCGCGAGAACATAGACAGTGCATTGGAGAGAAGCGGGCGCGGCGGGGAGCAGGTTCGTATCCTCGTCGCCACCAAGTACTACGCCCCGGAGCAGCTCTCTGCACTGGCCGAGGCGGGCGTGGACCTCCTCGGCGAGAACCGCGCCGAGGACCTGATCGACAAACAGGAGCTCTTCGGCGACAGCTTCGAGTGGCACTTTATCGGTCACCTCCAGAGGCGCAAGGCGAAGGTCGTCGTCCCGAGGGTGACCCTGGTGCACTCCGTAGATTCGGCGCGCCTGATCGAGGAGCTCGGCAAGAGGGCCCCCGAAGCTGGAACAGATATCCTCATCCAGATAAACGTGGCGGATGAGGAGTCCAAGTACGGCGTCTCCGAGGATGAGGTCGAGGCGCTCCTCGAGGTCGCGGCGGGGACCGGGGGCAAGGTAAGGGTGAGAGGGTTTATGACGCTCGCCCCGCTGGTCGAAGACGCCGAAAATGTACGCCACGTTTTCGCGAAACTTTGTACGATCCGTGATAGGCTACGGAAACGTTGGAGTCCGCACTTCGATCTCTCAGAACTCTCCATGGGCATGAGTGGCGATTATGAGGTAGCGGTCGAGGAGGGAGCGACCGTGGTCAGGATCGGGCGGATGCTGATAGAGGAGGATGGGCTCGTAAGGAGGCGCGATGGGAGTTAGGGACCGTCTGGACCGGATCGCGGCCTGGTTCGGGTTCGGTGTCGATGACGAGGATTACTACGAGGACGAAGAGGAAGAAGAGCGCCGCTACGCCGGCGAAGCCTACGCTGGCGGATCGCGCGGCGCCGAGCCAGGACCGACCGTGAGGCGCCTCGGTAGGACCGAACGCTCCTCGGCCTTCGGCACTTCGCTGGGTGACCTCTTCGGTAGCGAAGCGAGCGGGAGGGGAGAGCGCTACGGCGGCCAGAACCCGCCCGCGCACCTGCGTCCAGTCCCCGACCAGCGCACCACCCGCGTAAGCGTCCTGGAGCCCTCCAGCTTCAACGACGCCCAGAACCTTGCTGACCGCTTCAAACGCCAGCAGCCGGTGATCCTGAACCTCCAGAGCGTCGACGGCGACCTGAGTCGCAGGATGGTGGACTTCTGCTCGGGCCTGACCTACGCGCTCGACGGCAACATCCAGTCCGTCGCCAACAGGGTTTTCCTGCTCACCCCGCGCGACGTGGAGGTGAGCGCGGAGGAGCGCAAGCGCATCGCCGAGCGGGCGTTCTTCAACCAGCTCTAAAAGCCTTTCTTTAGGGGGACTTTGAAGAAGGTCGGGATAATTGGGGCGGGTAAGATCGGGGGCTCTCTACTTCTCAGGCTAGTCGAGTCTGGCGATTTCGACCTCGGCGTAAGCGACATCCATCCGGAACAGCTCAGGCCCTACAAGGAAGTCGGCGTCCGCACGACCTCATCGAACAGGGAGCTCGCCGAGGCCAGCGACCTCGTCATCGCCGCCGTCAAACCCTGGGACGTTGCGCAGGTGATGGAAGAGATCTCACCCACTTTCCTGCACAACAGCAAGGCCGTCACGAGCGTCGCCGCCGGCGTCTCCATCGCGCGTATCTCCGAGAGCCTGCCGGAGGGGACGGCGATCCTGCGCGTGATGCCGAACGTGTGCGCCTCGGTCGGACTCGGCTCCGCCGTCGTCACCGCGAACGAGGCGGGCCGCGCCGCGCTGCCGACGGTCATGGACATCTTCCGCCACGTGGGCGAAGTGCTCGAGTTGCCGGAACGCCTCTTCGACGCGGCTACGGCCCTGCACGGCTCGGGACCGGCCTACGTCGCGCTCTTCGCCGACGCCCTGATCCAGGCCGGCGTGAGGGAGGGCATACCGCGAGACGTCGCCCGCAGGCTCGTGGTCGGTACTATTGGCGGGACGGCGGTGCTGCTCAAGGAGCGGAGCGCCCACCAGGTGCGTGACGAGGTTATGACCCCGGGCGGCACGACGGCGGCGGCGTTCGTCGCGATGGAGAAGGCAGGGTTCGTCGCGGCGGTCTACGACGGGGTCGAGGCGGCGACCGAGAGGGCGCGGGGTCTCGGCGGATGATAGCGGCCCTCCTGCAGCAGTTCGGGTTCTCCGTGGCGAGCCTCCTGGAAGGGGCGGTGACCTATGCTTACTACATACTGTTCGGTTTCATCATCGCCTCAATCCTCTTCTCCTGGTTCCCCGGCTACCCCTCGAGCGGATTCATGCAGGCCGTCTACGACGCGGTCAAGGCCGTGACCAATCCCATTCTCTGGCCCATAAGGAGCCGCGTGCCGATGCTGCAGTTGGGCGGATTCGGTATAGACCTCTCGCCGATCATCGCTATCTTCGGGCTCTCCATCGCACGGACCCTGCTCTTGATACTAATCGCCAACTTCATACGACCTGTTACGGGGTGATCCAGAAATGCCTATACGACCAATAGACATAAGGCGCAAAGAGTTCAAGAGCGGCTTCCGCGGCTATGAGCCGAACCAGGTAGACGACTTCCTCGACGCCGTGGCCGACGAGTTCGAGCGCAATTACACCGAGAACCAGAGGATGCGCGAGGAGGTGTCGAGCCTTCGCGACAGGCTGCAGCAGTTCGAGGACCTGGAAGGTTCGATCCGGGCAGCCCTCGTCCACGCTGAGCAGGCGTCCAGCGACCTCCGCAGGGCCGCGACCCAGGAGGCCGAGGGCATCAAGCAGAGCGCCCAGAGGGAGGCGGACTTCACCATCAGGGAGGCACAGAGCCGCTCTCATCAGATGCTCGCCGACTCCTCGGCGCGCATAGAACGCGTCCAGGACTCATACGAGGCGCTGCAGGAGGCGAAGAGGAGCTTCGCGAACGACTTCCGCCACCTTCTGAAGACCTACACGGACATGATGGACAACATGGAGGTGGCCTCGGCCAGGGACATCGAAGCATCCCTGCGCGAGCGCCTCGATACCGAGTCCATCGCCGTCGTCCGCGAAGCCGCCCAGGAAGAGGCGAGGGCCACAGAAGAGGCAATGGTCGCTGAGGAACCGATAGCCGCAGAAGAGGCGATGGCTGCCGACGAGGGCGGCGTGATGCCTGAGGGTGATGAGGAGGGGCTGCCCCAGGATGCCGAAGACACGCGCTCGGGGCTCGAGGTTGTCGAGCCGACGGGAGTGAGCCCTGAAGTCCAGGAAGAAGGCCCGACGGCGGACGAGCAGCCAACAGAGGTGATTCGGACGCAAGAAAACAGACCCCTCGCCGCAGAACCCGGGGAGCCCCAGGCTGGATCTCCCGAGGAGGAAGCTCCTGAAGCTGAAGTATCTGAGGCCGCAGAACCCGAGGTCGTGGAGCCTGAGGTGGAGCCATCCACCGCCCAGGACGACGAGACGGTTCAGGAGCCTTCCGCGGCCGAGCCCGAGGCTGCGGAAGAGGTAGAGCGAGAGGAGGCATCGCTGGCCGAGGAGAGCAGCTCGCAAGAGTTCTTCGACAGGGAACAGGACGAGCAGTCGGAGAGCCGCATCTTCAGGGCCAGCCGCTTTCTGCGCCGGCGGGAGTAGGGATTTCGTCGTCTCGACAAGAGATGGGGCCCCGAACAGAAGCTTCCACGTAGACCCTGAGGAGACCGGAGAGCGTCTCGACAGGCTGGCCGCCCGGCGTCTCGGGATCAGCAGGAGCCTGGTTCAGCGCCTGATCGCGGAGAACCTCTTGCTCGTCGACGGAGACGAAGCTACTGCTTCCTACAGGGTTCGGGGTGGACAGAGCGTCGGGGTGCGGGTTCCCGAGAAAGGACTCTTGCCCGAGGAGAGGCCCGTCCCCCTAATCTTCGAGGACGAGCACATCCTGGTCGTAGACAAGCCCGCGGGGCTCGTGGTTCACCCCGGCGCGGGCAACCCGTCAGGTACGCTCGTGAACGCGCTCCTTAGAAGGGGTATCTCCGGAGGCGAGGACCCATTGCGTCCCGGCGTCGTCCACCGGCTCGACCGCGACACATCGGGCCTGATGGTGCTCGCGAAAGGCGAGCCGGCGTACTCCAGGCTCGTGAGGATGATGTCGGCCAGGCGGGTCGGTCGCGCTTACAGGGCGATCGTGGAGGGGGAAGGGCTACCGCGGACCGGCACCATCGACTCTCCAGTAGGCCGTGACCCAGACAACCCCACGCTCATGGCCGCTGGCGTAGGGAAGCAAGCGATCACCCACTTCGAGGTGCTCGCGAGTGCGGCGGGACATGCGATGCTCCGCGTGGGGCTAGAGACGGGCAGGACGCACCAGGTCAGGGTCCACCTCTCGGCCATCGGACATCCCGTGTACGCTGACCCCCTGTACGGCAGCCCGGTCCCCGGCCGTCGTCTCTGGCTGCACGCCGAACGTCTATCCTTCGAGCATCCCATAGGCGGCGAATCGCTGGAGTTTCACTCTGAGATCCCCGAGGATTTGCGGGACTCGGCCACCGGGCTTGACGGCTCCCTCGCCCTCTGGTAGCTTGACCTTCGGCGTACCGATCCTTTAACGGCGTCCCGTGAGACGCGAAGGAGGCAGGGCTTGGGCCGATCCAGCGTGTACCAACGCGCGCATTCGCAGGTGCTCACCCCAGACGGCCTGACCCGTTCTCTACGTCGCATATCGCACGAGATCCTGGAAAGCAACGCTTGTTGCCTCGACGACCTCGCGCTCGTCGGGGTACTCACCCGCGGGGTCCCCCTAGCGCAGAGGATCTCGGCGAACGTCCGCCAGTTCGAAGACCTAAATCTCCCCGTAGGCTCCCTGGACATTACGCTCCATCGCGACGACCTGGAACAAGAGGATCCCGAGGTGCGGGGCTCCAGCGTGCCGTTCGAGGTGACGGGCAAGACGATCGTCCTCGTGGACGACGTTCTCCACACGGGGAGGACGGCGCGCGCCGCGATGGACGCGCTCCTCGAGATCGGGAGACCCGCCGCCGTCCGGTTGGCGATCCTGGTCGACCGCGGCCACAGAGAGTTGCCGATCCGGGCCGACCACGTCGGCAAGAACGTGCCCACCGCGCGCGGAGAAAGGGTGCTTGTCAACCTGGAGGAGACAGACGGGGAGGATGGGGTGATCGTCGTTGGAGACTAGGAGCTTTCTTACCCTCGAGGACGCCAGCCGCGAGGACATCCGAGAGATCCTCGACCTCGCACGCGCGTTCGCGGAGGGGCGCGTCGGGGGCGCGCTCGTGGACAAGACCGTCTGTCTGGCCTTCTTCGAGGCATCGACGAGGACGGCCGTCTCCTTCGAGCTCGCCGCGAGGCACTCGGGGGCGCACGTGATCTCGCTCTCCGAAAAAGGTTCAGCCATCGCCAAGGGCGAGTCGCTCATCGACACCGTCGTCACCCTCGACCGCCTCGGGGCCGATGCCATCGTGCTGAGGCACCAGGCCGTGGGCGCGGCGGCCCTCGCCTCCCGCCACGCCTCAGCGCCGGTGATCAACGCCGGCGACGGCTGCGGCCAGCACCCGACCCAGGCCCTCCTCGACCTCTACGCCCTGAGCGACGCGCTGGGCGGCTTCGAACGGCTCAGGGGACGCCGCGTTGCCGTCGTAGGCGACGTGCTGCACAGCAGGGTGGCGCGCAGCGTTATACCAGGCTTTCGGCAGGCCGGCATGGAACTGGCCCTCGTAGCTCCTCTGACGCTACTGCCACCGGACGCAGGTGCCCTCGGCCCGCCCGTGCTCTCCTCCGTGGAGGAGGCGGTCGAGTGGGGCGCGGACGTTCTCTACATGCTGCGGCTCCAGAGAGAAAGGATGACCGGCGCGCTGATACCCTCCGTAGGCGAGTACGCCAGGTTCTACGGTGTCTCGCGGCGCCATCTGGAGGGAGGAGCGCTGGTCATGCACCCCGGCCCGGTCAACAGGGGCGTCGAGCTCTCGGGCGACGTCGTCCTCGACGGCTCGTCCCTGATCCCCGACCAGGTCGCCGCCGGCGTCTGTGTCCGTTCGGCCGTGCTCGCCCTCTCGACTGGCGCCGCCCAGAGGGTCGCCGCGTAGTGCCGAACCACAACGTCCCAAACGAACTCTTGATACGTCAGGCCAACGTGCTCGACCCTTCCACAGGCCTCGACGGGGTCATGGACGTACGCCTCTCATCCGGGCTTATAGCGGAGGTCGGCGAGGGGCTGCGCGGGACGCGTGAGCTGGACGCAGAAGGCCTGCACGTGTTCCCCGGCTTCGTTGACGTTCACGCCCACTGGCGTACGCCGGGACGCGAGGACGAGGAGGACATACAGAGCGGCTCGGCCGCGGCAGCAGCTGGCGGCTTCACAGGCGTCGTTATGATGCCGAACACGGATCCCATTGTGGATCGGCCCGTCGTGGTGAGCGGTCTCGCCCGCCGCGTAGAGCGGGAGTCGAGGGTGCGGGCGCGGATCTCGGCGGCCCTTCACGTTGGGCTCGCGGGCGAGAGGCTGACGGAGATGCGTCTCCTCAAGCAGGCGGGAGCGTTCTGCGTATCCGACGACGGGCTCGGGACGACCTCGGCGGGCGTCCTCAGGAACGGCATGCTCTACGCCCGCTCGGCAGGGCTGCCCGTGATCCTGCACTGCGAGGACCACACGCTTGCCACCGGCGTCGCGCACGACGGGGGTGCCGCCTCCCTCGCTGGACTTCCAGGGTCCCCGGCCAGCGCCGAGGACGCGGCCACGGCGACTGCCCTCATCCTTGCAGCAGAGACGGGGACGAAGGTGCACATAACCCACGTATCCACGGCCCTTTCGGCCGTCCTCGTCGGCTTCTTCGAAAACCGGGCCGACGTCACCGCCGACACGACACCCCACCACCTCACGCTGACGGATGATGCCGTCTCGACCCTCGACGGACTCTACCGCGTCAACCCGCCGCTCAGGCCCGACTACGACCGCGGCGGTGTCGAGCGGGCCCTGCGCGACGGCGTCCTCGACTTCGTCGCGACGGACCACGCGCCGCACGCTTCGGAAGAGAAAGAGTTGCCGATAGAGGAGGCCGCGCCCGGCTTCCTCGGCCACGAGACGGCCTTCGCCGTGCTCTACACGGAGCTGGTCCTAAAAGGAAGGCTCTCGCTGACACGCCTCATTGAGGCGATGAGCTGCGCCCCTGGCCGGTGGGTCGGTGGCGGAGGAAGCCTTGCCGTCGGGTCGCCGGCCGATCTCACGCTCGTCGACCTCTCGGAGGAGTGGAAGGTAGGTAGAGCTACGCTCGTCAGCCGCTCGTCCAACTCCCCCTATCTCGGACGGACGCTGAAGGGCAGGGTCGTGAGCACTATAGTTGGCGGAGCGCCGGTACACGACAGGACTGGAGCGAAGTTTGAGGTACGTGCGTAGCAGGGCAACGCTGGTCCTCGAAGACGGGGCTTCCTTCGAGGGTAGGAGCTTCGCCGGGGACGGCGAGGTCGCGGGCGAGGTCGTCTTCACCACGAGCATGATCGGCTACCAGGAGACCCTCACAGACCCTTCTTACAGGGGTCAGATCCTGCTCTTCACTTACCCGCTCATAGGGAACTACGGTGTGATCCCCGGCGATGAGGAGTCACCCAGGGTCCAGGCCGCCGCCGTCCTCGTCCGCGAGTACACTCCCCACCCGAGCAACTGGGCGAGCGAGCGTTCCCTTGCAGCCTTGCTCGATGAATGTGGCGTCCTCGGCGTGGAAGGAATAGATACCCGCGCCCTGACGCGGCATCTCAGGGACAAGGGAGCCATGCGCGGTGTGATCTCGACCTCAGAGTCAGACCCTGACGTCCTGCGCGAACGGGCCATCGCCCACCCCTCGATGGTTGGACTCGACCTCGCCTCGACCAGCTCGGAGCTAACAGAGCCGACCCTGCTTCCTGCCTCAGGAGAGGAACGCTGCCGCGTCGTCGCCCTTGACTACGGCGTGAAGGGTTCAATCTACCGCGAGCTCCGTAGCCGCGGTGCCTCTGTCCTCGCAATGCCAGGCTCCGCAGTACCTGAAGAGATCCTCGCAGCCGAGCCCGACGGCCTCTTCCTCTCGAACGGCCCAGGCGACCCCGCCGCCCTCGGCGAGGTGGTAGATACCTTGCGTCCGCTGCTTGGAAAGGTCCCTACCTTCGGGATCTGCCTCGGACACCAGCTCCTCGGGCTCGTCCTCGGTTGCGAGACCTACAAGATGCCCTTCGGCCACCACGGCGCGAACCATCCGGTCAGGAATTTGGCGACAGGACGTATCGAGATAACGAGCCAGAACCACGGCTTCGCCGTAAGCGAGGATTCGCTCCCGGATGGCGTCAAGCTGACCCACCGCAACCTCTACGACGGCACCGTCGAAGGCCTCGCGAGCCCCGAGCAGAGGGCCTGGAGCGTGCAGTACCATCCCGAGTCGAGCCCGGGCCCGAGGGACTCTGGCTACCTCTTCCAAGAGTTCGTGAACGGCATCTCAGAGAAGGCGCGGGCCTAACGTGCCGAGGCGCGACGACCTATCTAGCGTCCTGATCATCGGCTCTGGCCCGATCGTGATCGGGCAGGCTGCAGAGTTCGACTACTCAGGCACCCAGGCCTGCCGCGCTCTGCGCGACGAGGGTTACCGCGTCATCCTCGTGAACTCCAACCCGGCGACCATAATGACGGACCCCGAGGTCGCGGATGCGACCTACGTCGAGCCCCTGACCGCCGAGACCGTCACCGAGATACTCCGCCGCGAGCGCCCCGACGCCCTGCTCCCCACGCTCGGGGGCCAGACTGCCCTCAACCTCGCTGTCGAACTCCAAGAAACGGGCGTCCTCGACGACCTCGACGTCGAGCTCCTCGGAGCGTCTATACCGTCGATCCGCAAAGCCGAGGACCGCCAGCTCTTCTCCGAGGCCATGCGCCGAATCGGCCTGAACGTGCCCCCGAGCCGCATGGTCCGCAGCTCGGCCGAAGCCGAGGAGCTCGCCGCACAGATCGGTTTCCCGCTCATCATCCGCCCGAGCTTCACCCTGGGCGGCAAGGGAGGGGCCACGGCCAACGACAACCGCGAGCTCCGCCGCGCCGTAATCGACGGCCTCGACGCGAGCCCCGTGGGGAGCGCCCTCGTCGAAAAGAGCGTCGCAGGCTGGAAGGAGTTCGAACTCGAGGTCATGCGTGACCTCGCCGATAACGTGGTCGTGATCTGCTCCATAGAGAACGTAGACCCCATGGGCGTCCACACCGGCGACTCCCTAACCGTGGCCCCAGCCCAGACCCTATCCGACCGACAGTACCAGACCCTCCGTTCCGCATCTTTACGCATAATACGTGAGATCGGGGTCTCCACCGGGGGATCCAACATCCAGTTTGCCGTCGACCCTGAGAGCGACAAGTACTACGTAATCGAGATGAACCCGCGGGTGAGCCGGTCGAGCGCGCTGGCGAGCAAGGCGACGGGGTTTCCGATCGCGAAGATAGCGGCCAAGTTGGCGGTCGGGTACTCGCTCGATGAGATCCCGAACGATATCACGCGTGCGACCCCAGCCTCTTTCGAGCCTGCGCTGGACTACGTGGTGACCAAGGTACCCCGCTTCGCGTTCGAAAAGTTCCCTGGCGCTGCGCCAACGCTCACGACCAGGATGCACTCGGTTGGCGAGGTCATGGCGATAGGGAGGACGTTTACGGAGAGCCTGATGAAGGCCATGGCCTCGCTCGAGGTTGATGCCCAGGACGTGCATGCCGGCCTCGAGGAGCCTAGCCCATATCGCGTCTTCGCCATCTTCGACGCTCTGCGCGCCGGGATGGACATACCGGAGATCTTCGCTCGCACGTCCATAGATCCGTTTTTTATCGCTTCCATAGCCAGGATCGTTGCTGCCGAAGGCTCCATTACTGAGCCGTTCGGCGTCGAGGACCTGCGGGAGCTCAAGAGGATCGGGCTGACCGACGAGACCATCGCAACGGCCTCGGGGACTTCGTTGGAGGTTGTGCGGGGCGTGAGGCGGGCACTCGGCATCTCGCCGACCTACAAGTCCGTCGACACCTGCGCCGGTGAGTTCCCTGCGCGTACGCCCTACTACTACTCGACCTACGAGGAGGAGGACGAGGTAAGGCGTGAGGAGAACGCCTCCGTCGTCGTGCTCGGCAGCGGCCCCAACCGCATCGGCCAGGGCATAGAGTTCGACTACGCCTGCGTCCACGCCAGTTACGCCCTCGCGGAGAGCGGCTACGACGCGGTCATGGTCAACTCCAATCCGGAGACCGTCTCGACCGACTACGATACCTCGACGCGTCTGTACTTCGAGCCGCTCACTGCCGAGCATGTGCTCGAGGTCATAAGGCGCGAGCAGCCGGAAGGGGTCATCCTGCAGTTCGGGGGCCAGAGCCCTCTGAAGCTAGCGAACGAGCTGGAGGCGGCTGGAGCGCGTATCCTCGGCACATCGCCTGAAGCCATAGACCTGGCGGAGGACCGTTCCAAATTCGGACGCCTCCTCGCAGAACTTGGTATCCCGCACCCCCGGTTCGGGACGGCATCGACGGCCGAGGAGGCGAGGGAGGTGGCGCGTGAGCTCGGCTATCCTGTCGTCGTGCGGCCTTCTTACGTCCTCGGGGGGCGCAGGATGGAGATCGTCTACAACGACGAGGACCTCGACCTCTACCTCAGGACCAGCGCGGGCGCGGGCCCTGGGCATCCGACCTTGATCGACAAGTTCATGGAGGACTACACCGAGGTCGACGTGGATGCCGTCTCTGACGGGGTGGACGTCTACGTCGGCGGGATCATGGAACACGTCGAAGAGGCCGGCGTGCATTCAGGCGACTCCTCCTGCGTTACGCCCCCGATCACGATCCACCGGGATTTACTGCAGAGGATAGAAGACTATACCAGGCGGTTGGCCCTCTCCGTCGGCGTCGTAGGGCTTATGAACGTGCAGTTCGTCGTGCGGGGCGACGACGTGCTCGTGATCGAGTGCAACCCCCGCGCCTCGCGCACCGTGCCTTTCATCTCCAAAGCCACGGGCGTGCCGCTGGCAAAGATAGCAACCCGGGTTCTCCTCGGGGAGAAGCTGGCGGACGTGTCCCAAAGGGCTTCCACCAACGGGCACTTCTCGGTGAAGGCGCCGGTCTTCCCGTTCGACAGGTTCGCCGACGTGGACCCCTTGCTCGGACCCGAGATGCGCTCCACGGGTGAGGCTATGGGGATAGACCGTACCTTCGGTGGCGCCTTCGCGAAGGCGCTTACGGCGGCCGGGCAGGAGCTTCCCGTCTCGGGCAGGGTCTACATCTCCGTCGCCAACAGGGAGAAGCGGGCAGTCGTGCTCATAGCCAGGGCCTTCGCCGACCTCGGGTTCGAGATCTCGGCGAGCGAGGGTACCGCCGAGGTGCTCAAGAACAACGGCTTGCCGGTCATGATCGTGCCCAAGATAGGCGAGCTGGGTGAGGACGTGCTCGGCCTCATAGAGGCTGGTGGGGTCGACCTGATCGTCAACACCCCATGGGGCCGCGGGCCTCGCACCGATGGGTACCTGATAAGGCGCCGAGCCCTCATGCACGGGGTCCCCTGCATTACCACCCTCGCCGGGGCCGCGGCCGCCCTGCAGGGTATAGAGGCCAGGGTCCGTGGCGGAACCAGACGCGTAAACTCGCTCCAGGGCCTCTACGCGGCGAGAGCGTGAAGTTCTACAGCGTCAAGGTCGAAGAGCGCGAGGAGCTTGGGAGCTACACCCTGCTCCGCTACCGCTGGCCCCAGGCACCCGTCGAACCAGGACAGTTCGTGATGGCGAGGGCCGCCGGTTACCCCGCGACACTAGACCCCTTCCTTGCCCGCCCCTTCTCCTTCTACGACTACGACGGGGAGGTGGCGAGTCTCCTCTTCGAAGTGCGGGGTCGCGGTACAGCGCTTCTGGATCTCGCATCGACCATAGAGGTAACAGCCCCTCTCGGAAAGGGCTTCCGCATCGGGTCAGACCTGGGGCGGGCCGCCCTTCTCGGAGGCGGCATAGGCGTCGCGCCGCTCAAGATCCTGGGCCGATACCTCGACGCGTTGGGCGTTCACCACGACGTCTACCTCGGGTTCGCAGACGCAAAGTCGGCGGTCGTCGCGCGGGAGTTCCCAGGCGCCGACGTCGCTACGATGAACGGCTCCGCCGGGACTCACGGGACCGTGCTCGATGCCACAGGCACCCTGGAGGACTACGGAGCCATCTACGCCTGCGGGCCAAACCCCATGCTGGCCGCGGTCAAGCTCGCGGTGGGAAACGAGAGCCTCTGCCAGCTCTCCGTGGAGGAGAGGATGGGATGCGGAAACGGCTCGTGCAACGGATGTGTTGTCCCCGTGCGCGGAGGCGGCTACATCAGGTCCTGCATCGAGGGACCCGTCTTCCCCGCGGATGTCCTGGTATGGTAGTGCGCGAGAAGCACACGAGTGTCGGCCTCGCGGTCGAACTCTGCGGGGTCCCGCTGAAGACGCCCCTGATCCCGGCCTCAGGAACCCTCTCCAGAGAAGCCCTCGGCGAGATCGAAGGCGTCTACGGGGCGATGCTCCCGAAGACGACGACCCCTGTGGCAAGGGACGGCAATCCGCCGCCCCGTGTCGCCGAGACCCCGGCTGGGATGGTCAACTCTATCGGCCTCCAGAATCCCGGTATCGAGCGTTTCTTGCAGGGTCTGGACGAGTTCGACCTCGGCGTCCCAATCTTCATATCCGTGGCCGGCGATACCGTCGCCGAGTTCGCCTCCCTCTGCGAGGTACTTGTCGGCGACAACCGCGTCTCCGCCGTCGAGCTGAACCTCTCGTGTCCCAACGTGGAGTGCGGGGGTCTGGCCTTCTGCGCTGGACCCGCCTCGGTCGAGGAGGTGGTCACTGCCTGCCGCGCCGCAGTTCCGAACAAGCCCATCCTGGCGAAGCTCACAAACGAAGGAGTCGTGGAGAACGCCCGCGCCGCCGAGTCGTCTGGCGCAGACGGGCTGACGGTTATGAACACCATCCCGGCGCTCACCGTAGACGCCCGCGCGCGCAAGGTACTGGTACGGGGCGGCCTCTCCGGGCCCGCAATAAAGCCTGTTGCGCTTCGGGCCGTCTACGACGTCTCAGGCGTGGTAAGCGTACCAGTAGTAGGGAGCGGGGGGGTGGTGAGCGGGACGGACGTGGCCGAGTTCATGCTCGTCGGCGCGACGGCGGTCCAGGTAGGCACGGCGAGCTTCGTCAGGGACCCGCACGAGATCTGCGACGAGTTCACGTCCTACCTGAAAGAAAACGGTCTGAGCGCCGCAGAGCTGACGGGAGCCTTGCGCAGCGTTCGTCCCGCGACGGGCGACAGAGGCCAATGATATACTGACCCGTTGATGTTGAGGCGGGTACCAGAACGGACGGCCGACGAACGCAGGGACGCGCTCGAGGAGGCCAATCGGGTACGCTTCGCGAGGGCCGCGACCAAGCGGGACCTCAAGAGCGGCGACTTGAGTATCTACGACCTGCTCATGGACCCTTCAGAGGAGCTTAAGGGCGCCAAGGTCGAGGAGATGCTCCTCGCGGTCAAGGGCATGGGCCGCATCAAGGTTACGCGCGTCATGAGGGATGCAGGAATAAGCCGCTCCAAGACCCTCGTCGGGCTCACGCACGGCCAGAGGGACCGTTTGATCAGGGCGCTAGGGTGCGAGGAAGGCTGATCGTCGTCTCCGGTCCCTCCGGAGCGGGAAAGTCGACGCTGATAAGAACCTCTCTTCAAGCCATCCCCGAGCTCGCCTACTCTGTCTCGGCTACGACCAGAAAGCCGCGTCCGGGCGAAGAAGATGGTGTGGATTACATCTTCCTCTCGCGCCGGGAGTTCGAGCGTTGGATCAAGGAGGGCCGCTTTTTGGAGTGGGCCGAATACTCTGGTAACCTCTACGGGACGCCGGCGCAGAAGGTCGAGGAGTTTCTGGACGAGGGAAAGTCCGTGATCCTCGAGCTGGAGCTCCAGGGCGCGAGGCAGGTGCAACTAAAGCGACCAGATGCGGTGATGGTCTTCGTCCGCGCCCCTTCTCTGGAGGAGACCCGGCGCAGGCTCACGGGAAGGGCTACCGAGACGGAGGAGGCCCTGAGGAGCAGGCTCGCGACCGCCGTAGGGGAGGTCGCGGCCGCCGACGAGTTCGACCACGAGGTCGTAAACGAGAACCGCGAGCAGGCCAGCATGGACATGATCGAGATAATGGAGTCGATAGTAAGAGGAGGCAGAGATGCTGCACGACCTTAAGATAGACGAGCTTCTTGACAAGGTGGATTCTCGCTACGGCCTCGCCGTAGCGAGCGCCAAGAGGGCGCGACAGATAAACGAGTACACCTCGACCCTCGGCCTCAACGATGCCCTAGGCCTCCCCGGCCCGCAAGTACACACCCGTTCTCAGCACCCGCTGACCATTGCCATCGAGGAGTTGCGCCAGGACAAGCTGGAGGTCTCCTTCAGGCGCCCCGCGGAGGGGCTGGACGACGAGGTCGGGGCCGCGGACGCCGATGACATCGTCAGCCCGCCCTCCGGCGTCCCCCAGGAGACCGACGTCGACTCCGGCGCTCCCGGCGCTCCCGGCGATGAGGGCGCGGCCTGATACAGGGGCGCAAACCTTAACTCCTTGATCCTGATCTCCGTCGGAGCTTCCCCCGGGGCGCTGGCTATCCCCGCCGTGGCCAGCGAGATAGCCGAGGCAGGCAACAGGGTGGAGGTGATCCTGGGTCACAATGCCCGAGGATTCCTCGGCCCCGCGGCCTTCCGTGATGCGGTCCTCGTAGAAGAACCCTCGGAGACCCCCGAGGCGGTGCTCTTCGCCGCGGCACCCCCAGATACCTTGGCCAGGCTCGCCCGTGGCCTCGAGGGTTGGCTCTTCGCGCGCACGATCATCGCCCCTGATCTCGACGCAGGCACAGCCGGCCACCCTGCCGTGCGCGAGAATCTGGCGATCCTCAGAGAAGATGGCCGCCGCATCATTGAAGGCCAGGGAGGTGGCATGGCCGCAGCGGGAGAGATAGCCGCCGGACTGCTGGGTAGTCTCGGCGGCCCTATGAGCGGGCTGCGGCTGCTCGTGACGGCGGGTGGCACGAGAGAACCCATAGACAGCGTGCGTTTTATCGGGAACCGCTCCTCAGGACGAATGGGGCTCGCCCTGGCGCGCGAAGCCTTGCGGCTCGGCGCAGAAGTGACCGTGGTGGCCGCAAACGTAGATACGGTCGAACCGGGGACCGAGCACTTCCCTGTCGAAAGCGTGGAGGAGCTGCGAGAGGCGGTCCTGGATCTGGCCGCGGACTCTGACGCGCTCGTCATGGCAGCGGCGGTCTCAGATTTCACGCCGGCCTCACCGGTAGGAGAGAAGATCCGGCGTAACTCGGGGACGACGAGCCTCAAGCTCGCCCCGACGGCCGACATACTGGGGTCCGTCAGGGAGCGGTATCCCGACCTCTTTGTGGTAGGATTCGCGGCGACTCATGGGGACCCCGTGGTCGACGCCCGCGAGAAGCTCGAGAGCAAGGGAGCGAACCTCGTGGTAGGCAACGACATCTCGAAAGAAGGCGTAGGGTTCGGCGCCGCCGAGAACGAGGTATACGTCGTCGGCCACGAGAAGGAGCGGTTCGTCGCCAGGGCCTCCAAAGAAGAGGTTGCCCGTATCATCCTTGACACCATGATGGTGGAGATGGGCGAGGAGAGACAGGAGTGGTAGAGAGAGCGGCAGGCCCGACCACCTGGAACGCGTCCGACGACCAGAAACTGAGAGCTTCCCACCTCTTTACCTCGGAGTCCGTCACCGAGGGTCACCCCGACAAGATAGCGGACCAGATCTCCGACTCCATCCTCGACGCCGCGCTGGCTGACGACCCGATGAGCAGGGTCGCCTGCGAGACGCTCGTGACCACGGGGCTCGTTGTCGTAGCAGGGGAGATAACGACCTCGACCTACGTGGACATCCCCACCGTGGTACGCGAAAAGGTCTCGGGGATCGGCTACACCAGGGCCAAGTTCGGCTTCGACGCCGAGACCTGCGGGGTTATCGTCTCCATAGACCCGCAGTCCGGAGACATCGCCCAGGGGGTGGACAGGGCCCTCGAGGTAAGGGACAGCGAGGGGCTGAACGAGATAGGGGCCGGCGACCAGGGGATGATGTTCGGCTACGCCTGCGAGGAGACTGAGGAGTTGATGCCGCTCCCGATCACGCTAGCCCACGCCTTGACCCGCCGTCTCTCCAACGTGCGTAAGGGCGGCGTCCTCGACTACCTCAGGCCCGACGGCAAGAGCCAGGTCACCGTCCGGTACGAGGGGGACAGGCCCGTCGGCATCGAGAAGATCCTAATCTCCGCCCAGCACCGTGACGGGGTGGAGGCGCATATAAGGGACGATCTCCTCGAGACCGTCATTCGCCCCGTGATGCCCGAGGAGTTTTTCGCCCCCGGCGCTGCCGAGGTCATGGTCAACCCCACGGGCAGGTTCGTTGTGGGAGGGCCGCAGGGCGACACGGGCCTCACGGGCCGCAAGATCATCGTGGATACCTACGGGGGCTCGGCCCCGCACGGCGGTGGCGCTTTCTCAGGCAAAGATCCCACGAAGGTCGACCGCTCGGGCTCCTACGCCGCGAGGTGGGTGGCGAAGAACCTCGTCGCGGCAGGCCTCGCAGGCCGCTGCCTGGTCCAGGTTGCTTACGCCATCGGCGTTGCCCACCCTGTCAGCGTGATGGTGGAGACGTTCGGCACAGCGAGGGTGAACCCTGCCACCCTGGGCACGCTGGTGCAGGAGCACTTCGACCTCAGGCCCGGCGCCATCATCCGCGACCTGCACCTTAGGAGCCCCATCTTCGCGCAGACCGCGGCGTACGGCCATTTCGGCCGCCGCGATCCAGGGTTCACCTGGGAGGAGACCTCGCGGGTCGATGATCTCCGCCGCGCCGCCGGCTTCTAGTTGGGACAAAGATCCGGCCAGGCAGCCTACCGCGCCACACATCCAGCGGTACGCGGGACGAGTAAGCCTGCTTGTGCAAGTCGGAAACTGTTTCATACGGAATCCGCATGATCGGTTCCGCGTGTAGAACCTGGGGGCAAGTGCGACTCCTACTCCCTTGCTCCCAGCATAACCGTCATTGCCGTGCAAGCGGGAATGCACCGCATCAGGCGCTCCGCGCCTCCAATCACAAGCAAACTATCGGATGACGTGTAACACAACCGGTGTGCAGTGGCGTGGTGGGGAGGACGATGTAGATATAGAACTTGCTGATAGCTAACGTTGAATGTCGCCGGCCTCCCTAGGTGTATCCAGCCTTCGCCTTGCACATCATGGGTCCTGGGCTCTGGGCCCATAGAAATGAAGTGAGGAAGTAGACCCGACCTAGAACAGAAGGTTATCATTGCTCTCCGCCTCAATCCTCAGTTTGATCCCAGTTGGGGTTGAAGTTGATAGAGGTTTAGGGCAACCTCAAGTACCATCTCACGTTAAGGGTTAAGCACGAGGTGAAGCTCTGTAGGTGTCTCGTCGTGAACCTTGAACACACGGGTGACCCTAAGGCTACTTGGAAACGCCGAAGTCGGACTTTCGCTTTACGGGGTTCCAAGAAGTTCGCATGTTAGGGGTCCTTTCGCTTACAGCGTTCGCTCGCGGCGCACGGCGTCTGTGGTGGCGTAGACTGGGGGTTGCGGCTAAGAGATAGCGAGCAGAGGAGAACCACAATCGAGGCTCAAGCTAGGAGCGACGGACTGCGGCTACTTAGGACCATCAACGACACCCAAGCTCATGGGCAAGAGGGGGCAAGGGCTGACCCAACCAGAGCGGCACATGAAGCAGGCTTAGATGTCGGCTCCGAGCGTTACCGAGATGCCATGGCATACCTCATCGAGCAGGCCGCGTTGCTAGCAGACGAGAACACGGCATTCGATGTTGGCGACCCTCACCCCCACGGTTATGCGTCCTACCACTTCACCAGGCGGGCTGTGAAG
>Ga0126307_10000181_pt1 | contig 39443 bp, 45 predicted proteins | sample Plot28_FD_89955 | JGI IMG/M metagenome (GOLD analysis project Ga0126307, IMG submission 89955) | Serpentine soil microbial communities from UC McLaughlin Reserve, CA, USA - Plot28 | ecosystem: Environmental > Terrestrial > Soil > Grasslands | place: USA: UC McLaughlin Reserve, Lake County... | reverse complement strand
GCCGCCGCGGCGCCGGCCTCAAAGGCCCCGAGCGAGGCGCCACCGGACAGGGTCAGATACAGGCGAAGGGGAGGGATGGTCACGGCTTACCCGGCGCGGCCTGCGGTAGCGCAGGGTGATACGGTTAACGCAATGGTTAACGATCCATTCAAGGCACTCTCGCACCCCATCCGCCGCGGAATCGTCGAGCGGCTCGCTTCGGGCCCGGCGACGGTGGGCGAGGCGACCGGCGGCTTCGGAGTGTCCAAGCCGGCGATCTCCAAGCACCTGAGGGTGCTGGAGGAGACGGGCGTCGTGAGCCGCGCGGTCGAGGGCCGGACGCATCGGCTCACGCTCGACCCGGCGGCGCTCAACGAGGCGGCCGACTGGATGGACCGCCAGCGCGCTCTCTGGGAGCGCCTGTTCGATGTCGTCGACGACTACCTAAAGGAGAACAAGTGATGAATACGCCACAGACCGTGTCGCCCGAGGAGTGGGACGCCGCGCGGGAGAAGCTCCTCGTGAAGGAAAAAGAGCTGACCCGCGCCCGCGATGCGCTCGCTGCGGAGCGCCGCCGGATGCCGTGGATGGCGGTCGACAAGGAGTACCGCTTCGAGGGGCCGGACGGCCCGGCGAGCCTGCGCGACCTCTTCCAGCGCCGCCGGCAGCTGATCGTCTACCGCGCCTTCTATGGGCCCGAGGTGACCAGCTACGCCGGGGGCGGCTCCTACCCGGAGCGCGCCTGCGTGGGCTGCTCCTTCGTCGCCGACCAGGTCGCCCATCCGAGCCACCTGAACGCGCGGGACACGACGCTCGCGTTCGCCTCGCGCGCCCCCCAGGCCGAGATCCAGGGCCTCAAGGAGCGCCATGGCTGGGGCCACATCCCGTGGTACACGATCACCGACGGCTTCGACGCGGACTTCGGCGTCAATGACTGGCACGGCACGAACGCCTTCATCCGCGACGGCGACCGGATCTTCCGCACGTACTTCATCGATGCCCGCGGGGACGAGCAGATGGGCAACACCTGGAACTACCTCGACATCACCGCGCTCGGACGCCAGGAGGAGTGGGAGGACTCGCCGGAGGGCTACCCGCAGACGGCCCCCTACAGGTGGTGGAACTACCACGACGCTTATGGCGACGCGGCGTGATCCTGGATAATGCTCCGCCTCCGACGTGGAGGAAGGCAGCGGACATGAACCCCGACATGAAGCTTCGAATCGAACGCATCTTCGAGGCGCCGCCGGAGGCGGTGTTCGATGCCTGGACCAACGAGGAGGTGCTGCGGCGCTGGTTTCATGCCGAGCACGACTGGGAGACGACCGAGGCCGAGGTTGACCTCCGCGTCGGTGGCACGGTGCGACTGGTCATGCGGGATCCACACAAGGACGCGGAGTACGGCGGCGCCGGCCGGTACACGGAGATCGATCGCCCGCGGCGTCTCGCGTACACGTGGGAGTGGGACGACCGGGAGGGCCAGCAGCTCATCGAGATCGACTTCGAGGAGGTCGACGGCGGCACGACGGTGCACTTCACTCACACCGGGCTGGTGGATGAGGAGGACCTGCGGTCCCACGAGGACGGCTGGACGAAGTGCTTCGACAGCCTGGACCGTGCGCTGGCCGAGATCGCCAGGCGGAGCTAGCCGGCGTCGGGCGTCCCCGCCCGGCGCCAGACGCGCTCCCCGGCGACCCACTCGTCGGTTGGGCTGAGGCCGGCCTGCGATGCGACCCGCTCGGAGGCCGCGTGCCGCGGGTGGACGTTCGCCTTCGCCGTCAGCCCGCGCCCGCCGGCCCATTCGACGAGCGCCCGCGCCGCATCGCTGGCATAGCCGCGACCCTGCCATCGTGACGCGACGACCCACGCGAGCGAGACCTCGTCACCGACGACCGTCGCCTGCGCCGTTCCCACGGGGCGGCCATCGGCGCTGCGGCGAATCGTCCAGTTGAGCCAGGTGGCGTCGCTGCCGACCGGTGCGCCCTGCACCAGGCGGCGGTAGCGCGCCTCGAGCTCGGGCGCCGAGAGCGGCTTCCCGCCGATGAAATCGTGCAGCCGGGCGTCGTCGAGCAGCGGAGCGAGCTCGTGCGCGTCGGCGGGCTCGAGCGGATCGAGCCGCACCGCCTGGCCGACGATCCGGTCTGGTGCCGATGCTGCGCTCACGGCACGATCATCGCCCATGGCGCGCGGATCCTGTTTATCGACCTCGTCGCCGGGGAGACGTTGAGTGAGAGGTCCATGCGGCCAAAGGAGAGGGCAGATGGCAGAGCGACATGAACCGCCGGCCAACGGCGCGGCGACGTCCGACGAACGATCGCTGAACGAGCTCGTCAAGCAGCTGTCGGATCAGAGCACCCAGCTCGCGCGGATGGAGGTGGAGCTCGCGAAGGCGGAGCTTCAGCAGAAGGGCAAGCAGATCGGCATCGGTGCGGGCGCCTTCGGCGGCGCGGGAGCCTTCGGCTTCTACGCCTTCGGCGCGCTCACCGCGGCGATCATCCTGGCGCTTGCCGAGGGAATGGCCGGATGGCTCGCGGGGCTGATCGTCGCCGTCGTCTACGGGGCGGTCGCGGGGATCCTCGCGCTCCTCGGCAAGAGGCGCGTCGAGACGGCGACACCACCGGTGCCGGAGCGAGCAATCGAAAGCTCGAAGGAAGACGTCGAGGCCGCCAAGCGGAGCGTTAAGGAGGCGAGGAGCTGATGGCTGAGACGGCCGCGAGCGGCCCCGGAACGCCGCAAGAAAAGGATGTCGAGCAACTCCAGAACCGCATCGAGGAGCAACGTGCCGAATTCGCCGAGACGGCGGGAGCGCTCGCCGACAAGGCGGACGTAAAGAAGCAGGCGAAGCTGCGGCTGGAGCAAGCGAAGGCTGGCGCGCGGGAGAGGATCGAGCGGGCGAGAGAGACGGCGCAGGCGAACCCGGCGCCGGTCGCGGCCGCGCTTGGCGGTGCGCTCCTTCTGGCGTGGATCCCGAGGCGCGCACGGAGAGGGAGACGGAACGCCATGGCAAAGACTGACGGGCTGGCGCTAGCCGCGCCCTACGTGGAGCGGCTTGCGGGCAATGAATATCTGCAGGAGAACCTGCGAGATGCCGCCGCGAATCTCCGTGCGGCATACGTGCGAGCCTCCAAGCGCAAGGTGGATGCGGTTGACGACAGGGTCTTCAAGCGTCGCCTCCGCAAGGCAGGCGAGTCCCTATCCGAAGCCCGTGCAGCGCTCCTCACCGGGCGCGCGAAGCCCAAGCGGTCAAAGAGGCGAGTCGTGGTCGTCGCGCTAGCGGGCGTGGGAATCGCCGGCGCGGTAGCGATCGCGCGCGACGACGAGCTCCGGCGGGACCTTTTCGGAGACGGGGCGGGCTAGTCTGCCGCGGTCTCGTGCGCGCCCGCGAGGCCGGCACGATCCGCCGAGACCGCAGCCAACAGGCCGTCGTCGCCCTGAGCGGCGGCAAAGCGCCCTGCCGGCGCATCAGCCGGCGGCCGGCCACACCGCACGCACTGATCCAGGTCGGCCCAGCCCGCGACGGTGAAGGTCTCGTCGCCGCAGTGTGCGCATTTCAGGAGCGGCATGCGACCAACCTATGGTGGGAGCTCCCGGGGTGTCATCCGCAATTTGCGGCTGATCGCATCCGTAGTTTCCGCGGGTAGAGCCGCCGCCTACGCCAGGAGCCTGACCCAGGCGGTCGTGAGCGCATCGAGGACGGCATTGCGCGAGACGGCGCCCTCCTCGATCCACCACAGCACGAGCGACGCCATTCCCATGCTCATCAACTCCGCTAGCGGCTCGAGCTCGCGCCGCGGAACCGGCGTCGACGCGAGCGAGCGGATCGCCTCGACGAGCACGGCGCGCGCCCGCGCGTGGACCTCTCGCCGCCGCGCGGCGATCTCCGCACCGCCCCCGGTGTCCCGGAACAGCATCTTCCAGGAGTAGGAGCGGGCCTCGACGTAGTCGAGCCAAACATCGAGCAGCGCGCGCAGCCGGTCCGCCGGCGTCCCCCCGGTGGGCATCGACGCCACGAATCCGCCGAGGTCGTCGCGGTGCCGGGCGAGCAGCGCGAGGTAGAGCTCCCGCTTCGACCCGAAGTGGCGATAGACGATCGGCTTGGTCACGCCGGCGGCGCTCGCGATCTGGTCGAGACGAGTCGCGTTGTAGCCGCGCTCGCCGAAGATCCGGCCTGCGGCCTCTACGATCAGCGCCCGGCGCTCGGCCACCGGCAGTCGCTGTCGTTGTGTGCTCGATGCCATGTTACCCGCAGGTAACTTAGCTGGTATCGTGGACGCTCATTGCATGACGAGGAGGTGCGAAAGGTGAGCAGCGAATTGTCCGAACCGACGAGCGCCGATGAGACGAGGAGCGAGGCGGCGATCCTGAGCAGTCCGAGAGGTGACGTCGAGGATCCGATCCACCGCGTCTCCTACAGCTTTCGCCGGGATGGGTCCGAGCTCTGGGTGTACACGTGGCTCGAGGACGGCGCCCAGCTGCCCGAGCACTACCACCCGTCGCTCGAGGAGCATTGGGAGGCGCTCGAGGGCGCCGCGCGGGTGAAGCTCGACGGCGTATGGCGCGACCTCGTGCCCGCGGACGGGCCGATCCTCGTGGCGCGGAACGTCCGCCATGAGCTCAGGAACGAGAGTGGCCGGATCGCTCGCATGCGCACCCGTGTCGTCCCCGGCGGCCGGCTCGAGGAGTTCCTGACCGAGAGCGCTCGTGCCGCGCGCGAGGGCCTCTACAACAAGCGCAACCTGCCGACCAGCTTCCGCGGCGTCGCCTGGGTGGCGGAGTTCGCGCTGCGGTTCCGCGACGAGACGGTGGTGACGTCGCCGCCGCCCGCGCTTCAGCGGCTTCTGCTTCCGTCCATCGCTCGGCTCTCGCGCGCAGGCTCCCGTAGCTCGAGCTAGCGCGCGCGGGCCGTCAGGTCGACGGCGAGGTTTGGTCGTCGGCCTGAAGACGAGGGTCGCGCATGCGGTTGAGCAGCTCGCCGGCCAGCCGCGGAAGATCGGGGACCTCGTCCATGTAGGCGAGGCGGCCCCGGCGCCGACAGGACGGGCAGGTTCCGGCGATCGACGCAGGGGCACTGAGCCGCGTGAACCCGCACTCGCGGCAGTGGAGGTAGCGCGGCATCAGATACCACGCATTCCGGGCGGGAGCCGACGGCCGGTGCCGCAGTTCGTGCTTCCTTTCATCGGAAGCCAGTTGACGTCCATGATCTCTCTCCTCTGAGTCGCGACACCGGTCGCGTCCCAAGATCAAGCCGCTCGACTGATCGGGTCCGTGATGTTCTCCTCAGCACGACAACCCCCTGAGGCGCTGCCTCTGCCGCGGGGGAAGTCTAGGTGTTGGACGGCGGTTGCGGAAGGGCTGCCGCTGCCCGCAGCGCCAGCGCTCGATCCTGAGAAGCGGTTAGCCCCGGCCGGATCGAAATCCGACCGAGGCCAGCCCGCGGCCCGCGAGAGCGAGCCTTCCTCAGGCGACTACGCGACCCTCGCGCGTCATCTCCCGCGACGAACCACGCGCGGTCGTCGAGCGACGATCAAGCGCGTCGGCGCGTCGGTGGTCGCCGGCGAGCGGCGACTGTGTGGCCGCCAGGCGAAACAGCGTCAGGGCGCCAAGCAGAAGCCCTAGGTCGCGCAAGGCGATGTCGCCGTACCCACCGACCAGCAGCAGGCTGAGGATGATTCCGGCGAGCCAGGCGGCGACGAGCAGGCCACCGAACCTGGGTGTGATCAAAACGATCATCCCGGCGAGGATCTCGACCGCGCCGACGGCGTACATCGCGTCCTGGGCGCTGCCGGGAATGATGTCGTTGTACTCACCGGCCAGATATGCGGGCCAGTTGTCGTTCATCACCTCGGCGAACTTGTCGATTCCCATCAGGATGGGAAGCACGACGAAGCCGATCCGCAGCAGAGTGAAGGCCTGTGCCACGGGATCCGTTCTGAGGCGCGCAAGCGATGGGAACGGAATCGGGCGCAGAGTGGCGGCGACGGTGCTCATTCGGTCTCCTTTCGGGAGGGGTCACGGCAGTTAGCGACCGGTGCGGGCGGGCTCTTACCGCGCGGTCCCTGATGCGGGCGGGTAAGAACGAGCGATCCCAGCTCGCAAACCGGGCATGAGAACACGCGACGCTTTGACGATGCCCGACGTACTCGAACTGCGACCGAAAGAGAGACGCCTGCAAAACGCAGCACCTCTGACGGTCTCCGATCGCCCGGTTCCAGATCGCCGCCGCGCCGAGGCCGCCGCACGCGAGCTCCTCCGGGCGCTCGCGCTCGATGTGGACGCCGAGAGCACCCGGGAGACACCGCGGCGGATGGTCGAGGTCTACGCGGAGCTTCTATCTCCGTCGTCGTTCAATCCCACGACCTTCCCGAACGACGGCGGATACGACGAGTTGGTTGTCGCCCGCGGAATCCCGTTTCACTCGCTGTGCGAACACCACTTGCTCCCGTTCGTCGGCGTCGCGCATGTCGGCTACCTGCCTGGCGAGCGCATCATCGGACTCTCGAAACTGGCCCGCCTCGTCGACTATTTCGCCCGCTCGGTGCAGGTCCAGGAGCGCCTGACGACCCAGATCGCACGATGGCTCGAGGACGAGCTCCGCCCAGCCGGCGTCGGAGTTGTCCTCGAGGCGGAGCACATGTGCATGTCGCTGCGGGGTGTCCAGAAGGACGGCGCCAAGACGATCACATCGGCCCTGCACGGCGCCGTCCGCGATCAGCCGGGCACCCGCCAGGAGTTCCTCGCGCTGACCGGGAGGCCGTGCTGATGGCGATCGGACGACACGTGCTCATCGGCGGCGGGCTCGCAGGGGCGAAGACCGCTGAGGCGCTGCGCACGGAGGGCTTCGACGGCGAGATCGTCCTGATCGGGGCCGAGCCGGAATTGCCGTACGAGCGACCGCCGCTCTCGAAGGACTACCTGCGCGGGGAGTCGCCGAGGGACGACGCGCGCGTCCACCCCGAGTCCTTTTACCGCGAGCAGAGGGTCGACCTGCGACTCGGCACCACGGTCGAGTCGATCGATCCAGGCGCGCACGAGGTGGAGCTGCGCGGCGGCGAGCGGCTCGCATTCGACAGGTTGCTGCTCGCCACCGGGGCGGAACCGCGCCGCTTGAAGATCCGCGGCTCGGACCTCGATGGCGTCCATTACCTGCGAGACCTCCGCGATGCCGACGAGCTCGCCACGCGGCTCGACACGGGTGGCCGGCTGGCGGTCATCGGAGGCGGTTGGATCGGAGCCGAGGTGGCCGCGTCCGCTCGCCAGAAAGGGCTCGAGGTCGCGATGATCGAGCGATCGGCACGCCCCCTCGAGCATGTGCTCGGAGCGGAAGCGGCAGGCTTTTACGCCGAGCTGCACCGCGACCACGGGGTCGCCCTGCACACCGAGGTTGACGTTGATCGGTTCGCCGGGGCCGGTCGCGTGGAGGCCGTGGAGCTTGCGGACGGGCGCAGGATCGACTGCGATCTGGTCGTGATCGGGGTCGGCGTCCTGCCACGAACGGCGCTCGCCGAGCAGGCGGGGGTCGGTGTGGAGAACGGCGTGGTCGTGAGCGACCGCCTTGAGAGCAGCATCGCCGGCATCTTCGCGGCAGGCGACGTCGCGAACGCCGATCATCCGTTCTACGGACACCGGCTACGGGTCGAGCACTGGGCGAACGCGCTTCACCAGCCCGAGGTCGTGGCGCGCGCGATGCTGGACAAGCCCGCGAGTTATGACCGGCTGCCCTACTTCTTCTCCGATCAGTACGACGTCGGCATGGAGTACGCGGGCTACGCCGTCGATTGGGATCGAGTCGTGTTTCGAGGCGACCCGCGGGGGCGCGAGTTCATCGCGTTCTGGCTCAAGGCAGGCCGCGTGGTCGCGGGCATGAATGTCAACGTCTGGGACGTGACGGACGCGATCCAGGCACTGATCCGCTCGCGGCAGGAGGTTCCCGAGGCCGACCTTCGTGATCCGGACAAGCCGCTCGACGCCCTCGCCGCCGCTCGGTAAGAAGACCCGCCGGCGACGCGCTAACGGTCGGATGGCAGATTCAGCTGTGCTCGAACGTCAAGGCTATGCTCGACGCGTGAGCGAGCCTGCGCTCGAGGCGCATCGCGTGCGAGCGGGCGCTGAGCCCGACTCCGAGTGGTGGCTGACCGTATTGCGCGCCGACGGGCCCGAGCGCGATGAAGCGGTCTCGCGCCTCCACGGGCTCATGCTTCGCGCCGCCCGCTTCGAGCTCGGCCGTCGGCGTGCCGCACTTTCTCACGTCCGCAGCGAGGAGCTGGATGACGTCGCGATGCAGGCTGCGAACGATGCCCTGATGGCCGTGCTCTCGAAGCTCGACGACTTCCGCGGCGCGAGCCGCTTCACCACCTGGGCATACAAGTTCGCGCTCCTGGAGGCGGGCGTAAAGCTCAGACGGCGAACCTGGCAGGAGCGCGAGGTCGTGCTGGAGCCCGACGCCTGGGTCGCATTCAGCGACCGCGGCGTCGGCATTCAAGCCGAGCTCGAGAGCGCGGAGCTGCTCGGCGAGCTGAAAACGGCAATCGATTCGTGCCTGACGGCGCACCAGCGCCAGGTCTTCGTGGCGCTGGCGCTGAATGAAGTTCCAATTGATGTGCTCTCCGAGCGACTCAAGACGACTCGCGGAGCCCTTTATAAGACCCTCCACGACGCTCGCAGAAAGCTCCGCGCGGAGCTTGCTGTCAGCGGGCTGGTGGAGCCGAACGGCGATCAATCCGGGAGGTCCAGATGAGCGCCTCAGATCACAGGCACAACGAAACTCTCGAGCGTCTGCTCGGGCCGACGGGGTTCGAGGTGACCTGCGAGCAGTGCTTCGAGCTTCTCGACCAGTACGTCGAGCTCGAGTTGGCCGGCGCCGATGCCGACGCGCATCTTCCGGGCCTGCGCGCCCATCTCGAAGGCTGCCCGGCCTGTCGTGAGGATCACGACAGCCTGCGCGCGCTCGTGGCCGCCGCCGACGCCTGAGCGCGCCGCTGTTGCCCGGCGCAGCCCATCATTCGAGTGGCCAGGATCCGGGTCGCCAAGCCCGGAGGACAAACCCCGATCGATTCGGTCGAACTGGGCGTGGACGTCGGTCGCGCGGCTTGATTATCCGGTTTATGTGCGCGTAGATGAAGTTGAGGCCATGCGTCGTCCCCCAGTGACCGAGAAGCCGCGGCTTCACGTGCTCGAGCCGCAGCGGCTCGGGGAGCAGCGGGTTGTCGAGCGGATCCCGGAGGCGCGCGCGGCGGCGAAGGCGGCGCAGGAGGCGGTCGGTGCCCGAGGCTGAGAGCAGCGGCGGCGTCTGGGCGGACGATGAGACCGGCGTCTCGGTGGTCGCGGACCTGCCGCGAGAGGAGCTGCTGCCGGGCCACCACGCGCCCAGCTCGATCTACCTCGGCCCCGGGGACGCGCCCGGGGTGGGCTTCAAGATCGCCGCCGCTGACGCAGCGCAGTTTGTCGGCAGGCCGCTCGCCGACCTCCATGCGCATGAGGTGGACGAGGTCTACCTCGTGGTCACGCCGGGCCTTCACTTTGATGTCGAGACCGACCGCGGCTCGGTCGAGGTGCGTTCCCCGGTCTCGGTCCGGATCCCGGCCGGAACGCCGCACCGATTCGTCGTCCGCGAGGCACGGACGTCGCCCTGTCCATTCCTCGCGATCCTGCTCGAATCGTCGAGCTGAGGCCCCGGCATGTACGGTCGGCGTCATGACCGAGTTCGACAGCCCGACGGACCTGCGGTTCAACCGCGGCCTGATCACGGATCCCGACGCGTTTGCCCGCGATGCCGATGCGGCCTCGTGGTTATTCCTTTGCGGGCACGAGTTCGCGGCGGTCGACGGTGGGATGTCGTACGCCAGCGTCGAGGCCGCGGTCCCGGAATCCGTCAACGTCGTGTCCGACCCGCCTCGGGTCATGGACATGGACTTGGCCCGGCGCCACGTTGCGGCCCTCGACGGGTTGCCGCGGCCGACGCTGGTCACTTGTCGCACCGGCCCCCGCTCGTCGGCCGTCGTCTACCTCTACACAGGGTTGAAAGCCGGCGCGACAGCGGACGAGGTGCTTGCTCGTGCCGAGGCAGACGGCGCGCCCTTCGTCGGCTCCGCCGAGCTCAAGGGCTGGGTCGCGCGAGGCCTCGACGAGCTCTCCTGAGCCGGCGCCGCGTTTCGCGGGCTTCAGATCGGGCAACGCCACCAGCGTAGGCACGATCAATCGGTGCCCAGGTGGGATCCAAGGGCGCCGCACGCAGCAGGGAGCAGAAGATGACCACACGAAGGAAGGGCGCGATGAGCGCCGTTCTCGCAGTACTCGCCGTTGCCATCCTGGCGCCGGCAAGCGCGCAGGCCGACACGGCCGACCTCGCGGTCGACAAGTCGGACAGCCCGGATCCGGTGACGGAGGGAGCCGCGCTCACCTACACGATCAACGTCACGAACGCCGGTCCGGGGACGGCGCATGACGTGACGGTGACCGACGACCTCTCGACCCAGTTGACCTATGTCTCCGCCACCGCGTCGCAGGGCACGTGCGACCTCACCGGCAAGACGGTCCGGTGCGCGATCGGCCAGCTGGACAGCGGCGAGAGCGCCACTGTGACGATCAAGGTCACCGCGAAGAAGGCCGGTTCGCTGACGAACACGGCGTCGGTCAGCCTCGGCCAGGCTGACACCGACCCCGTCACGACCAACAACACCGCCACGGCGACGACCATGGTGGTCGCGGCCGGTGGTGGCGGCGGAGGCGGCGGCGCCACATGCGCCGGCCATGCCGTGACCCAGGCCGGCACCGGCGGTGCCGACACGATCGTCGGCACGGCGGGGCGTGACGTGATCAAGGCCCGCGGCGGCAACGACGTCATCCGTGGCCTCCAGAGCAAGGACTTCGTCTGCGCTGGCTCCGGCAAGGACACCCTGAAGGGTGGAGGCGGCGGCGACCGTCTCAAGGGCGGACGCGGGCGCGACCTGCTCAAGGGCGGCGGTGGCCGCGATGCCCTCCGCGGTGGCCCCGGCCACGACGTCTGCAAGGGCGGCCCGGGTCGCGACAGCGAGCGGAGCTGCTGACTCGGACGCGTAGGTGAGCCCCCGGCCCTCAGGGCCGGGGGCTCCACTGTCTCGGCGGTCCAGTCCGTAGGAATTACGGACGCGAATTCCGTGTCTCCCGCGATGGCGCGGCTCGCTCACGGTCGTAGGTTCAGGAGGTGCTGGGGCGAAGCAAGCACCTTGACCACCCGCGCGTGTCGCTGTTGGTCGCAACCGCCGCCGTCGCGGGGGCGCTGTGCCTCGCGGGGGCCGCGGCGTGCGCGTTGGTGATCGTCGGATCAGTGCTGACGACCGCTTGGCTGATGGGGTCCGGAAATCCGACCACCGCAGATGGCGGTGTCATCCCCGCCCCGGTCGCGGTGGGCTCCGGGTGCTTCGCCGGGCGGCAACGCTCGAGTCGCCGACACATGTCTGCGGGACGGAGCAGCGCGGCCCCGGTGTGCCGTCGAATGCGCTCGCCCGGCCGCCGCTACCGCAGAGCGCCGCTGCGCGCGCGCCGCCGTCGGCTGTTACGCCGGCCCGCCTGACTCGTTGCTCACCGGTTGCGCGACGTCCACCTCGATGGCGATGGGCAGGAGTCAAACCTCCACGCCCGTGAGGGGCGCAGGGCCATCAACCTTTGGCGCAACGGATCAGCTGAGTTGGCTCTCCACTTGCTGAAGCAGGTTTCGCTGCTCAGACGCGTGCTGACCTCCCCGAGGAGCTCGAGGAGGAGGTCGCGGGCCGCTCGCTCGCGGGGCACGAGCGCCCCGCAGGCGAGGGCCACGGCCGTGCTACCTGCGCCGTAGGCGCCCGCGGATGTCTCTCCCCCACGGCGCTCTCGCGGGCGCCCCGACCGCGGCCTAGGTCCGGGCATACCCGAGCGGCTGCAGCCGGCGAGACGGCCCACCGGCGGCGCAAGTCGGGTTAAGGTCATAGGTCGTGACCATGCGGATACGTCCCGTGGTGTTGAGCGGATTAGGGGCCATACTCCTGGCCGCAGGGGCGGCGGGGGTGACCGCCCTGGTGACGGGGGGCGACGGCGACGTCGAAGCGTGCGTTTCGCCGACCACGGGCGACGCGGCGAACTGCGATGTCGCGGGTGCGATCCCGCAGAGCGCATATGAGGCGGGCTTGCCGTCCGAGGAGGAGGCGGTCAGCGCGATCGAAACCGCTTGGCTGGATTTCGCGAATTACGCCGAAGGAGGACTCTGGTCGACGGCTCCTATATGCGCCTGCGCGCGGAGCGCGCCCACCTGGTCTTGCGACGTGTCCTTTACTGAGGAAGGCGTTGCCCGTTGGGAGGCGGTGCAGAACAAGCCGTGCGACCGGACCAGGTCGTTCCTCCTGGAGCGCACGAGGATCGAGGACGTAGTCGTCGACGGATCGAGAGCGACGGCGACCGTTCGCGGGCCCATCACGAGTGCGGTCGAGTGGACGCTGGTCGGCGAAAACTGGCAGATCGAGAGGCTCGGCACCTTCGGCGGGATGAAGTGCATCAACGAGTATGCGCAGACGCGCGACTTTGCGCGGTATGAGGCTTGCGAGGATGACGAAAGCGCGAGCCGATTCGACCGATACGGCGCGATGTAGAGGCCGGACGCGGTTAGAGGATGCAAGCCCACCTGCCCGCGAGCGGACGGGCCGGCCCCCGCTGAAACTCGGCAGTAGCGGGCTCGGCTGCCCGGTTTGGTGCCCGCGCGCTTCGGCGCCGCAATCAGCGCGTTCGTTCAGCGAAGAGGGAACGCGCTTGATCAAGCGCATGGGAGTGCGGCCGAAGGAGTCGCCTCCACGAGCCTTGCGGCTCACTAGGCCCTCAACCTGTGATCACTTGATGGCGACGAAGATCTTCCGTGTGGACTCGATGGTCTCCCACGATCCGCTGAAGGTGCGCGGGATCACGAATGCTTGTGGCGCCGCGAACTCGACCCTGTTGCCGTCGTCGTCGATCAGGGCGAGCCGTCCGGACAGAAGCACACAGAGCTCGTCGTAAGGCCACGTTCCGAGCCGCACGAGTCCCGGCTCGCCTTCCCAGTAGGCGCCCAGAACGTTGTCGCTGGGGTCGCGAAAGGAGTGATATTCGGTTTCGCGCCATTCTGCGGAGACGGTTTCGTATGCCTCGGTTGGCGGAACGAAGGCTGTTCCGGTCTCGGCGCTCAGGGGCTTGATGACCTCGATTCCGGCCATCAGCACACCACCGCCGACCCTGGCCCGCGTGGATCGGCGGCGGCTGACAACTCGCCCGCATCATCTCGGCAGATAGCCGCAGCGTCGCCCACGTCGAGCGATCGCGCGGGAATCCTCGTGATAGACCAGCCACCGGCCCGAAGCGCGTCAATCGCTTGTTGCGGAACGTCGGCTTCGGCTTGAATCGCGGCGCTGTCGCCCTGCGCCTCGATTGCCCCGAGCGTCCAGCGCGGCGCACCGACCGCCTCCGCGACGCCCCCGCCACGCCGCAGGTGCATCAAAACGTGAGTGAGGATCTGGGTCTGCGCCAAGCCACCCATCGTCCCGAGGACATTCTGCAGCCGTCCCTCTTCTTGGACGAGAGCGGGGGAGAGCGTGTGCACCGGGCGCTTGCCCGGGGCCAGCACGTTCAACGATGTCGGGTCCAGGCTGAAGAAGCTGCCGCGATTGTGGGCGATGATCCCTGTGTGCGGATCGAGGATCCCGCACCCGAACGAGTCGAAGAGGCTTTGGATCAGCGAGATCGCCCAGCCCTTCTGATCCGCGGCGACCAGCGCAACCGTGTCGCCGCTTCCGTCCCGCGCCGGCCTGTGCGGGGATGAGGTCGGGCGATCCTCGACGCCGAGCAGCAGGTCCAGCGGGACCTCCACGACCCGTGGGTCGGCCAGATACTGCGCACGCGCATCCGTAGCCGCCTCGAATGCGGCAGCGAACCGGGGCGCGTCCTCCGACAATGGATCCAGTTCCTCGTCACGGACCATCGCCAGGGTCTTCAGCAACAACGCACCCTGTGAGTTCGGCGGCGCGGCGAATACCTGCTGACCGGCGTGGGCCCCCACCAGCGGTTCCGCGACCTCCGTCTCGAAGCCGGCGAGATCGTCCGGGGAGAGCGCGGACCCTCTCTCGATGACCGCCTCGAGCCAGGTGCGCCCGATCTCTCCCTCATAGAAGGCCCGCGCCCCCGCCTCGGCTACGTGCTCGAGCGTCGAAGCCAGTTCACGCTGCACGAGCGTTTCACCAACGCCTAACGCGCGACCCGAAGCGAAGAAGACGTGCGACATCCCCGGATCCGAACGCAAGCGGGCGGAGTAGCGGTCGAGCGCCGTCGCCACAGACTCAGCCACGGGAACCCCCTCACACGCCTGCTCGGTGGCAGCGCCGAAGATCGCCTCCCATGGCCGCTCGGCTCCGAGTCTCCAGATGGTCTCCCACCCGTCGAGCAGGCCGGGAACTGTGACGGTATCGGCGCTGAACGCCGGCATCGTGAGGCCATGTCGTTCACGCAGGCCTTCCACCTCGACGTCGGCGGCGGCAGGGCCCGAGGCATTGATCACGCTGACATCGCCGTCCGGTCGGCGGACGATCGCGATGAGGTCTCCGCCGAGTGCGCAGTTGTCCGGCAGGGTCACCGTCAGGGACGCGGCGGCAGCGAGTGCGGCGTCGAGGGCGTTGCCGCCGCGTCGAAACGCCTCGACACCGGCGGATGTCGAAAGCGCGTGAGGAGTCGCCAGCGCGAGTTGCGTCATCGTCGGCCGCCTGTCGGCTCTGGATCGTTGCGCGCGTCCCAAAGGAGCCTCGCGCCGACGATCACCAGGAGCAGGGCGAAGGTGTAGCGCAGCGCCTGTCCCGAGACCGCCAACGCCACCGCTGCGCCGCCCGCAGCCCCAAGAATTCCGAGGGGCGCGAGCTTCGCCGCAAGGCGCACGTCGCCGATCTGCTTCTTCTGCAACGCGAAAGTGGCCACTGCGGCCGTCGGCACGATGACAAGCAACGAGGTGGCCTGCGCTTCCTGCTGGCTGAAATCGGCAATCAAGACGAGCGCTGGCACCATGAAGATGCCGCCGCCGACGCCAAGCACCGCGGACAGGACTCCAACGAGCACGCCAAACACGATCAGGAAGGCAAACAGAGCGGTGCTCATTGCTCAAAGGCCAGCAGGGCGGCGGCGATAAGCAGGAAGACCCCAAAACTGGCCTTCAAGGTTCGCTCGGGTGCCTTGGACAGCAGGTGGGCACCTTGTCGCGCTCCGACCAGAGAACCGAGAAGAAGAGCGACCGCGGAGAGAACGTCGACGCGCCCCGCGCCCCCGTAGACAACCAACGCGGCGGCGGCGATGAGAATCATCGCCGCGAGACTGGTGGCGTGGGACTCGCGCTGTGAAAGGCCGCCGAGGAGAACGAGGAGGGGAACCATCGCGGTGCCGCCGCCGATCCCGAGAAGGCCCGAGAGAAAGCCGCCCACGAGCCCGATGGCGAGGATCAGCTTCCACGACAGCTCGGCCCGTGTCGGAGTTCCGTTCCCTGTAGCCGCGAGCCCCTCCATCGGGAGGACATCATATAAAATCCGCTGGCCACCCGCTCGGCTACTGGTGCTGGGCGTGGGCTTGACACCGGTAGGAAATATCATATAACGTCGGCCCCGGTTTGTCGCACGGAGAGGAGCGATTATGTTTGCTGGACTGAGACTGTTTCAGGGTGCCGGCGCGACCCGGCTAGGTGTGATCGCGGTTGCGGGGGCGCTGATGGTCGCTGGCTGCGGGGACGATGACTCGAGCGACAGCGCGACCGACTCGCCGTCCGAGGAGACCACGGCCGCGGAGTCGGTCTCGCCGCCTGCTGAGCTGGTCAACGACGGGGAGTTCACGGTCTGCACCGACCCCTCGTATCCACCGCTCGAGAGCTTCGACGAGAACGGCGAGTACATCGGGTTCGACATCGATACCGCGAAGGCCGTTGCCGAGATCTGGGGCGTCGAGCCGGTCTTCCAGGAGACCTCCTTCAGTGGCATCCTGCCCGCGCTCGACTCAGGTCGCTGCGACGTGGCCTGGTCCGGCTTGTTCATCGACCCCGAACGCACAAAAACGTTCAGCGCCGTCCCGCTGCAGGAGACGGCGTCCGTGATCATGGTGCCCGCCGGCAACCCCGGGGACATCTCATCACCGGAAGACCTCGCCGGAAAGACGGTGACCTCACAGACCGGCAGCAATCTGCTGCGCCTGGCTCAACAGATCTCGGATGACAACGAGGCCAACGGCCTCGAGGCATCGAACGTTCAGGGTTACGACAAGTTCAACGACGCGATCCAGCAGGTGGCCTCCGGCCGCGCCGACGCCGCGATCACCCAGGACATCGACGTCGCGGCGCGTGAACAGCAGCAGCCCGGAGTCTTCGAGATCGCCTACACATTCCCGGATGCCGAGACGTTCGGCGTCTATTACAAGCCGGACAATCCCGAGCTTGGTGAGAAGCTCTATGACGCGCTCTCCGAACTCGAGAAGAGCGGTCAGCTGCAGGAGTTCGCCGAGGCGAGCGCGATGCCAGCGGAAGGGATCGCGGTCGACAAGCCGATCGAGGCGAAGGAGGGTTAGCGCCGGCCGAGCTCTGGGCGGTCCGCCGACAATGGAGTTCGATTCAGGGATCTACTGGGACGCACTGACGTCTAGTGAGTTCCTTCACGGAGCCTTCCTGACGATCACGCTCGCCCTCGCCTCGCAGGTGGCGGCAACGGTCCTCGGCTTCGTGCTTGCGCTGATGCGGACCAGTAGGGCGTTTCCGCTGCGAGCGCTGTCCGGCGTCTACGCGTGGATCTTCAGGGCGATTCCGACGCTGTTGTGGCTGCTGTTGATCTGGAACGCCCTGCCCCAGCTCATCCCGGCCCTCACTGAGGACTGGTTCACCCCGTTCCTTGCGGGCTTCATCGGCCTGTCCTTGGCAGAAGCCGCGTACATGGCGGAGATCATTCGGGCCGCGCTCTTGTCGGTCGATCCTGAGCAGCGCCTCGCCGCGAAGGCCCTGGGAATGACGCCCGTCCAGTCGATGCGAAAGATCGTCCTGCCTCAGGTGATCCGCATCGCGATCCCGCCGACCGGCAATGAGCTGATCACCATGCTCAAGTTCACGAGCCTGACCTCGGTCATCTCCCTTCAGGAGCTCCTGACCGTCGCGCAGCAGAACATCTCGGCGACGTTCCGGTACGCGGAGTTCTACGCGGCCGCGGCGACCTACTACCTGGTCATCGTCAGCATCCTGATGGTCATTCAGATGCGCCTCGAGCGTCGCTACGAGTGGCGTACGCGGGCCGGGCGGCGCTGGGGCCTTCCGCGGACACGAACGGAGGCGCCCGGCGTCCGGGCGGAGGGCGCCGGATGACGAGCTCCGGGATGACAACCGTTCCCGTGCTGGAAGCGGCGGGCGTGTCGAAGATCTATGAGGGACAGGCAGTCGTCAAGGAGGTGGACCTGACGGTCGGGCGCGGGGAGGTCAAGGCGATCATCGGTCCGTCGGGATCCGGGAAGAGCACATTTCTTCGCTGCCTGGCTCTTCTCGAGGCCTCAGACGAAGGGCAAATTCGGCTCGAGGGGGAGCCGATCGGCGAAATCCGCGGACGGATCGCATTCACGCGGGAGCGCCAGCTTGCTCGCGAGCGGGCCAATATCGGCATGGTCTTCCAGCGCTTCAACCTGTTTCCACATCTGACCGCCGAAGGCAACGTCCAGACTGCGCTTGTGACGGTGCGCGGCCTGAGTCGCCACGAGGCGAGGGAGCGCGCTGACGAAATGCTCGCGCGTGTCGGACTCGCCGAGCGCGCCCATGCGTATCCCTCGGAGCTCTCGGGCGGCCAGCAACAGCGCGTGGCGATCGCCAGGGCACTCGTCATGGAGCCGAAGGTCATGCTGTTCGACGAACCGACCTCGGCACTTGACCCCGAGCTCGTACGCGAGGTCCTCGACGTCATCGAGGAGCTGGCCAAGGCGGGAATGACGATGATCGTGGTTACCCACGAGCTCGACTTCGCGCGGGGCATCGCCTCGGAGATGGTGATGATGGATCAGGGCCTCGTTATCGAGCGCGCCACGCCGGATCGTTTCTTCGGCTCCCCGAAGCACTCGCGGACTCGCCAGTTCTTGGATCACATGGAATGACCTCCAACCCCCCAATGTCAAAAATCAGCAGCGACGCGCCGACTGCACCCGATGGCGTGGCCGGATCGCGCGTGGACCGAGTGCAAGCCGCGATTCGGGAGAGGATCCTCGCTGGCGTCTACCCGCCAGGCTCGAGGCTGATCTTGAGTCGGCTCGCCGCCGAGCATGGCGTCAGCTTCATCCCAATCCGCGAGGCGCTCCAACGCCTCGAGGCCGAACGCCTCGTCAAGACCGAGCAGAACCGAGGCGCGCGGGTCGCAGAGATCTCCATCGCCGACATGAGGGACATATACGAAACCCGTGTCGTGCTCGAGCAGCACGCGGTGCAGCTGGCGATCCCCAAGCTCACAGACGAACACCTGCAAGTCGCAGCCGCCGCGTTGGACCGCATGGAGGAACGGTTCGCGGCAGACCGCCAGGCTGAGGCCTATCGGGCTCACCAGGCGTTTCACTTCGCCCTTTACGAGCCCGCAGGTTCCTCTTGGACGATGCACGTGATCCGCCAGCTCTGGGCCGCCGCCGAGCGCTACGTCAGGTTGGCCGCCGGCGTGCGCCCGGCGCCTGACCTGTTTGTCGCCGAGCATCGGCGGATCTTTGACGCTGTCATGGGCGCCGAAGTCGAGGAGGCTGTCGAGAGTTTGATCGCCAATCTGCGGACCACCGAAAAGCTACTTGCCGAGAATTACGAGTCCGTCCCGCATCGGGTTGACGGGGACTGAACGCGGCATGATCAGCCTGCCGACGAGCGCGATGCAGGAGGACCACGTCTCGATGGCGGCGGCGCTGGCCGCCGTGCGCGAGCGGGTGCCGGGCATCGGCCCCGACCGCGTCCTCGTACCGGAGCTCGAGACCGCCGCCGAGCTGGTCCGCTCCGGCGCCACCGACGCCGGCTATGAGCGGGCGGCCGACGGCGCCGCCGAGCGCGGCGTGCGGATCCCCATGGGCGGCGCCGAAAGCTAGCCGATGGATGCGGTGCTGGCGACCATCCCCCCGAGCCTTACGGCCGACGACGCCGTGGAGGTCGGCGCGGCGATCTTCGGCCTCCGCGCGAGCTCCGCGCACGATCTCGGCAGCGAGCGCGATCGCACCTTCGCGCTCGTCGACAAGTCCGCGCACCCGCTCGCGGTCCTCAAGGTGTCGAATCCCTCCGAGGCCCCGGCGGTCCTCGACATGGAAGCCGCTGCAGCGCTGCACATCACCATTGCCGACCCGGGTCTCCGCGTGGCCCTGCCCTGGCGCCCGGCTGCAACCGGTGATCCTGGACCCGCACGACCGGGCGACGAGCCGAGCATGTTGCGCGCGAGGTGGGAGCAGGGCGAAGCGCAGCACTGGGTGCGCCTCTATGACGCCCTGCCAGGCAACAGCCGGATCGCCGCCGCGAACCTGTCCGACCTCGCCCTGGCCGCCTGGGGTGAGACGGCAGCGAGGCTGGCCTTGGCGCTTCGCGGCTTCAACCATCCCGGCGCGCAGCGCCGGATGCTCTGGGACGTCCAGCATGCGTTGGACGTTCGGCCGATGGTCGATGACATCGGCGATGCCGATAGCCGCGCCTTGGTTGGAAGAGTGCTCGACGAGTTCGAGCGGGAAGCGATTCCCGCCTGGCCTCGCCTTCGGGCCCAGGTCGCCCATACCGACCTGACCGTGGACAACGCGATCACCGACGAGGCGGGCTTCATCACGGGCATCGTCGACTTCGGCGACATGAGCCACACCGCCCTCATCGCCGACCTCGCGTCGGTGCTGGACTCCGTCGCGGCGGGGCGCCAGGGCGCTGAGCTGTTTCGCGTCGCCCGGCTGGTTCTCGACGGCTATCAAGGCCGGATCGAGCTCGAGGAAACCGAGCTCGCGCTCCTCGGAGTCGCGTGGGCCACTCGCAGCGCGGTGACGATCGCAATCAAGTCGTGGCGCGCTGCGCAGGGATACGAGTCCGAGGAAGTCGCCGAGGAGTTCACCAATCTGTCCCTGCCGATGCTCAGGAGCATCGAGGCGGCAGGGTGGGACCAGGTGGCGCGGCAGCTCGGCGCGACCGGCCTACAGCAGCCGGACCCGTCGTTGGCCGCGCGGCGGGCGGCCGCGTTCGGACCGGCCATGGAGCCGCTCTTCTATGACGAGCCGATCGAGGTCTGGGACGCCGAGGGCGTCTGGATCACGGACGCCGCCGGCGATCGTTACCTCGACGCCTACAACAACGTGCCGTGCGTGGGTCACGGGCACCCCCGCGTCGCGACCGCGATCGCCCGGCAGGGCCGCCGGATCAACACCCACATGCGCTACCTGCACCATGCGGCGATCGAGCTGGCGGAGCGCCTCGTCGCGACGTGTCCGCCAGAGCTCGACACGGTCCTGCTCGTCAACTCTGGTTCCGAGGCCAACGATCTGGCATGGCGCATCGCGACCGCCGTCACCGGACGCGCAGGTGGCCTCTGCACGGCGCACGCGTACCACGGCATCACCGAGGCCACCGCGGCGCTCTCGCCCGAGGGTTGGGCTGACGGGTCGGTCCCCGAGCACGTCGAGACGTGGGGGCCACCGGACACCTACCGCGGACTCGACCTCGACCCTTCAGGCTTTGTGGCGGCCCTGGAACGTCTGCGGCAGCGGGGCTTCGCGCCCGCCGCGGTGATCCTCGACGGCCTGGTCACCAGCGATGGAATCCAGGATCTCGCTGCGGGGTACGTGCAGGAGCTCGCCGCGAGCACGCGCAAGGCGGGCGGGCTGTGGATTGCCGACGAGGTGCAGGCTGGCCACGGCAGGACCGGCGAGGCACTTTGGTGCTTTGAACGGTTTGGCTTCGTTCCCGACTTCGTCACGCTCGGCAAGCCGATGGGGAACGGGCATCCGGTCGCGGCCGTGATCACCCGCAGCTCGATCGTCTCCCAGCTCCCGGGCCAGGCGACGTTGTTCAGCACGTTCGGGGGCAACCCGGTCAGCGCCGCCGCCGCCCTCGCCGTCCTCGACGTGATCGAAGACGAGAACGTGATCGAGCGAGTGAATCGAACCGGCCAGGGGCTGCGCCGCGCGGTCACAGACGTCACGGCGGCGCGTCCTGAGGTGGGCGACGTAAGGGGCGTCGGCCTCGCGTTGGGCGTCGAGCTCGTCACCGATGTATCGAGCAAGGAACCGGATGGGGGCAGGGCGCGGCTGGTACGCGACCGGATGCGCCACCTCGGAGTCCTGGTGGGCACGACGGGGCAGCACGGCAACGTGCTCAAGATCCGTCCTCCCCTGGCGTTCAGCGAGTCGGAGGCTCCCATCGTCGCCGACGCACTCGACGTTGCCTTGACGCAAACGGCATGAGCGGATCCGCTAGCGCGTGCCGAGGTACACCCCGCAGACTCGAGGCGTGGGTCCCTCGCGGATCTGATAAGCCGACAGGGTGGACGACCGTTGTTCGCCGCCGCGACCGCTCGCCTTGATTGATGGATAAGGCACCATCCGGTCGTCGAGACGGATTTCACCTGACCGGACAGGGCGCAATCGTGACCGGCGCCGGCAGCGCTTCCGGCATCGGCTTCGCATGTGCCCTGCAGCTTGGTGCCCTCGGCGCCAGCGTCATGCTTGCAGCGACGAGCGAGCGGGTCCAAGATCGGCGCCGGGAGCTCGCCGAGCGCTCAGTGACCGTGGCCGCCTTCGAAGGCGATCTCACCGAGCCTGGCGTGGCTGAGGCGCTGGTCGACCAAGCGATCTCCCGGCTCGGCGCGCTCGAGATCCTAGTTAACAACGCTGGCATGACCTCGGTCTCATCGCGCCAGAGCGCTGCAGGAATCGAGACGATCGGGGATGAGCAGTGGGGGTCTGCGCTCGAGCGTAATCTGACCACCGCCTTTCGCGTGTCCCGCGCCGCAATCGGGCATATGGTGGACCGCGGCTACGGGCGAATCGTCAACATCGCCTCGGTATCTGGCCCGGTCGCCGCCTACCGAGGCGACGTGGCCTATCACGCGGCCAAGGCGGGCGTCGTAGGGCTGACTAGGTCGATCGCCATCGAACACGCGCGCTCCGGCGTCACATCGAACGCGGTGGCTCCGGGCTGGATCGAAACCGAGTCTGCAACAGCGGACGAGATCGTCTTCGGCAACGCCACCCCGGTTGGCCGACCGGGCAGACCGGAGGAGGTCGCGACGATCGTCGCGGCCCTCTGCCTGCCAGGAAGCTCGTATACGACCGGCCAGGTAATAACGATTGACGGGGGGAATACTGTCGCCGAGGAGCCTCGTGCCTGAGCGATCTCGCGCAGGATCAGCGGCCCCGATTACGAGTGCCGATCTCTCGATTGATATCGGCCTGTCGGCGGGAACTTAGCCCGCCTGTCAAAGGGGCATAGGTTTCTCGCCAGCAGGAGCCATCAAAGCTCCAATTGGGCCCGAATGGGCCCCCGATCGTCGCTCCGAATCCGGCGCCGTCATCTCAGAACGGGAAAACCCCGCCTTAGCCGGGCATTCCGAGTGCGGCCGAGAGGAGTCGAACCTCCACGAGCCTTGCGGCTCACAAGGCCCTCAACCTTGCGCGTCTACCAGTTCCGCCACGGCCGCTTGAGGGACGAGCGATTCTAGACGGGTGGCGCGCGAGGTCGGACGCGCGGCTGCAGTCCTTGCATCCGTCCGGAGGGGGGTCTACTATGCGAACAAGTGTTCTGGTCGATGACCAGGGCGGACCGAACCAGACGCAAGGAGCGAAAGCCAGTGGATCTGACGAAGCGCCAGAAGGAGATCTTCGACTTCATCTCCAAGTACGCGTCCAAATACGGCTATCCGCCGACTGTGCGCGAGATCGGCAAGGCGGTCGGCCTGCACTCCTCCTCGACGGTGCACGCGCACCTCGCGAACCTGGAGAAGGTCGGTCTGCTGCGGCGCGACCCGACCAAGCCGCGCGCGATCGAGGTGCTCGTCGGCAGGGCCAAGAAGGCGATGCGGGGGCCGGGGCTACCGCTCGTCGGCCACGTCGCCGCCGGTGAGCCGATCCTGGCGGAGGAGAACATCGAGGAGTACCTCGAGGTTCCGGACGTGATCGGGGGCGAGATGGGCGACTACATCCTCCGGGTGCGCGGCGACTCTATGATCGGCGCGGGGATCCTCGAGGACGACTTCGTCGTCGTGCGGCCGGCGGAGGTCGCCGACAACGGGGAGATCGTCGTCGCACTGATCAACGACGAGGCGACGGTGAAGAGCTTCTACAAGGAGAAGGACCGGGTCCGGCTCGAGCCTGCCAACCAGGCCTACAAGCCGATCCGGACCACCGACGCGAAGATCCTCGGTCGGGTCGTCGGGGTGTTCAGGAAGGTTTGACGTGAGCGCGGTCGCGACCACATCGCCAAACGCTCTCGTCGGCGATCCGCTGACGGCGGAGCGCCCGGCTGAGCGGCTCTTCGAGCCGCCGCGGCCCGGCGGCGGGGTTTCGCTCGAGGACCTGGTCCTCGGCGCCTGGGAGGACCTCAGCCGCGAGGGTCAGGCCGGGTGCCCCGTCTGCGGCGGGCAGATGCGGCGCGCGACCGCATGCGCGTGTGAAGACTGCGACGCCGAGCTGACGTAGCTGACGTAGCGGCATCCGACCGGCTTCGCGGATCGCGGCTTGGTATGTCGAGCTGCATTATGCAGCACAACATATAGTGTCGTGGCGTCTTCTACATAGCGATACTTATACTTGCTGACGTTATGCGACCTCGCGTAACACCGCCGCGCAACCCGTTCCGATACGGCGCGCTGGCGCTCGATGAGGCGTTCGCCGACCGTGAGGAGGAGGTCCAGGAGCTCAAGTTCGACGTCCTCAACGGCCAGGACGTGGTCGTGTTCGCACCGCGGAGGTTCGGCAAGTCATCGCTCGTCTGGCGCGCGATGCAGGAGCTGGTCGGCCAGGGCGCGCTGGTCGCGTACGTGAACTTGATGACGACGCCGACGAAGGAGAAGCTGGCCGAGCGGCTTGCCGCCGCGATCTACGAGGAGATCGCGTCACCGGTGGCTCGGGTCCGTGAGCGGTCACTGGCGCCGTTCCGCGGGTTGCGCATCAGCCCGACGATCACCGTCGACCCTGAGAATGGCGGGCTCAGCTTCTCGTTCGGGATCGACCACGCGGCGCCCGACGTGGATGCGACGCTCGAACGGCTGCTGGAGTTGCCCGCGGAACTCTCGGCCGGAGACGAACGGCCCGTCGCGCTCGTCTTCGACGAGTTCCAGGAGGTGGAGTTGATCGACCGGGCGCTGCCAAAGCTGATGCGGACGATCTTCGAGCAGCAGCCCGAGATCGCGCGCGTCTACCTCGGAAGCCGACGGCATCTGATGGAGCGGCTCTTCAACGACGAGAATGAGCCCTTCTGGCGCAGCGCGAAGAAGGTGGAGCTCGGGCTGATCGCACCTGAGCGCTTCAGGGGCTTCATCGGCGAGCGGTTCCGGGCCACGCGCAAGGACATCGAGCCCGCGGTCGTCGACGCTGTTCTCGGCCGAACCCGCGGCCACCCCTACGCGACTCAGGAGCTCTGTTACTTCCTCTGGGAGCAGACGCCGTTCGACGGGGCCGCCACCGCCGCCGAGCTCGATGCCGCCGCCGACGCGGTCCTGCGCTCGGAGGACACGCACTTTGCGGCGCGCTGGGACGATGCGTCGGCAGTGCAGAAGCTCATCCTCGGGGCCCTGGCGCACGAACCTGGACGACCGATGACCAAGGAGTACCGCGCCCGTCACGGGCTGCCGTCGGTGAGCGCGATCCAGGCGGCGCTGCGGGCTCTCGTCGACCGCGAGCTCGTGCTCCGGGTGCCTGACGGCTCCTACCGCATCGCCGAGCCATTCATGGACGAATGGCTGCGCCGTCTCTGACGCCGGCCGGTTACTCGACGACGAGCCCGTGGCGGGTCGTGTTCTCGGTCACGACGCGCGGCTCGACGAAGTTGAGCAGGTAGTCGGGGCCGCCGGCCTTGGAGCCTGATCCCGACAGCTTGTTGCCGCCGAACGGCTGGCGGCCGACCATGGCCCCGGTCGTGTGACGGTTGACGTAGAGGTTTCCGACGGGAAGCGTGCGACTGACCTCGGCGACCGTCGCCGGATCCCGGGAGAAGAGACCGCCGGTGAGCGCGAACGGCAGCCGCTCGACGGCCTCGCAAGCCGCCTCGACCGAAGGCACGGCCTCGACCGTGAGGAGCGGGCCGAAGATCTCCTCGCGCAGCACAGGCGACGCCGGATCGAGCTCGCCGGCGAGGGTCGGCGGGCAAAACCAGCCGGCGCTTTCGGGCGCCGGGGCGCTCGCGAGGATGCGCCCGTCGCTTCGCGCCCGCTCGATGTAGCCGAGCACTCGTTCCTGCGCCTGCGCCTCGATCACCGCCGGCACGTCCGTCTCGAGCTCCGAGGCCTGGCCGACCCGCAGGAGCTCGATCGCGCCGGCGAGGCGTGCGGCCAGCGGTTCCGCCACCTCCTCGTGTGCCAGCACCCGGGCGGCGGCCGAGCACTTCTGCCCCGCGTAGACGAACGCGGAGCGGACGATGCCCGGCACTGCCTCGTCGAGGTCGGCGTCGGAGTCGACGATCACGCAGTTCTTGCCGCCCATCTCGGCGACCACGCGCTTGATGTGGCTCTGCCCCTGGCGCGGCGTTGCGGCCTCGCGCAGGATCTCGAGGCCGACCGCGCTCGATCCCGTGAAGGCGATCACGTGGACCCCGGGATGGCGGACGAGCGCCGCGCCCACCGGGCCGTGGCCGGGCAGCAGCGAGATCGCGCCGGGCGCCACGTCGGCCTCCTGGAGAGCCTCGACCAGCGCGAGCGCCGTCGCCGGTGACTGCTCGGCCGGTTTCAGCACGACCCCGTTTCCGACCGCGAGCGCGGCGGAGACCATTCCGGTCGGGATCGCGATCGGGAAGTTCCACGGCGAGATCACCGCCGCGACGCCGCGGGCGACGTAGCGCATCGAGTTTCGCTCGCCGGGCGCCTGGGCGACCGGCGCGCCGGCGTCGAGCCTGATCGCCTCGCGCGCGTAGTACTCGAGGAAGTCGATCGCCTCGCAGACGTCGGCGTCCGCCTCGGGCCACGGCTTCGCGCACTCGCGCACCTCGAGCGCGGCGAGCTCGAGCCGCCGCGCGCGCAGGAGCTCCGCCGCCTTGATCAACCTCGCGGCGCGGTCGGTCGCGGGTGTGCGCGCCCAGGCGGAGCCCGCCTCGGCCGCCGCCTGGACCGCTGCGGCGACCTCAACCTCGCTCGCCTCAGCCGCGGTCGCGATCACCCGCGCGGGCGCGCCGGGATCGGTGGACGCAAAGCCCTCGCCGGAGCGGCGCTCGCCGCCGACGATCACCGGCACCTCGATCGGCAGCCGCCGATCGACCGCCGCGAGGGCGTCGGCGAGCGCCGCGCGGTTGTCCGCCCGCCGAAGCTCGAGCGGCGGCTCGTTTCGAAACGGCGGCGGTTCGACTGCGACCGCGCTCATGGCGGGACGAGGAGCTCTTCGAGCGGCGCACCGTCGGCCTGCTGAGCGAGGAAGGACGTGTTGGCGGTGTTCTCGAGCAGCCTCCTGACGAGGTATGCCATCCCGGCGACCAGGTCCCCCACAGGGCAGTAGATCCTCGTTCGCGTGCCGGATTCGGCGAGCGCCCGCGCGAGGTCGTCGCCGAGCCCCCGCAGGACCTGGATCTCGAGCTCCTCGCCGCGGGCCCCGGCGAGCCGGCTGTAGGCGATCGCGTGGCTCACCGAACGCAGGTTGTGGGAGCCGATTGCGACCCGGATGCTTGCCGGTGCCTCGCGGGCGCGGTCGATCAGCCGCCTCGTCAGGCGCTCGAAGTTCCGGTCCGACTCGGCCTTGTCCTCGAACACCGGCGGGCGCCAACCCTGCTGGGCAGCCTCGACGATCTCGTGGTCCCAGTACGCGCCCTTGACCAGCCGGACCGTGAGCGGCTGTGCCCGACCGGCGGCGTCGACGGCCGCGAGCAGTCGCTCGAGCCCCTGCGGCGAGTCGCGCAAATAGGCCTGGACGACGACGCCGATCGACGGTCCCTCGCGGAACTCCGGCTCGGCGAGCAGGTCGAGGAGGAGCTCGGTCGTCGTCTCGAACGTGTCCACGGACTCCATGTCGATGTGCAGGTGGGCGCCGTGGGCGCGCGCGCTTCTCAGCAGCGGCCGGAGCCGGCCCGCCGCGTCGTCGATCCCGCGGCGCGGATGCTCGGGCCGGATCAGTGGCGTCAGCGCCGTGACCTTCACCGAGAGGTTGACGCGCGGCAGCGGGCCCGCCGCGTCGCGGTCGAGGAGCGGGTGGTCGGGGTAGCGCTCAGCCGCCGCCGCGAGCACGTCGAGCGCCTCGGTGCATCGGCTCGCGTAGCGGTCGGCCTCGGCGCTCGTCATGGTCGCCTCCCCGAGCAGATCGACCGAGTTGCCGATCCCGGCGCGGCGCAGGCGCTCGAGCTCGTCGGTGGCGTCGGCCGGGGAGTCGCCGACGATGAACCGGTGCGCCATGTGGCGAACGCCCGCCGCGGCCGCGCGCCCGAGCGCGGCACGCCCGGCCTTCGTGTGCGCGGCCCGCATCGCCGCGTCGAGCGTCGCCGGGCGGTGCTCAACCTCTGCGGCGAACGAGGTGAGGTGCCGCGCCAGATCGTCGGCCGAGCGGCATGCCGGGGTGACGTCGACGAGCCGGAAGAGCGCCGCGCGAAGCTCGCGGTCGCGGGTCGTAGCCCGCATCGCTCGGTCGTCGAGCGCCCGAAGCGGGTTGCGCGTCGATCCCGGCAGCCCGGCCGCGATCTCGCGACCGACCGCCAGCACCTCGGGGTCGAGGGCCGCTTCGTCGATCGACGCCAGATCGGCCGCCACGACTCGAATCTTCCCGCGCCGCGCAAGTTGCAACCAATCCGGGCGCCTTCCGATCGCCCACGGGCACGCCTAGACTGAGTCGGGCTGGCTATGCAGTCGCGGGAGGTGTGAGCTTCTCGAGGAAAGTCCGGACACCACAGGGCAAGGGCGGTGGGTAACGCCCACCCGGGGAAACCCGCGGGAAAGTGCCACAGAAATGACACGGCCGATGGCGCGCCAACACGTGAGGTGCGCACAGGCAAAGGTGAAATGGTGCGGTAAGAGCGCACCGGCGTCGCGGTGACGCGGCGGCCAGGCAAACCCCGCCCGGTGCAAGGCCAAGCAGGACCGTAGACCCGGCCCGGCGAGGTCCAGGTAGGCCGCAGGGCGAGAGCCCCGCTGGGGACCTAGGCCCCGGCGAGATGGATGGCTGCACACGACAGAATCCGGATTACAGGCCAGCTAAGGAAGGGGCCCCGGCGACGGGGCCCCTTCTACGTTTGGAAGGCTGACCGGCGTGGCGATCCGTCTCTACGCGCAGCTTCTGCGAAAGCCGCAGATCCAGATCGCAGTGATTGCGGCCTTCGTCTCGGGTCTCATGGTCGGCCTGCCGCTGGCGGTCGTGCTCATGGTCCAGCGCGAGACCGGCAGCTTCGCCTCCGCGGGCGCCGTCTCGGCCGCCGTGGCGATCGCGGCGGCGGTGCTCGGGCCGCTGCGCGGCCGCGCCGTGGACCGCCGCGGGCAGGGCATCCTGCCGGGCTTCGCGATCCTCTCGGCGCTGGCCCTCGTCGCGCTCGTGCTCGCGACCGAGAGCGAGGCGCCGCTGGGGGCTCTGATCGTTCTCGGAGCCATGGCCGGCGCCGCGACCGCACCCGTTCTGCCCAGCCTGCGCAACCTCTGGATCGACCTCGTCGACGACGCCCGTCAGCTGCCCGCCGCCTACGGTCTGCACGCGGTGCTGCTCGAGGCGTTCTTCATCGGCGGCCCGCTGATCGCCGGCGGGCTGATCGCCGTCGGCTCGCCCGCCTTCGCGGTGCTCGCACTCGCTGCCTGCGAGCTGGTCGGCGTCGTCTCCTTCGCCCTGATGCCCGCGTCGCGCGGGTGGCGAGGCGCGCCGAGCAACGCTGGCCGAGCGGGCGCGCTCGCCAGCGCGGGCGTCGTCACGCTGGTCCTGATCGACGTGCCGTACGGCGCGATGTTCGGCGCCCTCGACGTCGCGGTGCCGGCGTTCGCCACAGCCCGTGGCGCGGCGGCGGCGGCCGGTCCGATCCTGGCCGCGCTCGCACTCGGAAGCATGATCGGCGGCCTCGCGTTCGGTGCCCGCGCCGCTGGGCCGGGCGACCGCGGCCGGCGCAACCTCGTGCTGCTCGCGACGGTCACCCTCCTGATCGCGCCGGCCATGTTCGCGGAATCGCTCGCGGCGCTTGGCGTGATCATGGCCGTGGCCGGCCTGGCGGTGGCGCCGCTGACGGCGCTCTTCTTCGGGCTGATCGACGACATCGCGCCGGTGGGCACCACGACGGAGGCGGCGAGCTGGATCACCACCGCCTACACGGCGGGCTTTGCACTCGGCACGGCGGGCGGCGGCGTCGTGGTCGATCACCTCGGCACGACGGAGGCGTTCGCCGCCGCCGCGGCCTTCGCGCTCGTCGCGACGGCGATCTGCGCCGTGCGCCGGCGCAGCCTCCCGGCTGCCGCGTAGCCGCGGCCGGCCATAAAGTGGAAACTCCGGTCGAACTCTTTTGTTAGTGTCCGCCTCGCCTAGTCCCCGCCGGATACGGCGGGGAGCGGGGGACCCAATCAGGGGGGATTCCTCGGTCCCGGGGCGAGTCGCAGGCGAAAAGCCGCGTAGCGCCAGCTCTTTCGGCGCGAGCCCGTCAGCTAACCCCGCAGGCCCCGAAAGAGATGGACGAAGCCACTTCGTGCCCCAGAGCGGCATCGCAGAACCGAGCCCGGATCAGGTCGCTGATCGCTGCCGGCGCGCTCGCGCTCTCGGCGGTGGTGGCAAGCGCACACGGCAGCGACTCCTCCGGCGGGACCGGCGGCGGCACGAGCACTACGTTCGGCTGCCCGGATGCCGAGCTCGGCCAGCGGATCTTGAAGCTCGGCGACTGCGGCACCGACGTGAAAACGCTGAACTGGATCCTGAGCGCGAAGGACTTCGGGCGGCCGCCGCTCGCCGAGACGTTCGAAGACGCGACGGCGGCCGCCGTCGAGGCGCTTCAGATCTCCGCCGCCCTGGCCCCGGACGGCGTCGCCGACGCCGAAACCACCGCGGCGCTCGTCAACTCGATGCCGTTGCAGGTCGCGACCTGGTACGGCCCCGGCTTCTTCGGCAACGAGACCGCTTGCGGCAAGGTGCTCACGCGGCGCACGCGCGGCGTCGCCCACCGGAAGCTGCCGTGCGGCACGCGCGTGGTCGTGCGTTACGGCGGTCACTACGTGCTCACGCGGGTGATCGACCGTGGACCGTTCTCGAATCAGGCGAAGTGGGACCTCACCCAGGCCACCGCGGAGCGGCTCGGGTTCACGTATACGGACGAGGTTCGCGTCGCGAAGCTCCGCCGCTGAGCGGGCCGCGCGGCTGGGCTCAGGCGGCGGCCGGCAGGACCGCCGGGTCCGACTGATCCTGCGGCAGGGCCGCCGCGTTTGCGACCAGGCTCTGGAACTCGTTCATCGCCAGGTGGGCGACGGCCTCGAGCAGCTCCTCGTCGCTCCAACCGTGCTCGCGCGCCTCCTCGGCAAGGTGCTGCGAGGGCCGTCCGTCGGTAGCGAGGAGGGCCTCGAGGAACGTGAGCACGGCCGCCTCGCGCTCGTCGGCCGAGTTGAAGCTGCGGGCACGCGAGATCTCGTCGAGGCCGAGCCCGGCGGCCCGGGCGGTCTTCGCGTGCTGGGCGATCGAGTACGGGTCCCCGCGCCGCTGCGCCACCGCGAGCGCGATCCGCTCGCACGTCGCGCCGGGGAGGACGCCGCCGCGGAGCTCGTGCCGCATGCGCGCGTAGGATCGAAGCGCCGCCGGCGAGCCGGCGAGCACGCCGATGAACTTGGACACCTGCCCGGCCGCGCCCTGGACGCCCTTGAGGATCTTCACGCTGCCCTCGGGAGCGGTGAGTTCATCGTGAATGTGAAACCGGCTGATGTCTGTCTTCACCGTCATCGCGCTTCCCGCCTTTACTTTACCTTTAGCTAGTTACTTACTTGTAGTAAGGAGGCTATCACGACAGGGGCTGGATTTGGTCATTCCCTGGTACGTACGTGTGGACGTCACGGATAAGGTTGCGCCGCACGTACCCAGGCCCATGAGGAGGACCGATGGCCGAGCCCCAGCGCCCCGAGACCGCCGACGACGTGATGAAGATCGTCCGAGATCAGGACGTGCGCTTCATCCGCCTCTGGTTCACGGACGTCCTCGGCCAGCTGAAGAGCTTCTCGATCAACTCATCGGAGCTCGAGGACGCATTCGAGGGCGGGATGGGCTTCGACGGTTCCTCGATCACCGGCTTCAACCCAATCGAGGAATCGGACATGATCGCGATGCCTGACCCGTCGAGCTTCGCGATCCTGCCCTGGCGCATCGGTGAGAAGTCGACCGGGCGGATGTTCTGCGACGTCCAGGTGCCGGGCGGCGAGCCGTACGAGGGCGATCCGCGGTGGATCCTGCGACGGGCGCTTCAGCGCGCCTCGGACCTGGGATTCGACCGCTACAACATCGGCCCCGAGCTCGAGTACTTCTACTTCAAGGACTCCGACACGGACGGCCGTCCGCCCGAGGTCCTCGACGAGGGCGGCTACTTCGACCTCACCACGCTCGACGCGGGCTCCGACATCCGCCGCGAGACGATCCTCGCGCTCGAGCAGCTCGGCATCCACGTGGAGTACGCCCACCACGAGGTCGGCCCCTCCCAGCACGAGGTGGACATGCGCTACAAGGACGCGCTCGCGATGTCCGACGACTGCATGACCTATCGGATCACGGTCAAGGAGTACGCGATGAAGTTCGGGATGCACGCGACGTTCATGCCGAAGCCGCTGTTCGGCGAGAACGGCTCGGGGATGCACGTTCACCAGTCGCTCGCCGCCGGCGGCAGGAACGCCTTCTATGACCCGGACGACCAGTACTACCTCTCGCCGACGGCGAAGTCGTTCATCGCCGGCCAGCTTCGCCACGCCCGCGAGATCGCGCCGCTGTTCGCGCAGTGGGTGAACTCCTACAAGCGCCTCGTGCCGGGCTTCGAGGCGCCGGTCTACCTGGCGTGGTCGCGCCGCAACCGCTCGGCGCTGATCCGCGTGCCGCTCTACCACCCGGGGAAGGAGCAGGCCACGCGCGCCGAGCTGCGCTGCCCGGATCCGGCATGCAACCCCTACCTGTGCTTCGCCGGCATGCTGCAGGCCGGCCTCGAGGGAATCGAGCACGGCTACGAGCTGCCCGAGCCGATGGAGCAGAACCTCTACCACCTGACGCCGGAGGAGCGCGCTCAGCGCGGGATCGAGCAGCTCCCCGAGACGCTCGGCGAGGCGATCGAGCTCGCTGCCGAGTCCGAGCTCGTGCTGCGCGTCCTCGGCGAGCACACCTTCAAGCGCTTCATCGAGATCAAGCGCGAGGAGTGGGAGGAGTACCGCGTCCAGGTGACGCCCTGGGAGCTCGAGCGCTTCCTGCCGATCCTCTGAGGCGCGCCCCTGCGCGCTCGGCTCAGCTGGTTCGCTCGCGCAGGTTGCGGATCGCGCGGACGGCCGCCGTCCTCGCGTTGAAGGCGCCGGTCACCGCACGGTCGGTGGCCGAGCCCTGCCTCGGCAGCAGGCCGAGCTGCTGGGCGAGCTCGGCGCCGTTCGTGTACGCGTTGTTCTCGACGATCAGGCCGTCCTCGACCCGGACCATGTCGCAGCCCTCGAGCACGATGCGATCGCCGGTCGGCGCGAGCCCCTGGAAGCGCCCGGGGCCTGTGAACGTGCCGGTGATGCGCCAGCGGCATGCGGCGTTGGGACCGCTCGCGGCGAAGTCGACGATGTCGAAGGTGAAGTCCGGAAATGCCGCGAACATGCCGGCGAAGTACTGCTTGATGCCGTCAGGCGCTGTCAGCTCCGCGAGGCCGTGGATCCGGTCCTTGCCGCCCGGCTTCCACAGCGCCGCCGCTGCGTCGAGGTCGTGCTCGGCGATCGCGTTGAAGTAGGCGCGCGCGACCCGAGCGGTCGTCTTCGGCTTCTGCTCGGCCATCGGCAGCGCAATCTATCCGGCCCCGCGGCGGGAGCGCTCGCTCCCGCGCGGGCTGACCTACCGGACTCAGCCGAGCGTGGCCGCGAGCTCTTTGGGTTCCGTGACCGGCGCCCGGCAGGCGAAGCCCTCGCAGACGTAGGCGGCGGGTCGTCCCTCGACCGCGCGGCGCTCGGTCATCAGCTCCGGCCGTTCGGTCCCCTCGACGCCGCCGGCGAGGACGACGTAGGGCCGCAGCTCCGCTCGTACCACGGCGGCGAGCTCGCCGAGCCCGTCTCCATCCGCGGGCGAGGCGAGCGCCACCTCCCGCACCGGCGCGAGGTGGAAGTCGAGTGCCCGCAGCAGGTGCGCGACCGCGTGCGGGTGCTGGGCGGCGACGCGGGCGAAGAGGCGAAGCACCGAGGCTGCGTGACGCTCGTACTCGTGTTCGCCCGTCAGCGCCGCCAGCCGCAGGAGCCCGAACGCGGCGGCCGAGTTGCCGGACGGGATCGGGTGGTCCTCGACGTCCTTTCGCCGCGCGATCAGCTCCTCGTGGTCGTCGGATGTGGTGAAGAAGCCGCCCCGCTCGGAGTCGGCGAAGCGGGCGATCATCGCGTCGGCGGTCTCGCGGGCCGCGTCGAACCAGCGCACCTCGAAGCTCGCCTCATAGAGCGTCAGCAGGGCCTCGAGGACGTAGGCGTGGTCCTCGAGATACGCGTTGAGGCGCGCCTCGCCGTCCTTCCAGCTCCGCAGCAGGTGCCCGTCTCCGTCTCGCATCTCGTTCCACAGGAAGTCGGCGCACGCGCCCGCCGCCTCGAGGTAGTCGGCCCGCCCCAGGACCGCGCCGGCGTCCGCGAGCGCCGCGATCGCAAGGGCGTTCCAGGATGCGAGCCGCTTGTCGTCGAGCCCAGGACGGACTCGCTCGGCCCGCGCCGCGTACAGCGCGCGGCGTGCGTCCTCGAGGCCGAGCGGCGGCTTCGCCCCGAAGCGGCCGATGAGGTTCGGGATGTTCTTGCCCTCGAAGTTGCCGCGCTCGGTGATCCCGTAGTACTCGGCCACCTCGTTCCCGGCCGCCTCCCGGAACTCGGCGGCACCCCAGACGTAGAACTTGCCCTCCTCGCCCTCGGAGTCGGCGTCGAGCGCGGAGTAGAACCCGCCCTCGGGTCCGCGCATCTCGGCAAGCATCCAGTCGAGCGTGCGCTCGCACGGCTCGCGCCAGCGCTCGTGGCCGAGCGCCTGGTAGCCGTGCAGGTAGGCACGGGCGAGCAGCGCGTTGTCATAGAGCATCTTCTCGAAGTGCGGAACGAGCCAGACGTCGTCGACCGAGTAGCGCGCGAAGCCGCCCCCGACGTGGTCGAAGATCCCGCCGGCGGCCATGGAATCGAGCGTCACCTCGACCACATCCGCCTCCCCGCGGGCGAGCAGGAGCTCGAGCGCCGAGGCCGGGGGGAACTTGGGCGCGGAGCCGAAACCGCCGTGCTCCATGTCCGCGAGCTCGCGCAGCCCGTTCACCGCCGCCTCGACGATCTCGCGCCCTGGCTCCTCCTCCGTGGGCTCCACCCGTCCCATCGCGCCGAGCTGCGACCGGATCCGCCCGGTCGCCTCGCCGATTCGCTCGCGCTGGGTCGTCCACGACTGCACGACCGCCTCCATCACCATCTGAAAGCTCGGCATCCCCTGGCGCGGCTCCGGTGGGTAGTACGTGCCGCCGTAGAACGGGACTCCGCGCGGATCGCAGAACGCCGTCAATGGCCAGCCGCCGTGCCCGGTCATCCCCTGGACCGCCTCCATGTAGATCGCGTCGACGTCGGGACGCTCCTCGCGGTCAACCTTGACCGGCACGAAGTGCTCGTTCATGAACCGCGCGATCTCGGGGTGCTCGAACGACTCGCGCTCCATCACGTGGCACCAGTGGCACGAGGAGTAGCCGATCGAGAGCAGAATCGGCCGGTCGAGCTCACGCGCCCGCTCGAGCGCCTCCTCGCCCCATGGATACCAGTCGACGGGATTGTCCTTGTGCTGAAGGAGGTACGGGCTGGTCTCTTCGGCGAGCCGGTTGGACATCGCTTTGAGGCTACCCGCGGCGGCGAGCGCCGACTCGCACCTTGGCCGGTTGGCGACCGAAGAACGTGCGAGTCGGCGGTCAGCCCGAGAGATCCGCGTACGCCCGCGGTCGCGTCGCCATCCGGCCGATCCAGCCGCGCAGGTTCGGGGAAGCCTCGCCGAGCGGCTGGTGCTCGTCGAGGATCAGGTGAAAGAGCTCGTCGTCGGCGGGGTCGCGTCGGGCCGCGTACTTGAGGAACGGGTATGCGACGCAATCGGCGGCGCCGAACTCGCCGAACAGGTAGTCGCGGCCGTCGAGCAGGCGCTCGAAGACGTCGAGCCGGTCACGCATCTGCGCGCCGAGCGCTTCGACCCGCGCCCGGTCGGGCTGCTCGCGCTCGAGCTCGGCCTCGATCCCGTTCGGCGGGCCCTTGTAGGCGTGCTCGAACCACTCGATGAAGACGTCGACCTGGGCCCGGCCCGCCTCGTCGGCGGGAAACAGCGGCGGCTCGGGCGTGCGCCGCTCGAGGTGGCGGATGATCGCGATGGAGTCGTTGATCACCTCGCCGGCGTCCTCGATCACCGGCACCAGGCCCTGGCCGCTGATCGCCTCGACCGGCGCGCGGTTCGAGTAGTCGATCAGGACCGACTGCGCGTCGATTCCCTTGTGGGCGAGCGCCAGCCCGACCCGCTCGCAGTTCGTCGACCACTCGGCCCGGTAGAGCCGAACCGAGGGGCCGCCCGCCATCTAGCTCGCCGTCAGGTCCTTTGCGAACGCCTCGAGCGCGTCGACGAAGCGCTGGAGATCGTCCTCGGAGTGCGCGATCGAAAGCGTCCACTCCTCCTCGACCCCCGGCGTCATGAAGACGCCGTTGTTCATGTGGTAGAGCCAGGCCAGGGTCGCGAGCTCGCCGTCCACCTTGGTCAGGTAGTCGCGGTACTCCCGCAGGGGCTCGGCGCTGAAGATCACGCACCCCTTTGCCCCGAGGCCCTCCGTGTAGCACGGCAGGCCGTAGCGCTCGATGATCTCGTCGCAGCGGCCGAGCAGCCAGTCGTTGGCGCGCTCGAGCTTCGTGTACGCGTCCTCGGTCAGGACCTCGGTGAGCGTCGCCTGGGCAGCCGCCATCACCAGCGGGTTGCCGTTGAACGTCCCGTACTGGTGTACGCGGCCGTCGGTGACCGCGGCCGCGACCTCGTCGGTCATCCCGATCGCGCCGCCGGGATAGCCGCCGCAGATTGCCTTCGCGAGCGTGATCATGTCGGGCTCGACCCCGAATCGCTGCCTCGCGCCGCCGCGGGCGATCGTGGCACCGGTCTTCACCTCGTCGAAGATCAGCTTCACCCCGTGCGCGGTGCAAAGCTCGCGCACGCGCTCGAGGTAGCCCTCGACCGGCGGGATGATGTTGATGTTCATCATCGCCGGCTCCATGATCAGTCCGGCGACCTGCCCGTCGAGCTTCTCCAGGGCGCTCTCGAGCGCCTCGGCGTCGTTGAACGGGACCGCGCGGGTGAGCTCGGTGAGCGCCTGCGGGTAGCCATCGCCGTAGGGAACCGAGCGCGGGTCGTCGCGCTCGCCGAGGGCCTCGAGCGGTGGGTAGACGGAGACCATCACCGCGTCGTGATGGCCGTGGTAGGAGCCCTCGATCTTGAGGATCACGTCGCGGCCGGTGACCCCGCGGGCGAGGTGGACGGCGTCCATCGTGGACTCGGTGCCCGAGTTCACAAAGCGCCACTGAGGCAGCCCGAAGCGATCCACGAGCTCCTCGGCGACCACGATCGAGCCGTCGGTCGGCGCCGCGAAGTGGGTGCCGAGGTCGTGGCGGGCCTTGACCGCGTCACCGATCGTCGGATTCGCGTGCCCGACGCACATGACGCCGAAGCCGTTGTGGAAGTCCACGTACTCGCGGCCGTCCACGTCCCAGACGCGTGCTCCCTGACCCCGCTCCAGATAGACCGGCCATGGGTCGTTCTCCTGAAAGGAGGAGGGGACGCCTCCGGGCATCACCTTCACGCCGCGTTCGTAGCGCTGTCTGGATTCCGGCGTGCGCTCGGCGAGCCGGTCGAGCTCGCGCTTGGTGAGCTCGGCGACGCGGCCGCGGTCGATGGTCGTGGTCTGGGCGGTTGAGTCGAGCGTCATGCCGGCCAGCGTAGCGGCACTCAGCGCGGCGCTTCGTCCAACTCCGCCTCGCGGGCTTGGACGAGGAGTCGGCGCCAGATCTCGCCGAGCCCGTCGATCTGCTCGGAATCGAGCCGGTCGAGGAAGTGTTGCCGGACGCCGGCGAGATGCGCACGTCGGGCAGGTCCGAGCTTCGCGCGCCCCGCGTCGGTGAGCTGGGCGTAATAGCCGCGGCGGTCGTCGGCGCAGCGCTCACGGACGATCAGCCCCTGGCGGACGAGCCTGTCGACGAGCCGTGTGATCCCGCTGCGGCTGAGCAGGAGCCGGTCGGCGAGCTCGCTCATCCGCAGCTTCTCGCGGTCGGCGTCGCCGAGGTACATCAGCACCTCATAGGAGGTGAGGGGCAGCCCGTGATCGCGCTCGAGCTCGCGGTCGAGCTGCGCGACGAGCACGGCGTGCACCTCAAGCATGCCCTTCCAGGCCGCGAGCTCGCGGTCGGAGAGCAGATCGGAGGAGGTTGAGGCCATCGCGAATGAGGGTAGCAGTGCTTGAGCGCGCAACTATGTGCTATAGTTGATTGTGCAACTACTTCGACGGCGCAAGCGACAAGGAGAGGCCGATGAAGCTCGAGGGAATTCACCACATCACCGCGATCACCGGGGAAGCGCAAAACAACGTCGACTTCTATGCGGGCACGCTCGGCCTGCGGATGGTCAAGAAGACCGTGAACCAGGACCAGCCGAGCGTCTACCACCTCTTCTACGCGGACGAGGCGGGCAGCCCCGGTGCCGACCTCACCTTCTTCGAGTTCCCGGGCGCCCGCCGCGGCCGCGCCGGGGCCGGCATGTTGCACCGGATCGTTTGGCGCGTGGGCTCGACCGAGGCGCTCGACTTCTGGTCGGACCGGCTCGCGGATGCGGGCTTCGAGTCGAGCCGCGAGGGCGACTCGCTTCGGTTCGCCGACCCGGAGGGGCTCGAGCACGAGCTGCTCGTCGCCACCGTCTCAGACCAGCCGCTGATCGCTGACCATCCGGAGGTTCCCGGCGAGCTCGCGCTCCAGGGCTTCCACGCTGCGCGCGCCTACTCGCGCGATCCGGACCGGAGCCGAGGCCTGCTCGAGAGCCTCGCGTTCGAGGACCGCGGCGCCGAGGGCTGGGAGGCCCGCGGCGACTCACGCGGCGGCCTCTGGCACTACGACGAGCCTCCGGCCGAGCCCGGGATCGAGGGCGGCGGCACCGTCCACCACATCGCCTGGGCGTCGGAGATGGATGAGCATCTGGATTGGCGCCAGCGCGCGATCGACGGCGGCGCCCGCCCGACGCCGGTGATCGATCGCTTCTGGTTCAGGTCGATCTACTTCCGCGAGCCGAGCGGTGTCCTGTTCGAGATCGCGACGCTCGGGCCCGGCTTCGACGTCGACGAGGATCCCGAGCACCTGGGTGAGAAGCTCATCCTGCCGCCGTTCCTGGAGCAGCACCGGGACGAGATCGAAGCGGTCCTCACTCCGATCACCAACCCGCGCACGGCGGCGCGTACCTGAGGCGCGGGATGCTCGAGGGCACGATCAACCAGGGCGCCGTCGACCATCTCGTCCGGGAGCCGGCGGGTGAGCCGGGCGGCGCTCTGATCCTCAACCACGGCCGCGGCGCCGACGAGCACGACCTCTATGGGCTGCTCGACGAGCTCGATCCCGAGCGGCGCCTGCTCGGGATCACGACGGGCGCGCCGCTTCGCGGCATCCCGCCGGGAGGGAGGCACTGGTACGTGGTGCCGCGGGTCGGCTACCCGGAGCCCACCACGTTCGCCGCGAGCTACGAGCAGCTCACCGCGCTCCTGGACCGGCTTCTCGCCGAGCGGGGGATCGGCTGGGAGCGGACGGTGATCGGCGGTTTCTCGATGGGAACGGTGATGTCGTACGCGGTCGCGCTCGGCGAGGGCCGACCGACCCCGGCGGGACTGCTCGCCTTCAGCGGCTTCATCCCCGCCGTGGAGGGATGGGCGCCCGCGCTGGCCGATCGCGAGAGCCTCGAGACGCTCATCCACCACGGCCGCCGCGATCCGATCATCTCGGTCGACTTCGCGCGCCGCGCCCGCGAGCTGCTCGAGAGCGCCGGGCTCCCGGTCAATTACCTCGAGAGCGACGCCGGGCACTGGATTCCGCCCGAGGCGCTGGCGCCTGCTCTCGAGCTCGTCCAGGCTACGGCCGGGACGCCCTGAGACCTCCGGGCGGACCGAGGCGCTGGCGCCTGCTCTCGAGCTC
>Ga0126307_10000179_pt1 | contig 39627 bp, 39 predicted proteins | sample Plot28_FD_89955 | JGI IMG/M metagenome (GOLD analysis project Ga0126307, IMG submission 89955) | Serpentine soil microbial communities from UC McLaughlin Reserve, CA, USA - Plot28 | ecosystem: Environmental > Terrestrial > Soil > Grasslands | place: USA: UC McLaughlin Reserve, Lake County... | reverse complement strand
GACACGGCGAGCAACTACGAGCGGATGAAGAACAAGGTCAACGAGGAGCTCAAGCAGCACTTCCGGCCGGAGTTCCTCAACCGCATCGACGACATCGTCGTGTTCCACCAGCTGACCGAGGACGAGATCATCGAGATCGTCGACCTCATGGTCGCCCGCGTCGAGACGCAGCTGGCGAACAAGGACATGTCGCTCGAGATCACGCCCGCGGCCAAGAAGCTGCTGGCGCACCGCGGCTTCGACCCGGTGCTGGGTGCCCGGCCGCTGCGCCGGACCATCCAGCGCGAGATCGAGGACGCCCTCTCGGAGAAGATCCTCTACGGCGAGCTGACCGCTGGTCAGATCATCGTGGTGGACGTCGACGACGCCGAGGGTGCCGCGCAGAAGTTCACCTTCCGCGGCGAGGCCAAGCCGGTCGACCTGCCCGACACCCCGCCGGTGGCCCTCTCAGGCGCCGAGGGTGGTTCGGACGAGGAAGGCCCGGCCGCCCAGGGGGAGTGATCCCCGGGTAGCACGAACGGCAGGGGCCGTCTCCCGCGAGGGAGGCGGCCCCTTCGTCGTCTCCCTCGATGATCAACTGGAGGGAAGGCGGAACAGCCCGTCCTCCGTCTGCTCGACCAGGCCGTCGGCCAGCAGCGAGTCGAGGCAGCGGGACCGCTGGACGGCGTCGTCCCAGACGGCGTCCAACTCCGCGGCGGTCACCGGGGAGGCGGCCGCCCGCAGGACGTCGAGCAGCCGGCCGCGCACCTGCCGGTCGGTGCCTGCGAACTTCTGCACCCGCCGCGGCGGCCCATCGGAGGCGGGGAAGCCGGCCAGCCGCCAGGCGCAGCGGTCGCGCACCGGGCAGGCGCCGCAGCGAGGTGTGCCCGCCACGCAGATCAGCGCACCGAGTTCCATGACGGCCACCGAGAAGCGGACCCCCCGTGCCGGGTCGGCCGGGGCGAGCGCTGCGATGTCGTCGAGGTCGGCGGCCCGGGCGGTCGCTGCCTCGGCCCGCCCGTGCACCAGCCGGGCCACCACCCGCCGGACGTTCGTGTCGACCACCGGCTGCGCCCGTCCGTAGCCGAAGCAGACCACCGCACGGGCGGTGTACGTGCCGATGCCGGGCAGCGCCTCGAGCGCGGCGACGTCGTCGGGCACCACCCCTCCGTGCCGCTCGACGACGGCGGCCGCCGCCTCCCGCAGCCGCAGGGCGCGCCGCGGGTAGCCGAGCTTGGCCCAGGCGCGGATGACGTCGGCCGGGGCGACGGCGGCGAGAGCGGACGGATCGGGCCAGCGGGCCATCCACTCCCGCCAGACCGGCTCCACGCGCGCGACGGGGGTCTGCTGCAACATGACCTCGCTGACCAGCACCGCCCATGCGTCGACGCCGGGCCGCCGCCACGGCAGGTCGCGCGCCGCCCCGGCGTACCAGTCGACGATGTCGTCGCCGATGCCCGAGTCGCTCCCCGGGGGGTGCGGGACGCTTCCCGTGGGACGGGGGAGGGCGGTGCTCACGGAAGGCCAGTCTGCCGTCCCCCGGGAGCGGCGTGCCGACCCGACCCGGGCCGAGGCCGCGCACTAGCGTTCCCCGCGTGCTGCACCCGGTCGGCAAGCTGCCTGCCGCCGTCTACTGGCGGCGCCGGCTGGTGGTGCTGATCCTGCTGCTCGCAGTACTGGCCGGCGCGGGATGGCTGGGTCTGACTTTGCTGCGACGCGATGCCGGCAACGCGTCGACGGCGTCCGCTGCTGTCCCGGTTCCGCGCCTGGAGCGGGTCGTCCCGTCGCTGCCCGCGGTCGCGACGCCGACGCCGACCTTGCTGGCGCCCGCGGCGGAGGCCGCGGTCCCGGCGACGCCCGCCGTCCCCGACCCGGTGGCCGGCGGCCCGTGCACCGACGACATGATCGGCCTCGAGGTGCGCACGCCCGGCTCGGTGGCGGTCGGCGGCAAGCCGACGTTCGAGCTGCTGGTGTCCAACCTGTCGGCGGTGCCCTGTGTCCGGGCGCTGGACAAGGCCCTGCAGGAGTTCCTGCTCTTCGACCTCTCCGGCCACCGGATCTGGGGGAGCAACGACTGCTTCCCGGAGTCGGGCAGCGACCCGCGCACGCTCGCGCCGGGCGAGGTCGTCAGCCTGACAGTGACCTGGGGCGGGCTGACCAGCGAGCCCACCTGCACCGGGCAGCGCGGCGCGCCCGGTCCTGGCGCCTACGTGGTGCGTGGCCGCCTGGACACCAAGGTGACGGCGGACGTCCCGCTCACCCTGACCTGACGCCGGAGAAGAAACGACCGATGTCACTGCCCACGAACCGTGGCTTCGTCGCCGCTGCGCTGATCTTCTTCGTCGCGGTGAGTGTCGCCAACGCCGCCCGAGGCGACTGGATCTCGGTGGTGCTCGGTCTCCTGATCGCCGTCCTGTGCGGCCGGCGGCTGTGGGTGCTGCGGCCCGGCGGGGCTCAGCTGTAGCGGTCGAGGATCGACGTCTCGGCCAGCCGGGACAGCCCCTCGCGGATCCCGCGGGCCCGTGCCTCGCCGACGCCCTCGACGGACAGCAGGTCCTCGATGGTCGCCGCCAGCAGCTTCTGCAGACCGCCGAAGTGGTCGACCAGCCGGTCGATGATCCCCGTGGGCAGGCGCGGCACCCGGTTGAGCAGCCGGTAGCCCCGCGGGCTGACCGGGGAGTCGAGCGCGTCCGGCGACGTGGGCAGCCCGTAGCACCGGGCGACGGCGGACAGGTCCAGCAGCTCCGTCGCCGACAGGGCGCGCAGGTCCGTGAGTACCTGCTCGATCGTGCGGGGACGGCGCCCCCCGCCGGGGAGGTAGTCGCGGACCAGCAGCCCGCGGTCCTCCTCCACCCCGGCGAGCATCTCGTCGAGCTGGAGGGCGAGCAGGCGCCCGTCGGTACCGAGCTCGACGACGAAGCCCTCGATCTCGTCGGCGATGCGCCGCACCATCTCCAGCCGCTGGCTGACGCTCATCGCGTCCCGCACGGTGACGAGGTCCTCGATCTCCAGCGCCGACAGTGTGCTGGCGACCTCGTCGAGCCGGAGTTTGTAGCGCTCCAGCGCGGCCAGCGCCTGGTTGGCGCGGGCGAGGATGGTCGTCGGGTGCTCGAGGGTGTACCGGCGGCCGGCCACGTAGACGCTGATGATGTGCATCGACTGGCTGACCGAGATGACCGGGAAGCCGGTCTGCAGCGCGACCCGCTCGGCGGTGCGGTGCCGGGTGCCGGACTCCTCGGTGGGAATGGTGGGGTCGGGCATCAGGTGCACGCCCGCCCGCACGATGCGCGTGCCGTCGTAGGAGACGATCACCGCGCCGTCCATCTTGGCCAGTTCCCGCAGCCGGGTGGCCGAGAGTGCGACGTCCAGGGCGAAGCCGCCGGTGCACAGCGCTTCCACGACGCGGTCGTAGCCCAGGACGATCAACGCCCCGGTGCGGCCGGCCAGGATGCGCTCCAGCCCGTCGCGCAGCGCTGTCCCGGGAGCGATGCGGCCGAGGAGTTCGCGCAACGCGATCTCGGGGTCCACCTCGGCGGGCACGAGCGCTCCTGACGGTCGAACGGTACGGCGGCTGAGTCTACGTGGCCCCGCCCTTCCGGGGCCTGGCTCGGGGTCCGGCTGCTGGTCGTGCGATGCAGCGGACGGAGCGTAACGAAACCCTAGGGTGCTAGAAGAGTCGTTGGAAGGCCGAGCCCAGATCGGCGATCTCGACCAGGCGCATGCCGGGGGGCGCGGCGCCGGCGTCGGGCGGGACGAGGGCCACCGTGTAGCCCTGGCGCGCCGCCTCCGCGAGGCGGCGTCCGGTGCCGCCCACCCGGCGGATCTCACCGGACAGACCGACCTCCCCGAGCGCGACGAGACCGGCCGGGAGGGCGCGGTCGCGGGCCGCCGAGGCGATCGCGAGCGCCAGCGCGAAGTCGGCAGCGGGCTCGGCGATGCGCACGCCACCGACAGACGCGGCGAAGACATCGGCCTCGGCGAGCTTCACCCCGCCCCGGCGCTCGACGACGGCGTTGATCATGGCCACCCGTTGGGAGTCCAGCCCGCTGACCGCGCGCCGCGGGGAGCCGCCGCCCGCGGAGCCGGCCACGAGCGCCTGCACCTCGGCCAGCAGCGGGCGGCTGCCCTCCAGGGTGACGGTCACGCAGCTGCCCGGCACCGGGGCGTCCCGGCGGGAGACGAACAGCGCCGACGGGTCGGGGACGCCGACCACCCCGCTGTCGCCGATCTCGAAGCAGCCGATCTCGTCGGCCGGCCCGAAGCGGTTCTTGGTCGCCCGCACCAGGCGCAGGGTGGAGTGGCGCTCGCCGTCGAACGAGACGACCACGTCGACCAGGTGCTCGAGGGTGCGCGGGCCGGCGATCGCGCCGTCCTTGGTCACGTGGCCGACCAGGATGGTCGTCATCCCGCGGCTCTTCGCCACCGCGGTGAGCGCGCCGGCCACGGCGCGCACCTGCGACGCCCCGCCGTCGGTGCCGTCGACGGCCGGCGAGCGCACCGTCTGGACGCTGTCGAGGATCAGGAGCGTCGGCGCGATCTGCTCCACGTGCGCCAGGACGGCGGACAGCTCCGTCTCCGCTGCCAGGTACAACCGCTCGTGCAGGGCACCGATCCGCTCGGCCCTCAGGCGCACCTGGCCCGCGGACTCCTCGCCGGAGACGACCAGCGCGGGGCCGTTGGCGGCCGCGACCCGGTGGGCGACCTCCAGGAGCAGCGTGGACTTGCCGACCCCCGGCTCGCCGGCGACCAGGAGGACCGCCCCGGGCACCAGGCCGCCGCCGAGCACGCGGTCGAACTCGGCGATGCCCGTCGGGACGGCGCGGGCCCCGGCGAGCTCCACCTCGGCGATCGGGCGGGCGGGGGCGGTCACCGGGCCGGCGGACACCGCGCGCAACGCCGCGGCCGGGGCCCCGATCTCCTGGAGACTGCCCCAGGCCTGGCACTCGGGGCACCGGCCGACCCACTTGGCCGAGGCGTAGCCGCACTCGGTGCAGCGGTGGGCGGGACGGGCGGACTTCACTCCAGCGGGCGGCACGACCGCGACGCTAACCCCGGGATACGACAGTTCCGGGGAGGTGGAGCGGCGTCAGTTGTTCTCGCCGCCCTCGCGCTGCTCGCCCTCGCGGGACTCCTCGCTGCCCTCTTCCTCCTGGAAGTCGAAGGCCTCGCCGCGCTCGAGGCTCTCGTCGGGGTTGGCCACGGTGACCGGGACGGTGACCTCGCCGCTGTTCTCGAAAGTGAAGGTCAGCTCCATGTACTGGCCGGTGGCCAGCCCCTCGTCGAGGTCGGTGAGGGTCAGCGACGCCTCGTCGCCGCCGATGAAGATGGTGGAGTCGGCCGGGATCTCGATCTCGTCGGAGGATCCGGCCGAGCGCCGCGAGGAGGCGCCGGTCGCACCGGTGGACGTGCGGATCTCGACGTCGCCGAAGCCCTCGCCCTCGACGGACACGAGGGTGTCGTCCTCGGTGCCGCCGTTCACGATGGCCACCTGCAGCTCGGCGTCGTCCCCCGACTCGTAGACGCCGCCCCGGGGGTAGGTCAGCTGCGCCTGGCGCAGGGTGATGTCGCCTGCCTGACCCTGCGCGCCGGTCTTGTCGCGCTCCTGGGTGGCGGTCTGGGTGACCTGCCCGGCGCTGCACGCGGTGAGCGCGACGGGGGAGAGAAGCAGAACGCCCATCGTGGCGGCGCCCAGCGCGCGGTTCACAGCCGTCGACCTCCAGCAGCAGCGGACCCGCAACGAGTGGCGCGGGCTGCACCGGAGCGTAACGGGCGGCCGTTCGCGTCGCCCGGAGGGACGGCCCCGACGGGGTGAGGTGCGTCCAGTCCGGCTCCCGGCCCGCCGATGAAGGAAGGAACACGGGGCGACCGGAGGAGGGTGGATTGAGGACGGGACTGGCGTTCGACGAGGTCCTGGCCGCGGCCCAGGCCGGAGCGGCGTGGGCATTCGAGGTCCTCTACCGGGACCTCGCGCCCTCGGTGACCGGGTACCTGCGCCTGCACGGTGCGGCCGAACCCGACGACCTGGCCAGCGAGACGTTCCTGGGGGTCTTCACCGGACTGGCCGGGTTCCGCGGCGACGAGGACGCGCTCCGCTCGTGGGTGTTCACCATCGCCCACCGCCGCCTCGTCGACGACTGGCGGCGACGCAGCCGCCGTCCCCAGGTGGCCGACGACGACTCCGACCTCGCGAGCCACCTGGGCGGGGACGTCGAGGACGACGTGTTCGTCCGGGTCGGCACCGAGAGCGTGCACCAGCTGTGCGCGACGCTGCCCGACGACCAGCGCACCGTCGTCCTCCTGCGCATCCTGGCTGACCTCACCGTCGAGCAGGTGGCGGACGTGATGGGCCGCTCGGTGGCCTCGGTGAAGGCGCTCCAGCGGCGCGGGCTCCGGGCCCTCCGGGACCGCCTCGAGAACTCCATGGAAAAAGTGGGTGCGGGCGCGCACCCCTACGAGCCCGTCCGGCGATGACGAGGGTGAGATGACCACACCAGCCGACGACCTCGCTCTCGAGACGGCCTTCGAGGCCTACCTCGCGGGCCGACCTGTCCCCGACGAGGCGGCCGACACCTTCGACGGTGTCGCCGCCTTCGCCGGGGCGGTGCGTTCGACCGCGACCCAGCCGGGCCGCCCGAACGCTGCGCTCGCCGAACTGCTGGCCACGGGTCTCCTCACCGACCAGTCCAGTCCGTCCGCCCGGACGGCCGGAGCGGCCGGGACCTCGCCGTCGCGCAAGGCCCGCGTCCGCCGAAGGAGATTCGCCATGATCGCCCCCGCCATGCTCGCCAAGCTGCTGACCGCCGGCACCCTCGCGAAGGCCGCGACCAGCGCCGGCGTCGTCCTCGTGGTCGCCGCCGGGGCCGGTGCGACCGGCCTCCTCGGCGACGAGGTCAAGGACACCCTCTCCACCGTGGTCGGCGCCGCCGACGAGAGCACCGAGGAGGGAACGACGGACCAGGAGAACACCGACGAGGAGACGCTCGAGGCCGGAGACGTCGAGGCCCCGGCGGTCGCGGCCGAGGTGCCGGTGGCGCCGGTCGAGGAGTTCGACCCCGAGAAGTGGGCCGCCGGCCCGGGCACGATGAAGTTCAGCGACTGGGTGCTCCTGGCAGCCCGTGAAGGCCAGGTCGACGGGCAGACCGTAGCCAAGTACGCCCGGATGAAGCATGTCCCCGCCGAGGAGCTCGAGGAGCTGGAGGGCATCGAGGGTCTCGAGGACCTCCAGGACGTCGCGGACGTCGACGACACGGACACCGTGACCACCGATGACGAGGTCGAGACGGCGGAGTCCGAGGACTCCGGCGCGACCGCCCACGGCAACGGCGGCGGGAACGGCGGCGGGAACAGCGGCCGCGGCAACGGCAACAACTGACCCCTCGGGTGGCCGGTCCTCCGGGACCGGCCACCCGGCTGTCAGGTGACCGCTGAACCGCCGAGCACCAGCAGGACGACGTCCAGCACCGTCAGCAGCATCACGGCCGGGAACGCCAGCCGCCGGAACCGGGGTGTTCCGGCCAGGGCCGCGACGGCCACGGCCGGCGCCGCCAGGCCCAGCCCGACCCACCCGGCCGCTGAGGGGGAACCCTCCGGGCCGAGCACCAGGAGCAGGGACGCCGCGCCCAGCAGCAGTGCACCGAGCCCGGCCGAGATCCGCGCACCGAGCCGGTGGGGGAGCCCCCGCACACCGGTGGCGAGGTCGTCCTCGAGGTCGGGTGCGACGTTGGCGACGTGCGCCGCGGCACCGAGCGCCCCTCCCGCGGCCATCAGCCACCAGGGCGCCAGCGGGGTTCCCGGCGCCGCGGCGACCACCCCGGCCGGCAGCGCCCCGAAACCGGTCACGTACGGCACGACCGAGGCCACCGTGCGCTTGAGGCCCGCGTTGTAGGCCCAGCCGCTCGCCACGAGCACCAGGAGCAGCAGCCCCGGCACGAGGCCGAGCGCCAGCGACAGGACGACGGCGGCGAGTGCCGCCAGCAGCGCCGCCGTGCGCAGCACCGAGGGCTGCACGGCTCCCTGGACCACCGGCTTGTCCGCTCGCGCCACGGCCCGGTCGCGGTCGGCGTCGAGCCAGTCGTTGCTCCAGCCGATGGACGCCTGACCTGCGAGGACGGCCGCGCAGACCAGCGCGGCGCGGCCGCCGGGTACCCCCGCTGCCACCGCCAGGAGGGTCGCCACGGTGGTGACCGCGACCGTCGGGCCTAGATGGGTGGCGAGGGCCAGGGCCCGCAGGGTCCTGACCGGCCCGGCAGCCCGCGCAGGCACATCAGGCACGCTCTGTCAACCCCTCCCACACCACCGATCGGGCGTCTGACCTGCAGATTTACTGCCCCACCCGGATCCGTTGGTCAGTCTGCCGTGGTAACCTTGGGTCAGCGAAAGGGGTCACATCCACATGGGCTTCACTGTCGGCGAGACCGTCGTCTACCCGCATCACGGTGCCGCGCTGATCGAGGCGATCGAGCAGCGGACCATCAAGGGCGTCGAGAAGGCCTACCTCGTGCTGAAGGTCGCTCAGGGCGACCTGACCGTGCGCGTTCCGGCCGACAACGCAGAGATCGTCGGCGTGCGCGACGTCGTCGGACAGGAAGGCCTCAACCGGGTCTTCGAGGTCCTGCGCGCGCCGCACACCGAGGAGCCGACCAACTGGTCGCGTCGCTACAAGGCCAACCTCGAGAAGCTGGCCTCCGGTGACGTGAACAAGGTGGCCGAGGTCGTCCGTGACCTCTGGCGCCGGGACAAGGACCGCGGCCTCTCGGCCGGCGAGAAGCGCATGCTCTCGAAGGCCCGCCAGATCCTGGTCAGCGAGCTCGCGCTCGCCGAGGGCACCAACGAGGACAAGGCGGAGGTCCTGCTCGACGAGGTCCTCGCCAGCTGAGCTCCGGCTCGGTCTGCTCTCCGTTCCACCTGACCACTCCCGTGCACGCTGTCGGCATCGTCGCAGCGGCCGGGAGTGGTCTGCGTCTGGGGGCGGACCGCTCGAAGGCGCTGGTTCCGCTGGGTGGCCGGGCGCTGGTCTGCTGGGCGGTCGACGCCCTGCGGGCCGCCGGCGTGAACGACGTCGTGGTCGCTGTCCCGGCGCACGAGCACACGGCCTTTGCCACGGTCCTGCCTCTGGACGTGCGGCTGGTCGCCGGCGGTGAGACGCGGACCGCGTCGGTGCGGGCGGCGCTCACGGCCGCCGGTGATCACGCCGACGTCGTCCTCGTGCACGACGCCGCGCGGCCGCTGACGCCCCCCGTGGTGGTCTCCCGGGTGCTGGCCGCCCTCCGGAACGGTGCACGCGCCGTCGTCCCGGTGCTGCCCGTCGTCGACACCACGGTCGTCGTCGGGGACGACGGGGTGATCATCGACGCCGTTCCGCGGGAGTCGCTGCGCCGGGTGCAGACCCCGCAGGGCTTCCACCGCGCGACGCTTGTCTCGGCGTACTCGGCGATCGACCTCCTGGCCGACGCCCCCGGTTTCACCGACGACGCCGCCGTGGTGCGCGCGGCCGGCATCCCGGTGGCCACCGTCGAGGGGCACGAGCGGGCCGCCAAGATCACTGTCGCCCACGACCTGGCCGTCGCCGAACTGCAGGTGCGCCAGTGAGCGACGGGCTGCCCCGGGTCGGCGTCGGCACCGACGTCCACCCCGTCGAGCCGGGCCGCGCCTGCCGGCTGGCCGGGCTGGACTGGCCGGGGGACGACGGCTGCGCCGGGCACTCCGACGGCGACGTGGTAGCGCACGCGCTCACCGACGCCGTCTTGTCCGCGGCCGGTCTCGGCGACATCGGCACCCTCCTCGGCACCGACGACCCGCGCTGGGCGGGCGCCTCCGGGGTGGCCGTCCTGGAGCACGTGCGCGAGGTGGTAGCGGGCGCGGGCTGGCGGATCGGCAACGCCTCGGTGCAGCTGATCGCGACCACGCCCAGGCTGGGTCCGCGGCGCGCCGAGGCCGAGGCAGCGCTCTCCGCCGCGCTCGGTGCCCCGGTCAGCGTCAGCGGCACCACCACCGACGGGCTCGGGCTCACCGGCCGTGGGGAGGGGCGGGCAGCGGTCGCGACCGCCCTGGTGGTGCGGAATCCGCTGGCGGAGACGCCCGTAGACTCCGCGCAGTGAGCCTCCGCCTCTACGACACGGCCGCGCGCGCGGTCCGCGACTTCACGCCGCTGCGTCCCGGGCAGGCCACCGTCTACGTCTGCGGACTCACCGTGCAGGGGCCGCCGCACATCGGACACGTACGCGCCGCGCTGGCGTTCGACGTGCTCCGCCGCTGGCTGACGGCGGGCGGGCTCGAGGTCACCTACGTCCGCAACGTCACCGACATCGACGACAAGATCCTGGCCAAGGCCGAGGAGCACGGCGTCCCGTGGTGGGCCTGGGCGTACGACAACGAGCTGGCCTGCACGCGCGCCTACGACGTCCTCGGTGTGCTGCCGCCCACCTACGAGCCGCGCGCCACCGGGCACGTGCCCGACATGGTCGCGCTGATCGACCGGCTCATCGAGGGCGGGCACGCCTACGCCTCCGACGGCGACGTCTACTTCGACGTCCGCTCGTTCGCCGAGTACGGGGCGCTGACCGGGCAGAAGCTCGGCGACCTGCAGCCGGCCGCCGACACCGACACCGACGACCGCAAGCGCGACCCCCGCGACTTCGCGCTGTGGAAGGCCCACAAGCCCGGCGAACCGGAGACCGCGTCGTGGGCCACCCCGTGGGGTCGCGGGCGGCCGGGCTGGCACCTGGAGTGCTCGGCCATGGCCGAGCGGTACCTGGGGGCCGAGTTCGACATCCACGGCGGCGGCCTCGACCTCCGCTTCCCGCACCACGAGAACGAGCAGGCGCAGTCGCGGGCCGCGGGTGACCCGTTCGCCCGGTACTGGATGCACAACGGCTGGGTCACGCTCGGCGGCGAGAAGATGAGCAAGTCGCTGGGCAACACCGCGCTGGTCGACGAGGTCGTGAAGCGGGTGCGTCCCGTCGAGCTGCGGTACTACCTCATCGCGCCGCACTACCGGTCGACGATCGAGTTCACCGACGAGGCCCTCGCCGAGGCCGGTGCCGCCTACCGGCGCATCGAGTCGTTCGTCCGCCGGGCCGCCGAGCGGGTGGGGCCGGACGCCGGGTCCCGCGGGCTGTGCGCGCAGTTCACCGACGCCCTGGACGACGACCTGGGCACGCCGGCCGCCGTCGCCGCCGTGCACGAGACGGTGCGCGAGGGCAATACGGCTCTGGCCGACGGCGACGACGCCGGCGTCGCGGGGGCGCTCGGCTCCGTCCGGGCCATGCTCGGCGTCCTGGGGCTGGACCCCCTGGATCCGCACTGGGGTGCCGGGGGCGGCGACGACCGGCTCACCCAGGTGACCGGCCGGCTGGTCGCGCTGGCGCTCGAGCAGCGTCAAGCGGCCCGCGTGCGCAAGGACTTTGCCGCGGCCGACGCCATCCGCGACCAGCTCACCAGCCTCGGCGTCTCCGTCGAGGACACCCCGCAGGGACCCCGATGGGAGCTGACCCGCTGATGGCCGGCAACAGCCAGCGCCGCGGCCGCACGACCGGCGCCGGTAAGAAGGGCGCCACCGCGGGCACCGGCGGCAAGGGGCGGCGTGCCCTGGCCGGGCGGGGCGCCACGCCACCCGCCGAGGCGCGGCCGGGCCACCCCGCACAGCGTCGCGCGGCCGCCGAGCAGCGGCAGCGGGCCGACCGGGCCCGTGCCCGGGCGCGTGCGGAGGAGCAGCCCGAACTGCTCCTGGGCCGCAACCCCGTCGTGGAGGCGCTGCGCGCCCGGATCCCGGCCACCGCCCTGTACGTGGTGACCGGGGACAACCAGCGCACCTCCGACGAGCGGATCGCCGAGGCGCTCGCGCTGGCCGCCGAGCGTGGCCTGCCACTGCTGGAGGTGGGCAAGGCCGAGTTCGACCGGATGTCGCAGGGCGCCCTGCACCAGGGCATCGGCCTGCAGGTGCCGCCGTACGACTACGCGCACCCGGACGACCTGCTCGACGTCGCCCGCGACTCCGGTCGCCCGCCGCTCGTCGTCGCGATGGACGGCGTCACCGACCCCCGCAACCTGGGTGCGGTGGTCCGGTCGGCGGCCGCCTTCGACGCCCACGGCGTCGTGGTCCCGCAGCGTCGCGCCGTCGGCATGACCGCCTCGGCCTGGCGGACCAGCGCGGGTGCCGCCGCCCGCATCCCGGTGGCCCGCGCGGTCAACCTCGCCCGGGCCCTGGGGTCCTACCAGGACGCCGGCCTGCAGACCGTCGGCCTGGCCGGGGACGGCGACGTCGACCTGGACCGGTACGACGGCTTCGCCGACCCGGTCGCGCTCGTCGTCGGCGCCGAGGGCACCGGGCTGTCCCGGCTGGTGCGCGAGCGGTGCGACGTCGTCGTCCGCATCCCGATCGACAGCGACACCGAGTCGCTCAACGTGAGCGTCGCCGCCGGCATCGCGCTGTACCAAGTTGCGCTCCTTCGTCGCGCACCGCGGCCAGGAGCCGTCCCCCCGCGGCGCTGAGCCCCTTCGCCACCTTCTCGCGGACCCTCCGGGCCCGCTCGGCGGCGGCCCTGACACTGCGGTCCTCCGGACCGCACCGCGGCCAGGGCCGTTCCCCCCCATTGAGCTGAGCCGCTGAGTCGCCCCTGCGCGGAGCCCTCCGGGCGCCCCTCGGGGCGACAACTCGGCAACAGCTTTCTCAGGCGACGACGACCTCGATGCCGGCCTTGTCGAGGGCCGCGAGTGTCTCGTCGTCCGCGCCGTCGTCGGTGATCAGCACGTCGACGTCCTCGGGTGCCGCGAACCGCACCAGCGTCTCCTGGTTCAGCTTGCTCGAGTCGGCCAGGACGATCACCCGCTGGCCGGCGCGCACCATGGCGCGCTTCACCGAGGCCTCCGCCTCATCGGGCGTGGTGAACCCGTACGGGACGGTGATCCCGTTCGTGCCCATGAAGGCGACGTCGACGCGGAGGTCGGCCAGCTTCCGGCCCGCCTCCTCGCCGACGGCGCACTGGGTGACCCCGCGGACCCGGCCGCCGAGCATCTGCACGGCGATGCCGGGCGCAAGGGCCAGGCGGGCGGCGATCGGCACGGCGTTGGTCACGATGAGCAGCCGGCGGTCGGTCGGCAGGAGCTCGGCGAGAGCGGCAGTCGTGGTGCCGCCGTCGAGGATGATGCTGCCGTCGGTGCCCGGCAGGAAGTCCAGCGCGGCAGCCGCGATGCGGCCCTTCTGCTCGGCGAGCCGGCCGGTGCGCTCGCCCAGGCCGAGCTCGACGAGGGCCACGGCGCTGACGGGGACCGCGCCGCCGTGGACCCGGCGCAGCATTCCCGCCCGCTCGAGGACTGCCAGGTCGCGCCGGACGGTCTCGGTGGTGACGCCGAACTGCTCGGCCGCCCCGGTGACGCTGAGCCGGCCTCGCTGACCCACCAGCAGTGCGATCGCCTGCTGACGTTCCTCGGGATACACGGATTCCCCTCCTCAGCCCCTGACCGTACGTGTTGCCATATGCCGACTATCTGTTGCTTCTTGTTGGAGCCTGTTGACAACAGTACCGCGTTACGTGACGCTGGTCACTGTCTTCACCGAGCCGTTGATCGGATCCACCCCCACCGAGCGACCCGTCGCCGGTTGGTGCCATCGGGAGGAAAGCCAGTGAGCGTGTCCACAGCAGCACCTGGGCGGCAGTCGGGAGCCAGGGTCGCGGTGCAGAAGTTCGGCACCTTCCTGTCCGGCATGATCATGCCCAACATCGCGGCGTTCATCGCCTGGGGCCTGATCACCGCGTTCTTCATCGAGCCGGGCTGGACCCCGGTGCCCGGCCTCGGCGGGTTCGGCGAGAACGCCGACGGCGTGCCCAACATCGGCCTCGTCGGGCCGATGATCCGGTTCATGCTGCCGCTGCTCATCGCGGCGCAGGGCGGCCGGATGGTCTACGGCGTGCGCGGTTCCGTCGTCGCCGTCGTCGCCACCATGGGCGTCATCATCAGCACCGACCAGCCGATGTTCCTCGGTGCGCTGATCATGGCGCCGCTCGCCGCCTGGGTGATGAAGCAGATCGACAAGCTGTGGGACGGCAAGATCAAGCCCGGCTTCGAGATGCTGGTGAACAACTTCTCCGCCGGCATCGTCTCGGCGCTGCTCGCCGTCGCCGGCTTCTTCGCCTTCGGCCCCGTCATCGAGGTCGTCTCGAAGGGCCTCGGCAACGGCGTCAACTGGCTGGTCGACCACTCGATCCTGCCGCTGGCCAGCATCATCATCGAGCCGGCCAAGGTGCTGTTCCTCAACAACGCGATCAACCACGGGGTGCTGACCCCGCTCGGCGTGGAGCAGGCGGCGGACACCGGCAAGTCGATCCTGTTCCTGCTGGAGGCCAACCCGGGCCCCGGCCTCGGCGTCCTGCTCGCGTACTCGCTGTTCGGCCGGGGGATCGCCCGCAGCACGGCGCCGGGCGCGATCATCATCCACTTCTTCGGTGGCATCCACGAGATCTACTTCCCCTACGTGCTGATGAAGCCGATCCTGCTGCTCGGCACCATCGCCGGCGGCATGGTGGGCATCGGCACGCTGGTGCTGTTCGGCGCCGGCCTCCGCGCACCGGCCGCTCCTGGCTCGATCATCGCGGTGCTCGCGCAGACCGCCAGCGACAGCTACGTCGGCGTCATCCTGGCGGTCCTCCTGGCAGCGGCCACGTCCTTCCTCATCTGCTCCGTCCTGCTGAAGCTGGACCGCAAGAAGGGCGGTGACCTCGCCGAGGCCACGGCCGAGATGGAGGCCATGAAGGGCAAGCGCAGTTCGGTGGCCGGGTACCTGTCCCCGACGGACGAGGCCGTCGAGGACGAGCTGGAAGCCTCGGGGGTCGTGCACCCGGAGCAGGCCCGCCGTGGACCCATCCACCGGATCGTCTTCGCCTGCGACGCCGGCATGGGCTCGAGCGCGATGGGCGCCTCGGTGCTGCGCAACAAGATCAAGAAGGCGGGGTTCGCCGACGTCGACGTCCAGAACGTGGCGATCGCCAACCTGACCGACGACGTCGACCTGATCGTCACGCACCAGGACCTCACGCCGCGGGCCCGGACCATGTCACCCTCGGCCCAGCACGTGTCGGTCGACAACTTCATGAACAGCCCGCAGTACGACGCGATCGTCGAGGAACTGAAGACCACCAACACGCAGGACGCCTCGTCCACGCGTTGACCCAGCCCGGCCGGCCGGCGCCTGCGACACGGTGCCGGCCGGTCGACTCATCTCCGGGAGTGCCATGAGCGACGTCCTGACCCCTGCCCACATCAAGGTCCCCGGTGCCGCACGCAGCAAGGAAGACGCCATCCGCGAGGCCGGCCAGCTCCTGGTCGACTCCGGCGCCGTGAGCCCCTCGTACGTGGACGCCATGTTCGAGCGCGAGAAGTCGGTGTCCACATACATGGGGAACCTGCTGGCCATTCCGCACGGCACCAACGAGGCCAAGGACAGCATCAGCCGGTCGGCCATCTCCGTGGTCCGCTACGACGAGCCCATCGACTGGAACGGCAACGAGGTGCGTTTCGCCGTCGGGATCGCCGGGGTCGAGAACGGCCACCTGGAGATCCTCGGGAAGATCGCGATCGTCTTCTCCGATGCCGACGAGGTCGACAAGCTGCTCGCCGCCCGGTCGGCCGACGAGCTCTACCAGCTGCTCCAGGCGGTCAACGAGTAGAGGGACCGCCCTCCCCCCACGCCTCGCACGCTCGGCGCGGGGCCCTGGAGGGTGCCCGATCCAGAACGTCACCAGGAGAGGAACACGAGCTCATGAAGGTGCTGCGCTTCTACGCGCCCAAGGACGTCCGCATCGAGGACGTCCCAGAGCCCGAGTGCGGGCCGGACGAGGTCAAGCTGCGCGTGCGCAACTGCTCCACCTGCGGCACCGACGTCAAGATCTTCAACAACGGCCACCAGAACATCAGCCCGCCCCGGATCATGGGCCACGAGGTCGCCGGCGAGGTGGTGGAGGTCGGCGCCGACGTCGGCGGCTGGTCGGTCGGCGACCGCGCCCAGGTGATCGCCGCCGTCCCCTGCGGTGAGTGCTACGAGTGCCGCAAGGGCTGGATGGCGGTCTGCGAGAACCAGACGTCGGTCGGCTACCAGTACGAGGGCGGGTTCGCCGAGTACCTGATCGTTCCCCGCCAGGTGCTCAAGGTGGACGGCCTCAACCGGATACCCGACAACATCGGGTTCGACGAGGCCTCGGTCGCCGAGCCGTTCGCCTGCGCCATCAACGCACAGGAGCTGATCTCCGTGGGCGACGGCGACACCGTCGTCGTCTTCGGCGCCGGCCCGATCGGCTGTATCCACATCCGCCTGGCGCGGGCCAACGGGGCGAGCGGCGTGTTCCTGATCGACGTCAACGCCGAGCGGCTGAAGATGTCCGCCGACGCGGTGCAGCCCGACGAGGTCATCAACGGCAGCGAGGTCGACGTCGTCGAGCGGGTCAAGGAGCTCACCGGCGGCCGCGGTACCGACGTGGTCATCACCGCCACCGCGGCGAACGTCGCCCAGGAGCAGGCCATCTCGATGGCCGCGCGGCGCGGACGCATCTCCTTCTTCGGCGGGCTGCCGAAGACCAACCCCTACATCCAGTGCGACTCGAACCTGGTCCACTACCGGGAACTGATGATCATGGGGGCGAACGGCTCGGCTCCCGAGCACAACAAGCGGGCGCTGGAGTACATCTCCACGGGAAAGGTGCCGGTCAAGGACCTCATCACCGCGCGGTTGCCCCTCGACCGGGCCCTGGAGGCCTTCGACATCGTCGCCAAGGGCGAGGCCATCAAGGTCACCATCGAGCCGTGACGTCGCGATGACATCGCGATCCTCCGGATCGCACCGCGGCCAGGAGCCGTCCCCCCGCTTGACTGAGCCGCTGAGTCGCACCTGCGCGGAGCCCTCCGGGCCCCACTCGGCGCGACGACCTCCCGGGGTCTCGGTCAGCCGATCACTTGCGCCACCGTGTAGATCACCAGGCCGGCGAGGCCGCCGACGACGGTGCCGTTGACCCGGATCCACTGCAGGTCGCGGCCCACCTGCAGCTCGATCCGGCGGCTGGTCTCTTCGGTGTCCCACCGGGCGACGGTGCCCCCCACCAGGTCGGCGATGTCGGCCGAGAACCGCTCCACGAGGTAACCGGCGATCGTGTGCGAGTGCCGTTGCACCAGCTCGCGCACGGTCGGGTCGGTCTGCAGGAGCCGCGCGCCGTCGCGGATCAGCTCGGTCAGCCGCGCCCGGAGCTCCGAGTCCGGGTCGGCGGCGGCGGCCAGGACGGCGTCCTTGGCGTTGGTCCACAGCGAGCCCGACCAGGTGCGGACGGCGGGGTGCTCCAGGACCTCCTTCTTCAGCTCCTCGACACGGGCGGCGGTGTCCGGGTCGGTTCGCAGGGCGTGCACGTACTCGCGGATCCGGGCGTCGTAGGAGCGGCGCAGCTCGTGCCGCGGATCGGCGCCCACCTCGGCGAAGAACTCCTGCACGCCCGCGAAAACCCGGTCGAACACCCGGTTGTCCACCCAGTCGGGCACCCAGGCGGGGGAGGCGTCGCCCAGCTGGGCGCGGAAGACGACCCGGTTCTCGTGCAGGAAGCGGCTCATCAGGCGCAGTGCCGCCGAGAGCACCTCCTGGTGCCGGTCGCCGTCGACGACGAGTTCCAGCACGCGGGCCAGTGCCGGGGCCGCGGGGGTCTCGTGCAGCTTGCGGTCGACGAGGCCGGCGACGGCCGGTTGGAGGTCCTCGTCCCGGAGCAGCTCGGTCAGCGCGGACACGACGGCGGCCGCGTCGCCGGCCAGCCGCTCGGCGCGGCCGGGGGTGGCGAGGAACGTGCCCAGCCGTCCGGGCACGTCGATCGTGGTGAGCTTCTCCTCGACGACGGCGCGGGTGAGGAAGTTCTCCTGGACGAACGTCCCCAGGCTGGCCCCGATCTGGTCCTTCTTGCGCGGGATGATCGCCGTGTGCGGGATCGGCAACCGCAACGGGTGCCGGAACAGCGCGGTGACGGCGAACCAGTCGGCCAGGGCGCCGACCATCGAGGCCTCCGCCGTGGCGCGCACGTAGCCCACCCAGCTGCCCGCGCCGTCCCCCAGGAGGACGCAGGCGAGGAAGACGGCGGCGGCACCCAGGAACAGCCCGGTCGCCAGCCGCTTCATGCGGGCGAGGTCGCGGGCCCGCTCGGGGTCGTCGAGCGAGCCCGCGAGGGGGGCGGTCGGTCGGGGTGCCGGCACCTGGACCAGCCTAGGAGCCCCGCCCGACCGCCCGGCGGTCAGCTGGTCGAGCCGAGCGTGACCTCGACCTTCTGGCTGTCGCTGCCGCGTCGCACGGTGAGCTCGACCTTGTCGCCGGGCGCCTTGCTGCGCACCGCGGCGGTGAGCTCCGTGGAGGTGGTCACCGGCCGGTCTCCGACCGCGGTCACCACGTCGCCCACCTGCAGTCCGGCGTCGGCCGCGGCGCTGCCCGGCTCCACGGTGACGACCTCGGCGCCGGTGCCGACGCTCTGGTTCTGGTCATCGGCGGCGGTGCGGGCGCTGACCCCGAGGAACGCCCGGGTGGCCGAGCCGTCCTTGATGAGCTCCTGGGCGATCCGCTGGGCGGTGTTGCTGGGGATCGCGAAGCCCACGCCGATGTTGCCGCTCTGCGCCTGCGAGCCGGGGATGCCGGCGGCGACGGTGGCGATCGCCGAGTTGATGCCGATCACCTCGCCGGCGCCGTTCACCAGCGCCCCGCCCGAGTTGCCCGGGTTGATCGCGGCGTCGGTCTGCAGGGCGTCGATGACGGTGGCGTCGTCCTGGGTGGAGCCCGTGGCCACCGCCCGGTTCGTCGCGCTGATGATGCCGTCGGTGATCGTGTTCGACAGCCCCAGCGGGGCGCCGATGGCGACCGCCACGTCGCCCACCTGGACCTTGTCCGAGTCGGCGAAGGTGGCCGGGGTCAGCCCGCTCGCGCCGTCCAGCCGGACGACGGCCAGGTCGGAGGCGGGGTCGGTACCCACGATCGTGGCGTCGTAGAGGGTGCCGTCGGAGGTGCGCACCTGGACGACCCCGCCGGAACCGGCGTCCGCGACGACGTGGTTGTTGGTCAGCACGTACCCGTCGTCGGTGAGGACGACGCCGGAACCGCTGGCCGACGTCGTGCTGCTGGCGACGTAGATGGTCACCACGCTGGGTGCCGCCTTGGCCGCGGCGGCGGTCGCCGTCGTCGCGCTCTGGGGGTTCTGGATGACGACGCTCTGCGCCGAGGGGCTGCTGCCCGCCACGGTGGCCGGATCGTCGATCAGGCTCGCCACGCCGGCTCCCGCGCCGCCACCGATCAGGGCGCCGGCCACCAGACCGGCGATACCGATCCGCAGCCGGCCCGCTCGGCGGGGGGCGGTGGCCGGACCGGCGCCGCCGGGGTCCCCCGGCGGGTGACCGCCGTAGCCGGGGTAGACCGGCGGGGTCGGCGGCTCCGGCGGTGCCCAGGAGAACGCGGAGCCCATCGGCTGTCCGGCCCCGGGAATTGTCGCCTGCCCGTGCTCAGTCACTTCTCTGTCCTCCTCGCGTGCAGCCGTCCGGCCGCGGTGTTCGCCACTGTCCGGCCGCCGTCTGGAGCAGCGCTGGAGACGTGCTGTGAGATTCCTGAGCGCCTCAGGTGGTCCCGTCGTCGAGGAAGCCGCGGGCGATCAGCTCGGTGACGGCCCACACCGCCAGCACCTGGGCCGCCAGCAGCCCGACGAGCACCAGTATCTGCGTCGCTCCCGCGGCCAGCGGGCTGCCGCCGCCGAGCAGTACGCCCACGAACGCGCCGGGAAGGGTCACCAGTCCCACGGTGCGGGTCTGGTCGAGCCCCGGGACCAGAGCCGTCGCCGCCACCGGCCGCCCGACGAGCAGGACGGCGTCCCGGCGGAGGAAGCCCAGGGCCAGCGCGGCCTCCACCTCACCGCGGCGTGCGGTCAGCTCGTCCCGGACGCGGCGGCCGGCCAGCGACGTCGCCGTCATGGCTCCCCCGATGAGGATGCCCGCGACCGGGATGACGGCCTCACCGCGCAGCGGGACGGTGCCTGCGGCCAGCACGAGCGCGACCACCGGGGCGGCCCCGCCGACGATCGGCAGCACCGCGGCCCGCAGTCGCGCGGGGGACCCCGGTGCGCGTAGCCCGAGACCGGTCACCCGCCCGGAGGCGGTGATGGTCGCGACCGCGACCATCAGCAGCACGAACAGCGTGGACAGCAGCAGGGACCGGACGACGACGAGCAGCACCGCCGAGACCACCGCGAGCTGCACGGCCGCCCGGCCCGCCGCCAGCAGCACGGCCCGGTCCTGGCCGAGGCCGGAGAGCCGGCCGCCGGTCGCGGCGATGGCGGTGAGCGCCACCAGGACGACGGCCAGGCGGGGTCCGACCTCGACCAGGGAGGAGCTCACGGCCGCCGATCCTGCCCGCAGCCCGGGGCGGCGGCCGCGCGCGGCTCAGTCGGGGGCGAGGACCTCCCCCTGCGGCTCCTGCTGCGACCGGTGCACCGGCGGGACGAGCGCCATGGGCGAGGTGCAGTGGCGCAGCAGCCAGCGGTGCGAGTTGTCCAGCGTGCGGTGCAGCAGGCCGCTCTCCCCGGCGCTGATCACCAGGAGCGGGGAGGGGCAGGTGGCGCGGAGAACGTGGTCGGCACGGGCCGCGGGCAGTTCACTGCGGTGCACCTCGAGGTCGGGGAAGCGGCGGCCCCACTCCTCGTCGTCGTCCACCCAGCTCGGGACCGCCCGCCGCGGGGGACGCGTCTGGAGGACCGAGAGGCCCACCCCGGAACGCTGCGCCGCGTCGGCCGCGAAGAGCGCGACCGCCTCGTCGTCCGCCCCGTCACCCACTCCCAGGACGGCGACGGCGGGACGTCCGGCGGGCTCGGTCCGCTGCCGCGGGACGACGACGACCGGCTGCGTCGAGCGGGCGGCCACGCGGAGCGCGACGGAGGCGAGCACGAGCTCGTCGGCGGCCCCCGTCGTCGAGCTGCCCAGCACCAGGAGCTGGGCGCCGGCCCCTGCGCGCAGCAACGTGGGCACCGGATCGGCAGGTACGACCTCGGTCGACGACTGCACCCCGGGCGCGGTGTGCCGGGCGACGGTGAAGGCCTGCGCGGTGATCCGGCGGGCGCGGGGGAGTTCGGGGGGTGGAGCGCCGGAGGACTCCGGCCGGCCGAGGTAGGTGGCCGCATGCAGTATCCGGAGCGGCGCATCGCGGCGGGCCGCCTCCTGCACCGCCCAGCGCACCGCGCCGAGTGCGCACTCGCTGCCGTCGACGCCGACGACGATCTCGCGGGCGGGGGGATCGGCCCCCGTGTCGGCATTGCCGGCGCGGACGTCCTCCGCGCCGTCGGAGGGAACGGGTGGGGCCGACATCGACACGATGCACCTCCGGGGAGCTCCTACTGGTCCCACGCCCGACTCTCCTCGCCGGAGGCGCCCGAGGGAAGACCTGCCGACGGCGTGTGCATCCGGCGGCCGGGACGGGTATGTGCGCGACGCGAACGGGAGAACAGCCGGGGCCTCCGGGACCGGCGACTCCCGTTCGGTCCTGCTCCGGCGTCCCCTGGAGGCTTCCCGTGTCCGCACGCGGCCCGCTCGCCCGCGTCCTGTTCTGGGCCGTCCTCCTCTGCGTGGGTGCGCTCGCACTCGCCGGTGGGCTGGCGCTGCGGGGCTCCGGTCTCGTGGCCGTCGCCGTCGTCGGGATGCTGGCCGGCTGCACGACGGCCGGGATCGTCCGGGAGGCCGGGGGTCGGTCGATCCTCGAGCCGGTGGTCCAGGTGACGGGCGGCTCGGTGGCGCTGCTCCTGGCTCTCGCCGGGATCACGGCGCTCGCCGGAGGGGCGGTGGCCGCGCTGGCGGCGATGGTCGGGGTGCTCGGCTGGCTGCTGGGACGCCTCCGGAGGTCCCGCCGCGGCACTGGCGGACGGCGGGCGGCCGGGCGCCGGCCGGCCGGCAGCGAGGGCCCGACGGCGCTCCCTGCGCCCGAACCGGCCCGCGGCGTCGCGGGGCTCCTCGTGCCCGTCACGGCGCTGAGCACCGAGGCGCTCGGGCAGGAGTGGACCCGCACGACCGCGGTGCTCGCCGGTCGCCTGGACCCGACGACGCGGCAGTCTCTGGTACTGCGCCGCGGGGAGGCGCTGGACGAGCTGGAACGCCGCGACCCGGCAGGGTTCGCCCGGTGGCTCGCCGCCGGGCCGGCGCTCGGCACCGACCCGGCCGCATTCGTGCGCGGGGGACCGGTGTCCGGCGGCACCGTCGCCGACACCGACGCCGCCTGAGCTCCCGCGGGACCCTACGATCGACCCGGCCACCGCGGTGGTCCGGCCGACGTGGCGCAACTGGTAGCGCACCCGACTTGTAATCGGGCGGTTGCGGGTTCAAGTCCCGCCGTCGGCTCCAGGGCGTGTGCGTTGCGTCCAGGGATGCGGTGTCCCCGCGAAGGGCGAGCTGCCCGCGCTTGCCGGGTGTTCCTCCCGCTTCCGGGGTCCTGCAGAACCCGCACCGGGTGAACGACACCCCGGAAGCGGCCCCGGTACCCGCCGGTGCGCGTTCCCTGTGCGGTCGGTCACCACCTCACTCGCCCGGTGGCCCGTTCCTGGACGAGGGCGATCCGTCGCGGCAGGATGACCCGGTGAACGGGGCGGGGCTGGCTCCCTACGTGGGGCGCGCGGAGCACCGCGCGACCGTTGCCCGCGCGTTCGCCGAGCCCGGTCACGTCGTGGTCGTGTCCGGTGAGGCGGGCGTCGGCAAGTCGACCCTCGTCGCGGTGGAACGGGTGGCGGCGGTCGCCGACGTCGTCGAGGGCTCGTGCCTCCAGCTGGCCGGTCAGCCGTTGCCGCTGGCCGCGCTCGAGCAGATCTTCTTCGCGCGCGGCGGGTGGCCCGAGACCGCCGACGGCGCCGAGCAGCAGTCCTCCGAGCAGCGACTGCGGGCGATCCGCATCTGGGCCGACGCGCTCGTCCCCGCCGGGTCCCCGACGACGACCACCCTGGTCATCGACGACCTGCAGTGGGCCGACGAGACCACCTGCGACTTCCTCGTCTACCTGGCCAGCACCGCGGCCCGCCGCCGGCTCAGCCTGGTCCTCACCCTGCGGGACGACGAGACGCCCCGGATCGGTCGTGTCCAGCAGGCCGTCGACGAGCTGACCCGGCTGCCCGGCGCGAGCTGCCTGGAGCTGCAACGCCTCGACCGGCGGGAGACGCGCGAGCTCGTCGCGGCGCTGACCGGGAGCGAGGACGTCGACGTCGAGACCTGGTACGAGCAGACCCAGGGCAACCCCTACCTGCTCAGCGAGCTGGTGAAGGACCCGGGCTCGCGGCGGGCCAAGGACGTGCTGCTCTCCCGCGTCCGCAGCCTGGGCACCGACGCCGCCGCCCTGGTCCGGCTGGCGGCGGTCTTCGGCCTGTGGGTTCCCGACGAGCAGCTCTTCCGGGCCTCGGACCTGGCGCCCGACCGGTACGCCGCCGCCGTCCGGGAGGCCGTGGACGTCGGGGTGCTGGTGGTCGAGGGCGCCGACTACGCATTCCGCCACAGCCTGATGTGCGAGGCGGTGCTCTCGCAGCTGCTGCCCTTCGAGCGCCGCGGCCTGCACCAGCAGGCAGCGCAGGCGCTGGCCGAGCGGGCGGCCGACGACGTCGTCACCGCCACCGCGGTGAGCATGCACTGGTCGGCCGCCGGGGTCGCCGGCGAGGCGGCGGGCTGGAGCCTGCGCGCGGCGCGCAAGGCGCGGCAGCTGAACGCCTTCGCCGAGTCGTGGGCCCACTACCAGCGGGCGCTGGAGTTCGGCGCCCGGACCGAGGGACCCGCGGAGCGACTGGAGCTCGCACTGGAGGCCGCCGGTACGGCGCGGCTGGCCGGTGACCCGGGGGCGGCGGCCGCCCTGCTGGAGAAGGCCCTGCACGAAGGCCCCGTCGAGAAGGCGGACCGGGCGAGTGCGCTGGAGCGTCTGGGCTGCTTCCTGTGGGAGGCCGGGCTGACCTCCCGCAGCCAGGCCGCGTACGCCGAGGCGGCGGCCACGCTCGACGCCGAGGTCACCGCCTGCCACGCGCAGGTCTGGGGTGCCATGGCGCGGGGCGCGTTCATCATGGCCGAGTTCGACGACGCCATCCGGCTCGCCGACCGGGCCGTGGACGCGGCGCGGGAGCACGGCACCGCGGCGGTCCTCGCCGACGCGCTGACCACCCGCGGCACGGCCGGGGCGATCCTCGGGGACGGCGCCGCCCTCGACGTGCTGCGGGAGGGTGTGCGCCTCGCCCGCGACGTCGAGGACCGGACCGTGCTCTGCCGCGCCTACGCCAACCTGATGGTCGCCTACGAGGTCGGGGGCATGCCGGCGGAGGCGGCGTCGGCCGCCCTGGAGGGGCTGAGCCTGCTGCCGGAGTACGGGCTCGAGCTCGCCGTGGGGGCAGCGCTGGCGTGCAACGCCGCCAACATGCTCATCCGCCGGGGTGACTACGCCCGGGCCGAGGCAGTGCTCGCGGAGCTGCTGGACGGCCGGATCGTCCAGGGGCAGGCGCTGCACCTGCACCTGGAGCGGGCCGAGCTGTTCCTGCGCACCGGCCGGCCGGCGGCGGCCCGGGCCAGCCTCGAGGCCGCGGCCCCGCTGCGGGACGCCGACGAGCCGGCGGTGATCGCCGCGATCGCCACCGCGACCGCGGAGCTGCTGGCCCAGGAGGGCGACCCGGCGGGCTGCTACCGGACCGTCGACGCGGCGCTCCGCCGGCTGGCCGGCACCCAGGACCAGATGTTCCGCACCGAGCTCGTCGTCCTCGGCCTGCGGAACGAGGCCGACCGGGCCGGGCCGGTGCCCGGCCGTGCCGACGCGGGCGCGCAGGTCCGGATCGACCGGCTGGCGACCGAGTTGGAGAGTCTCGGCCGCGCGGTGGACGACGTCGGTCAGGCTGCGGCCCACCGCACCGCCCGCAACGAGCTCGGCCGGATCCGCGGCGACGCGACGGCGGACGACTGGGCGGACGCGGTCGCGCTCTGGCGGACCGCCGACCGACCGCGGGAGGAGGCCTACTGCCTGCTGCGGCAGGCGGAGTGCCTGGCGACGGCGAAGAAGCGGGAGCGGGCCGCCGCGGCGGCGGCCGCGGCCCGCGAGATCGCCGACCGACTGGGCGCGGTCCCGATCACCGCCGAGGTCGACGCCCTCCTGGCCCGGACGCGGCTCTCGCCGGCGCCGGCGCCGCGCACCTCGCCGGAGGACCGCCCCTACGGGCTGACCGAACGGGAGTACGAGGTCCTGGCGCTGCTGGGCACCGGCGCGACCAACCGGCAGATCGCCCGCACATTGTTCATCAGTGATCGCACGGTGGGGGTCCACGTCTCCCGTGTTCTGCATAAGCTGCAGGTCACCAACCGTGCGCAGGCCGCGGCACTCGCGGCGAAGGTCGCCCGGTAGGAGCCGGCCCCTCGCTGCGGAAGGACACCCATGTCGCCGTTCAAGCTGTCGCTGTTCAACCCCGACAACGACGATCCCGACGAGACGATCGATCTCGACGACGAGCTGGTCGGCAAGCTGAAGCAGACCGTCGACGCCGACCCCGACCTCACGATCGGCGAGGCCTTCCGGCGGGGCATCCAGCACGTCGTCGACAACCCTCCCCGGCAGGGCGGTCCCACCGCCTGACCTGCCGCCCTGCGCCGCGGCGGCGCTCAGCGGAGGCTGGGCTCCAGCTGCGCGCGCAGGGCGCGGACGGCCCGGCCCCGAAGCGGGCCCAGGCTGCCCCGCGGGATGCCGAGTTCGTTGCTGAGCGCGTCGTAGGACGCCGGCTCGCGCAGCAGCGCGCGGACGACCATCTTCTGGCTCTCGGGCAGCCGCTCGACCGCCTCGTCCAGCGCCCGGCGCAGCTCCTCGTCCATGAGCGCCGTGGCCAGGTCGCGGTCGTCGGGGGCGACCCGGTCGCCGACGTCCTCGCTGGGGATGGTCCGCTGCTGTGCCCGCAGGATGGCCAGGGCCTCCCGGCGGGCGGTGGTGGACAGCCAGCCGGGGAGGGCGCGGGCGTCGTTGATCCGGGCGGCGTTGCGCAGCAGCAGCACCCATGTGCGCTGCACGGCCTCGTCGACGTCGGCGTCGCTGCGCAGCACCACCCGGGCGGCGGACCGCAGCAGCGCCTCGTACCGGCGGACGGTCGCCTGCCAGGTCGCGTCGTCACCCGCCGCGAGTGCCTCGAGCAGCCCGCGGCCGTCGGTGTCGGACCGGTCGTCGAGGGCGGTGCGGGGGGCGGGGACGAGGGTGAGGACGGACATCGGGGTGGCTCCTTCGGCGTCGTTGCGGAACGGGCCGAAGTCTTCGGAGAACGAGTCCTCCCGAAATCTGTAGGACGACGTATTCAGGGCCTCGGGAACGACGTACGTACGTCGGCTCCCGGAGGGGGCGTACGTCGGTTCCCGCGTACGCGGACGGTGCGCTCGGGCCGGCTTTCTGCCACGGTCGAGGCCTCATCCCCCCAGCAGGAGGAGTTCCCGTGAGTGACCACGTGTACCGGCTCACCGAGGTCGTCGGCAGCAGCCAGACCAGCGTCGCCGACGCGATCCGGACGGCGGTGCGCAAGGCCGCCGAAACGGTGCGGAACATCGAGTGGTTCGAGGCGAAGGAGATCCGCGGTCAGGTGGTCGACGGCGACGTCGCCTACTTCCAGGTCACGGTGAAGCTGGGCTTCCGGGTCGACTGAGGCCCGTCCCGAGCACGGGCCTTCCTCAGTCGAAGCTGCCAGCGCCGTCCCGGCGGTACGGGGAACGGCGCTCGACCCGGTCCCGCTCGGCCCGCTCCTCGCGGACGCGGGCGGCGGTGCCCGACGGGTAGCCCGCCTTGCTGACGCGGTGCTCGATGGTCTCGGTCATGAAGGCCATCGAGAACAGCAGCCCGATCAGCAGGCCGCCGAAGGCCGCCGACAGCCGGTAGGCCCACGGAACGGGGACGACGAGGCAGAGCGCGACCACGGGCAGCATCTGGACGACCGCCCGCGTCAGGTGGCGCACGATCCACGTGCGCCGGGTCGTGTCGGCGAGCACCCACGCGGAGAGCTCGCGGGGGAGTCCACCCCCGAGGGCGTACCAGATCCACTGGATCGGGTTGGGCCGTCGTACGGGCACACCCGAACGGTAGGCCGATCGGGGGGTGCCGTTGCCCTCCGGCGGCCCCGGGTGGAGACTCCCGGCACGTTCCGCGAGGAGGTCGAGAGTTGCAGATCAGTCAGCTGCTCAGGCACAAGGGCCGAGAGGTCGCCACGATCGACGGGTCGGAGAGCGTCCGCACCGCCCTCGGCGTGCTCGCCGAGAAGGGCATCGGTGCACTCGTCGTCTCGGCCGACGGCAAGCGGATCGACGGGATCGTCTCCGAGCGGGACGTCGCCCGCGGGCTGCACGAGCACGGCGCCGGTCTGCTCGCCGAGCCGGTCTCGAGCGTGATGACCGCGCAGGTGCACACCTGCACGCCGCAGGCCAGCGTGCACGACCTGGCCAAGACGATGACCGATCACCGGGTGCGGCACGTGCCCGTCGTCGAGGACGACGTGCTGATCGGGATCGTCTCGATCGGCGACGTCGTCAAGGCCCGGCTCGACGAGCTGGAGGAGGAGCGCAAGCAGCTGGTCGACTACATCCAGACTGTGTAAGGACCCCGTCCTCCCCACCCCTCGTAGAAGGACCCGGTCCCCCCCACCACTCGTAGAAGGACCCCATCCCCCTCACCACTCGTAGAAGGACCCCGTCCCCCTCACCACTCGCAAGCTCGTGGCGAGCCTCTGGACGGGGCCACCGGGGACGCGGCCACCGGGGACGGGGCCGCCCGGGGCGGGGCCGCGTACGGTCGGGCCGTGGACGACCGACGCCTGGGCGTGCTCTCCGGGCTGGGCGCCTACTCGCTGTGGGGCCTGTTCCCCCTGTACTTCCCGCTGCTCGAGCCGGCCGGTGGACTGGAGATCGTCGCCCACCGGGTGCTCTGGTCCCTGCTGTTCGTCGCGGTCCTGCTGACGGTCCTGCGGCACTGGGGTCAGGTGCGCGCACTGGTCACCGACCGCCGTCGGCTGCTCGTGCTCGCGGGTGCGGCCGTGCTCATCGCGGTGAACTGGCTGGTCTTCGTCTACGGCGTGAACTCCGGTCAGGTCGTCGAGACCTCGCTCGGCTACTTCATCAACCCCCTGGTGAGCGTCCTGCTCGGCGTGATGGTGTTCGGCGAGCGGCTGCGACGCCTCCAGTGGGTCGCCGTGGCGACCGCCGGCCTGGCGGTCGCCGTGCTCACGATCGACTACGGCCGCCCGCCGTGGATCGCGCTCGCGCTCGCCGCGAGTTTCGCCCTGTACGGGGTGATGAAGAAGCTGGTGCGGGTCGACGCAGCCCCCGGCCTCTTCGTCGAGACGGCGTTGGTCGCCGTCCCGGCCGCCGTCGTCCTGGCGGTCCTGCACTCCGGGGGGAACGGGACGTTCGGCAACGCCGGCACCGGGCACGCGCTGCTACTGGTCGTCTCCGGCATCGCGACGGCTGTCCCGCTGCTGCTGTTCGCGGCCGCCGCCCGGCGGATCCCGCTGTCCACCGTCGGCCTGCTGCAGTACCTCACCCCGCTGATGCAGCTGGCGATCGGGGTCTTCGTCTACGACGAGCCGATGCCGCCGGCGCGGCTGGCCGGTTTCCTGATCGTCTGGGTGGCCCTGGCGATCTTCACCGCGGACAGCCTGCGACACGCCCGGGCGACGTCTCGCCGGACGGCGCCGGAGACGGTCGCGGCCGGCATCTGAGGCCCCGTGAGGAGGGCTCCTCGGGCGCCGGAACCGGTCGCCGGAAAACGTCGGTACCCGTCGCTACCGTCGTCCTCGAACCGCTCCCGGCAGGGGCGCGGACCGCTACCACAGGAGGGCGACGACAGATGATCGACGACCCGGTCCCCGGGGGCTCCCCACCCCGGATCGACGGGTCCGGGGAGGCTTCCGCGCAGGTCCCGGCCTCGGGGCTGTCCCGGCGGGAGCACGAGATGCTCACCTTCGAGCGCCACTGGTGGCGCCAGGCGGGGGCCAAGGAGACGGCCATCCGCGACCGTTTCGGGGTCACCCCGACTCGCTACTACCAGGTGCTGAACGCACTGGTCGACCGGCCCGACGCCCTGGCCGCCGACCCCCTCCTCGTGCGCCGCCTTCGCAGACTGCGACTCGCGCGGCAACGAACGCGTTCGTCCCAAGGTCCTGGGCAATGAGAGTTACACCCATTAGATTTAGTCACCGTGGGCAGGCACGGCGGATCTGAGAGTGACGGACGCGACTGGGGCACGCCTCCGGTCGCCGCTGGTCGTCGGCGCACCGATGCGCCCGACGGGCTCTGGCGCGGGTCGCCCGACGACCTGAACGGCCATCCCGGCGCGAGCGGTTTCGGCCGGTCCGACGACCGGCCCCGTCGCCCGGTCGGCCGTCCCTCGGCGGAGGCCGTCCGCCGCCGTGACGAGGCCCGCCAGATGTCGCGGCCCCGCCTGCCGCTGCCCCCGGTGCCCGCCGCCACGCGCGCTCCCGTGCCCGCCGGAGCGCCCCGCACGTCCGGCGCGCCGTTCCGGGCGGTGCCCACGCCCGAGCCGCGGGCGGACTTCACTCACGAGGACGACGTCTACCTGTCCGGGCCGCTGCCGGACATCTCCGGCTACCGCTCCGGCCCCACCCCGCGCGTACACCGGCAGACGTCGTCGACCGGCTCCTCCTCGCCCGCCTACGGCGACTGGACCAAGCCCTCCCGCGGCGACTCCGCGCTCCTGGCCGACCCCGCGTTCGACTCCGGCCCGTTCGACATGCCCGGCGCGCCCGGGACGACGGTCATCCCCGAGCGCCGGGTCGCCGGCCGCCGGCGGGGCGCCCCGGACGGCTACGACGACGAGTTCGAGCCCGTCGAGCCTCGCGGCCCGGTCTCGGGTCCGCACTCGGTCGTGGGCGGACGTGCCGCCATGCGCGCCGAGCGGCAGGCGGCCGACATGGCCCGCCGCAAGGCCGAAAAGCGCACCGGCTCGGCCGTCGCCGTCCTCGACGAGGACGAGGACGTCGTCCGGAGGCCGCGGCGCGTGGTCAAGGGCCTGGTGGCCATGGCCGTCGTCGCCCTGGGCGTCCTCGGCGTCTACTCCTACGTCTCGCCGGAGACCGCCGAGACCTCGGCCACGACGCCGGTCGCCACGAACACCACCCCGTCGCTCGCGGCTCCGGCCGACCCGCTGCCCGAGCTCCCGACCACGCCACCCGAGGTGGAGCCGATCGTGGTGGCCCCGGTGTTCGCGCCGGTCACCGTGCTGAACGCCACCGAGATCAACGGGCTCGCCGCCAAGGTGGCCGGCGCGCTCAACGGTGCCGGGTGGGAGACCCCCGGGGTCGGTGGCTACACCGCCGGCGACGTCGCCGCCAGCACGGTGTTCTTCACCGAGGGCGACGAGACCCAGCGGCAGGCCGCCGTCTCGCTCGTCGACGCGTTCCCGCAGCTGCAGGGTCCGGCGCCGCGGTTCTTCGATCTGCCCGCCGATGTCAGCGCGCCGGGGATCGTCGTCGTCCTGACCGGAGACTGGCAGCCCTGATCCCCGGTCGCTGACCTGCCGGCGGCCTGCTGGGCCGCCGGAACATGTCCTCGCCGCCGTCCGTTGGGCGCTTCGTGCGCCCACTCCGCGGGCTCCTGCGTCCACGCCCGCGCTCCGGTGCCCGTGCGGCGCTCGGTGCCCTGCTCGCCCTGCCGCTGATCGGCGGCCTCCTCGTCCTCGCCCCGCCGGCCGCTGCCGCCGACGACGTGCGCACCGAGGACGCGATGGTCTCCTCGGGGTCCGGTGCCGACGCCGTCGAGCTGGACACCACCCTGTACCTGCCGGCGAGCGAGGCGCCTGCCCCGGCCGTGGTGCTCGCCCACGGCTTCGGAGGCAGCAAGGACTCCGTCTCCGACGACGCGCGGGCCCTCGCCGAACACGGCTACGTCGTCCTCACCTACTCGGCCCGCGGCTTCGGCCGCAGCACCGGCCAGATCGGGCTGAACGACCCCCGCTTCGAGATCGCGGACCTGTCCACCCTCCTCGACCTGCTCGCCGAGCGCGACGACGTGCAGCTCGACGGCGACGGTGATCCGCGGGTCGGGGTGGCGGGCGGCTCCTACGGCGGAGCGCTGGCGCTCCTCGGGGCCGCGTACGACGACCGCATCGACGCCATCGCGCCGCAGATCACCTGGAACTCGCTGACCACCGCGTTCTTCCCGAACCAGACCGGCCCGGTGGCCGGGGCGCGCACGGTGGCCGCCACCGCGCAGGACCCCGACGCCGGCGTCTACAAGCGGCTGTGGTCGGGGCTGTTCTTCGGTGTCGGATCGGCGCCCACCGGCGGGCTGCTGGACGCCCTCGGCGGCGGAACCGGGGACGGCGTCGGTGCGGGCGCGGCCGCCGATCTGTCGGCCCTCGATCCGTCGTCGCTCGACCCGGGTGCCGTGGAGCAGGCGCTGACCTGCGGCCGGTTCCGGGACGACATCTGCGCGGCCTACCAGACCGCAGCCGCCACGGGCACGCTGACGCCGCAGATCGCCGCGGTGCTCGACCGCAGCAGCCCGGCGGGCGTCCTCGACCGGATCTCCGCGCCGACCCTGCTGATCCAGGGGACGCAGGACTCGCTGTTCGGTCTGGGACAGGCCGACGCCAACGCGCGGGGGATCGACGCCAACGGCACCCCGGTCAAGGTCGTCTGGTACGCGGGCGGGCACGACTCGGCGGCGTCCGACGACGTCATCGAGGACCTCCGTGCCCAGGTGACCGGCTGGTTCGACTACTACCTGCGGGTCGAGGGCGAGGACCCCGGCACGGGCTTCGAGTTCCCCGCCCCGACGGGGCTGGGCTCCACCGGGGGCGTCGCCCGGGTGCAGGGCGGCACCCAGACCGTCGTCGCGGCGAGCTACCCCGGGCTGGACGGCGAGGAGCCGGCCGACCGCCGCGCCGTGGGCCTCTCCGGGCGGACGCAGCCGGTGATGACGCCCGCCGGGGGCACGCCGGCCGCGCTCACGACCGTGCCCGGGCTGGGCGCGCTGACCTCCGCCCTCGGCGGGACCACGCTCGAGATCCCGGGCCAGTTCGCCGCGTTCGAGAGCGAGCCGCTGGACGCCGCCGTCGAGGTGGTGGGCGCACCGACGGTCGAGATCGCGGTGTCCTCGCCGGAGGGGTCGGCCACCCTCTTCGCCAAGCTCTACGACGTCGGTCCGGGCGGGGCGACGACGCTGCCGGCCGGGCTGGTGGCGCCGCTGGCACTGACCGGCCTGTCGCCCGACCCGGCCGCCCCCACGCCCGTCGAGGTGACCCTGCCCGCGATCGTGCACCGCTTCGAGGCCGGCCACACCATGCGCCTGGTGGTCTCCTCCACCGACCAGGCGTTCGCGCTGCCCGCCGAGTCGGCCGTGTACTCGGTCGGGCTGGGCGACGTCCCGGCCGAGGGCTCCGGGCAGCTCGCCGTCCCCCAGGTGACGGGGCAGGCCCAGGCCGACAGCGGCTCCTCGCGCTGGTGGGTGCTGCTGGGCGTCCTCGCGGGCCTCGGCCTGCTGGGCTGGGCCGCGGCGATGGTGTGGGGACGCCGCCGGCGCCGGCAGGTGTCGGCGGTCGAGCCCGACGGCGAGGACGTGCCGCTGCGCTTCGAGGGCATCTCCAAGGCCTACAAGGACGGCTTCGTCGCCGTCCGCGACCTGTCCTTCGAGGTCCGCCGCGGTCAGGTGCTGGGGCTCCTCGGCCCGAACGGGGCCGGCAAGACGACGTCGCTGCGCATGCTCATGGGGTTGATCCGCCCCACCGAGGGCCGGATCAGCATCTTCGGGCACGCCGCCGGCCCCGGTGCCCCGGTGCTGTCGCGGCTGGGGTCGTTCGTCGAGGGCACCGGACTGCAGCCGCACCTGTCCGGCCGCGACAACCTGCGGCTGTACTGGGCGGCCACCGGGCGGCCGGCGGAGGACGCCCACATGGACGAGGCGATCGCGGTGGCGGGCCTCGGTGCGGCCATCGACCGACCGGTCCGCCGGTACAGCCAGGGCATGCGGCAGCGGGTGGCCATCGCCCAGGCCATGCTCGGGCTGCCCGACCTGCTGGTGCTCGACGAGCCGACCAACGGGCTCGACCCGCCGCAGATCCACGCGATGCGCGAGGTGCTGCGCTCGTACGCGGCGACGGGGCGCACGGTGATCGTCTCCAGCCACCTGCTGTCGGAGATCGAGCAGACCTGCAGCCACGTCGTCGTCATGGCCAAGGGGCAGAAGATCGCGCAGGGGACGGTCGAGGAGATCGTCGGTACCGGTGGCGCTGTGTCGATCGGTCTGGTCGACGACGGCGAGACCGACCGCGCCATCGCGGTCCTGGAAGGGCTGCCCGGCGTCAGCGCCGAGGTGACCGACGAGGGGCTCGTCGCCGAACTCGACGGGACCAGCCGCGCCCGGGCGCTGCAGGCGCTGATCGAGGCGGGCATCGAGATCGACCAGTTCACGCCGCGGCGGAGGCTGGAGGACGCGTTCCTGGCGCTGGTGGGGGAGTCATGACGACCGAATCGGCCGCGCGGATGGCCTTCAGCGCGCCCCGGGACACCGAGCACGTGCAGCCGACCGGCGCCGTTGCCGGCTACCGGCCGGAGCGGACCCTGCGGCTCTCGGTCGAGCTTCGCCGGCAGTTCAAGCGCCGGCGCACCATCGGTGCCTTCGTGCTCATGGTGGCGCTGCCGCTGATCCTCATCGGCGCGCTGCAACTGGGTGGCAGCGAGGCGGCCCAGGAGAACAGCCGGATCAACCTGGTCGACGTCGCCACCTCGAGCGGGCTGAACTTCACCCTGTTCGTGCTGTTCGCGACCACCGGCTTCTTCCTGGTCGTCGTCTACGCGCTGTTCTTCGGCGACACGGTGGCCAGCGAGGCCCAGTGGGGGTCGTTGCGCTACACGCTGGCCACGCCTGTGCCGCGGATGCGGCTGCTCCGGCAGAAGTGGTACGCGGCCCTGGTGCTCTCGGTGGGCGCGCTGCTCACCCTGGCGCTGGTCGCCGTCGTCGCCGGTGGGATCGCCTTCGGGTTCGAGGACATCCAGACGCCGGTGGGCGTGACGCTCGATCAGGGGGAGGGGTTGCTGCGGCTGGCCGGGATGCTCGGCTACCTCGCCGTCCATCTGCTCGTGGTGGGCACGCTCGGCTTCTGGTTCTCCACGATCACCGACGCGCCGCTGGCCGCGGTCGGCGGCGCGGTGTTCACGATGTTCGTCTTCGCGATCCTCGACCAGGTGGAGCAGCTCGGTGCCATCCGCGACTGGTTCCCGACCGCCGGGGAGTTCGCCTGGACCGACCTGCTGCAGACGCCGGTGGACTCGGGCGACCTGTACCGCGGCGTGATCCAGTCCCTGGTCTACTCGGCGATATTCACCGCGCTGGCCTTCCGGCACTTCGCTCGCCGCGACGTCACCTCGTAGGTCACACCTGCTGGCGGTGTGCTCGCACAAGCGGTCAAGGGCAGGTGTGCACCTCTAACGCTTGGCGGTGTCCGCGAAGGCGGCCTATGGGACACGGCACGTCCCCGTGTTAGGCGTCGGCGGTGACGTCTTCGTGGGCCAGCGAGCTGGACAGCTCGCGGTGGGCGTCGGCCTGGGCGAGCAACTGCTGGGCCTTCTGCTCGAACGCGCCGACGGCGTCGGCGCCGGCGGCCCAGCGCAGCGGCGGCTGGTCGGAGCCGGCGAGCTGGACCAGCGCGCGGGCGAGCTTGGCCGGGTCGCCACCCTGCCGGCCGTTCATCCCGGTCCAGGCGGTGACCGTCTGCCGGGTGCGCTCGGCGTAGTCGGCGATGGTCGGTTCGGCGTAGCGGGTGGAGTCCGGGGTCAGCAGCTCGGTGCGGAAGAAGCCGGGCTCGACGAGCATCGTGCGGACGCCGAAGGGAGCCACCTCGGGGGTCAGCGACTCGCTCCAGCCCTCGAGGGCGAACTTGCTGGCGGCGTAGGCGGTGCAGAACTCCTGCCCGACGATGCCGGCGGTGGAGCTGATGGTCAGCACGAGACCGGAGCGCTGGGCGCGCATGACCGGCAGCACGGCGCGGGTGACGTTCAGCGGGCCGAACAGGTTGGTCTCGATCTGCGCCCGGTAGTCCTCCGGGGTGATCTCCTCGAAGAAGCCGGCGTAGAAGTTGCCGGCGTTGTTGACCAGCACGTCGATCCGGCCGAACCGCGTCACGGCGGCGTCGACCGCCGCCTGCACGCTGGCCGGGTCCGTGACGTCGAGCGCCGTGGCGAGCAGGTCGTCGTGCGCGCCGACCGCGGCGGCCACCCGCTCGGCGTTGCGGCCGGTGGCCACGACGGCGTGGCCGGCGGCCAGGGCGGCGCGGGCGATGTCGGTGCCCATGCCCCGGCCGGCGCCGGTGACGAGCCAGACCTTCTTGTCGGTCATGTCGTTGTCCTTCGGTGTCCAGGAGGCGAGGCGGCGCCCGCGGGGTGCGGGCGGCTGTGCGAACTCGCTGGAACCGAGGGAACGCCGGTCGGCTGGAAGGTGGCAGAGCCTGGCGTGAGGGGGTACCGGCAGGGACCCCCTCACCGCGGCGAGCGGACCTAGCCTCGGTGTCGTGGACACCCGCAAGGACCTGCGCGAGTTCCTGGCCACCCGACGGGCCAGGATCACCCCGCAGCAGGCCGGCCTGCCGACCTACGGCGGCCACCGGCGCGTGAAGGGCCTGCGCCGGGAGGAGCTGGCGCTGCTGGCCGGTGTCAGCGTCGAGTACTACACCCGGCTCGAGCGCGGCAACGCGCACGGCGTCTCCGACAGCGTGCTCGAGGCCCTCGTCCGGGCACTGCAGCTGGACGAGGCCGAGCGCGCGCACCTGTACGACCTGGCCCGCACCGCCAACGCCACGGCACGTACCCGTCGCCGGCCGCCGCAGCAGCGCGTCCGCCCCGGCGTCCGGCGGTTGCTCGACGCGATGAACGGCGTTCCGGCGTTCGTCCAGAACGGGCGGCTCGACGTCCTGGCCGCCAACACCCTCGCCCGCGCGCTGTACGCCAATCTGTTCGACGACGCCGGACCTGGCCGGCGTGCCGGACGGGCACCCAACCACGCCCGCTACACCTTCCTCGACCCGCGGGCCGCCGACTTCTACCCCGACTGGAACCGTGCCGCCGCCGACAGCGTGTCCCTCCTGCGGGCGCAGGCCGGCCGCAGCCCCGACGACCGGGAGCTGACCGAGCTCATCGGCGAGCTGACCACCCGCAGCGAGCGGTTCAGCGCCCTGTGGGCCACGCACAACGTCCGCTGGCACACCACCGGCACGAAGCACTTCCACCACCCCGTCGCCGGGGATCTGTCCCTGGCCTACGAGGGGCTGGAGCTGACCGCCGACCCCGGCCAGACCCTGATCACCTTCACCGCCGAACCCGGATCGCCGTCCCAGCAGGCGCTGACCTTCCTCGCGAGCTGGGCCACCCCCTCACCCCAGCAGACGACCGCCCACGACCGGACCAGCGAGAAGCCCACGACCTGACGTCCCGCCTCGCGTTCCCACCGCGGCTGTCCCTGAGTGGGCTGCTCGCGCACACAGGCCGACTCAGGGAGAGTGACAGCCTTCGGCCGACATTCCTCCCTGCCGTGATGTCGCGAGCCGATCCGTTGGGGAAAGCGACAGAGCAAGCTGCAGGCGTGACCGACCGCGAAGACTTCCGGGCGTGGGTGACGACGACGTTGTGCGAGGCGGAGCGCGCGCTGCACAACGGTGATCCAGCGCCCCGGCGGGCGCTCTGGTCCCGGGAGGAGCCCGTCAGCGTCCTGGGTGCCTGGCGCAACGCGCACGGCCAAGAGGAGATCGACGAGCTCTTCACCGGACTCGGGAGGAGCTTTTCCGACTGCACCTCGTACGCGTTCGAGCTGCTCGCCTACGACGTCGTGGGCGACATGGCCTATACGGCGGGCCTGGAGCACACGTCGGCGTCGGTCGACGGCCAGCCGCGCACCTACACCTTGCGAGCCACCCAGGTATATCGCCGGGAGAGTGGCGAATGGCGGGTTGCCCATCGCCATGGTGACACCGTCACCGAGTGACCGTGCCGACGGAGGAAGCCCGCCGGCGTGACGACGTCACAGCGATGCGCGGACGGCCTGGGCCCAGCCCTCTCCCATCGCGCCCTCGGTCACGGTCACGTTGGGGACGGCGGCCATCAGCTCGGCCATCCCCTCGACTCCGGCTCCGTTGGCGGTGATCCACAGTCGGCCCACCGCGGGCGCCATCTCGAGGTCGCTCACGCTGTCGCCGATCGCGACGGCGTCGGCTGGGTCGATGCCCCGCCGTTCGAGGTCCCAGGCGATCGCGGAGCCCTTGGAGATCCCGCGGGGCATCAGGTGGTAGACCCGCGGCGGCAACGGGTCGTCGTCCAGGGTCATGCGCGAGGTCACCGGGAGGGCGCCGTTGTCCTTGAGCGTCAGCCAGCCGGCGCCCCGCTCGGCGAGCCAGGCGTCGACGGCGAGCGGGTCGACCCGGCCGCGCAGCAGGGCGTCGGCCTCGTGCGTGGCGTGCCAGGGCGCGTGCCACTCCAGCCGTCCCGGGTGCTCGGCGAAAAGCTCCTCGACGATCCCGAGCTCGGCCATGATGGCCATCGGCGTCCGGTCGCCGAACCCCTCGGGCAGCTCGCCGCGCAGCCGGTGCATGCCCCGGCCGGCGTCCCAGGCGACCGTGGCGCCCAGTTCGGCGATCGCGCCGTCCGCCGCGAAGATCCGCGCCGCCTCGATGACCTGCTCGAACGTCCGCCCGCTGACCAGCACCAGCGGGATGCCGGCGCGGTGCAGCTCCAGCAGCGCGGTCGCCGGGTCGTCGGTCAGCTTCCGGCCGGCGGTGTGCCAGAAGGAGCCCCGCGGGCCCACCATCGTGCCGTCGAGGTCGGTGTAGACGATGCGGGCAGCCACCCGCACATCCTGACCGGTCAGTCCTCCCGGCCCCGGCAGGTGTCCACGGCGAAGGTCTCCAGCCGACGCCGGACGTCGTCCGGCGGGGTGAACGTCAGTGGGCGCGGGTCGTCGTCCCCGAGCGCGAGGACCAGCCCGATGAGGCCGGTGCGGTAGCTCTCCCCGAGGGCGTGGGTATCGCACCGGGCCGGGATGAGCAGCAGGTCCAGGACGACCGGCTCCTGCCGCAGCGTCGGCAGCGGCCCGACCGCCTCGATGCTGTAGACGGTGTTGGACCCGATGCCGGTGACCCGCACCGGATCGCTGCCCCCGATCCGGCGGAGGTGGACGGCCACCCGCAGCGCCGGGCCGTCGTCGGTGGACACCTCCCGCACCTCGGCCACCTCGATCGCGGTCTGCGCCCGGAGTGCCTGCTCGGCGCACTCCGCGCCGTGCAGCCGGCGCACCAGCCCGCCGTCATCGAGCGGCACCGTCACTGTCCGGCTGCCGCCCGCCGCGTCACTCAGCCGCACCTCGGCGGCGGGGGGACCGGCCGGGGCGGAGCAGTCCACGGTGCCGAGCACCACCGGCAGGTCCAGGGGCAGGTCGCGGTGCAACTGGGCGCCCCGCGGCACCGCCGGTGCGGCGGGGAGGCCCGGCGTCGTCAGCTCCAGCGCCTCGACGACCAGCCCGTCGTTCGCCGCCGTCAACCGCACCTCGAGCCGGCGACCGGCGACGTCCCGGCGGAACTGCAGGAGCTCGCCCCGGAGCCCGGCCGCCGGGTCGTCCTCGACGCCGGCCAGCCCGGGGGCCGGCGGCGGACCCGACGACGTCGTCGTGCTCGGCGCCGCGGTCGCCGACCGGGAGGGCGCACCGGTGGTGTCGGGGACCGTCCCACCGGAGTCGCACGCGGCAGTCGCGAGCACGGCGGCGGTCAGCAGGCACGCGGCGACCCGCACGTGGGCATGCTCCTGCCGCCTCGCCGGCCGGACAAGGGAGTTGTGCCGCAGACCACCCGACCGAGCGCCGGGCCACCGGCGGCCGGCGGGTAGAGTCGCACCGTTCCACTCATCCAGAGGGGCAGAGGGACACGGCCCGACGAAGCCCCGGCAACCGCCGCCTGCGCGTGCGCAGCGGAAGGTGCCAATTCCGTCCCGCGCGGCTCGACGGCCCGACGCGGGAAAGATGAGGAGGTAGTCGTCGCATGACCCTGACCGCTCCAGGATCCGCCCAGGCCGATTCCAGCGCCGGCTCCGTCCCGCCCTGTCCTGCTCGCGGGCTGGTCTGCCGCAACTGCGGGGCCACCTTCGGCCTGATCGCCGAGCACGCCTGCGCCGAGTGCTTCGGTCCCCTCGAGGTCGACTACGACCCCGAGATCATGCGGGCGGTCACCCGCGAGCAGATCGAGGCCGGTCCGCAGAACATCTGGCGCTACGCGGGCCTGCTGCCCGTCGGCCAGGACCCGGCGGACCGGGTGAGCCTCGACCCGGGCCTCACCCCGCTGGTGCGGGCCGACCGGCTGGCCGCGGAGCTGGGCATCACCGGCGGCCTGTGGGTCAAGGACGACTCGGCCAACCCCACGCACTCGTTCAAGGACCGCGTGGTCAGCCTCGCCGCCACGGCCGCCAAGCGGTTGGGCTACCGCAAGATCGCGGCCGCCTCGACCGGCAACCTGGCCAACTCCGTCGCCGCGCACGCCGCCCGGATCGGCATCCCGTCGTTCGTCTTCATCCCGGCCGACCTCGAGCCCGGCAAGGTCGTCCAGTCCGCCGTCTACGGGCAGACGCTCGTCGCCGTCGACGGCTCCTACGACGACGTCAACCGGCT
>Ga0126307_10000178_pt1 | contig 39680 bp, 44 predicted proteins | sample Plot28_FD_89955 | JGI IMG/M metagenome (GOLD analysis project Ga0126307, IMG submission 89955) | Serpentine soil microbial communities from UC McLaughlin Reserve, CA, USA - Plot28 | ecosystem: Environmental > Terrestrial > Soil > Grasslands | place: USA: UC McLaughlin Reserve, Lake County... | reverse complement strand
CATCCGGGGGACTCGAGGAAGTACCACCGCGTCTGGGAGCTGCAGGACGCCGTCTTCGCGCACGCGGTCGGGACGGCGATCTTCGGGATCTGCTTCGCGTTCATGCTCGGGTACCTCGTCTCCCGCCGTTCCTCCGCGCCTCGATTGCTCTGGCTCGCCCTGGGCGTCCTGGCTATCGTCGGCGTCCAGATCCTCGTCGGCGCGATCCAGTACCACACGCATCTGCCCTGGTGGCTCGTCCTCGTCCACGTGGGGACGGCGGCGACGGTCTGGGTCGGCGTGGTCGCGCTCGCGGCCCTCTTCCAGCGGCCCCTCGCCTCGCTCGTGCGCGCGTAGACTCCGGGCGTGGCTGACGAGCTCCGCATGCTGGAGCGTCCGGCGCTCACGCGGCCGGTTCTCGTGGCCGCGTTCCGCGGCTGGAACGACGGCGGCCAGGGCGCGTCGCTCGCCGGTGGCTACCTCGCAAAGACCTGGGAGGCAGAGCGCTTCGCCGAGATCGACCCTGAGGGATTCTTCGATTTCCAGTCCACCCGCCCGCACGTCTCGCTCGTCGACGGCCTCACGCGGCGGATCGACTGGCCGGAGAACGCCTTCTACCACGCTCGCCTCTCCGGCACCGATCGCGATGCAATCCTTCTGCTCGGCATCGAGCCGAACCTGCGCTGGCGCGCCTTCTCGGAGCTGATCGTCGGCCTGGCCAAGGACTACGGCGTGGAGATGATGATCTCGCTCGGGGCGCTGCTCGCGGACGTCCCACACACGCGTGACGCGCCTGTCACCGGAAGCGCGACCGATCCGGCGCTTGTCGAGCAGCTCAACCTCTCGACGTCGCGCTACGAGGGCCCGACCGGGATCGTCGGCGTCCTACACGACGGCTGCCGCGAAGTCGGGATTCCGTCCGTGAGCCTGTGGGCCGCCGTGCCGCACTACGTCTCGCTGACGCCCAGCCCGCGGGCAGCCAAGGCGCTGTGCGAGCGGCTCGGGGCCTTGCTCGAGGCGGATGTGGACGTGTCCGATCTGGACGAGGCGGCCGACGCCTATGCCGAGCAGGTCAGCGAGGCTGTCGCCGCCGACTCGGAGACGGCCGCCTACGTCGAGGAGCTGGAGCGGCGCGCCGACGAGGTCGAAGAGGAGCAGGAGCTGAACATCCCGTCAGGCGACACGCTTGCGGCGGAGCTCACCCGTTACCTCCAGGAGCACGAGGCCCGGAAGCGCGAGGAAGAGGAAGATCAGTCCGAATAAGCGCTGCTAGCCGAACGTGAAGGCGTAGCCCGAGATCCCGGGCGTGAAGCGAAGCTCGAGAATGCCGGTGCGCGTCTTCCTAGCATGGAGCAGCGTGTACAGGCGGCTCAGACCCGAGACGCGCACGACCCGCTCCGGTTTCCCGTTCACCAGCACCTGCACGCGGCCCTTCCCGCCCAGCACGAGGTAGACGTTCTTCGCGACGAAGTTGAAGCGCAACCGCGCGTCCTTCCCGCTGATCGCGCGCTCGGCATCGACGCGCCAGCGACCGCCGTACGCGAGCTCGTTCTGCGCCAGCGACTCGGGGAAGCGGTACGAGGTCTCGACGCCGGGCGTGATCCTCGACCCCGCGTATCGCTCGAGCCGCTGGAAGCCGAGGTACGTCTCCGGGCTCATCAGCTCGGTCGGCGTCGGATCCGACAACCGCGACGCGACCGGCAAGTCGTTCCCTTTCTCGTCGAGCAACCGCCGGATCAACTGCTCCGTCTTGTCGTACTCGCCCTCGCCGAAGTGCGCGTGGCGGACGTCGCCGTTCCGGTCGATCAGGTACTCGGCGGGCCAGTACTGGTTCGACCACGCGTTCCACGTCCCGTAGTCGCCGTCCAGCGCGACGGGATAGCGGACGCCGAGCCGCTGCACGGCCTCCGACACATTCCCCGGGTCGTGCTCGAACGCGAACTCCGGTGTGTGCACGCCGACGATCTCGAGCCCCTTCGGGTGGTAGGTCGCCCACCAGGCCTTCAGGTGCGGAAGCGTGCGCAGGCAGTTGATGCACGAGTACGTCCAGAAGTCGATCAGGACGACCTTGCCGCGCAGCCGGTCGAGCGCCAGCGGTTTGGAGTTGATCCATTGCTCGATCCCGCGGAACTCGGGCGCGGGCCCGTAGTTCGGAATCCCGCTGTCCGTGGAGGGCGCGACCTTCCGCGTCGCGAGGTTCTGCCCGCGCGCGAAGGAGTCCCGGCCGGAGCTGCTTGCCTCGGTGTTCCGCTGGAGGACGTCCGTCCAGCCGGGCAGCCACGTCTGCAGCTTCGTGTCGAGATTGAAGACGAGAGCGAATGCCGCGGCCGCGATTACGACACCCACAGCGACGCGGAAGCGCTCGACGCCGGCGCGGATGCGGCGTGACACGCGCTGCCCTCCCAGCGCAATCGCCAGCAGCACGAGGCAGGCGCCCGCCGTGTAGCCGATCGCGACCGCGAAGGTCTTGAAGCCGAAGTCCGTGGACGCCGCCGATGAGGTGACGAACGCGATCGCCGGGCCGCCGCACGGCACGAACACGAACCCCAGAGCGCACCCGAGCAGAAAGCCGCCGCCGAGATCGCTCGACGGCCGGCGTGAGAGGCGCGAGAGCGGCCGTTCGATCCATACGCCGACCTGGGGGAAGATCAGCGTTGCCGCGATCAGGAAGAGCAGCGCGATGGAGATGTTCCGCAGCAGGTCGTCCGGCAGTCCGAGCTGGTCGAGGATCCACGTCGCGAACAGGATCGAGACGAGGAAGCAGACCGCGAGCCCGGCGATGATCGCGTAGGGGCGGCGGCGACTGCCGCTGGCGCCTCCCGCCAGCACGATCGGAAGCACGGGCAGGACGCACGGCGAGATGGCCGTGATGAGCCCTGCGACGAAGGCCAAGCCAATCGCGACGCCCATATGACCTATTCGGTCTCTGAGGGCTCTTCGGTTGTTACAGCCGCGTTGTCGTCGGGTTGCGCCTCGGCCTCACCGTTCTGCACGACCTGCGTCTGCTGGTCCTTCCGCGCGCGGGCGCGGCGGCGGCGGCGCCGGCGGCGGGAGCGCCCCGACGAAACCTTGGGGACCGGGAGGTTGTCGGCAAGCGCGTTCCCGACGTCGGGCAGCGGCGCGATTCGCTCGCGGGCGGCGTCGATCAGCTGGTTCGCGCGGGGGGTGTACCCCTCGGCCGACGCCAGCAGGGCGACGCCGACGTTCAGAGGCTGGTCGAGCGCGGCCGAGACGAGCTTGGCCGCGTTTTCCTCATGTCGGTGACCGCGCGAGTTGGCGAGAGCGCCCAGCAGCCGCTTCGCCTCGGGGAACTCGGAGCTGGCGCGCCGGTCCTGCACCTTCCGCGAGGCGCGCGCGAGCTTCCACGTCCAGCGCGAAACGATCTGGTCAGGTGCATCAGCCTTCTCCTCGCCGATGGCGCGCAGCAGGATGCGGATACCCGGCAGCCGGTCCTTCTCCCACGTCGGCGCGGACGTCACCAGCGTCACCAGGTCGTCGAAGTCCGCGCGCTCGACCTTCATGGAGACGCGGTCCTGCAGCGCAGTCAGACGCAGACGGCGGTTCGGGTTCTCGGCGGCACAGGTGAAGAGGAACTGCTCGAGGCAGGCCTTGCTTGCTCGCCCCTCCGCCAGCTTCTTCGCGAATTCGACGCGCTCGTCGAAGCCGATCTGGCGGCCGGCGATCGTGGCCCAGTAGCGCTGCTCGTCCTCGTCCAGAAACTTGGGATCGATTCGCTGCCATTCGCGCGTGATCACGCCGAGGCGGCGGCGGACGTCGGGCGTGACGGGCACGAGCCACGGCGCCGGCGTGAGCTTGCGGCGTGCGCGGCGCTGGTAGCGGCGGCGCGGGGAGGGGAGGACACGCGCGCCCTCCCGGTAGAAGTCGGCGTCGAGCAGCGAGTGCAGCGTGATCACGCGCTCGTTGTGCGTCGCGCTCTTGGGGACGAAGTCGACGACGACGCCGGCCTCCTTGCGGGGATGGATGCGCATGATCCGGCCGATCCGCTGCTGGTACACGCGGCGCGAGGCGGTCGGCGCCAGATGCATGACCACGGTCGCGCGCGGGGAGTTCCAGCCCTCCGCCAGCAGCATCGCGTTGATCAGGACGTTGATCTCGCCGCGCTCGTAGGCGGCGAGCGTCTCCGCCAGCTTGACCGGCGGCGTCCGCCCGCTGACCGCCTCGGCCTTGAGGCCGGCGGCGCGGAACTCCTGCGCGAGGTGGTAGGCGTGGTCGACGCCGGCGGCGTACACGATCCCCGGCGTGTTCTCGAACCGGTCGCGGTACAGGCTCGCGGCCGCCTGGTTTAGCGCCTGGTGGTCGAGGGCCTGGGCCAGGGCCCGCTCGTCGAAGTCGCCGCCCACGATCGGCACCGAGTGAATCGCAGCCACGGGAGGCACGCGCAGGCAGCGCAGCGGCGCGACCAGCCCGCGGCGGGTGGCATCCGCCAGCGGAAGGTCGTCGACCGAGGCGGGGAAGACGTCCGAGACCTGCTTGGCGATCAGCTGCTCGGTCGCCGTCATCCCGATGTACAGCGGCTCGGGGAAGCTGCGAATCGCGGCGCTCGTCTTCTCGCCGAGAGCCGTGTGCGCCTCGTCGCAGATGACGAGCTGGTACGCGTCCCGGCTCAGGTCGCCGACGTGGCGCGCGAACCAGGCGTAGGTCTGGATGGTGACGGGGTTGTCGCGCGGGGGCGTCTGTCCGCGCTCGATCGCGGGAACGATGCGCTCGCCGTAGCCCTCGTCGCCGAGCTCGCGGTTGAACTGCGCGACGAGGAGGCGGCGGTGGGTGAGGATGAGGACGCCGATCGTGCGCGCGGCCTCGACGAACCCGGCGGCCGCGATCGTCTTGCCGGACGCGGTCGGATGGCGGAAGCGGAAGCGGCGGACGGCACCCGGATCGGCACGGATCCCGACACCGTTCTCCGATTCGGGCTCGAGGTAGAGCTCGGCCTCGATCGCCTCGACGACCTCCTCGGTCTCGACGTCGGCGACCTCCTCCGCGGTGACCGACCCGTTGCCGTTGGAAGCCTCGAGGAAGCCCTTCTGGTTGGCGGCGATGAGCTCCGTCAGCATCCCCGCGAGGGCGTCGATCTGGTGCCGGCGGAGCTCGGTTCCGGAGGCGAGGCGCGGAGGCCGCTCGCTCAGTACGCGTTCGAGGCCCAACATCAGTCCGAAGCGCGTCTTCCACTCCGGGGACGGCGCACGGAGCCCCTCCTCCATCTCGGTCAGCGCGGCGTCGAGCGCCATACGGCGCGCGGTTTGCGGCGCGAGCACCTGGTCGGCGTCCTCGCCTTCCCGCAGCAAGGGCTCGCCCGCCCAGGCTTCCGCTCGGAGCGCGGCGGCCGCCAAGCCATCCGCGGTCTCCGGCGCAACGGTCGGATGATCGCTAGTCCTCTGCATGTCTGCAGCGCTTCGGCGCTGCATCGTGAGGGAGACGCGTTCGCCACACCTCTCAGGTGGGCGACGCTGAACTACAGCATAGCCAATCGGGTTGAAACCTAGCCGCGAGGAGGACGAGCTGCATCGGATCCTTTGAACCAGGTGGGCGCCTCGGTCGCCGCCACCCCGGCAAAGTCCTTCACGGCGCCAGGCCGGAGCCCGATTCGGAGGAACCTAGTCGAGGGCGCTGATGGCGAACGCGACTCCGAAGCCGAGCGTCGTCGCGACGCCGACCAGCTTCCCGCCGTGCTCGAACGCTTCCGGCATCATCGTGTCGGCCAGCATCGTGAGGATCGCCCCCGCCGCGAAGGAGAGGACGAACGCGACCGTCGTGGGCCCGGCCGTGTCGAACACACTGAAGCCAAGGACGGAGGAGAGACCCGAGACGACGGCGACGAGCACCCACAGGCCGAGGATTCGGATCTTGCGCCACCCGGAGAGCGCGAGGCCGGTGCTGGCCGCGAACGCTTCTGGGATGTTGGAGATGAAGACGGCCGCGAGGTAGGCGGCGCTCACGGCGCCTCCGGTCACGATCGTCAACCCGAGGACGATCGACTCCGGGATTCCGTCGAGGACGATCCCTAGGACGATCGCGAGCGGGGACCCGTTCGCCTGCTTGCCCCGCGAGCTTTTCCGATTCGCGCCGCCGATCCGGTCGATCAGCAGATCGCCGGCGAAGAAGACGAGGCAACCGGCGGCGAGCCCTCCGGCGACTCCACCCCTCGCGCTCGTGGTGTTGTACGCCTCCTCCACGAGCTCGAACGCGACCGCGCTGATGAGGACGCCGCTGCCGAAGGCCATCACGAGGCCGAGCACGCGCTCGTGGACGCCCCACAGGAGGGCGGCGGCGCCGCCCAGAAGCAGCGACAAGGCGCCGACGAAGCCCCACCCGAATGCGCCGGCCACGGCCCGTCAGCATCCCTGCCGGTATGGCGCGGTCACATCATCCGATGAGGGGGATGACCGCTGCTCCTCGTAAGCTTCAGGCTCGTCCGAGGAAAGGAGCTGCATTGGACAACGACGGATCACTCGGCGGAAAATTCTGGGGTTCGGTCTTCCTCGTGTGCCTCGCCGTGGGTGTCGGCGGGTTCCTCCTCTTCTGGTTCGTCGGCGCCGCCTGGGCGAGATGGGGGGCGTTCGGAGCGCTGCTCGTGCTCGGAGCCGTGCTGCTCCTGGTTGCGTACATCCACGACCGCCGCGCGACGCGCTCGTACGAAGAGACCGTCTAGGCCGGCGGCACGGGCGTGAAGTCGTGGAGCTCGTCTCCGCCATCCTGCACGACGCCGTAAGTCGACTCCGGCACCTCGTTCCACGCGCCGGGTAGCTCTCCGAGCGGCTCCGAGACGACGAGCCGCGTGTCCTCGTCCAGGGCGCGGAAGAGCATTTCGTCCGGATAGAGCTCCCGCAGCGTGTCGATCTTCGTGCTGAAGAAGAGCGAGCGGGAGTCGTGCTCGCTCGAATAGCGAAAGGCCCAGAGCTTGTCGCCGCTCGTGGTCGCGATCGTCCCCTGCATCGGATGCTCCACGCCGTGGGCGTGGCCGACCGATTCGACGAGCCCGATCGCGCGTGCGACCGCCTGCGGCGGATCGTCTTCGAGCCCGTACGTCAGCGCCAGGTAGAACAGCGTCTCGGAATCGGTCGATCCCTCGATGGACGGGTAGAGCTCGGGGTCGACGGCGAGCACGAGGTCGCGCTTGATCTTCGCGAAGTCGCGGATCAGCCCGTTGTGCATCCACAGCCAGCGACCGTGGCGGAACGGGTGGCAGTTGGTCTGCTGGATCGGGCTGCCGCTGGAGGCACGGATGTGCGCGAAGACGAGCGGCGAGCGGATGTGGCGGGCGAGCTCATGGAGGTTGCGGTCGTTCCACGCCGGCTCGATGCTGCGGAAGACGCCCGGCTTTCTTGACTCGTCGTACCAGCCGAACCCGAAGCCGTCCCCATTGGTCGTCTCCGCGCCGAGGCGCGAGTGCAGGCTCTGGTCGATGAGCGAGTGCACGGGCGTGTACAGGAGCTGCTCGATCAGGATCGGCGAGCCGGAGTAGGCGAGCCAGCGGCACATCCGGCGGCCTCAGACGTCGAGGCGGCGGCCGCCGTACACGGCCAGTCCGTAGACGACGAGCACGTCGAGCGCGAAGACGCACAGCGACCAGAATGGGTACGACTGGATGCTCAGCAGCTGCACGAGCGCTTGCAGGGACGCGATCCCCATGCCGAACCAGCGGGCCCACTGCGCGCCGCGGAAGATGCCGAAGGCGGCCAGGATCGTGATGACGCCCATGATGATCATGATCCAGCCCCACGTCGCGGGGCCGCTGAAGACGTAGCGCGAGCCGGACACGTAGAAGGACGACTTCGTCGCGGTGACGATCCCGTCGATAAGTCCGACCACACCGGCGAGGCCGAGCATGCTTGCCGAGAAGACGAGCCAGCCGGCTCCTCTTTCCTCGAGGTCGTAGCTCGGCCCTCTGGGCGAGTCCATGCTGCTCATGCGCTCTCCTTCCGTCGGGGGGCCGAGCATCACCGTCCGCGGGAGGGCGGCGCCTCACCCCATCGGGATTAGCTAGCCGCCGAGGCCGCCGAAGACGGCGAAGGGGTTCTGCGGTGTGACCTCGTAGACGAGCTCACCTCCCGCCTCGACCTTCCCGTGGAGGCGTGCGGCGAGCGCCTCCGCGTCTTCCTTCGTCGCCGTTCCGGCGATGACGTAATGGGCGCGGCGGACGATGCCGTAGCCCTCCTGCTCGAGCTGGTCGGCGAGCGTGCGCGCCTCGTCGACCGAGTCGCGCTCGATGCGCACCTCCCAGGGCGCGTAGCCCTCCTCGAGCAGCTCCTCCTCGATGTCCGGTCCCGGCGCTTCGTCGTCCCAGCGGTCCTCGTCGGCGAGCCAGTGCTCGATGACGATCTCGTCCACATGCAGGTCGCGCTCGGCAAGCTCCGCCTCCACGATCGCCTTCGCCTTCCGTGCGGCGTCGCCCGTCGCGGCGTAGACGAAGACGGTGTCCTCGTCGTTCGAGACGGCGAGCCGGTGGTCCTCGAGCTCCTTCGCGAGCTCCCGCGCCTCGGACCCGAGGTCCAGCCCCAGCCTCGCGAGGAAGTCCGTTGCGTGCCGCTCCTCCTGCATCTCGGCGCGCACGCGCCAATCGTCCTGGGCCATCACGCGGACGTTATCGGGATGTGTGATCTTCGTGCCGGCGGGGATACAGGATCCATGCCCTCGAGGAACGACGTCGTCGCCGAACAGCTGGCCGAGATCCGCCAGGACCTGCGCGATCTCTGGACCGCGCTCCGAACCGATCCGAAGGTGCAGAAGCGGAAAGAGCGTGGCTGGGCGCTGCTCGCTGGCGCGCTGGGCGCGGCGACCACGATCATTGCGCGTCAGGTGGCGACGAAGTTGTGGACCCGCCTCACCGGCGAGCCGCCGCCTCCGGCGCAAAAGGCGCGCCAGGACGCGGCGAAGGTTCGGCAGGAGGCCGGCGTATGACGACGGCCGAGGCCGGCGAGCGCGAGGCTCCGCAGCCGCAGCCCGAGCACCGTGAGCCGCGGCAGGAGGATCCAAGCCTCGGCTCGCTGAGCAAGCGCGACTACGTCGCGATCGTGAAGCGGGCAGGCAAGGAGACCCTCGACGACAACCTCCCGGCGCTCGCGGCCGCGCTCGCCTACTACGCGTTCCTCGCGATCCCCTCGGCGCTGCTGTTGGCCGCGGGCACGTTCAGCCTCGTCGCCGGGCCGGACGCCGTCAACTCGATCGTCAGCACGCTGGACAAGGTGATGCCCGCCCAGGCGATCGACCTCGTCCGCCAGAGCCTGACGAACCTGACCAACAGCCACGCCGCGGGCGTCACCATCCTCGGCCTGGGGGGCCTTCTTGCCGTGTGGTCGCTCGGAGGAGCGATGCAGAACGTCATGTGGGCCCTGAACATCACCTACGAGCGCGACGAGACCCGCGGCTTCGTCCGCCGCCGCTTGACCGCATGGGGAATGCTGTTCTTCGCTCTGCTCGGCTTCGCGCTCTCGTTCGGGCTGCTCGTCCTAGGGCCGCAGCTTGCCGGCTGGATCGGGAAGGCCGCCGGCCAGGAGGGTCTCGTGAGCACCCTGTGGTGGGCCGCGCAGTGGCCGCTCCTGATCGCCGGCCTCCTCCTTGCCTTTGCGGGGATCCTCTACATGGGCCCGAACGTGGATCATCCGAAGTTCCAGTTCCTGACGCTCGGGGCCGTTGTCGCGGTGCTGATCTGGCTCGTCGCTTCGGGACTGTTCGCGTTGTACGTGAGCTATTTCGGCTCCTACAACAAGACCTGGGGGACGCTCGCCGGCGTCGTGATCATGTTGATGTGGCTGTGGTTGACCGGTCTCGCGCTGCTGTTCGGCGCCGAGATCAACGCGGAGGCCGAGCGCAGCCGCGAGCTCCGCCGTGGCGAATCCGCCGAAGTCGATCTGCAAGCCCCTCCCAAAACGGAGGAGAAGGAGGACGAAGATGGCGAATCCGGCCCCGATCGGAAGTGACGTCTCCGCAGGCACCTATCGGTGCACCAACTGCGGCTACGAGATGCAGGTGCAGTCGGTTCAGTCGATGCCGCCGTGCCCCGAGTGCAACGGCCCCAACGAATGGGCCGCGACGAGCGGCGGCGACAGCCGCGAGGATCCTTATCCCGACAGGTAGGCGCTCGCCGGCGTCGCCGCGTACTCGGCCAACGGCCGTCCGGCGACGCGCTCGCTGACGCCCGTCTGGTCGAGGTACTTCGTCACGCCGCCGAGCCAGAACGGCCAGCCGGCGCCCAAAATGAGCGCGGTGTCGACGTCCGCAGCCTCGGCGACGACGCCCTCGTCGAGCATGTGCCGTACCTCGTCGGCGATCGCCTCGAGCACGGCGTCCGTGATCTCCTCCACGCTGCGGGGCTGCTCCTCGGTCACGACGACCTCGTCGCTGCCCTCGGCGTAGTTCGCGAGCGTCGGCGACAGCGGGAAGCGCTCCGGATACGCCTCGTGCATCGTTTCGAGCACGTGGTTCGCGACGCGCGGGCCGACCATCTGCAGGAGCACGGAGGGTGCCATCGGCAGGCCGAGCCTGAGGACGGCCGCGTCGGTTTCCTCGACGGAGTTGCCGTGCTCGAGCGCGTCCATCAGCACGCTCGTCATGCGGGTCAGGACGCGGTTGACGATGAAGCCGGGAGCGTCCTTGGCCAGGACGGGACGCTTGCGCAGGTCGGTCGCGACCCGGTACGTCGTCGCGAGGGCGACGTCGCCCGTCTCGTCGGTGCGGATGATCTCGACGAGCGGCAGCACCTTGACCGGGTTGAAGAAATGCAGGCCGACGTCGGCGCCCATCTCCTCGACGGAGAGCGAGGACGTGTTCGTCGCCAGGATTGCGTCCGGCGCGGCCTCGCGCAGCTCGCGGAACACCTGCTTCTTGACGTCCAGGTCCTCGAAGACGGCTTCGAGCACGAAGTCGCAGTCGTCCCAGCCGTGGTAGGTGGTCGACCCGGAGACGATCGAGCGAAGGAACCGCGCCTTGTCCTCGGTGATGCGTCCGCGCGACGCGGCGTCGTCCAGCTCCTCGGCGACGTCGGCGAGCGCGGCGTCCACCGTGCCCTGGTCGAGGTCGCGGATCACGAGCGGGACCTCGAGCCCGCGCACGAACAGGGCCGCCAGCTGGCGTGCCATGAGGCCCGCTCCGACGATCCCGACCTTGCGCACCGTGCGCGGCTCTACGTCGGGCACGCCGACCTTCCGCTTCGCGCGCCGCTCGACGAGGTCGAAGGCGTACAGGGACGCCTGCGCCTGGCGGCTGAGGATGAGGTCGGCAACGGCTTCCTCTTCCTCGCGGTAGCCCTCTTCGACCGTCCAGCGCGTTGTGCCTTCGATCAGGTCGAGCGCGCGGTACGGCGCGAGGGCGGCGCCGCGAACGGTCTCGTCGAGCTGTGCGCGCGCTCGCCGGACGGTTTCCTCCATCTCGGAAGTGTCCGGCGCGTGGCGCTCGAGCGGCTCGCGCGCGAGCTCGAGTGCGAAGGCGACCGACTCGTCCACGAACTCGACCGGGTCGAGCAACCGGTCGGCGAGGCCGTACTCGACGGCCTCCGGCGCACTCAGCATCCGGTTCTGCCGCAGCGGGTTCTGGACGACGAAGCGGACGGCGGTCTTGGGGTCGACGAGCCGCGGGACGAGCTGCGTCCCGCCCCAGCCGGGGATGATCCCGAGGAAGCACTCCGGCAGCGCGAAATGGCGGACGGAGGACGCGATCGTGCGTGCGTCGCAGTGGAGGGCGATCTCGACGCCGCCGCCCAGGCACGCGCCGTTGATCGCGGCAACAGTGGGGAACGGGAGCGCGCGGATCCGCCCGAAGAGGTCGTGGCCTGCGCGGCTCCCCTCGATCGCCTCCTCGCGCGAGGAGATCTTGGGGAACTCGTCGATGTCGGCGCCGGCGCAGAAGACGAACGGCTTGCCGGTCACCACCATCGCGGCCCAGTCGTCCGATTCGAGCTCGCCGATCACCCACTGGGCGGACTCGAAGGCGCTGCGCCCGAGCACGGTCGGCTTCGTCCAGTCCGCGCCGTTGTCCATCGTCACGAGCGCGAGTGGCCCGGCGTCGGTCTCCACGCGGTTCAGGAAGAAGGTCGTGTCAGGCATCCTCGCGCCCCTCGGGCGCCGCTGGCGGCGCCGGGCCGGAGGGCACAGTGTCATCAACACGGGCCCGGAGAGCCCGGTGCCGTCCAGCGGCGTCAGGCGACGGCGGAGCCGGGCTTCGCCCGGCTTGAGCCGTTGCCGGCGAGGAACGCGAGGCACGCTCCCACACCAGGGCGGCGCCCATGCCCATCCCCACGCACAGCGCGGTCAGGCCGTAGCGGGCGTCGCGCTCCCGCATGGCGTATGCGAGCTGGGCCATGAGGCGAACGCCGGTGGCGGCCAGCGGATGGCCGCACGCGATCGCTCCGCCGTAGGGATTCAGCCGCTCGTCTTCGGGCGAGACGTCCATCCCGTCGCACCAACTGAGCACCTGCACGGCGAAGGGCTCGTTCAGCTCGAAGAGGCCGATGTCGTCGAGGCCCAGGCCAGTCTGCTCGAGAACGGCCTTCGTCGCGGGCACGGGACCGATCCCCATGAGCTCCGGCTCGACGCCGGCGTATGCAAAGCCGACGAGGCGCATCTTCGGCTCGAGCCCGAGCTCCTCGACTGCCTTTCCGGAGGCCAGGATGCAGGCGGTGGCGCCGTCGGTCAGGCCGGCCGAGTTGCCGGCCGTCACCCGGCCGCCTGGGCGGAAGGGAGTGGGGAGGTCGGCCAGGCCCTCCATCGACGTCTCCGGCCGCAGAAACTCGTCGCGGTCGGCCCGCTTCCAGCCCGCGTCCGTGAAGACGGCCATCGGGACGACGGTCTCCCGCATCATCCCGTTCTGCCAGGCGGCCGCGGAGCGCTGCTGCGAGCGGACGGCGAATGCGTCCGCATCCTCCTTGGTCAGCTGCGGGAAGCGGTCGTGCAGGTTCTCCGCCGTCGCGCCCATCGTCACGGCGGACGTGTCGACCAGCCGCTCGGCGACGAAGCGCGGGTTGAAGTCGACGTCGTCCCCCATCGGGTGATGGCCCATGTGCTCTACCCCGCCGGCCAGCACGACGTCGGCGGCGCCGAAGCCGATCTCACCAGCCCCGGCGGTCACAGCCGTGAGGGCGCCGGCACACATGCGATCGACGGCAAAGCCGGGAACTGTGTGCGGGATCCCGGCCAGGAGGGCGACGTCGCGCCCCATCGTCAGCCCCTGATCGCCGACCTGCGCCGTCGCGGCGAAGACGACGTCACCAATCCGCTCCGGCGGCAGCTGCGGAGTGCGCCGAAGAGCTTCGCGCACGACTTTGACGGCCATGTCGTCCGCCCGCGTTCTCCAGAACGCGCCCTTCGGCCCGGCGCGGCCGAACGCGGTGCGCACGCCGTCGATGAAGTAGACGTCCATCGCTCTGAGTCTAGGGTTACGCCGTGGAGTGGGCGGAGCACGCTGCGCGCGAACAGGAGCGCTACCGCGACGGCGCGGCCCGCGTGTCCGACCTCGACAACCCGGACGCGCGCCAGAAGCAGCTGACCCGCATGGCCAATGCGGCCGGCGGCGCCGGCCTCGCGTTGTTGATGCAGGCGCGTGACGGCGAGGCGACGGAGTGGTTCTCGCTCGCGGCCGAGCGCTACCGCGAGAGCTTCGCTGACGCGCCGGCAGGCAGTTGGGGACGGCCGATCGGCGCGATGAAGAGCCTGCTGCTCGGCGGGGACTCGGAAGGGGCAGAGGCGGCGGCGGAATGGGCGCTGTCGGAGGGCGCCGCGGAAGCCGAGTCTCCGATCGGCAAATACGCGGCCTGCCTTGCATTCCTGATCCTGGAGCGCGACCGCGAGGCGCGCGTCTTCGCCGACGACCTGCGCACGCATGAGGGCTTTCCCACCGACGTCGCGGACGCGCTCGCGATGATCTCCGTCCAGGACATCGCCGGCTATACGCTCGCGGTCGAGTCGGTGCTCGAGTCGTTCGAGGCGCGAGAGGAGTACCTCGAAGACGTCCCCGTCGCCGACACCGTCATCGTCCTGCAGGCGCTCGCGGCGGCGCGGGACATGGCCGCCGAGCTGTACTCGCAGCTGCTCCCTAGCTCCTCGGGATGACCACGACGTTGCCGATCTCGCGGTAGCTCGAACCGCGGCGCTTGAAGACGTTGTACGCGTAGACGATCGCTCGGCTGGAGATCGCCACGCCGGCAATCGGTTTCGGCGCCGTGGCGACGACGGTGTCCTTTCCCGTGGCGAGGCGAAACAGATGGAGCTTCGGCCCGACGGCATACGCCGCGGCCCCGGCCGCGGCGTCGAGGTGGCCGGACCCGCCCGGTTGCGCACGACCGGGTCCCGGTTTCCCCGTCGTGACGCTGTAGACCTGGATCCGTTTCGTTGTCGTGAGGACGACGAGCGAGCGCCCCGCGAGTGCAACCTGCTTCGGGGCCTCGACGCCGATCGTCTGGAGAGGCGTCCCCGCTGAGGAAAAGAGCTCGACCGTGCCGTCGTCGTGGGCGGCGGCGATGCGGCCGGCGTCGGCGTCCGCGGCGGTCAGGGTGTCGAGGCCACTTCGGATCAGCGACGTACCGCTCTTTTCGATGCGCCGCAGTGCGCCGGACGTCCTCTTCTCGGCGCACGACTGCTCGTCGCCCGGATTTGCGGCATCGATGCGCCACAGGTTGTACGCCAAGAGGCTGCCGCTAGCGACCAACCCCCCAAGCGCCCGCCCGACGAGAACGCAGTCGATGTCGCCGGTGCGCATGGCTGCTGCCAGTCGCCGCTCGCCCCGCGGCGGGAACGACGACGTGTACAGACGATCGACGCTCTCGGTATTACCGCCGATGTTCGTTATCCACGCGATGCGTGAGCGCGCAACGGCAAGCTCCGGCACACCTGCGCCCGTGCTGCTCGAGTCGGCGTCGCAGGTCCCGCGTCCACTGACCCGCCCACTACGGTGGGTGGCGACATTCCACCCGTAGACCCGGTTGCAGGCCGGGCCTCGCGGTTGGGTGCCCTCGACGTCGAAGGCGATGAGAGATCCGTCGATCGCGAGCGACTCGATGAAGCCCTGCGTCTGCCTGACCTGTCGCGCGGGGCCGGTTGGGCCTGCGGCGGCACTTGCGACGAGGAGCACGGCTGCCACGGCAACTGGAGCGGCGCGGCGGAGAAAGGTCATTGCCGAAGCTCCGCCGCGGCGGCGGTGTCGAGCACCGCGACCGTCTCGCCGAGCGCGGAGCGCACGAGGCTCGCGGGCGTCTCCGGGCTTGGTGGGTCGCCGAAGGCGCGGCGGGCGGCGTCGGTCTTGCTCTCGCCGGTCGCGAGGAAGAGCATCGTGCGACAATGCTCGAGCGCGGGAATCGTGAGCGTGATGCGCTTGACGTATGGCTCGTGCCCCGGGTCGGCTGGGACGACGAGACGGTCGCGAACTTCCAAAGTCGGCGCGTTCGGGAAGAGCGACGCGGTGTGGCCGTCGGGACCGAGCCCGTTCAGGACCACCTTGAAGATCACGCCGCGCACCTCCTCCTCGTAGGTCGACGCGGCCTGCTCGGGATCGTCTTCTCCGTGAATGCGGTGGACGGCCGCCGGACCCTTCTGCAGCCGGTCCAACAGGGAGTCCTTCACGAGCAGATAGTTCGACCACGGATCGTCAGTCGCGACGCAGCGCTCGTCTCCCCACCACACCTCGACATTGCTCCAGTCGGACTCGAGCTCGGCCGCCAGCTCGTACGCGCGCCGCGGGGTCTCGCCGCCGGTCAGGACGACGTGGCCGCCGGCACGCGCCGCCTCCGCGAGCCGCTCTGCGACGAAGCGCGCAGCCGCGTCGGGATCGGCGACGACTTCCAGCCGGAGACTCACGACTCGCCTGCCGCCAATTCGCGCGAGCGCTCCATCGCGGCCTGGATCGCGTTCAGGAATGCGGCGCGGACCCCGGCCCGCTCGAGTTCCCGGATGGCGCGGATGGTCGTCCCGCCGGGAGAAGTCACCGCCTCGCGCAGCTCCACGGGGTGCATCTTCTCGTCGCGCAGCAGCTTCGCGGTTCCGAACATCGTCTGGATCACGAGATCGGTCGAGATCTCGCGCGAGAGGCCGAGCAGGATCCCGGCCTCGATCATCGCTTCCGACAGCAGCGCGAAGTACGCCGGTCCGGAGCCGGAGACGGCGGTGACCGCGTCCATGTAGCTCTCGGGGACGCGGACGACGGCGCCGAGGTGACTGAGCACGTCCTCCGCGAGAGCGAGGTGCTCGTCGCCGGCGTGGGCGCCGGCGCACACTCCCGCGATCCCTTCGTGCACGACCGCCGGTGCGTTCGGCATCGCGCGGACCACGGGGACTCCGGGCGTGATCCGGCTCTCGATCAGCGCCGTCGGAATGGCGGCGGCCACCGAGAGCACCGTCTGCTCGGGGGAGAGCACCCGTCCGACCTCGCCGAGGAGCACTGAGAAGTCCTGCGGCTTGACCGCGATCACGGCGATCGCCGCTCCCGCCACAGCTTCGGTGTTCGAGAGGGTGGTCCCCACGCCGTGCCGGTCAGCCAGTTCGGCGAGCCGTTCTTCGCGTCGGCCCGTCGCGATGATTTCCTCCGGCTTGCGCCAGCCGGAGCTGAGCAGTCCGGCGATCAGGGACTCGCCGATCGTCCCCGCGCCGAGCACGGCCAGCCGCCGCTCGTCCATGAAGCCAGTCTAGGCGGCTCGCGGAAGCGAGATCAGTCCGCGCCCGAGCCCGGCGAGCATGTATACGCTCGCGAGCCCAGCCCAGTCGCCGTAGGGCTCGAGTAGCGCGGCCGTCTCGGCCGTCTCGACCCGCCTCCCATTGCGCGGCGAGAGGAGCTTGATCAGGCCCAGGTCGCCGACGAGCCCCTGCTCGGTCCGCCCGAGCCCTTGCAGGCAGATGACACCCGCCGACCACGGTCCCATGCCTGGCTCGCGGGCGAGCCGCTTGACGACGGAGTACGTGGGCAGACCGTGCAGCCGCTCGAGGTCGACCGAGCGGCACAGGCGGACGAGAGCGGCCGCGCGGCGGGCGTGGAGGCCGAGCTTGCGCAGCTCGGCCGTCCCCACGCGGCCGAGCCTCTCACCGGTGGGCGGCTCGTGCAGGCCGCACGCGTGCCGGACGGACGTCCGGCGGATCACGTCGCGTTCGATCTCCTTCGCGTGCTGCCACGTCACGAGCTGGCCGGCGAGGGCGCGCAGGAGGGCGTGCGCGACCGTCGCCAGGCGAAGCGGCCTGAGACCCTTGAGCACGCGGGTCGCGCGCCCGATGACGGGGTCGTCGGCGAACTCCTCGAGGAACTCGGAGTGGTCGTCCTCCAGGCCGAGGACGAAGCGCACCCGCTCGATGCCCGCTTCGCTCTCCGCCCGGATGACGACCACTCCGTCCGGTTGCTGCCATGCACACGCGAGCTCGCCGCCGGGGAGGACGGCACTAAGCCGCCCGCTGCGAAAGGTCCGGGTCGCATCCGTTGCGAGCCGCGCCGAAAGCCGAAGCGAGTACGGTCCGCACGGTCTCGTCGCGGTCTCGATCGGCATCGTCCGAACGATAGGGGACACGTCCGGCGGCATAGCTCTTGCGCAGCTCGGCGATGTGGTCCCGCGTGGTGATCGATGCGAATTGCGTGTCGTACCCGAACATCGACGTCTCCTTTCTCCAGATCAAGTATCTTGATCTCGAGATACTATACGAGAGATGACTTGACGTCAAGAGAAGTCGTGTCAAGATGTGGTGAAGTGATGGCCGACAAGGATCACGTCGACTTGTTCCTCGAGCGCTTCGGCGAGCGCCTCCCTGTCATGGATCTCGTCGTGGAGGGAATTGTCGATCGGATCACCGGGCTGAGCAAGCGATTGCACCGCGAGATGGACGAGACCCTTGAAGCGTTCGGCCTCAACTCCGGCGAGTCGAAGGTGCTCGGCATCCTGTGGCGGGGGGGCGAGCCCCACCGAGCGTCTCCGGGTGTGCTGGCTCGGGTCGAGGACCTCTCGACGGGCGCGATGACGAATCGGCTCGACCGGCTAGAGGAGGCAGGGTTCGTGCGTCGCCTTCCCGACCCCGACGACCGCCGCGCCGTCCAGGTCGAGCTGACGGAGAAGGGCAAGCGCGCCTGGGAGAAGGCCATCGCTGCGCAGGCAAAGAAGGAGGCCCTGGTCGCCTCCGCGCTGACCGATCGTGAGAAGGAGCAGCTGACGAAGCTCCTGCGCAAGCTGATGCTGGAGTACGAGAAGCACGGCAGGGACCGCCCGAAGTCGTCGTAGCTATTCCGGCCGCCGCGGGCGGCTGATCCACAGCTGGAGCGTCGCGATGCCCAGGACGAGGACGGTCAGGATGCGTTCGCTCTCCGGCAGGTGCCGGAACAGCGCAAGCACCTGGATGCTCGCCGCCAGCACCTGGCAGGCGATGGGGAGCGCGACCGCCTTCCACCCCGCCAGGAGGACGGGGCGCTGCCGCGCCGGGTAGGGCAGCCAGGCAGCAAGGGCGATCGCCAGTGCGCCGCCTGTCCAGAGGAAGTCGTAGCGTCCGGCTTCGTACGTGCCCTCGACGGTCTGAACCGCGGCGATGGAGTCGGCGATCGTGAACGAGAGGAGACCGAGCCCGAGGAGCAGCCAGGTCCTGCCGGGTCGCCATGCGGTCACAGCGAAGGTGCCGGCCACCGCGCCGAGGAGCAGAACGTCGCAGACGGGATACGCGAACTCGACCGTCCGGCTGAAGGTTGATCCATTCTCGTAGTCGTTCACGACCGGGTCGACGAAGAAGATCAGGCCGAGCGTGGTGGCGATCAGCGCCGCCGCCAGGCCGTCGATCCAGCGGTGCAGGTCGAAACCCTCGATGCGGTCGCGGATGAGGAAGACGAGCCCGGCGACGGCGAAGGGGTAGTACGCCAGCCAGAAGATGTCAGAAACCGTCGCGGAGACGGCGCTCGTCGAGCCCTCGTCGAGCAGCGTCCAAGTGACGTCTCCAATGAGGAAGGCGAGCAGGGAGAGGCCGAACATCGTCCACGTCATGCGACCGCGTGTCGCCACCGCTGCGCGGGCGAGGCACGCAGCCGCGGACGCCCCGAGAAGAAACGTGTGCAGGCCGTCGTCGAAGAAGTTGTCGAGACCGTCCCCACCCAGCCCGAACAGGTTGTGCAGGGTCTGAGCGAGGAGGAGTACGCCGAAGAGAGCGACGACGAGAGGCAGGACGCGCACCGGGCGTGCCGCGATCTCGCTCACGCCGCAGAACCTTAGACTGCTCCCTCGATGGCTCGACCGATCGACGCCGGCGCCGACATCGGCCACGTCCACCTGAAAGTGTCCGAGCTCGACCGCTCGGTGGCCTTCTATCGAGACGTTCTCGGCTTCGAGGTCATGCACCGCTACGGAGACGAGGCCGCGTTCCTCGCTGCCGGCGGCTACCACCACCACATCGGGCTGAACACGTGGGAGAGCAAGGGCGGCTCGCCGCCGCCCCCCGGAACGACAGGGCTCTTCCACGTCGCGATCCGCTATCCCTCGCGGGACGCGCTTGCGAAGGCGCTGAAGGAGGTCGTGGACGCCGGAGTTCCGCTCACCGGGGCGTCCGACCACGGCGTGAGCGAGGCGATCTACCTGCGCGACCCGGACCAGAACGGCATCGAGCTCTACCGCGACCGTCCGCGCGAGGAGTGGCCCGAGCAGATGTACACGGCGCCGCTCGACGTGGCGGCGCTGCTAGCGGAGGCGGACGGCGGCTGAAGCTGTCCGGCCGCTGAGCTTCCCGTCGGAGGGGGTCACCTTGCACGTGAGGGTCTGGCCGCTGCGGACGCGGTCCCGGCGGAGGACGTCCGAGAGCGAGGCGCTGGTGACGGCGCGGACGCGCTTCCCGCCAACGAACCAGCGGTAGCGGTAGCGCACGATCTGGAAGTCCGGATCCTCCGTGACGAGCGACGTGTCGAGGACGCACTGCGGTGGTGACGGAGCTACGAGCCGAGCGGTGATCGTATTCGGCGGGCGGTTGCGCACCGCCTTCGCCGAAGCGACGACGTCGAACGGAGCGTCGACGAGCGTCTTGCCGCCGGCCGCCAGCCGGATCCGCCAACGGCCCGTCCGGTCGAGGTTCAGCCGCTCGCGAAAGTCCGCCCAGGTTGCGCGGTACCCCTGGAGCGGCGTCGGCCGGTCCCCGTCCAGCGCCGTGCTTCCGTCCGGGCGGAGGAACGTCACGCGCATCGGTCCGCCGTCGAAGAACGCGAGCTCGATCCGGAAGTAGACGTCCCGCACGCCCTGGACGAACGTCCCGGTGCGCACGGCCTCGTCCCAGGGTGGATCCTTACGACCACCGAATGGCCTCGCGCTGAAGGTGAAGTCGCGGACGTACGGCGCCGTCGGAATGGAGGCCTGGTCCGCCCAGTAGCTCGTGCCCTGACGGCACGGGCCGGCGAAGGGCTCGTAGAACTGGAAGTCCCACTTGGCCGTGAAGTGCAGGTGGGGCCACGTGCTGCGCCCACTGGAGGCCGTCCAGCCGAGCTGCTGCCCGGCCACGACGCGCTGGCCGCGGCGGACGAGGACGTCCCGGCGCAGATGGCCGTACACGGTCCGCTCGTGATCCCCGAGGCTCGAGATGATCACGTGATTGTCGACCGGCATCATGTTCTCGGCCGTCCGCTCGTCCGGGAAGACGTTCTCGACCTCGATGACCTCTCCGTCGTGCACCGCGAAGACGGGGACGCCGATCCGCTTCTCGCGGAAGGAGCGGATGATCGAGTCCTCGCCGCTGTGCGTGTCGTACGTCTGGTGGCCGCAGCTCCAGTCGAGCGTGCCGGGGCCTGGATCGAGGTCGACGAAGTTCGCAACGTACAGGTCCTTCCACAGGATTCCCGCCTGCGGATAGAACGAGAAGGTCGTGGCGCCCTCCGGGGGCGAGGCCGCGCTCGACGCGCCTGCCAGCCCGCCGAGACACAGAAGGATGACGAGGATCCGAGTAATGGCCTATCTACAATAGAGCATTACGAAGGCATACGATCTCCCACTTTTCCGCTTCCTGAACGACGGCGTGGTCGACGGCGACCCCACCGCGTCCGAGCGGCGCAGGCTCGATGCGCTGCGCCGCCTCCTGCGCGAGCTGGCGGAGACGGTCTCCGGCGGCGACGTCCTCTCCCCCGATCAGCTCCGCCGCCTCAACGCTGTCATCGGCCGGAGGGCGGTGCGCGCGCGGCTGGAGGTGACGCCCGCGGGCGGCTACCTCGTCGACTTCACGCCGGTCGGCGGAGACTGGATCGAGCAGCAGGAGCGTGAGCTCGCGGGGATCTTCTCCTCGCTCCTGCGCCGCTCGACTCCGCCGCGGATCAAGGTCTGTCCGGGCTGTGGAACGGCCTTCTACGACGAGACGCGCTCGCGGACGCGGCGGTGGTGCGACTCGTCCACGTGCGGGAACCGCGCCCGCGTGCGGCGGTACCGGCGCAGCGCCAGCCGCTCGTGAAAGTCGATCGGCGGCGTGGAACGCTCGAGACGCGCACGCAACCGCTTCGAAAGGTGGATGTTGTCCCACTCGTCGACGGTCTCGAAGAGCTCCTCGACGCTGTCGAAGCGTTCGATCACGCCGAGCTCCGTCTCAGCCTCGAGTGCGAACAGTCCTCCGTCGACGGTCTTCTGCAGCTCACGCTCGGTCGCGCGAACGAGCCGGAAGAACTGCCGCTCGTCCACCACGCCGAGATCCTTGCCCGGCGAGAACGCGTGCATGCTCGGCGGGATGGGGTGGAGGTCGAGCAGGATGCCGTCCTCGTCCAGCATCCGGTGACAGTTCCGTAGAGCGTCCACGACGCTCTCCGGCTCGAGTCATCACAACGACCAGGTGAAGAACACGAGGTCGAAGCACGCCGGGGGCTCGTCGAGCTCGACCACGCTCGTCTCGCGCAGCTCGACCTTCCCACGCAGCTCGGGCGGCATCTCCCGGCGTCCCATCTCGATCAAGTCGCCGTCGACGTCGATGCCGAGCACCGATTGCGCGACGGGCGCGATGCGCCAGACGACCCGGCCGTCGCCGCAACCGACGTCGAGCACGCGCAATCCGTCGAAGTCCACCACGTGGGCCAGCGCCTCGAGCTCCCGGCCTTCCGGGTCGATCGTGACCGCCACGCCGCGATCCTAGTGCTATACCTAGCCGAGTGGCGATGGCGAAGCCCGTAGAGCAGCTCGACCAGGTGGTCATCCGCTTCGCCGGCGATTCCGGAGACGGCATGCAACTAACCGGCGGCCGGTTCACGAGCGAGACCGCCATCCTCGGCAACGACCTCTCGACGCTGCCGGATTTCCCGGCCGAGATTCGGGCGCCGGCGGGATCGCTCCCCGGCGTCTCGGGCTTCCAGATCCACTTCTCCGACCACGACATCCTCACGCCGGGCGACAACCCCCACGTCCTGGTTGCGATGAACCCGGCCGCGCTGCGCACCAACATCAAGGATCTCGCGCGCGGGGGAACGTTGATCGTCAACGCCGACGCGTTCACCGAGCGCAACCTCGAGAAGGCCGGATACACGATCAACCCGCTCGACGACGGCTCGCTGGACGAGTACCAGGTGCACGCCGTCCCGCTGACCTCGCTCACGATCGAGGCGCTCAAGGAGTTCGAGGTAACGAAGCGCGAGGCGGAGCGGTCGAAGAACATGTTCGCGCTCGGCCTCATGTCGTGGCTCTTCACGCGGCCGACGGAGGGGACGATCGCCTTCCTCGAGAAGAAGTTCGCGGCGTCGCCCGAGATCGCGAAGGCCAACATCCGTGCCTTCCAGGCGGGGTACGCGTTCGGCGAGACCTCGGAGGCGTTCACCGCGCACTACGAGGTCAAGCCGGCGAAGCTGGCGCCCGGGACCTACCGCAACGTCACCGGGAACCAGGCGCTTGCGATGGGGCTGGTCGCGGCGAGCGTGCAGAGCGGGCTTCCGCTCTTCCTAGGCGCGTATCCGATCACCCCGGCGTCGGGGATCCTCGAGGAGCTCTCGCGCTACAAGAACTTCGGCATCCGGACGTTCCAGGCCGAGGACGAGATTGCGGCAGTGGGTGCCGCCCTCGGCGCGTCCTTCGGCGGCTCGCTGGGCGTGTCGACCTCGAGCGGCCCGGGCGTCGTGCTGAAGATGGAGACGATCGGGCTCGCGGTCATGCTCGAGCTGCCGCTGTTGATCCTGGACATCCAGCGCGCGGGGCCGGCGACCGGGATGCCGACGAAGCCCGAGCAGGCCGACCTCTTGCTGGCGCTGTACGGCCGCCACGCCGAGTCGCCGGTGCCCGTCATCGCGGCCGCGACTCCTGGAGGCTGCTTCGACGCCGCCCTCGAGGCCGCGCGCATCGCGCTCAAGTACCGCACGCCGGTCTTCCTGCTCTCCGACGCGTACCTCGCCAACGGCTCTGAGCCGTGGCCGATTCCCGACGCGTCGCGCCTTCCGGACATCTCGACGACGTTTGCTGACAAGCCGAACCACGAGGGCCAGTTCCTCCCGTACCTGCGCGACGCCGAGACGCTCGCGCGGCCGTGGGCGATTCCGGGGACGCCGGGGCTCGAGCACCGGATCGGTGGTCTCGAGAAGGCGGACGGGACGGGGAACGTCTCGTACGATCCGGACAACCACGACCACATGGTCCGCATCCGCGGGCGCAAGGTCGCCGGCATCGCCGCCGATATTCCCGATCTCGAGGTCGAAGGCGACGAGGACGCCGACGTGCTGGTGGCGGGCTGGGGCGGGACCTACGGGCCGATTGCCGCGGCGGTGCGGCGCATCCGCAAGGACGGCGGCAAGGTGGCGCACGCCCACTTCACGCACCTGAATCCGCTCCCGCGGAACACCGGAGACGTCCTGCGCCGGTTCGACAAGATCCTCGTGCCGGAGATGAACCTCGGGCAGCTGGCCAGGGTTCTGCGCGCGGAGTTCCTCGTCGACGCAGTCGGCTACAACAAGGTGCGCGGGCTCCCCTTCACGTCCGGCGAGCTCGCGGAAGCGATCGAAGGGCTGCTGTGACCGAGAACGGACACAACGGCGAGGGGCTGATCCAGCTCACGGCCAAGGACTTCAAGACCGATCAGGAGGTCCGCTGGTGCCCCGGCTGCGGCGACTACGCAATCCTCGCCGCAGTCCAGGGGTTCATGCCGGAGCTCGACCTTCCGCGCGAGCGCATCGTCTTCATCTCCGGGATCGGCTGCGCCGCGCGTTTCCCCTATTACATGCAGACCTACGGGATGCATTCGATCCACGGGCGCGCGCCCGCGATTGCGACGGGGCTTTCTACGTCCCGGCCGGACCTGTCCGTCTGGGTCGTGACCGGCGACGGGGACGCGCTCTCGATCGGCGGCAACCATCTCATCCATGCGCTGCGGCGCAACGTGAACATCACGATCCTGATGTTCAACAACCAGGTGTACGGCCTGACCAAGGGGCAGTATTCACCGACGAGCCCGGTCGGCCAGCGCACCGGATCGACGCCTATGGGCTCGATCGACAATCCCTTCAACCCGCTCTCGGTCGCGCTCGGTGCGGAGGCCACGTTCGTCGCGCGCTCGATCGACACGGACCGCAAGCAACTGACCGAGGTGCTGCGCGCGGCCGCCACGCACAAGGGCGCCGCCTTCGTCGAGGTGTACCAGAACTGCAACGTCTACAACGACGGCGCGTTCGACTTCGTGCGGGAGGACAAGGAGAACCGAATCCGCCTCGAGCACGGTCAGCCCATCCGTTTCGGCGCCGACGACGAGAAGGGCGTGCGGCTGCGCGCCGACGGCTCGGCGGAGATCGTCGAGGTGGCCGACGCGGGCGAAGCGTCGCTCCTCGTCCACGACGCGCACGCCGACGAGCCGTCTATCGCTTTCGCGTTGAGCCGGCTGACGCGCGAGACGAGCGGCGCCGCGCCCATCGGCGTCTTCCGCGCGGTCGAGCGGCCGGTGTACGACGACCTGTTGCAGGGGCAGATCGACGCGGCAACGGAGAAATCGGGGCAGGGCGACCTGGCGGCGCTCCTGCACTCCGGCGACACCTGGACGATCGAGTAGCGCGTCCCTAGGCGGCGAGGCGCTCCGCGCCCTGCTCTTCTGCTCGATCCGCGGCATGCACGCGCGGCCATGCGACGAAGGTGTACGCCGTCATGGCGGTACAGGCGAGGCCGGCCACGAGGAAGGCGAGCTCGGTGCCTCCGACGTGCGAGAGCCAACCGGCGAGCAGGCCGCCCAGCGGCGCGAAGCCTCCGAAGGCGAAGAGGTAGATGCTCAGCACGCGGCCCCGCAGGTGATCGGGGGCGGTGAGCTGGATGATCGACTGGCTGTTCGCCGTCCACGTAGTGAAGAAGACGCCGGTGAGGAAGAGGAGGACGGCGGCCGGCCACACCGAGGAGACGGGCGCGAGCGCGAGCAGCGTCGTGCTGAAACCGGCGGAGCCCAGGATGAGCGCCCTCCAGCTCGCCTTGGCAAACGTCGCCGCCAGGAGCGCGCCCGCGAGCGCGCCCAGCCCGAAGGACGCGCCGAGCGCGCCGAAGACCTCTGCACCGACGTGCAGCGTCTTCGACGCCAGCACGGGCACGAGCACGTGGAAGTTGAAGCCGACGGTCGACACGATCATCGTCATCAGCAGGACGAGCCGGATCTGCGGCGTCCGCCGCACGTAGCCGAGGCCGTGGCGCATCCCCTTGAGCAGAGCCGGCGTCTCGCGGCGCTCGAGCGGGAACAACTCGCGCTTCCGCATCAGAGCGAGGGCGGCGAGGACGGCGAGGAAGCTCGCCGCGTTGAGCGCGAAGCAGGCGCCTACTCCGGCCGCGGCGATTACGACTCCACCGATCGCGGGCCCGATCACCCGCGAGCCGTTGAAAAGGCTGGCGTTCAGCGCGACGGCGTTCGGCAGCTCGTCGCGACCGACCAGCTGGAACGTCAACGCGTGACGGTTCGGCGCGTCGAAGACGGCCGCCGTCCCGCCGAGGAGGGCGAGGACGTACACCATCCAGAGCTCGGTTGCACCGCTCAGGACGAGAACCGCCAGGATCCCGGAGATCCCCATCGAGACGGCCTGCATGACCATCATCGTCCGCCGGTTGTCGAAGCGGTCGGCGAGCACTCCCGCGGGCAGCGAGAACACGGTGAACGGGGCAAAACGCAGAAATGCGAGCAGGCCGACGGCGACGGGGGAGTGCGTCAGGCCTACGACGAGCCACGCGAGCGCGATGTTCTGCATCCAGGTGCCGCTCAGCGAGATCACCTGGCCGGCGAAGTACAGCCGGTAGTTGCGGTGGCGGCGCAGGCTGGTAAACGTGCGCGCGTTGAGGAACGCGTGCCTCACTTCGCGCCATCCAGAAGCCGCGAGAGCGGATCGAGCGCGGCCTCGATGGCGGCCAGCTCGTCCGGCTCGAGGCGCTCGAGGCGCTCGGCGAGCCAGGCGGTTCTGCGCGAGCGGACGGAGCGGAGGACGCCCTCGGCTTCCTCCGTGAGCTCGAGCACCTGGCGCCGGCGGTCGCTCTCGTCGGGCACGCGCGTGACGAGCCCGGCCTTCTGCAGCCGGCCGATGTAGCCCGACATGGCCGCGGGGGAGATGCGCTCGATCTCGGCGAGCTCGCGGGCCCCGATCCCCCTGTGTCTGCGGATCTGGATCAGGAGGGCCACCTGTCCTCCGGTCACGCCGAGGGCGTGGACCTCGCGGCGCAGCTCGCGCGCGAGCTTGAGGAGCACGGGCCTGAGACGGTGCGCGAGCTCGGTTGTGTCGGGGGTATTCGAGCCGGTGGTCGGGTCGTTAACCACGTTAACGACCACTATACCCGGTTTCCACGGGGCGAATCTTGGAAATGATCCGTCCGCATGGCTTTTCGCCGTCGATATCGACGAACCCTGCCGCCGGACGAGGCGCCCACCGTCGTCCAGCCGGGTGAGGTCCCGGTCCCGCCGCCTGCCGCCCCGCCACCCGGTCCGCCCGTCGAGCCCGATCGCTGGTGGTGGCCGTGGCTCGTCGTCGCGCTCGTGGCCCTGCTCATCATCGCGGGGCTCGCGGCGTACTTCGCAACGCGTGGCGACGACAAGAAGGTGGCGGTTCCCGCCGTTGTCGGCCTTCAGGAAGCGGCGGCGAAGGACAAGCTGCACGATGTCGGTCTCGGCAGCAAGGTCGGCCGGCAGTTCAGCTCCGAGACCGTCGGCGTTGTGGTCGCGCAGACGCCCGGAGGCGGTACGCAGGTGGGGGAGGACCAGGTCGTGGCGCTGACCGTGTCGAAGGGGCCGAATGCCGTCGAGGTACCGAACACGGTCAGCCTGAACGAGGCCGACGCCGTCGCTCAGCTCACGGAAGCGGGTCTCAAGGCCGACGTGGTGCAGGTGCCGTCGAGCCGCAAGGTAGGAACGGTGGTCGCCCAGAACCCGGTCGGCGGGACCAGCGTGGATCCGGGCTCTGCGGTTCGGCTCAACGTCTCCAAGGGCAGGACGCAGACGACGACCGTCACGACCACGACGCAGACGACCGCGACGGCGACGACCGCGACGACGACGCAGGTCACCACGACAGCGCAGACGACGACGACCATCGCGCCGACGACCACGACCACCCCTTGAGCACTGTGCCGAATGGCACGGTCTGGCGCGTTCGGCCTCACGCGCGGGCGCCCACCTCCCAGATCGAGAACCGCCGAACCTTTGTGAGGGAGGCGGCAACCTCTCCGAGCGCCCGCCGAAGCCGCGGGCTGTATTCGTGAAGCGGCCGCCGTGCCTGCTCGGCGGTCTCCCACATGACGATCGTGATCCCGTCTCCCGTCTCCGGGTCGACGAGGCTCAGCGTTCCTGCGAAGCCCGGCTCTTCTCTCAGCGCCGGGATCAGTCTCCGGCACACGAGCACATCTGCGGTTGCGCGCATCTCCGGCCTCGCGGTGGCATGGACGAGCTGTGCATACATCGTTGACTCCTTTCGTTTGCTTGCGGCCATGCCGCATGCTGGCGCGCGCGCGCGGCCATTCGCACCGTGGCGACCCCCCCGACTTTCGGCCGCTAGCCCGGCGCGCCGGCCGCCAGCACGGCTGGAAGCTCGTCGCGCGAGGAGACATCCAGCTTGCGAAAGACGCTCGTCAGATGCCCCTCGACCGTGCGGGCGGTGACGAACAGCTCCTGCGCGATCTCGCGATTCGTCATTTCCCTGCCCGCAAGCTCCGCGACTCGACGCTCACTGGCCGTGAGCGAATCGAGGCCTGTCAGGACAACGCGCCGCGGCCGCGCCCCCGTCGCCCGCAACTCGGTCTCCGCCCGCAGCTCGAGCGGCTTCGCGCGTGCGCGGTGCGCGAGGTCGAGGGCCTCGCGTAGAAGCTCTCGCGCCTCCCTCCTGCGGTTGGACCGGCGAACGAGCGCGCCGAGGTCGGTCTGCGCCCGCGCGTGCTCGACGACGGCGTCGGCACCCGAAAGCACGTCGACGGCCTCGCGAAGATGCGCTTCCCCCTTTCGACCTCCCTCGACGACGCCCGCGACTCGAAGCGCTACACCGAGGGCGCGCGGCGTGCCGAACGCGCGTGCCAGCTCGAGCTCTTCCTGCGCGAGCCGGCGCGCGGCGTCGGTCTGGTCGAGGAGAAGGTGCGCAAGCGCTGCTTCCGATCGCCACGGCAGGTAGCTGGGGCAGGTGACCCGCGTCCGGTTCGCCAGGTCGCCGACGGCAAGCAGATCTGCGAGACCTTCCTCCGTCCGGCCCTGCGCGACCCGCAGGCGTCCGCGCGAGAAGAGGAGGACGGCGGCCGTCAGCGACCCGCTCTCGGCCTGCGCGTTCAGCGGCGCGAGCGCTATCTCCGCCTCGTCGAGCTCCCCAAGATCGACGAGGGCCGCCACCAGGATGCCGCCGTTCAGCACCCGGTAGAGGGTCGGCGCGGGGAGCTCGACCGCCCCCAGCGCGGTGCGCACGTCATCCGCCGCGGCCCCCAGATCGCCGCGGCGAAACGACAACCAGCCGCGGTGTGCAAGGCCGACGGAAAGTCGACCGCTGTCGCCGGACGCGCGCGCCTTCGCGATCGACGCGTCCAGGAGCGGGCGGACTTCGTCGTACTCCTCCGCCCAGAGCAGAGACACCGTCGTTTGCGAGAACCACGTCGCGTACGAAAACCACGGACGGTCGGTGCGGTCCGGGAGCGCGTCGCGACCGGCCGCGAGAGCCCGCCTCGCGAGCGAGACGCCGGTCTTCGCGGGCTCGTTCGTCAGGACGGCCGTGAACGCGGCGACTGCCAGGAGCTCCGGCGGCGCGGCTGGATCGTTTTCGGCCCGCTCCAGCGCCACCTGTCGTCGCCGGACGACGGCGGGTGCGGTCGCGCCGTCGATCATTCCCACGCCGACCGCAGCCGCCTCGAGCAGCACGGCAAGCTCCTCCGCGGACGCGTCCAGAGAGGCAGCGGCACGGTCGAGGACCTGAATTGCCTCACCCGAGCGCTGCGCGCGACCGAGCGCCTGCGCGAGGACGCGGGCTGCCGCGACCCGGGACGCGTCATCGCTGGATCCGTCCACCGCCGACTGCAGATGGGTGTGCCAGCCGGGCAACCCCGCGCTCGCCTCCGACATTCCCAGTTCGAGCAGGAGACGCGGACGCTCGTCCGCCGCCGGAGGTTCGTCGAGCGCGCGGCGCAGGTACACGGCGGTCGATTCCGGCGCGCCGCTGCGCGAGGCCTGGCGTGCCGCCTCGACAAGACGGTCGACCGTCCATGGATCGCCGGCGGGCTCGCTCGCCAGCAGATGCTCGGCGACGCGCTCGTTCGTCCCGTCTTGCTCGGCGAGCACGCGCGCGGCTGCTCGGTGACCTCTTGCCCGCTCGACGCTCGCGAGCTCGCCGTAGATGCCCGTCCGGACGATCGGATGGACGAACGTGAGCGGCCGGTCCCGCTCGAGGATCCCGGCTTCGGCGAGCATGTCGGCGGCAAATGCCGCATCCGTCGGCGCGAGCTCCGCCAACTTCGCCGCCTGTAAAAGATCCCCGCGCTCGAGGATTGCAACGGCGCGCGCGAGTCGTCCGGCAGCGTCGGGCAAGCGGCGCAGCCGGGTCAGGATCGACCTCCCGACCGTTCGCGCGCCGATCCTCTCGACGTGGACGGCGGAGTCGGCGCTGGGCTGGATTCCGTCCTCCTGCAGTGCAACCACGAGCTCGCGCATGAGGAACGGAGTTCCGCGGGTGGCGACGAGGCACGCCTCCACGAACTCCGCATCCGGCTCCACCCCGAGTCGTTCGCACAGGAACTGGTGGACGGCCGCACGCGTCAGCGGGGCAAGCCGGACCACCTCCGCGGACGAGTCGGTGGTGACGGCGGCCAGCAGGTCGAAGTCGGCGTCCGCTTGCGGCGGCCGGCTCGCGATGACAAGCGCAGTGGACAGCTCCTCGAGGCGCGGGATGAGGAACGCGAGGAAGCGCAGCGAGGCGGCATCGGACCAGTGGGCATCATCGATCAGGAGGCAGAGCGGGCGCTGTGAGGCGACATTCGCACACAGCCAGTAGAGGCCATGGAGCACGGCGAACGAAGGATCGGCGCTCGAATCGAGCCCGCCGTCGGAATGCGCGCCGGGGAGGCCGAGCAGGCTCGCGGCTACCCCGGCGGGCCCTTGTAGTACGTCCGCTCGCTCTTCCTCGGGCGCCTCCGCCAGGTACGGCTCGATCAGCTGCCTGACCACACCGAAGGCGAACTCGCGCTCCAGCTCGGCGCCGCGCGAGCGGAGGGTGCGCATGCCCTCGGCGTCGGCAGCAGCGCGCGTCGCCGCGAGCACTGCGGTCTTTCCGATTCCGGCCGGCCCCTCCAGCACGACAAGCGCGCCGCGCCCGAAGCGCGCGCGGGACAAGGCCGTCTCAATCCGCGCGAGCTCCCCGCTTCGCTCCAGCAGCGGTGACCCGGCGGCCGCTCCCCTGCTCATTGCCCTCCCGAGCCTAGCGCGCCGGGCCGTCGGAAAACAGGGGTCGGGAGGAAAGACAGGGCCCCTCGCGCACCGGCCCGCCGAGCCGTTCAGCGACTCTTGGGCATGACTAGCTCGTCAGCGCCCAGGAAGCGCGCGAGACTCTTCAACGCGCGCTCGAGGCCGGTCGCCGGGAAGCGGAGGCCGTCCTCCGGATAGATCGCATTGACCGTCAGGACCCGCGACTTGCGGTCGAAGAGCGGGTCGATGCGGCCGACGATGCGGTCGCCGTGCAGCACCGGCAGGACGTAGTACCCGTACTGGCGCTTCGCCTTCGGCACGTACATCTCGAGGCGGTAGAAGAAGTCCCACAGCGTCTCGGCGCGTTTGCGATCGTGGATGAGCCGGTCGAAAGGGGAGAGGAGCGTCGTCCGCTTCGGCACCGGCCCGTCCTCCGCCTCCGGATGGACGCGCAGCTGACCGCGCTCGAGCCACACTCCGAGCGAGCGCCGTTTCTTCTCCTCCCGCAGCGCGAGCGCCTCCCGCAGCGGCAGCGTCTCCGTTTCAGGGTAGACCCTCTCTGCGAGATCCCAGAGCCGCTGCCCGCGATCGCGTCCCGCTACCGCGATCTTCCCGCGGATTGCGAGGAGCTCCAGCATCCACGTCAGCTGCGCTCGCGTCCCCCACCACACGGTCCGCTCGTGGTACTTCGCGTCAGTGTGCTCGAGCTCACGCGACGGGAGCGGACCGCGGCGCTCGAGTTCCCGCAGGACGTAGCGGCGCAAGCGGGTCTGCTCCTGCAGGAACGTCTTCTGCCACTGCTGCCACTTGGCCTTGCCCCACGGCCGCCGCATGAGCGCGCGCAGGATCGGGAGATCCTCGACCGGGTAGATGAAGGCGTTCCATTCGATCAGCTTCCTGTCCTTCCAGAGGAGTCGGTCGAGCTCGCCCCGGTCGTAGGGGCCGAGCCTGCTCCAAAGGACGAGCTCCTGCGGCGTCGCCACTGTCGCGATGGGGTCCATCTGCAGGAAGCCGAGCCGGCGGACCGTGGCGCGCACGGACGTGGCCGACCCGTCCAGGAGCTGGGCCCTGATTGCGATCCGGCGGGCTGCCTCGGGAGAGACGGTGCGCGCGCTCAGGACGCGAGCACGTCGACGACGCGCTCTTCGGCCTGCGGCCGGCGGTAATCGGGGCCGAGCGCCTGCTCCAGCTTCTGCTCGAGCTCGCCGCTTGCCGCCAGCTCCTCCACGATGTCAGCGCCCCCGACCAGCTCGCCGCGGATGAAGACCTGTGGGATCGTCGGCCAGCCGGAGATGCCCGACAACTCTTGGCGGATGCGCGGGTCGGGGAGGATGTTCACCGCGGTGACGGGCGCGCCCGCCTCGCGGAGCGCGCGGAGCGTGCGGTCCGAGTTGCCGCACATCACGAAGCCCGGTGTTCCCTTCATGAAGAGCGCAACGGGCTCGTCGGCGACGACGGTCTGGATGCGGTCGCGAAGCTCGGTCATGCAAGTCCTTTCGTCTTGGTTCGAATCCTCAGTTCGTGAATGGTGCCGTCGGCGAGCGGCTCGGCGAGGGCGTCGTACACGAGTCGATGCTGATCGACGAGGGAGAGACCGTTGAAACGCTCGCTCTCGACCGTCACCTGGAAGTGGTCGCCGCCGCCCGTCCGGTCGGCGACGGAGAGCTCGCGCGCGTCGGGAAAGGCGCCTTTCAGCAGCTCCTCCAGACGGTCCCGCCCCATGCGACCATCGTAGTCTTTGGGGATGGCCGAGATCGGGCTCTTCCCGCTCGAGTTGGTGCTGCTGCCGACGGAGCGCGTCCCGCTCCACATCTTCGAGGAGCGGTACAAGGAGCTGATCGGCGAGTGCCTGGCGCTCGACCGCACGTTCGGCCTGGTCTTCGCAGACGAGCGCGGCTTGCGGGAGATCGGCACGCATGCGGCCGTCACGACCGTCCTGGAGCGGTTCGACGACGGGCGGCTCAACATCCTCGTGGAGGGGCGGGAGCGGTTCCGGCTCGTCGAGCTGACGGGCGGCCGCGCGTTCCAGACCGCCGAGATCGAACAGGTGGGTGACGACGAGGAAGAACCGGATCACGGCGACGTCGATCGGGCGCTTGCGCAGTTCGTACGGCTGAAGGAGCTGACGCAGTCCGAGGTGGACGATCCCGCGCCTGAGCGCGGATTCCTCTCCTTCCAGCTCGCCGCGCGCGTCGACTTCGGCGCGGAGGTCAAGCAGCAGCTGCTCGAGCAGCGCTCGGAGGCGCGGCGGCTGCACGTGGTCGCCGAACTGCTCGAGAACGCCGTCCGGACAGTTGCGCTCGAGCAGGAGGTCCGCGAGCGCGCGTCGCAGAACGGCAAGGTCTCGTCCGACTAGTCGCCCACGTAGATCAGGCCACGGGTCAGCTCGCGGAATCCGAGCTCTACGGACGTACGCCGTCGCCGCGGTTGTGGGCGAGGTATTCGAGCAGGTCGGCCCGCGTCAACATGCCCGTGGGTCGGCCGGCGCGCGCGACGACGACGGCGGCGCTCCCGCCGCTCAGGTCGGTGAAGACCTGGTCGATCGACTCGCTCGCATCGACCGCCGCCAGCGGCGGCCCCATCGCGGCGGCGACCTCGTCGTTCAGCGCATCCGGGTTGCGGAAGACGCGGTCGAGGAGCCCGCGTTCCTGCAGCGAACCGATCACGTCGGCGAGCGTCTCGAGCGGCTCGTTGCGGACAACGGGAAGCTGGGAGATCGAGTACTGCTGCATGAGGTCGATCGCCTCGCCGACCTTCTGGTGCGACTCGATCGTGATGAGATCCGGCAGCTCCGGCTCCTCCACGCGCTTGAAGCGCAGGACCTCTTCCACGGTCGGCATCTGGCCCTTCCGCTCGAGGAAGCCGAGATCGATCATGTAGTTGTCGTCGTAGAACTTCGAGAGGTAGGCACGGCCCGAGTCGGGGACGAGGGTCACGACCGTGTTGCCCTCGCCGAGCTGCCGCGCGACTTCGACCGCGGCATGGACGGCAGTCCCGCCCGACCCGCCGACGAGCAGGCCCTCCTCGCGCGCCATGCGGCGCGCAGTCAGGAACGAGTCGCGATCGGAAACGGTCACCCACTGGTCGACAACCGACGGGTCGAACGTCTTTGGCCAGAAGTCCTCGCCCACGCCTTCGACGAGGTACGGGTGCATCTTGTCGCCGGACGTGTAGATCGATCCCTCGGGATCGGCGCCGACGATGAGCACGTCCGGTTTCTGCTCCTTCAGGTAGCGAGCGGTTCCCGTGATCGTCCCCCCTGTTCCCACCGCGATCACAAGCGAGTCGATCTCGCCACCCGTCTGCTCCCAGATCTCCGGGCCGGTCGTCTCGTAATGCGCGTCCGGGTTGGCGGAGTTCGTGTACTGGTCGGGTTTGTACGCGCCGGGGATTTCCTCCGCCAGCCGATCGGAGACCGAGTAGTAGCTCTCGGGCGACTCGGGCGCGACGGCGTAGGGGCAGATCACGACCTCGGCGCCGTACGCGCGCAGGAGCGAGATCTTCTCCTGGCTCATCTTGTCCGGCATGACGAAGATGCAGCGGTATCCCTTGAGCGCCGCCGCGATGGCCAGGCCCGTCCCGGTGTTGCCGGAGGTCGGCTCGACGATCGTGCCGCCTGGCCTGAGCTTCCCCTCGCGCTCGGCCGCCTCGATCATCTTGATCCCGATCCGGTCCTTGATCGAGCCGCCGGGATTCAGGTACTCCAGCTTGACCACGACCGTCGCGGCCCCGGCCGGGACGATCCGCTGCAACCGCACGAGCGGCGTGTTGCCGACGAGCTCGAGGACGGTCGGGTACTGCCGGGGCACGCAGGGGAAGAGTAATGTGCAGGTCGATGAAGGTCACCGTGATCGGGAGAGGAAACGTCGGTGGCGGCCTCGCCGGGCTCTGGCGAAAAGCGGGCCACGACGTGCAGGAGCTCGGCAAGGACGGCGGCGACGCCTCCGACTCGGACGCCGTCCTCCTCGCCGTTCCGTCCGACGCCATCCGCGACGCCCTCGGAAGCGTCGAAGGCGTCGAAGGCAAGGTCCTGATCGACGCGACGAACGCGCTCGGTGGGCGCGACGACGAGTTCGAGTCGCTCGCACACGAGGCGAAGTCCGTGACGAACGGGCCGACTGCCAAGTCGTTCAACCTGAACTTCGCGGCGGCGTACGACAAGCTCGGCGAGCAGCAGGAGCGGCCGTCCATGCCGTGGGCCGGCGACGAGGACGCCCGCGAGACGACGGAACGCCTCATCCGCGACGCGGGGTACGAGCCGGTGCCGGTGGGGGGACTCGAGAACGCCCGGAAGCTCGAGGACGCGCTGCCGTTCGTCTTCGCCGTTCGGCAGGCTGCCGGCGAGCCGGTCCTCTACCGCTTCTGGACTCCCTAGCTACTCGACGCCTGGCATGAGATTCGCCGCCGGCTGGACGCCGGCGAAGACCTGCTGTGCGGTCTCTATGCCGTAGTCACGTCCGCGGCAGCCGTCCGAGGGTGCCGGCGTCGCGCCCGCGCGGAGGGCGTCGAGCGACTGCCGTTCGATGCGCGTCAGCTGCTCGCGGGTACAAAGGGCGCCCGTTTCCGGCGAGCCGCCCGCCGCGTCCACCGTCTTCTCGTGGAGCAGGAATGCGTCGTATCGCTTCATGCCGGAGTCGTGCTCGACCATGAAGGTGGACGAGCGGCCGTCCTCGAGGCTCCGCGCCTGCACGTACGCCCCGGCGCCGCCGTCCACGAGCCCGCGGCTCAGGATCTCCCACTTAGTCGGATCGAGGCCGAGGTCGTCCGCGATGCCGGATGCGTAGGCGCCTCCGGCGAAGGCGAAGACGCAGCACGCGACGGCCGCGCCGAGGTGTGTGCGCCGCCGGCGGCGCAGGCGGCCGGCGTAGGCGAGGTGAAGCTGGCGACCGATCGTCTCGAGCTCGGGGGCAAGGTGACTCATGCGGAAACTCCTTTCATGCGTTCGGAGAGCGCTCCGAGGGCGCGCGTGACGCGGATGCGAGCGGCGCCCTCCGAGCAGCGGAGGGACGAGGCGACCTCGTCGTACGGAAGCTCTTCGATCACACGCAGCTCGAGGGCGCGACGTTGGCCCGGCGGGAGCGTGGCTAGCGCCGCGACGAGGCTTGGGCGCATCCGCTCGGCGCGATCGCGATCCTCGACGCGCGCGAGGTTCGGGTCGTGCGCGAGCTCGGGCATCCCCAGCCGCCGACGCGCGCGGCGGTCGACCCGCTCGCGTTCGTAGTACCGGCGCAGGAGGTTCTTGGCGATCCCGAACAGCCAGGGCGACGCCGAGCCCCCGCCGGGATCACGGAAGCGCCGGAGCGAGAGCGCCGCTTGCGCAAACGTCTCCGCCGTCAGCTCCGACGCGATCTGCGGCGAGACCTGGCTGCGGAGCCACGAATGTAGAGCCTCGGCATGGCGGCGGTAGAGCTCCGCGAGCGCCTCTGCGTCGCGGCGGGCCTCTCGGACGAGCTCGGCGTCGGTCTTCATGTCCCTACATCGGGGTTGAAGGCCGAAACGTTTCAGTGTCGGAAGTGGCGGTGGTGCGTGAACACCATCGCTGCGCCCGCCTTCCCCACTGCGGCGACCACCTCTGAGTCGCGCTTCGAGCCCCCAGGCTGGATGACGGCGCGTACGCCCGCCTCCAGGGCCAGCTGCGGGCCGTCGGCGAACGGGAAGAAGGCGTCGGAGGCGAGGACCGCCCCGTTGAGGTCGTGCCCGCGCTCGATCGCCTTGTCGACCGCGAGCCGAACCGCGTCGACCCGGCTCTGCTGGCCGGCGCCGATCCCGACCGCCTGGCGGTTGCGCGCGAGCACGATCGCGTTCGAGCTGACGTGCTTGCACACCGCCCACGCGAACAGCACGTCTTGCCAGCCGTCCTCGTCGAGCACGCCGCAGACGAGCTCCATCTGGTCGCGCGCCTCGAGCAAGGAGTCCGTCTCCTGCACGAGGATGCCGCCCGGCACGCGCTTGGCGTCCAGGCCGCCGGGCTCGATCGCCGGCCCCTGGAGGATGCGCGTGTCCGCCTTCCGCTGGAGCGCCTCCAGTCCGGCGGGCTCGTAGCCGGGGGCGTAGAGAACGTCGATGAAGCGCTGCGCGAGCGACTCGCCGAGCGCGGCTCCCACCGGCCGGTTGAGCGCGATGACCATTCCGAACGCCGACAGCGGATCGCCCGCGTACGCCAGCTCGTACGCCTCGTCGACCGTGCCCGCCACGGCGACTCCGCACGGGTTGGCGTGCTTCACGATCACGCACGCGGCTTGGTCACCGAGCTCCGCCAGCAGCCCGCGGGCCGCGGCGAGGTCGTACAGGTTGATGAATGAGAGATCGCGGCCGTGCAGCTTCTCCACGTCCGACAGCAGGTGGCAGGCTGCGTCCGCGCCGCGGTAGTAGGCCGCGCGCTGGTGCGGGTTCTCGCCGTAGACAAGCTCGAGCTCCTTGACGAACGCCGGAACGAGCCGTTCCGGGAAGAAGTCGTCGCCGCCGAGCCAGCGCGCGATCGCGCCGTCGTAGGCGGAGGTGTGCGCGAACACCTTCGCGGCGAGGCCGCGCCGCGTCTCGGCGGAGAGCTCGTTCCGCTCGCGCAGCTCCGCGATCACGGCGTCATAGTCGTCGGGATCGCACACTGCCGCGACGTGGGCGAAGTTCTTCGCGGCCGCGCGCAGCATTGCGGGTCCGCCGACGTCGATCAGCTCCACGCCCGGATCGCTGGTGAACGGATAGAGGTTCACGACGACGAGATCGATCGGCTCGATGCCGGTCTCGACCAGCGTCGCCACGTCCTCCTCGAGATCGCGCCTGGCGAGGATGCCGGCGTGTACGCGGGGGTGAAGCGTCTTCACGCGCCCGCCGAGCATCTGCGGAACCTCGATCGACGTCGGGTCGAGGCCGAGCTCGCGCAGGTACGTCTCGGTCGAGCCTCCGGTCGTGACGAGCTCGACACCGAGTTCCGCGAGCTCCCGCGCGAAGACCTCGAGACCGCGGCGGTCGTAGACCGAGATCAGCGCTCGCACAGCTCTCTCACCACCTTCGGCAGGAGCCGGTGCTCGGCCGCCTGCACGCGGGCGCGCAGCGTCTCGACCGTGTCGCCGTCCGCCACGGGCACGCTTTCCGCCGCGATCACCGGGCCGGTGTCGACGCCCTCGTCGACGTAGTGGACCGTAGCTGCGGTCTCGGGCACACCGGCGGCCAGGACGTCCTCGATCGGGTGCGCGCCCGGGAAGTCCGGCAGCGGGGCCGAATGCGTATTGACGATGCGGCCGGCGTAGCGGTCGAGGAAGGTCGGGCGCAGGAGCCACATGTAGCCCGCGCAGACGACGAGCCGGACGCCGCGCTGCTCGAACCAGTCGGCCATCGCGCTGTCCCGCTCTTCCCGCGTCTCGAAGTCGTCGAGCGCGAAGACGGCGGTCTCGATGCCGGCCGCCTCCGCGCGTTCGAGCGCGCGGGCTCCCGCACGACTGGAGATGACGCCGGCGATCGGAAGCCCTTCGTCGATCAGCGCCTGGAGATTCGTCCCCTCTCCGGAGACCAGCACTCCGATCAAGCGATTCTCCCGATCACGAGCTCGTCGCCCGGATCCTCGAGCACCGCGCAAAAGCCGATGCCGAGGTTGAACACGCGCCGCAACTCCTCCTCCTCGACGTGGCGGGAGAGCCACTCGAAAACCGGTGGCCGCTCCCACGAGCTCCAGTCGATCTCGGCCTGCAGCCCGTGCGGAACCACGCGTGAGAGATTTCCGAGGAGGCCACCGCCCGTCACGTGCGCGAAGGCGTGCGCGCGGCCGCGCAGGCGGCGGACGACGTCCAGATACAAACGCGTCGGCGCCAGCAGATCCTCGCCGTCGTAGTCCTCGTCTTCGAGCACGCGGCGTACGAGCGTGAACCCGTTCGCGTGCACGCCGGCCGACGGGAAGCCGACGATGACGTCGCCTGCGCGCACGCCGGAACCGTCCACGAGCCGGTCGCGCTCGACGATGCCGACGCAGCACGCGGCGAAGTCCAGCTCGTCCTCGCGGTAGACGTCCGGCATCTCCGCGGTCTCGCCGCCGACGAGGGCGACGCCCGCCTCCCGGCAGACGCCGGCCGCGCCCTCGACCAAATCAGCGATCTGCTCGGGATCGACCGTGGCCGCAGCCGCGTAGTCGAGGAGGATCAGCGGGTCCGCGCCGCACGTGATCACGTCGTTGATGCAGTGCGCGGCCATGTCGGCGCCGCAGTTCCGCAGCTTGCCGCGCGGGCGGGCGACGATCGGCTTCGTCCCGATGGAGTCGATGGAGGCGGCGATGAGCCGCCGGTCGTCGAGCGGATGCAGCCCCGCGAAGGCGCCGAAGCCCTTGGTGCCGGTGGATTCCACGGCGGCGCGGATCCGCTCGACGACCCTCTCGCCGCGCGCGATCGAGACCCCGGCCTCGTCGTAAGTCGCCATCACGAGTGATCCTAGACTGGAGTGGTGGACATCCTCTTCCACGCGGGCGAGCACGCGCCCTCGCTCCTGACGAGCTGGAACTTCGAGCCTCTCCAGGTGATTCCGACGCTCGTCGTCGCGCTGCTGTATGCGCGCCGCGTCCATACGCTGAAGCGGGCGGGCACGCCGGTCGCCACGTGGCGCATCTGGAGCTTCGGGGCGGGCCTGTTTCTCGTTCTGGTCGCGCTCGTTTCGCCCATCGACGCCTACGGCGAGGAGCAGTTCTTCTTCGTCCACATGATCCAGCACATCCTGCTGGGCGACCTCGCTCCGCTCGCCTTCGTCGCGGGGCTGACCGGGCCGATCCTGCGGCCCGTGCTCAGTCTGCCCGGCGTCATGCGCCTGCGTTTCCTCACCCATCCCCTCGTCGCGCTCCCGCTGTGGGCGGTCAGCTTGTACGTCTGGCACATCCCGTTCATGTACGAGGCCGCGCTGCACCACAGCGCCGTACACGCGCTCGAGCACTTCTGCTTCTTCGCCTTCGGCGCGCTCATGTGGGCTGCCGTG
>Ga0126307_10000177_pt1 | contig 39902 bp, 41 predicted proteins | sample Plot28_FD_89955 | JGI IMG/M metagenome (GOLD analysis project Ga0126307, IMG submission 89955) | Serpentine soil microbial communities from UC McLaughlin Reserve, CA, USA - Plot28 | ecosystem: Environmental > Terrestrial > Soil > Grasslands | place: USA: UC McLaughlin Reserve, Lake County... | reverse complement strand
TCAGGTGCATGTACTGCACCAGGCTCCGCGTGCCGAGGAACATGTCGAGGACCCGCTCGCGCGCGGCCGTCCCCACCTGGGCAGCTCGATCCGGATCGGCGATGAAACCGTCCATCGCACCCGCCACGGCGCGCAGGTCGGTCGGATCGTCGATCAGCACTCCCGAGACGCCGTCCTCGATCTGATCCTGGATCCCGCCCACCCTGCTCGCGACCATCGGGCGCGCCTTCCACATCGCCTCGGCGACGGTGAGACCGAAGCCCTCGGCGATGCTCTTCTGGAGGATCACGTCGGAGCGCCGCTGGATCGCGTTCACCATCGCTGCGTTCTCCTCGACGTCGTCCATCGGAAGTGAGGCGAGGTGGACGCGGGCGCGCTTGTCTGCAGGGAGCTGATCCCGGCGGGCGGTGACCTCGGCTAGGACCTCAGCCCCCTCGGGGTCATCGGAGACGCCCGCCACCGATGGGCCCGCGAGGAGCAGCTGGGCGCCGTCGGCCTCTGAGTACTCGGCGAAGCTGCGCAGCACCCCGACCGGGTCCTTGAGCCGATCCCAGCGTGAGACCTGGCTGACGAGCGGCGCGTCCGGTGGCACCGGGCCATCCTGGACGAGGTCCGCCCGGCGCGTGACCCGCGCCTCGCCGCCGTCGAAGCGCCGGAAGAGCGCGAGGCCCGCGTCCTCCGGGTCCTGCAGCCCGATCGCCGCGACGATCGCGCGCACCGCCTCGGGGTCGAGGTCCTGGTTCTTGGGCGAGAAGGCGTCGATCGAGGGCGGCACGATCCACATCCGGTCCTCGTCGAGTCCCTCCCAGACAAAGCGCTCGCGAGAGAAGACGTAGGCGTCGGCGTCGCGGACGTAGGGCCGCATGAAGTCCCAGGCGCCGCGCGCGAGCTTCCCAGGGCTGTCCACCCCGATGTGACACCGCCAGATCACCTTGACGTCGCTCGCCACCAGGTGGGACACGAGACCAGCCGGCTGCGGATCGTGGATGTAGACGATGTCGCCGGGCTGGACCAGCTCGACGAGCTCGTCCGCGGCCTCCGTCAGGGCGGCATCGTAGATCCTGCGCTCCTCGGATCCCAGCGGCCCGCCGTCCCCCTCCGACTCGTGCAGGTTGTTGTGGATCCGCTTAGTGACCCGGAAGAAGTCCGGGTTCCCGGAGATCGTCATCCAGCGCACGTCGACGCCGGCCCCGCGGGCGTAGGCGAGGAGGGATTGGAGGAGCTCCGCCACCCCCCCGCCTCGGGCGGTCGAGTTGACGTGCCAGACGACGCGGCCGCGAAGGAGGCGGCGCGATTCGTCGATCGCCTCGTCGACCTCCTCGTACCGGTCGGCGAGCAGCGCCTCGAAACGCTCCGGCGAGAGGGAGGCGACCGGGACCTCGTGGAGCGCTGGCATCCACATGGACCCTAAACCCCCGTATCCGGGCGGGCGGTCCTCAAGCTGGAGACGGATCGGCCCGATAGCTCCCCCATGGGCGAGGAGGTAAGGCGTGAGCGCATCGTGGTCGAGACCGAGCGATACAGCATCGTGGGTGACGTCACCCTGCCGGTCGAGGGGTTCCACGGACGGCTCTCGGACCTGCTCAACCGTGAGGGAATTCACTTCATCGCTCTGGTGAACGCGACGATCACGGGGCGCAACGGAGAGCGGCCGGAGCAGCGGCCGTTCGTCGCGGTGGCGCGGGATCACGTCCAGGTCGCCTATGAGGCGACGGACGCCGCCTAGTTGACCGAGGGATCCGGCGGCATCCGCGCCAGCAGGCCGTACTTGCCACCCTTGCGCGCCAGGACCTCCGACCAGAGGTCGCCGTCCCGGAAGGGATCGTCCGGGTGGGCGTCCTCGACGATCCAGGACTCCTGCTCGAGCTCCCCGTCGAGCTGCCCCGCCGCCCAGCCCGCATAGCCCACGTACACCCGCAGCCGATGAAGCTCAGGTGGGTCGTCGAGGTCCACCATTCCCACTGACCCGACGATCAGCTTGGTCGCGTTGCTCGGATCGGAATGGTCGCCGACGGCGGTCACGGCGTTCGGCTGGACCGGGCCGCCGACGTGAATCAGGTGCTGCTCGCCGATCAGCTCGGCGAGCTCCGGCGACGCCTCGCCGACGGTGGTCTCCGAGGGTCGGTTGAGCACCAGGCCGAATGCCCCCTCGTCGGAGTGCTCGACGACCAGAATCACGCTCCGGTGGAAGTAGTCGGGCATGCTCGGCGAGGCAACGAGGAGTTTCCCGCTGAGGCTCTCGGTCACGGTTCGCACAATAGGCTCCGGGCATGGGGATCAAGCTGTACGGGACGCCGCCCTCGCCCCCCTCACACAGCGCCAGGCTGATGCTCGAGCGCAAGGGGCTCGAGCACAGGGTGGTCTGGCTTCTACCGGGGATGTGGCCGGCGCTGCTCCGCACCCGCGGCTTCCGCGGCGGAACGGTGCCGGCGATGAAGGTCGACGGCCGGCGGATGCAGGGATCGACCGCGATCTCGCGTGAGCTCGAGCAGCTCAAGCCGGACCCGCCCCTCTTCCCGGCCGATTCCGCCCAGCGGCGGGCAGTCGAGGAGGCCGAGCGCTGGGGCGACCAGGTTCTGCAAAACGTGCCCCGTCGGATCGTCCGCTGGCTGTCGGTCCACCGCCCGGAGACCAAGGTGATGATCGCCGAGGACGTCGGCATCCCCTTCCCGCGCTTCGCTGCGTGGATCAACACCCCCGCCGCGCGGCACCTGGCGAACAAGGTGGACGCCGACGGCCAGATCCAGCGCGCGATCACCCAGGTTCCCGAGATTCTTGACCACGTCGACCGGCTGATTGCGGACGGTGCGATCGGAGGCGACCAGCCAAACGCCGCGGACTTCCAGATCGCGACCTCGGTCCGGGCACTGCTCAATGTCGGTGACCTGGATCCGGTGACCGAGGGTCGCCCCGCCACCGACCTGGCGATGCGCTACGTGCCCGAGTTCGGCACCGACTTCCCGCCGGGACTGCTGCCCGCGGAGTGGCTCAGGGAGTCAGGACGATCTTGAGCGCCTCTCGGTTGTCGTAGACGCGGTATGCGTCGGGCGCCTCGTCGAGCTTCATGTGGTGGGTGACGAGCGGGGCCGGGTCCAGCCGGCCGGACGAGATCAGCTCGAGGACCGGATCGACGTGCTTGATCACGTTGGCGTGGCCGCTCGTGAGCGTCAGCGCCTTGATCCAGACAACCCCCATGTGGACGTCGACCCGCTCGGCGTAGACGCCGGTGACCGAGACGGTCCCCGCCTTCCGCGCCAGGCGCAGTGCCAGGTCGAGCGCGTCGGGATGGCCGACCGCATCGATCGCAAGGTCCACTCCCCGCCCCTCGGTCAGCTTCTTGACCTCGGCTCGCGGCTCCTGCTCGGTGAGGTGCACCGGCGTCGCACCGAAGGCCTCAGCCATTCGCAGGCGGTCCTCGACAGTGTCGATCGCGACCACCTCCGAGGCTCCGGCGGCCTTGGCGGCCTGGACCGCGCAGAGCCCGACCGGGCCCATGCCCAGGATCGCCGCGGTCTCGCCCTCTGCCAGCGGTCGCGAATCGACGGCGTGGTAGGCGGTGCCCATCACGTCGCCGGCGAAGAGGGCCACGTCGTCGGAGAGGCCATCGGGGACCTTGCGGAGGGTCAGGTTGGCGTGCGGCACGAGGAGCAGCTCGGCCTGAGCGCCCTGCAGTGAGCCGAGCGTCTTGCCGTGGCCGAAGACGCGGGCCTCGTCGCACTTGTGGAACTCCTGCCGCTCGCAGTAGAAGCACTCGCCGCACGCCGTCCCATAGGTGCCGAGGACCCTGTCGCCTACCGCCACCCGGCTCACGTCGTCCCCCACCGCCGCCACCTCGCCCACGAACTCGTGGCCGATCACGAAACCGGGCTCGATCTGCACCCGCCCGTGGTAGATGTGAAGGTCCGAGCCGCAGATGCCGCTCGCCTGCACCCGGACGATCGCGTCGTCGGCGGCGAGCAGCTCCGGGTCCGCGACCTCATCGACCTGGACCTCGCCGGGCGCCTGGAAGGTGACCGCGCGCATGAGGCTGGAGCCTACGCGAGAGACCCCGCCGGCCGCTTCCTTTTGAGAGGGTTAGATCCCAGCGAATGAGGATTAGATCCCAGCGAAAGGAGAGGAGCGATGGGGATCGAGAAGTCACGGCCGGTGCTGATCACGGGCTGTTCGACCGGGATCGGGCGGGCGACGGCGGAGCGTCTCGCCCAGGAGGGCTACAACGTGCACGCGACCGCGCGACGCCCGGAGTCGATCGAGGACCTGAAGGAGCGCGGCTGCGTGACCCACGCCCTGGACGTCACCGACGAGGCGTCGATGGAGGCAGCCGTGGCCGAAGTCGCGGCGGATGGGCCGGTCGGCGCGCTGGTCAACAACGCCGGCTACAGCCAGAGCGGCGCGATCGAGACCATCCCGATGGACAGCGTCCGCAGGCAGTTCGAGACCAACGTCTTCGGCCTGCTCCGCATGTGCCAGCTGGTCCTGCCCGGGATGCGGAGCGCAGGGTCCGGCCGGATCGTGAACCTGAGCTCGATGGGCGGCAAGCTCGTCTTCCCGGGCGGCGGGATCTACCACGCCACCAAACACGCGGTCGAGGCGCTCTCCGATGCCCTTCGCTTCGAGGTCCGCGAGTTCGGGGTTCACGTCGCGATCATCGAGCCCGGGCTGATCGTCACCGAATTCGGCGAGACGGCGGCTGGCACCCTGAACGAGGTCGAGGAGCACGGCCCGTACGCGAAGTTCAACGCGGCCGTTGCCAAAGTGACCGCCGAGGCCTACAAGGGGCCGATGGCGAGGTTCGGGGCCGGTCCCGAGGCGGTTGCGGAGAAGATCTCCAAGGCGCTTTCGGCGAACCGGCCGAACACGCGCTACAAGGTCACGCCGTCCGCCAGGGTGATGATGGGGCTGCGCCGGCTGGTGAGCGACCGGATGTGGGACAGGATGGTCCGCTCGCAGTACCCGCCGCCGAAGCCGGAGGTCTGATGCCGAGGGCCCTGCTGATCATCGACTTCCAGAACGACTTCACGTCGGGTGGGGCGCTCGCCGTGCCGGACGGGGACGAGATCGCGGAGCCCGTGAAGCGCCTCGCGAAGCAGTTCGACCACGTCTTCGCCACCCGCGACTGGCATCCCCCGGACCATGCCTCCTTCGAGACCGAGGGAGGGCCGTGGCCCGTGCACTGCGTGCAGGGGACGCACGGGGCCGAGCTTCACCCCGCGATGCGGGACGTCGAGGTGGACGCGATCGTCGACGTCGGGGTCGAGCGGGACGACGAGGGCTACTCCGGCTTCGAGAAATCGAAGCTCGCGGACCTGCTCCGCGAGCGAGGGGTCGACGGGGTCGCGATCGTTGGGCTCGCGACCGACTACTGCGTCCGGGCCTCGGCGATCGACGCGCGCCGCGAGGGCTTCGAGACGACCGTCGTTACCGACGCCATCCGAGCCGTCGAGGTCGAGGCCGGCGACGGCGAGCGAGCCCTCGAGGACATGAAGCGGGCCGGCGCCAGGCTCGCGACCTCCCGCGAGCTCTCGCCCACGGCCCGGTGAGCAGGCGAGCTCGGGGGTCGGCGCTCGACGTCCTGAACGACGAGGAGCGGCGCGAGCTGCGACGCGACCGTCAGCCGCGCTGGATCGAGCCCATGAAGGCCGTCCTCCACGACCGGCCCTTCTCCGATCCGGAGTGGATCTACGAGCGGAAGCTGGACGGCGTGCGCTGTCTCGCCTTCCGCACCCCGAAGGGGGTACGCCTACTCTCGCGCACCGACCACTCGCTCAACAACTCCTACCCCGAGCTGGTCGACGCCCTGGAGCACGAGCTGTGCCCGGCGTTCGTGGTCGACGGCGAGATCGTCGCCTTCCGCGGGAACGTGACGAGCTTCGCCCGTCTACAGGGCCGGATGCAGATCTCCGATCCGAAGCGTGCCAGGCGGACCCGGATCGCCGTCTACCTCTACGTCTTCGACATCCTGCACCTCGAGGGCCACGACGTGCGGATGCTGCCCGTGCGCACGCGCAAGAAGCTGCTGCGGAGGGCACTCGACTTCCACGGGCCGGTTCGGTTCCACACCCACCGGAACCGCGAGGGGGAGACGCTCTTCGAGGACGCCTGCCGCCGGGGGCTCGAGGGGCTGATCGCAAAGCGAGCGGACAGCCGCTACTCGAGCACGCGGTCGACCGACTGGCTGAAGCTCAAGTGCTCATACGAGCAGGAGCTCGTCATCGGCGGCTTCACCGCCCCGCACGGCAAGCGCACCGACTTCGGGGCCCTGCTCGTGGGCTACTACGAGGACGGTGAGCTGCGCTACGCGGGCAAGGTCGGCACCGGCTTCGACCAGCGAACGCTCTCGGACCTGGGCGAGCGGATGGGGAAGCTCGAGCGGCCGGATCCGGCCTTCGCCGATGTCCACCCCGTGCCGAAGGGAACCCACTGGATCGACCCGAAGCTGGTCGGCCAGTTCGCCTTCAGCGAGTGGACACGCGACGGGCGCCTGCGGCATCCGCGCTACCTCGGGCTCCGAAACGACAAGCCGCCCGGGGAGGTCGTCAGAGAGCGTCCGCGCTCAACTGGTGCTGGTAGGGACCCCGGCCGGTGAGGCAGACCGCGCCCGCCCTTGACGCGACGGCGAGCGCTGCCTCCGCCTCGCGTCCCTGAGCGAGCGCGAAGGTGAGGGCGGCGGCGAAGGAATCCCCCGCGCCGTAGCTGTCGCCAATCGGGCCGGGCAGGGGCGCGGCGGGCCAGCTGCCGCGCTCACCCTGGGTGGTCTCATATCGGCCGCCCTCCGCGCCGCGGGTCGCGACCAGCAGCGAGGGCGACGGGTCGAGCGACCTGGCGAAGGCGGTCTCCAGCTCGTCCTTGTCGCTGTAGACGAGGGCGTCGAGTCGGACGTTCTCCTCGGCCAGGACCCGGCCGGCGCGCGGCGAGGCGACGAGGACGCCGGCCGCTCGGGCGGCGTGGAGGGCTGCGGCGTCCGCCGCTGTCAGGTAGACGCCGTCGACGTCCCCGAGGTCTTCCCAATCGAGCGGGTCCCGGCCGCGGGGGGCGAGGCGTTCGCCGATCGTGATGATCGTGCGCTCGCCATGGGAATCGACGAATGTGAGACCGCGCCGCGTGGGCGCCTCGCGGGGCGCATCGCGCACGGTGACGCCGAGCTCCGCGAGCCGCGCCCGGGTCCGGCGGGCGAGCTCGTCGCCGCCGAGTGCCGTGAGGAAGGTGGCGTGTCCCGCCAGGCGCGCCAACTGGACGGCGGCGACCGCCCCTCCGCCCGCCGGCTCCTCGAAGCTGTCGTGGGCGTGCACGATCTCCCCCGCGGCGGGCACGTGGTCACCCCGCACGAACTCGATCCACTCAACGTGTCCGACGGCCGCTACGCGCACCGGCCGGGATTCTGGCGTTTCGCCCGGTCCTACGCCGTCAGCAACGTGCCGTGTTCCGGAACTCGTCGATGCGGAAGGGCTTCGGCAGCTGCGCGTCGGCTCCGACCTCCGAGGCCAGGTTGAGCTCAAGATCGACCGAGCCGCTCAAGAGGAGAACCGGCAATCGACCGTTGGCCGGGTCGCTTCGGATCGAGCGGAGCGCCTCGATCCCGCCGCCGCCCGGCATCTGCTGGGCGGGTGACTACCCGGAGCTCTCCAGCTGCACCACGAGCACATCGCAGGGGGCACCGTGCAGGATCTCGGTGGAGACGCTGCCGAGCACGGTACGGGTGACCGGGCCCCGCGCCCGGGACCCGGTGACGATCAGGTCGGCACCGATGTCCTCGGCGACCGTGATCACCCCCTTAGCCGGCGGTCCGCCGATCACCCAGCCGCCCGCCAGCAGCTCGGTTTCGAGCTGCTCGATGGCGCTGTTCAGGTCCTCGCGAACCATCGCCCTCTTCTCGGGCTTTGCCATCGGCGGGCCGCCGGGGGCGAGGGAGGGAAGCTTGCCGGGGACGGCTTCCACGAGGGTCAGCGAGGCTCCATCCATTCCCGCTATCTCCGTCGCGCGAGCGAGGGCGGCCCTGGCCCCCTCGCTCCCGTCATACGCCACCACGACGTTGCGGTACATGAGCGGGAATCTACTCAGGCCGCGGAACTCGCGGCCTGCGCGGCCGCGACCCGGGCAATGGGCACGCGGAACGGTGAGCAGCTCACATAGTCGAGAGGGACCGAGCCGAAGAAGTCGATGCTGGCGGGATCTCCCCCATGCTCCCCGCAGATCCCGAGCGTCAGCCCCGGGTTCGCGGCGCGCCCAGCGTCTGCCGCCATCCGCACCAGGCTCCCCACCCCGGCGACGTCGATCGTCTCGAAGGGACTTCGAGCGAAGATGCCACGGCCCAGGTAGAGGGGGAGGAGCTCTCGCTCCGCGTCGTCCCGGGAGAGGCCGATCGTCGTCTGGGTGAGGTCGTTTGTTCCGAAGCTGAAGAAGTCGGCGTCGGCCGCGATCTCGGCCGCGACGAGACAGGCGCGAGGCAGCTCGATCATCGTCCCCACCTCGCACGCCACGCCACTCCCGAGATCATCGGCCGTCTTCGCGACCGTGTCGAGGACGAGGCCCCGCAGCTGCCCCAGCTCGGCCTCGTATGCGATCAGCGGGATCATGATCTCCGCCGTTGGTGCCTCCCCCTCCTTCGCAACCTCGATCGCGGCGCTCACGATCGCACGCACCTGCATTCGGTAGAGCGACGGCACCAGCAGTCCCAGTCGAGCGCCCCGCGTCCCCAGCATCGGATTCACCTCCTCGAGCTCCTTCGCGACGGCGAGCCGCCGTCGGATGCGCTCTGTCTCAGCCTCGTCGCCGGAGCTCTCGGCCCGTTCCAGCTCCCTCTCGAAGCTCTCGGCCGAGACGAACTCGTGCATCGGCGGATCGAGCAGGCGGATCGTCACCGGCAGCCCGCTCATCGCCCGGAAAATGTCGGCGAAGTCCTGGCGCTGGAGCTCGCCCAGGTGCTCGAGCGCCCGCTCGAGCTCACCATCCTCGGCCTCCTGCCGGCTCTGAGCTGCCGCGATGAACATGTCGCGAACCAGCTCCTCTCGATCGGGGCCGAAGAACATGTGCTCGGTCCGGCAGAGGCCGATTCCCTCGGCGCCGAGCTCTCGGGCTCGGGCGGCGTCCTCGGGGGTATCGGCGTTCGCCCGCACTCCCAGCTTGCGGATCTCGTCGGCCCAGCGCAGGACCTCGTCGAAGCGCTCGTCGACGCTGGGCTGGACGAGCTCGACCCGGTCGGTCGTAACCATTCCGGTGGAGCCGTCGATGGCAATCTGATCGCCCGCCCCAAGCACCGTGTCGCCGACCCGCACGGTCTGGCGCTCGAGGTCGATCTCCAGCTCGGAGGCGCCGCAGACGCAGGGCCGGCCCATCCCGCGCGCGACGATCGCGGCGTGCGAGGACTTGCCGCCGAGCGTCGTCAGAATGCCGCGTGCCGCCTGGAATCCCGCGACGTCGTCCGCGGACGTGAAGGGCCGTACCAGGATCACGTCCTCGCCGGCGGCAGCGCGGCGCTCAGCGTCCTCGGCGCTGAACGAGATCCCGCCCATCGCCGCACCCGCCGATGCGGCGACGCCGCGGGTCAGCTCCGTGTATTCGGCGGCGGGGCGGAAGGTCGGATGGAGGAGTGCGTCGAGACTGCCGGCGTCGATCGTGTGAAGGGCCACATCGGGGGTGAGCAGTTCCTCGCCGACCGCGTCGTGGGCGAACCGCACCGCCGCCTGCGCGGGTCGCTTCGCGTTGCGCGTCTGGAGGATGTAGAGGCGCCCGTCCTCGACCGTGTACTCGACGTCCTGCATGTCGCGGTAGTGCCGCTCCAGGTGCTTCAGATCCTCGATCAGCTCGCGATGCACCTCCGGCAGCCGCCTGGCCAGGTCCGCGAGGTCCTCGGTGTTCCGCACGCCCGCGACGACGTCCTCGCCCTGGGCATTGAGCAGGAAGTCACCCTCGGGCTCGGGTGCTCCGGTGGTCGGATCGCGGGTGAAGGCGACGCCCGAGCCGGAGTCGGCCCCACCGCGGTTGCCGTAGACCATGCGCTGGACCGTGACCGCCGTCCCGAGCTCGTCGGGGATCCCGTTGAGCCGGCGATAGGTGACGGCGCGATCGTTGTTCCAGGAGCGGAACACCGCGCCGACCGCCTGCCGAAGCTGCCCGCGGGGATCGGTCGGGAACTGCTCCCCGGTGTGCTGGGTGAATAGGTCGAGGAACTGGGCCGTGAGCGTTCGCAACGCCTGCTCGGTGAGTCCGCTGTCATCGCCGGCCCCGACGTCCTTCCGCGCTGCCACGATCGCGTCCTCGAAGGCCATCGAAGGAAGGCCGCGCACGACGTCGCCGAACATCTGGACGAGCCGCCTGTACGAGTCCCAGGCGAAGCGGCCGTCGCCACTGACCCGCGCGAGCCCCTCCACTGAAGAGTCGTTCAAGCCGAGGTTGAGAACGGTGTCGAGCATTCCCGGCATCGACACCGGCGCGCCAGAGCGAACCGAGAGCAGCAATGGGTCGTCCTCGGCCCCGAAACGCTTGCCCGCCTCCCCCTCCAGACCCTCGAGGGCGGAATCGATCTGCTCGTCGAGACCGGCAGGGAACTCGCGCGTCCGCATGTACTCGACGCAGGCCCTGGTCGCGATCGTGAACCCCCCGGGCACCCGGTCAGGACCGAGCACGTGCGTCATCTCGGCCAGGTTCGCCCCCTTGTTGCCGAGCAGCTCGCGCATCTCCGCCGAGCCCTGATCGAACGTGTAGACCCACTGCTCGTCGGCCACGCGCGGGAGCCTACCCCTGTCCGTCGGCCCCGTCACTAGGGTGACGCCGGGTGCTCACCCTGCTGCTAGCGGCCACGGCGACCGCGCTGGCCACCGGTCTGGGCGCGATTCCCGTGTTCCTGCTCGGGCCGCGGGCTGCCGGGCTGCGACCGTTCCTGCTCGGGGTGGCGGCGGGGACGATGAGCGTGGCCTCCGTCGTGGGCCTCCTGCTGCCGGGCCTGGACCAGGGCTCCGTGTGGTCCGTGGGCGCGGGTCTCGCCGCCGGCGTGCTCTTTCTCGCCTTCGCGCGACGTGCCTTGGACTCCCGCCAGCATCACCTCGACCGGGCGCAGAGCGCCGGGGTCCGGACCTCGATCCTGGTCTTCATGGTCCTCCTGGTCCACAGCCTGCCGGAGGGGTTCGCAATCGGCACCGCCTATGCGTCCGACACCGCCGGGCTGAGCCTGTTCGTGATCGTGGCGATCGGCGTCCAGAACATCCCCGAGGGAACGAGTGTGGCGATCCCGATGGCCGCGGCGGGGCTCTCGCGCGGACGGCAGTTCTGGGCGGCGGTCGCGACCAGCGCGCCGCAGCCTCTGGGAGCGGTGATCGCCTTTCTCCTCGTCGAGCAGATCGAGCCCCTGCTCCCTGTCTCGTTCGGCTTCGCCGCCGGGGCGATGCTGGCGCTCGTGATCGCCGAGCTGCTTCCCACGGCTGTGCGCGACAACAGGCGGCAAGCGGCCGGCGGCACGGCGCTGGGCGCGGCGGGGATGCTCGCCCTCAGCGCGGCGCTCGGCGTATAGCCTGGAGAGGACCGCGATCAGGAGGATCGAGACCGTGGCGGAACGGCTGACCGCCCTCGATGCGACCTTCCTCGAGCTCGAGGAGGCCGACCAGAGCGCCCACATGCACATCGGCGGAGTGATGGTGCTCGAGCCGCGGCCGGACGGCCACGCCCCGCCGATCGAGCTGATTCGCCGTGACGTCGAGGAGCGCCTGCCCGACCTCCCCCGCTACCTGGAGCGCCTCTCCCAGCCGCGCACTGGCGGACTCCAGTGGCCGAGTTGGGAACCGGATCCCGACTTCCACGTGGATCGCCACGTCTTCGCCGCCGGGCTGCCCGGCGCGGCCGGCATCGAGGAGCTGCGCGAGTGGGCCGGTGAGTACTACTCGATCCGGCTCGACCGGACCAGGCCGCTCTGGGAGATCGGGATGATCGAGCTGGGCGATGGCCGCTGGGCGCTCGTCACCAAGACCCACCACTGCATGATCGACGGGGTCGGGTCGGTCGACATGGCCCAGACCCTGCTCGACACGCAGCCCGAGCGTGAGCGTCGAGCGGCACCCAGCGGAAATGGCGCACCCGAGCAGCCGGGTGAAGCTCCCGGGGGCAGCCTGGGCCAGATCGTCACCCGAGCCGCCAGGCCGGCCCTGAGCGTCGGGCACGTCGCGGTTCGCGCGGCGCAGTCCGGCCTGCACGCCGCGGAGTCCGCGGTCGGCACCGCCACCCACCCGGACCGCGCACGGGACGCGCTCCACCACTCCCGAGCCCTGGCCGAGCTGATCGTCCGGGACGAGCTTGTCGCCGCCCCGCGCACGAGCCTCAACGAGCCGATCGGGGCAAAGCGTCGGCTCGCCGTGCTCGAGGCGGACCTGGACGAGCTGAAGGAGATCAAGCGCAAGCTCGGGGGCACGGTCAACGACGTGGTGCTCGCCGCCTCCGCCGGCGGCTTCCGGCGACTGCTCGAGCATCGCGGCGAGGAGCTCCCGCCGGACGGCCTGCGCGCAATGGTTCCGATGAACGTCCGCACGGCCGGCGAGCGCCTGGCGATGGGGAACCGGATCTCCTCCCTGTTCGTCCACCTCCCGGTGATCGCCGAGGACCCGGCGCAGCGCTACGAGCTCCAACTCGAGGAGGCCGAGACGCTCAAGGCGGGGAGCCAGGCGACCGGATCCACCACCCTGCTCAACCTCTCCAACCACATGCCGCCGGTGCTGCACAGCTTCGTCGCGCGCTCGCTGTTCGCCACCCGCCTGTTCAACGTCACGATCACGAACGTGCCGGGGCCGCAGATCCCGCTCTACTACTTCGGCTCGAAGGTGGAGGAGATCTGGCCCCTGGTGCCGATCGCCGCCGAGCACGCCGTCGGGCTGGCGGTGTTCAGCTACGACGGCAAGCTCTTCTTCTGCCTCAACGTCTGCCGAGACACCTGCCGCGACGTCGACGTGCTCGCCGAGGGAATCGCGAACTCGCTCGCCGAGCTCCGCGAGCTCGCCGCGCAGGCGTAGGCGCCCTCGACTTCTGCAAAAGTGCGGTCTGTGCCTGGCTCGAGAGGATCTGACGAGCGAAGGAGCGAGAGATGGAAGCAACGCGAACCCGTTCTGGTGCCTCGGCGAATGGAACCCCCACCCTGTTCGACACTGTCGGTTACTGGCTTGCCGTCGGCGCCCTCTACCTGACCGAGCTGGCGCTCTGGTACTACCCCTTCAAGGAGAAGGTCTTCGACGACGATCTGATCGCCCCCGATCCGATCAAGCAGCAGTTCGCGGGCTCCTTCATCGACAGCTTTCCCGGGACCAGCGTGGCCTGGGGCATCCTCGGCATCCTGCAGGGCGTGATTTTCTTGACGCTGGTGGCGAGCCTCGCAACGGGAGAGTTCCTGCCGACGCGGCGCAAACCGATCCTGCTCTGCGCACTTGGTCTGAGTCTCGTGGTCTTCGCCCTGCTGCTCTTCGGCAACAGCATGACCTCGGAGTTCGACTCGGTCGCGTCGTTGTTCACCTACCTCGGTGTCACGGTGATCCTGGTCGGGTTCGTGCTGTTGCTCCCGCCTTACCGAAGCATGCGCTGGCTCTCGAATCTCGTCCCGGACTAGGCGAGGACCCCGCGTGCAGAAGGTTCTGATCGGCTACGACGGCTCGCCGCAGGGTGAAGACGCCCTCGTTCTCGGCCGGAGCCTGAGCGACGTGCTCGACGCAACGCCAGTCGTCGCCACCGTCATTTCCCATCCACGCCAAGGCATCGAGGAGAGCGAGTTCGACGCGGCGGTGGCCAGGTTCTGCGAGCCGCTCTTCGCGAAGGCGCGGGAGCATCTCGACAGCCGAGAGATGAAGCCGGCGCCCATGATCAACGAATCTCCCGCGGCGGGGATCTACGAGCTGGTCGACTGGGAAAAGCCGATCGCGGTCGTGATCGGGTCGACCCGCCACGGCAGGAGCGGCCGCGTGCAGGTCGGCACGGTCGGCGGATCGCTGCTGTCCGGCATCCGATCCGCCGTCGCGGTCGCGCCGCGCGGCTACGGCGGTAGCTCGGGATTGAGTCGCATCGGCGTCGCTGTCGACGGCTCCTCGGAGTCCTGGCGCGCCCTCTCGGCGGCGGCCCACCTCGCCGGTCGATCCAACGTGCCGCTGCGTGTGCTGAGCGTGATGGGAAAGCCGCACTACGTCCTCGGCGGCCTGCTCTCGCCGCTCGGCCCCGAGGAGTACCGCGACTACAAGGAGCGGGAGTGGGAGCGTGTCTACGAGCAGGCCGCGGGCCGCGTCTCGGACGAAGTCTCGACCGAACCGATGCTGCTGCACGGCGAGCCCGCCGAGGCCCTGTCGGAGGCGGCGAGCGATCTCGACCTGCTCGTACTCGGCTCCCGCGGCTACGGCCCCGCCAAGGGCACCGTCCTGGGAAGCGTCTCGGCTCGTGTCATGGCGGCGGCGCCCTGCCCCGTCATCGTGGTGCCGCGGGGCGCGGGCACCATGCCCCTCCAGGAGTAGGACGCAGAGGCGGCTCGTGGGGCGTCGCGTAGCCTGACCGACGTGGCCCGAGCGCAAGCCGCCTACCCAGTCGAGCGGGAGGCCGAGGTGGTGCTCCGCGACGGGTCCACCGTGCATGTGCGACCGATCCGGCCGGATGACGAGGAGCGCATGCTGGGGTTCCTGGAGGGGCTCGATCCCGAGTCGCGCATGTTTCGGTTCTTCTCGCTGAGCACGGACCTGAGCGCGGCGGCCCACTCGATGGTGGACGTCGACTATTCCCACCGCTACGGGCTGGTGGCGTTCCGCGACGGCGCCGTCGTGGGGCAGGGGCTCTACTTCGGAGACGCCTCGAACGAGGCGGAGGTGGCCTTCGCGGTGGCCGACCGCCTGCAGGGGATGGGTCTGGGCACCCTGCTCCTGGCCCACCTCGCCGAGGTCGCCCTCGAGAACGGGATCTCCATTTTCTGGGCGGAGGTCATGCCGGAGAACCACCGCATGATCGAGGTCTTCCGCGAGAGCGGCTTTCCGGTCGAGATGTCCTCGCTGCCGGGCGCGGTCCACGTCGAGTTTCCGACCTCTTTCGCGAACGGGGCAGTGGAGCAATTCGAGGACCGCGACCGGCTCGCGGCGGTCGCCGCGCTCCGCTCATTCCTTAAGCCGTCGGCGGTGGCCGTGATCGGGGCCTCGCGGGATCGCGACACGGTCGGCGGACAGCTCTTCCACAACGCGCTCGAGTCGGGCTTCCAGGGCGTCGTCTACCCCGTCAACCCCGGGGCTGACGTCGTGCAGGCGGTGCACGCCTACCGGAGCGTCGCGGACCTCCCTGAGGACGTGGAGCTCGCGGTGATCGCGGTGCCTGCGCCGGCCGTGGTCGACGTGGCGCGGCAGTGCGGCGAGCGCGGCGTCCGTGGTCTCGTAGTGATCTCTGCCGGCTTCGCCGAGGCCGGCCCCGAGGGCGCCGACCGCGAGCGCGAGTTGGTCGAGCTCTGCCGTGCGGCGGGGATGCGGCTCGTGGGGCCGAACTGCCTGGGAATCCTCAACACGGCCCCGCGCCACCATCTCAACGTCACCTTCGCGCCCCACGAGCCGCCCCCCGGAAGCGTCGGCTTCGTCAGCCAGAGCGGCGCCCTCGGCCTCGCCCTGATCGACCTGGCCGAGGGCCGGGGCCTGGGCGTCTCCTCCTTCGCCTCGATCGGGAACGGGGCCGACATCACCGCGAACGACTTCCTCGAGTACTGGGAGAGCGACGGCGAGACCCGGGTCGCCCTGCTCTACATCGAGTCGTTCAGCGATCCCCGTCGCTTCTCGCGGGTCGCCCGCCGGGTCGGGCGCGAGATGCCCGTCGTCGTGGTGAAGAGCGGACGCTCGGCCGCCGGGCAGCGGGCGACTGGCTCACACACCGGCGCCCTCTTGGCCGCCTCCGACGTGACTGCCGATGCCCTCTTCGAGCAGGCCGGCGTGATCCGGACCGAGACGCTCTCGGATCTGCTCGACGTCAGCTCCCTGCTCTCGAGCCAGCCGTTGCCGGAGGGCTTCCGGGTGGGGATCGTCACGAACGCAGGCGGTCCCGGGATCATGTGCGCCGACGCCTGCGAGGCCGCGGGCCTCGAGGTTCCCGAGCTGCCGGACGAGGTGCGGGAGTCCTTGCGGCGGATCCTGCCCGAGGAGGCGGGCCTGCTCAACCCGGTCGACATGATCGCGACGGCAACCGCCGAGCACTACCGGGAGACGATCGGCGCGATGGCCGACTGGGAGGGAATCGACGCGCTGATCGTGATCTTCATCAGGCCGCTGCTGACCCGGGCGGTCGACGTCGCCGGTGCGATCGAGGAGGCGGCCGGGAAGCTGGCGCGCCGGATCCCGATCCAGGCCGTCTTCATGTCGCCTCAGGATCACGGCGCGATCCGGGAGGTGAGCTCGCTGCCGATCCACAGCTATCCCGAGGACGCCGCGCGGTCGCTCGGGAGGGTCATGCGCCATGTCGAGTGGAAGCGGCGCCCCGCGGAGGAGCCGCCGGCCTTCGACGACGTCGACGGGGAGGCGGCCGCCGCCCTGATCGCGGAGGCGCTCGAAGGCGGCGAGGGGTGGATGCGGATGGACGAGGCCTCCAGACTGCTCAGCTTCTACCGGATCCCGATCCCCGCCTGGCGCTCGGCCGACGGCGACGACGACGCCGCGGAGGCCGCCGAGGAGCTCGGCGGGTCGGTGGCGCTCAAGGCGCAGGGTCCCGGCCTCCGCCACAAGAGCGAGATGGGCGCCGTCCGCGCCGGGCTCTCCGGAGGAGACGAGGTCCGGCGCGTCGCGCAGGAGATGGACTCGACGGTCGCCGCTCGGGGCGGGCAGCGCGAGTCGTTCATCGTCCAGGCGATGGCCGAGACGGGCCCGGAGCTGCTGATCGGCGTGGTCGAGGACCCCACCTTCGGGCCGGTGCTCGCCTGCGGGGCCGGCGGCACGCAGGCCGAGCTGCTCAACGACGTCTCTGTTCGAATCTGCCCGGTGACGCGGGACGACGTCGGCCAGATGCTCCGCTCGCTGAGGACGTTCCCGCTGCTGACCGGCTTCCGGGGCGCGCCGCCCGCCGACCTGGACAAGCTCGAGGATCTGCTGCTCCGGGTGAGTGCCATGGTCGACGTGCACCACGAGATCACCGAGATGGACCTCAACCCGGTGATCGCCGGCCCGGGCGGGGCGGTCGCGGTCGATTATCGAATCCGCCTCCGGCCCCCTCGGCCCCGCCAGCCCCTGGCCGCGGACGTGGAGATGAACGGTCTCCCCGGGGACTGACCCGGCCCGCCCTACCGCTTCTTGCACTTCTTAACCGGCTTGCAGTTCGGCCCGACCTTCCACAGCTCCCTGCCGTGCTTGCCGTCCTTGGCCGAGAAGAAGAGAGTGCGCCCAATGGCCGTCAGATATTCCGGCCTGCTGCCGAGCCTGCCGCGGCGAATGTTCTTGACGATTCGCGTTCCCTTGCGGGTGCCGTCGCTTCGCCAGAGCTCCAGGCCATGCCTCTTGTCGCTGCCGACCATGTAAAGCCTGCCCTGGGCCGGAGTCAGGTTGGAACAGCAGTTGCGCTTGACGAGGGTCGTTCCCTCTGGGGTGCCGTCGCTCCGCCACAGATCGTCTCCCTGGGCGATGAAGTAGAGCTTGCCCTTGAAGGCGGTGAGGTCTCCGAGGCCCGCCTGGCCGGCGGCGTCGACGCGCTTGACCATGACCGTCCCCCCCTCGGTGCCGTCGCTTCGCCACAGCTCCCTAGGGAGGTCGACGCCGTATTGCACGAGGAAGTACAGCGCCCCTTTGACATCCGTGAGGTTCTGAGGAGCGCTGCCGCCAGGGGGGATGCCCCCAGCGGGGTTGATGTCTCTGACCATCGTCGTGCCGGCCTCGGTTCCGTCGCTTCGCCAGAGCTCGAGACCGTGGACGCCGTCATCCCCGCGGAAGTAGAGGGCGCCGTTGACATTGGTGATCTCGGCGGGGAGGCCGCCCATGTCCTTGACCGCGGTCGTCCCCGCTGCGGTGCCGTCGCTTCGCCAGAGGCCGATCTTGAACATCGGATCGTCGCCGGCGCCGCCGAAGTAGAGGGTCCCGTTGACGTCGATCAGGCTTTGGAAGTCGACGATCTGCTTGAGCTGGGTGGTGCCCGCCTCGGTGCCGTCGCTGCGCCACAGCCCTGCGTTCGGGGGGCCCTGAGCGCAGATGCAGACACCGAAGTAGAGCATGCCGTCGACGTTGGTGAGCTCGAAGGCCCCGCTGTAGCCGGTGCCGGCGGCGAGGTCCTTGACCATCATCGTGCCCGCGCCGCTGCCGTCGCTGCGCCAGAGTTCGGCGCCGTGGACGCCGTCGTCGGCGACGAAGTAGAAGACCGGCGCTCCCGACGACGGCGTGACCCGCAGGGGATAGCTGCTGGCGGCGCCGGGGTGGATGTCCTTGACCATCCTCGTCCCCCGCACCCTGCCGTCGCTGCGCCAGAGCTCGAAGCCATGCCTGCCGTCGTTGGCCGTGAAATAGAGCTTGCCGCCGACGTTTGCGAGCTGGGGGCCCGGACCTCCGCCGCGAAAGCTGCCTTGGATGCCGCCGGAGTGGCCCGGTCTCGTGTCCTTGACGAGCACGGGAGCTTGGTTCTTCGAAGCAGCGTTGGCGCCGGCTGTCAATACGGCCATCGCACCCCCGGCGAGCATCAGCCCAAGCCCCAAAGCGAAACTTCGTGACTGAGCAATCGAGAGCTTCATCGCAACCTCCGTGCCTGCATCCAAGTTAACCCTCCGCACCGACATTCGGATCGGTGCTCAACCAGGATCCCCCTCGAAGCTGATCGCTGGGCCCGCTCCCTTGCATTCGCAGCTCTCTGGAAATGTGCGACGCCGGTGGAGATACTGCCTCGGTGGCGGACGTCGACGCACAGAGAGGATCGTCGTCCGTGGCGCCGTGCAGGGTCGGCTTTCGCCCGTTCGTCCACCGCCTCGCCCTGCGCCACCGGCTGGGGGTTTCGTCCTCAACGACGGATCCGGGGTGGTTGTCGAGGCCGAGAGAGATGCCGCGTCGCTCAGCTCTTTCACCGAGGAGCTGATCGAGGAGGCGCCACACCCAACGTGAGGGCGATTGGAACCCAAGCCGCCAAGAGCCGATTGGGCGAAACGGTCTACAGCGAGCCGAAGTCGACGTTCTCAGCGTAGGGACCGGTAGCGATGCTGATCCCAGCGAGGAACCGGAGGATCGTCGCCCAGAGCCCGGCAAGGACGAGCGATGATGTTGAGGACGAGCCGCATGGCCGCTGCGTCTAGCCGACCGCGTCCAGCGGGCGTCTCCGCCAGGCCTCAGCGCCGTCCCCGCTGCGGGCACTGACCCGGAGCACGTCCGCCGACGGGTTCACCTGATCCAAGTTGGCGACGAAGCGGTCGACTGAGAAGTCGACGTGCGGGAGCAGGTCGATCTTGTTGAGGACGACAAGCGAGCAGGCGCGGAACATCAGGGGGTACTTGAGGGGCTTGTCGTCGCCCTCGGTGACCGATGCGACCATCCAGCGGTGGTGCTCGCCGACCGTGAACTCGGCCGGGCAGACGAGGTTGCCGACGTTCTCGATCACGAGCAGGTCGATCTCCTCCAGCGGGATCTGATCGATCGCCGAGCGGACCATGTTGGCGTCGAGGTGGCACTCGCCGCCGAAGGCCGGGTCCGTGTTGATCTGGGTCACCGGAACGTGCAGATGGGATATGCGGTCGGCGTCGAGGCGGCCGCGCACGTCGCCCTCCAGGACCCCGACGCGGACGTCGCCTGTGCCGCCCTCGAGCGCGCGTTCGAGCAGCGTGGTCTTGCCGGCGCCCGGCGCGCTCATCAGGTTGATCACGGTGACGCCGGCGGCGTCGAAGTCGGCGCGGTTGGCCTGGGCGATCGTCTGGTTGGCGTCGAGCGCGCCCTCGGCTACGCGGACGGTCGTCTGGTGCACGTCAGGAGCCTCCCACGACGTCAGGCCCACCGAACTGGAGGGCATCGTCGGAAACCTGGCCCAGGTAGAAGCGCGCCCTCGCGAGTTCCGTGTCACCGTCCCGAACAACCAGCGCGTGGGGTCCCGAAGTTTCGAACGTCGCCCCGACGTTGATCGCAATGACCAGACGCTGCTCCTGGCCGGGCGGTAGGCCCGGTGGCCTTCCAGCCTCGAACTCCATGGACAGCTCGTCGCCAAGTTCGTTGCCATCTGGATCCTGAATCACCAGCTGGAGCCTTTGACGGCGGTTGGTCTCATCCCAGGGACAGTCGATCCCCATGCCGACGCTGAATCGCCACTCCTGCGGGAACTCCGGAAAGTTCAGGACGTTCCACCCGGCGCCCAGCGTGTAGAGCTTTCCGTTCAGCGACTCGCTGTAGTCCGTGAGGAGAAGGAAGGCAATCCGCATGGTCAGGAGCCTCGCTCAGCCCAGTCGCGCTCCGCCTCGGCCTCCATCCGCTCGAGACGCTCGTAGTAGTCCGGAAACTCCTTCATGTGGGCGAGCGCGATCTTGCCGGTCACGATCGGGTCGTCGTCGGTCACATTGGTCTGCGGATCGTGGCTGCCGTGCTCGAATTCGACATCCATGCCCGCCCGGAACTGGTCCAGGTCGAAGCGCCCCCAATCGACCCCGATCTCGTCGCCGACCCGGCGCGCCTCCTCGGTGCTGGTGCGTCGTTCCTCGGTCATCTGCGGCTCCGTTCGGCTGAGCAGGGCATTGTCAGGAGGCTCCCACGGCGGGCTCGGTCACGTCAATCGACTCGACAACGACCTCCTCGCCGCTGACCACGCGGTGATCGGCGGACTCGCACTCCGGGCAGCGGAAGCGGACGATCAGCTCATCGCCCGAGCGGGCGGGCGGCGGGGCCGGGTCCCACTCGGCGCCGCAGGCCGCGCAGGCAAGGAGCGAGGGGGCGCGCTCCCACTCGAGCTCGGCGCCTTCGCAGATCGTCTCCTCGGAAGCTACCTCGAAGTAGAAGCCCAGGTACTCGGGGACGACCTGACGCAGGCGGCCTACCCGGACGCGAACGACCGCGACCGGCCGGCCCCGTGCATGGCGCTCGGCCGCGGCGACGATGGCTTGGGCGACGGCGAGTTCGTGCACCTCAGCTCGCCCCACTGAGCTCGTGATAGAGATCGAGCACCAGCTTCTCCACGGTCTTCTGGACCGGGTCCGAGAGGCCCTCGCCCGCCTCGAAGCTCTCCCCCTCGATCCCGTAGACGACCAGCCGCGGAAGCCGGCCGAGCTCGCGGGCGAGCTCGACCGCCTCGGGCAGCCCCATCGCATGGGTGGAGGCGTTGAAGATCTCCGCGGGGAGGGGCGCGTCGGTGACGTCGAAGCGGTGGAGCCGGCCCGGCTCCGCTCCCGAGCTGATCGCGTCCACCACGAGAGATTCGTCGACGGTGCTCCAGGCCTCGATCAGCGAGGCGGGCTCGCCCTCCTGCTCGATCAGGATCACGCCAGGCGGGTGGGCGAGGCGGAGACGGCGCACCACCTCTAGCCCCGCGGCGTCGTCGCGGCGGAAGTGGTTGCCGATGCCGATCACGGAGAGCAGCCGCTTCTCCTCTCCCTCGATCGTCCGCTCGCCCTTCCGCTCGATTCGAACTCCGACCCGCGCCGCCAGCGACCTCGCGTGCTCGATGTCACGGTCCAGATGTTCGCGCTCGCGCTCCATCAGGTGCAGCACGGCCCACTGCCGCTCGAGGAACTGGCGCTCCTCGCGGAGGAAGGCCGGGTCCGTCGGGCGGGACTCGCGGTGGACGAAGCTGCGCGGCACTGTCAGCCTCCGGCGGGTCGGGCGCTCACGCCCGGTCCACGTCGAGCTTCAGGAAGTGGGTCGAGCAGGAGATGCAGGGGTCGTAGTTGCGGATCGCCTGCTCGCACTCCCACTGCAGGCGATCGTCGGGCAGCTCCACACGCGGCTTGACGAACTCGAGCAGGTCCTGCTCGATCCGCGCCTGGTTCTGGGAGGTCGGGGGAACAATGCGCGCCTCGGCGATCGAGCCGTCCCGCTCCAGGCGGTAGCGGTGCCAGAGCATGCCGCGCGGCGCCTCGCTCCAACCCGTGCCTACCGAGGCCCGCGGCTCCATCTCGACCGCCGGCGGGTCCGGCGGCTCGTAGCCGGCGATCAGCCGCAGCGCCTCGTCAAAGGCGTAGAGGATCTCCACCGCCCGCACGACAATCGACTTGAACGGGTTGCGGCACTCATCCCCGAGCCCCGCCTCCGCCGCGGCCTCGCGCGCCAGATCGGAGAGCTGGGCGGAGTTGAGCGCGTAGCGCGCCATCGGTCCGAGGAAGTAGGTGCTGCCGTCTGACATCCGAGACTGGAGCGCGGTTGAATGGGGCACCTGCATCTCGGTGAAGTGCTCCTCGTACTCGCCGGGGCTGATCTGGAGGCCGGAGCTCGAGACCAGCCGGCCGTCCTCGATCGCGTAGCGGTCGGGATGGCGCAGGGCGCAGAACTCGTAGTCCTGCTCGAAGTCGGGGAAGTCGAGCTTGGAGACCCAGGCGACTGATTGGCGCGCGAGTTCGCGCGCCTCCTCGAGCCCGGGAACGAGCGAATCCAGATCCGCCCGGCTCGGCGCCTTGTAGAAGCCGCCGACACGGACGTTGATCGGGTGGATCGCGCGGCCCCCGATCATCCGCAGCAGGTCGTTGCCGGTCGCCTTGATCTTCAGGCCGCCCTCGACCGCCTCGCGATGATCGCGAGCCATCGCCCAGGCCGACTCGAAGCCGAGGAAGTCCGGCGCGTGCAGGAGGAAGACGTGGAGCGCGTGGGACTCGATCCACTCGCCGCAATACATCAGGCGTCGAAGCACGTGGATCCCCTCCGGCACATTCGCCTCGAGCGCGTCCTCCATCGCGTTGAAGGCGCTCGTCATGTAGGCGACCGGGCAGATGCCGCAGATCCGCGCAGTGATGTCCGGGGCCTCCTTGAAGTCTCGACCTCGGAGGAAGGCCTCGAAGAAGCGGGGCGGCTCGTAGATCTGCAGCTCGACGTTCTCGACCTCGCCGCCGCGGATCCGGACCTGCATCGCGCCCTCACCCTCGACCCGGGCCAGGGCCTCGGTGCGGATCGTCCGGGTCTCGCCGTTACCGGACATCGCTCTCCGGATCGGAGGCAGACGGGCCGACCTTCGGTCCAGGCGTGCCGCCGAGCTTCTCCGACTCGGCCTGGAACGGCTCGCGCGCGGTGTGGAAGGTCCGGTAGACGCGGATCACGTCGACCTCATCCATGCCGAGGCCCTCGAACCAGCCCGAGAGCGAAGGCGCGTTCGGCGACTCCATCGGGCCGAAGCAGCCGTAGCAGCCGCGGTCGTAGCTCGGGCAGAGCGCGCCGCAGCCGGCGTGAGTGACTGGCCCGAGGCAAGGCGTCCCGTGGGCGACCATCACGCAGACGTTCCCGGCCCGCTTGCACTCGATGCAGACCGAGTGGTTGGGGATCGCCGGCTTCCGCTCGTTGAGGAAGGCACTGATCACCTCGAGGAGCTGGTGGCGGTTCACCGGGCAGCCCTGGAGCTCGAAGTCGACGTGGACGTTGGCCGAGATCGGCGTCGAGGTCTCGAGCGTCGAGATGTACTTGGGCGAGGCGTAGACGACCGACATGAAGTCCTCGACGTCGGCGAAGTTCCGCAGCGCCTGGATCCCGCCCGAGGTCGCGCAGGCCCCGATCGTGACCAGGCGGCGCGACTTCGCGCGCACCTCCTTGATCCTCTCCGCGTCATGCGGCGTCGTGATCGAGCCCTCGACCAGCGAGAGGTCGTAGGGGCCCTCGACCTTGCCGCGGGTCGCCTCCAGGAAGTAGGCGACCTCGATCTCGTCGGGCAGCGAGACCAGCTCGCGCTCGAAGTCGAGCAGGGAGAGCTGGCAACCGTCGCAGGAGGCGAACTTCCAGACCGCGAGCTTGGGGCGCTCGTCGCTCACAGCTCCCTCACCCCGAGCAGCGTCCCGATCCGGCCGACCGGGAAGACCGGCCCGTCCTTGCAGACGAAGCGATGGGCGAGTTGGCAGTGCCCGCAGTGGCCGACCGCGCACTTCATGTTGCGCTCCAGTGAGACGTGGATGCTGTCGAGCGGGACACCGCGTTCCTGGAGCGCCGTGGAGACGAAGCGCATCATCACCTCCGGCCCGCAGACCATCGCCGTGGTGCGGGCGCCCTCGAATCCGGCGTCCGGGATCAGCGAGGTGACGAGTCCGACGCGCCCGTCCCAGTCCCCGGGCGCGCTGTCGACCGTGGTGGCGACGCTGACCCCCGCTTCCCGCCAGCGCCGCAGCTCGCTCGGATAGAGCGTCTCGTCTGGCGTGCGCGCTCCGTAGAGGAGCGAAACCGCTCGGTAGGAATCGCGATTCGCGACCAGGTGGTTGAGAGCCAGCCGCAGGGGCGCCAGCCCGATGCCGCCGCAGACGACCACCACGTCGCCGCCCGTGGCCTCCGCCACGGGCCAGCTGTTGCCGAACGGCCCGCGCAGTCCGACCTGCTGGCCCGGCTCGATGGAGCAGAGCGCTCGGGTCGCGGCCCCCATCGCGCGGATCGTGTGGCCGACGCGGCCGCCGGCCTCCCCGCCGCCGCTCACCGAGATCGGCACCTCCCCGGCGCCGAAGGCGTAGAGCATCGAGAACTGGCCGGGGCTGAACTCCCCCACCCCATCGCCGCCGGACGGCTCGAGCTCCAGCGTCCAGGTGTCCACCAGGTCCTGGCGCTTGTCGGCGACGACGTAGGAGGTGGGAAGCATCGGGTCGACGACCATCAGCTCGCCACCGCGCCGTAGACGTCCAGCATCCGGAGCCGGGTCGCCTGCAGGCGCTCCACGATCACCGGGATGAAGCGGCGCATCAGCTCGTAGCCGAGCACCGGGTCCCGATCGGCCTTCCCCCGGAGGCAGGCGGCGTCGAAGGCGACGACGTGGACGGAGCCGACCGCCCGCGCGTCCAGGTGGACCTTGTACGGCGGGGTGAGCCAGGACCAACCCACCAGGTCGCCGCCCTCGACGGTCTCCACCGTCACCCCGCCGCGCTGCGGCACGAAGATCTCGAGGGCCACCCGGCCGAGCCGGACGACGTAGAAGCTGTCGGCGGGGTCCCCCTCGCGCATCAGGTACTCGCCGTCCGCGAAGGTCACATTCTGGGCGCAGCCGGCGATCAGCTCCAGGTGCTGGGAGGACATCCCGTTGAAGGCCTTGGCCTCGGCGAGCAGCTGCTCAATGGTCTGCACTGATCCCCCTTCCCTCTCCCGGACCGAGGTCGGTGGCGCGGATCGCGGCGGCCTCCTCCGTGATGTCGATCGCGACCGGGCACCAGGTGATGCAGCGCCCGCAGCCGACGCATCCGGAGGTCCCGAACTGGTCGATCCAGGTGGCGAGCTTGTGGGTCATCCACTGCCGGTATCGCGAGGGGGGCGAGTTGCGGACGCTGCCGCCGTGGATGTAGGAGTGATCGAGCGTGAAGCAGGAGTCCCAGCGGCGCACCCGCTCGGCCTCCTCCCCGGCGAGGTCGCTCATGTCCTCGACCGTGTGGCAGAAGCAGGTCGGGCAGACGAGCGTGCAGTTGCCGCAGGTCAGGCAGCGCTCGGAGACCTCGTCCCAGCGCGGGTGCTCCATGTTCCGATAGAGGAGCTCCTTGATCCCGTCGGTGTCCAGCTCGCGGCCCATCTGCGAGGCGCACTCCTCCGAGACCGACGCCGCGGCGGCCACGTCGCCCTGATCGGCGTGCACCGCCCCGGTCTCGGCGAGCAGCTCCTTGCCCCGATCCGACCCGGCCTCGACCAGGAAGCGGTGCTCTCCCTCGATCAGCTCGGTCAGAGCCAGGTCGAAGCCGGACTCGGCGCGCGGGCCGGTCCCCATCGAGACGCAGAAGCAGGTGTTGCCCGCCTTCGAGCAGTTGACGGCGACGATGAAGGCGTCGCGCCGGCGCGCCTCGTAGTCGGCGTCGGTGTAGGAGTCGCCGATGAAGACCCGGTCCTGGACGCCGATCGCGGCCAGGTCGCAGGAGCGGACCCCGATGAAGGCATACCGCGGCCTCTCCTCGGCCTCCTCGGTGTAGGAGATCTCGCCATCGGCGGATCGGCTCGCCTTCCAGAGCGTCAGATTGGGCGGAAAGAGGTGGTGCTTCCACGAGTTCGGTCCGTTGTTGAAGCCGAACAGCGCACCGTCATCCCGCTTCCGAAGCCGGTAGGTGCCGCCCTCCTGCTCGTCGGTGATGCCCTCGGGCAGCTCGGCCGTGGAGGAGATCTCCTCGTAGAGGATCGCCCCGTCCCTGACCATGGGACCGACCACCTCGTACCCCTGGTCGGAGAGAGCGGCGAGCAGTTCGTCGAATCCCTGCCGGTCGATCACCAGAGGCGCGGAGCCCTCGCGCTGCTCGCCCGCCGAGCTCACCCGACGTCCGGCGGCTTGTGTGGGTCGAGCGCCATCGGCTCCTCGTGCCACTCCTGCGGCAGGGCGACCTCCACGTCGAGGGCGTGTCCGGGCGGCTCCGGCTCCTCGTGGACCTCGCCGTGATAGAGGAAGGGCGCCAGGTAACGAGCGCTGATCTTGTGCGGGGGCCACCAGAGGACGTCCGGAGAGGCCTCGCCCTCCCCACCCCCGCCCGCAACCTCCGCACGGAGGCTGACCGACTCGTCGCCCGTCAGCAACTTGCCGCGCAGTATCGGCCGAAACGGGGGAGGCTCCGGCCCGGCGCCAAGGCGGTGCGCGATCTCCTCGGCTGCCGCGTCGGCCTGCTGGGTGGCGATGCCGCCCTGCTTGATCGGGAAGTTCGTGCCGTCGCCGGCGGCGTAGACGTCCTCCACCCCCTTCACCCGTGCGTGATCGTCGATCGGGATGAAGCCCTGATCGTCGGAGGGCAGCCCCTCCATTCCGGGGCCCTCCATGACCGGCAAGGCGACCACTTCGGACGGACCCAGGACGCGATCGCCCGGGCTGAGCGCGATCCCGTCAGCTCGGATGGCTCGAACGGTCGTGCTGGGGAAGAACTCGATCCCGCGGCCTCCGAGCAGCTCGCCCACCGCCGCGCTCGCGGTCGGACCGAAGATCGCCAGGGGCGCGGATTCCGGGGTGACGATCGCGATCTTCACCGCGACTCCCCGCTCGATGCCGCGCCGTTGTGTCATCAGCGCGATCTCGTAGAGCGGCAACGACCAGCTGACGCCGTGAGGGACCACGAAGGCCATGCGGTTGTTCTTGCGCGCCGCCCGGTCGAGGACCTCATCCGCTCTGAACGGCTCCGGTCCCGCCGGGAAGGTGGTGGCCTCCTCGAGCGCCGGCCGGAAGCGCCCCCCGGCGCAGACGATCAGGTAGTCGTACTCGAGGGTGGAGCCGTCGTCGAGCTCGACGGCGTGCTCCTTGGGGCGGACCCTGCTGATCGCGCGCGGCACGAAGCGTGCTCCCATCTCCTCGGCCAGCGGCCCCAGCTCGTGGCGGTCGGCGGGTCCGAGGCCGAACGGCTCCTCGACGAGTAGCGGCCTGTAGACGAAGTCTGGATCGGGAGCGACCAGGGTCTCGGCTGCCCGGTCGCCGCCCAGGTCGTGAAGCGCGAGCAGTGCCTCCAATCCCGCCACCCCGCCGCCCGCTATCAGCACGCGGGCGCCGTCGCTCCTGGGTCCGTCGTTCATCTGCTCCTCGTCCTCGATTTCCTTGCTCTCTGCCCGCCAACGCTATCGCGCACGATTGGCAGTGGAGTAGGCGGGCGGACACGGTCAGACGCGGGCCTGAGTGCGCGGCTCAGCGCGCGCGCCGCGAGCGCACTACGCGTCGTCGGGCTGGCCCGGCTGGGGCGGGCCGATGCGATAGGGCCGCATCATCTCGTTGTCCTCGTGCTCAACGATGTGGCAGTGCCAGACGAACTGGCCGGGCGTGTTGAACCGTGCGCGCAGGCGCGTCACCTGCCCCGGGTAGGCCACGATCGTGTCCTTGAACCCGCTCTCCCACGGCTCCGGCGGGGTAGGCGAGCCCGCCACCTGCACCATCTGGGTGCCCTCGTCCACGACGATGTCCTGGCGATTTACGACCTCGAAGACGATCTCGTGAATGTGCATCGGGTGGGCGTCCGCGGTCGTGTTGTACATCTCCCAGAGCTCAGTCGCGCCCAGGGCGGGGTTTTCGGTCACCGGCTCCTCCCAGAGGCGCTCGGTCCAGACCCCGGCGGCCACCGTGCCGAGCAGGGCCTCGACCGGCCCCTCGACCGGTTGGTCCTGAGCGTCGAAGCCCACTCCCCCCTTCTCGATCATCGCCACCCGCCGGGTGACCGTATCGGCGGGCAGCGGCGTGATCGCGGGCAGCTGGAGGAACTGCGGCGGGGTCGAGTCGTCTCCGCTGCGCGCGGGCCCGACCCGGAATTGCATGATCTGGCCGGTGGTGCCGGGGTCGGCGGCGTCGAAGTCGCCCGGCGGTTCGCCGCCGCCGAACGGCTCGTCGGGACCGGCGTTGCGGAGGGCGTGATTACCGACGGGGACGTGGGTGAAGTCAACGATCACGTCCGCCCGCTCGGCGGGACCCAAGAGGAGATGGTTGCCGTTGTCAACGGTGAGGTTCACCGGGGCGGCGAGGAACCCGCCCTCGTTTCCGATCTGCCATGCCTCGACCCCGGGGACGTCGTTGAAGTCGAGGATCAGGAACCGCGACTGACAGCCGTTCAGGAAGCGGAAACGGTAACGGCGCCGCTCGACATCGAGGAACGGCCACGTGCTGCCGTTGGCGATGATCGTGTTCCCGAAGAACTCGGGATTCCAGATCGGCGAGAACTCCCCGTCGGGGATGTAATCGCGCACGATCCCGTCGAAGAACGCCCGGGTGTCCGGATAGAACAGCGATCCGTCCTCATTGAAGGAGCGGTCCTGGATCGCGATCGGGATCTCTCGGTAGCGCTTGTTGGGGGGGAACTTGTCGTTCTCTCGCGGCGCCGGTCCGGGAAGCGACGCCGTCTTCCCGCTTCGGCGGTCGATCACGGCCTTGTCCCCGGCCGGGCCGCCCCGGATGATGTAGAAGCCCGCGGGGCCGGCGTACACGTTCAGTCGCGTCATGCCGAGGGCGTGGTCGTGGTACCAGATCGTCGCCGCGCGGTTGTGATTGGGGTACTGGAAGACCGCGAAGCCGGGACCCCAGTCGACGCCGTAGCTCGCGGCGGCCTTGCGGGCGAAGAATTCGTACCAAGTCCCTTCGCTGGCGAAGGCGGCGGGGATGTCGTCCCCGGCAGGCAGGTACCAAGCCTCCGCATAGCCGTCGCTGTCGTCAGCCACGCCGACGGCACCGTGCACATGGGTAACGATCGGGACCGGGCCGGTGTAGGGGCCGGGCGTCTCCCCGAACGTCGGCCGGCTGTCGCGGCCGGCGGCGCCTCCGGGCGGATTCGCCCAGTGCAGGGTCGGGTCGACGGGCAGCAGGTGCGGTAGGAAGTCCCCGCCGTTGTCGACCAGCTCGTTGATCCACTTGACCCTGACCGGCCTGTTCTGCCTGGCCTCGATCGTGAGCGAGGGGGCGTGGTGAATGAGTAGGCCGCGCTTGCTACGCGCCGTCTTCGCGCCGTAGCCCCACACGGTCGTCTCGGGATAACCCACCGGGAGGACCTGCTGGGAGATCTGCTTCATCGAGATCTCGTAGTAGTCGATGGGCTTGCCACCCCGCACCTTGACCTTGGCGGCCCGCGGCATCACCGGCGGGATGAGCATCGGCGTCTCGAACTTGGGGACACGGTCGGGATCCAGCGTGCCACCGGGGATCTGGGCGAGGGCAATGGGGGCGCCCAGGCCGGGAAGTCGACCAAACAGGTAGAAGCCTGCCCCCGCACTCCCCACCCAGGCAACGAACGTACGCCGGGAAACGCGTTGCGGAGCCGTCATCCGTGACCTCTCTCTCACTGCTGATCCGCTCCCGCAAGCCTATTCAAGAAGCTCCCGCCTTTCCAGAGCGAGATCTGTAGCGGAGGGGGTGGGATTCGAACCCACGAGGGACCCGAGGGCCCCTAACGGTTTTCGAGACCGCCCCGTTCAACCGCTCCGGCACCCCTCCGGCACAAAAGGCTAGCGGCGGCTGAGGGCGCCGGCTCCCCCCGGCGGGTTGCGCCTAACATGCAGGACGGGCCGGGGTTGCGTCTCTGACCGATCGGAGGATGCAGTGCCAAGCAGGGACACGCATCAAGTTGGGCAATCCGCCCAACCCGAAGCAACCCTCAGGATTGACCACCGCCTCCGGCTCTCGGGCGAGTTAACCCAGGCCACTCTCGGCGACTTCGAGAAGGCGATTCGCGGAGCGCTGGACGCCTCGCCCCGAGAAATCGCCGTCGATCTGACGGAAATCGATTTCATCGACGATGCCGGACTGACAGCTCTCTTGAAGGCACATCTGCGGAGCCGCCGACACGGACTGTCGATCAAGTTCGTGCCTTCGGACCACGCGGCCGTCAAACAGGTCGTGGCCATCACCGGCACGGACGAAATCTCGGACTGAGCTTCGGTCTAGGCCCCGGCGGGCAGTTTGCCCTCGAGCACGTAGCGGAGCACATCCACCACCTGCTCCGGAGTCTCGGCCGTCGCCATCGCGGCGCGGTCGATCTCCTTCAGCGCGTGCGTGGTGTCGGGGTCGTGCAGCGTGACGATCGGCTTGCCGAGCGCGGCGGCGAAGCCGGCGTCGAAGGCCGCGTTCCACTGCCTGTACTTGTCGCCGAAGCGGACGACAACCACGTCGGCCTGGCGGATCAGCGTCTGGGTCCGGATCGCGTTCACCCCCGCGCCCTTGTGGTCCTTCCAGAAGTCCTCGGACTCAGAACCCAGGATCGCCACGCCGACGTCGTCCGAGGCGCCGTGGTCGGTGACGGGCGAGGCGAAGGTCACGTGGAGCCCGGCCTGCTCCGCGCCAGAGGCGATCTGCTCGCGCCAGTCGGAGTGGATCTCGCCGGCGAGGTAAACGTTCCAGGCCACGGCGCGATCTTAGTGAGTGGGCCTGCGCAGCTCGCGGAGAGGCGAGGGACTAGGATCGGCGCCCGATGCGCCGCGATGGGAGATTTCAAGTCGTGCTCAGGGCCCTCGCCCTGGTCGCGCTGGGCGCGATCCTGGCGACCGCCGTGGGAGCGGTGGCGAAGAAGAAGCCGCCCCAGCCCGCCAAGCCCCAGCCGAGCCCGCCGGTTTCGATCCGGCCGACCGGGGTGGGCGTTCCGCAGATCGGAGCCCAGGGCACCGTCGGGATCTCCGATCTCGCCGCCGCGCTGCGCAGCTATCACGACGGCGGGCAGTACGAATCCGACCTGGGCACGGTCGATGCGCAGGCCCGCGCGTTCATGCTGAGACAGGCCAAGGCGTTGCGCCAGAAGCGGAAGCGCCGCTGCTCACAGAAGGGCTCGAAGAAGAAGACCCGCGCAGCCGCCTCCTGCGCGCCGCTCAAGCTCGCGATCGTCCTGGACATCGATGAGACCTCGCTGTCGAACTACGAACAGCTCAACCTGAACAACTTCGGGAACGCGACAGTGGCGCTGGCAGTGGCGGCTGTCGGGGGGGCGTCTCCGGCGATCGCACCGACGCTCGATCTCTACCGGAGGGCGCGCGCCGCGGGCATCTCGGTCTTCGCGATCACCGGCAGGCCGGCGGCGATCCAGGCGCAGACGCGGCAGAACCTCAACAACGCGGGCTACACCGACCTCTCGGGGATCTTCTTCAGGCCCGGGGGCGCAGCCGTGATCCCGTTCAAGAGCGGCCAGCGCGCTGGGCTCGAGGCGCAGGGCTACCGCATCGTCGTCAACGTGGGTGACCAGGAGAGCGACCTCGCGGGCGGCCACGCCGACCGCAGCTTCAAGCTCCCGAACCCGTTCTATTTCATCTCCTAGCGGCCGGAGTCCCGGCCGCTAGCCTTCCCCCGCAGCACCCGGAGAGGTGTCCGAGTGGCTTAAGGAGCTCGCTTGGAAAGCGAGTGGGCGGATTAAACCGCCTCGTGGGTTCGAATCCCACCCTCTCCGCTCCAGTCGGGGCGGCCTGAACGGTGAGGGCCGCGCGCGGTCTCCCGCGCACGGCCCCCTCAACTCATTGCCGTATCGCCCCCTACGCGGCGGCAGGCCGTGCCGTCGTCGGCCCAGACCGCGCCCTCATCGACAGCATGATGCTGGCGATGATGATCCAGAGGGCGGCACCCGGGGCGCCGAAGAACCCGATCGGCCCGGCGAGCGAGACCACACCGAAGACGATCCCCCACCAGCCGAGCCATTTCGGCAGCACGCCGCTGCGGAGCACCGCGAACCCGACGGACCAGTTGAACACGATCACGCCAAGGAGAAACGGCACGAAATCGTTATCCCAGATCGCCTGGATCGTCTGGATCTCGGGGGCTGGGATGTCATCGACCGCCTCCGCCGCCGCGAAGATGAGCGTGCTGTCGATCGCGGCTCCGATTGAGACGATCACGATCCCGATCAGCGGCAGGATCGACAGCATCAATCCGGCACCGGGTTCGAGCACCTTGCGGAGGTAGCCGCCGAAGAAGATCAGGAAGGCCGCGGCAACGGCGCTGATGAACGCGCCGATCTCCGCGGAATCCTTGTTGTCGCTGTACCAGCTGGCGATCTCAGCCGGGGAATGGTCGGCGTCCTTCGGCTGGCCGCCGACGATGAAGCTGATGAGCAGCAAGACGACGAAGCCAAGGCCCGTTACCAATGGCACGAGCCATTCTCTGCGGTCTCTCTCCATGCGAGTCTCCTCCTCTTCTCGGCGCCACCCCCACGGCGCGCCTTCGGGGATTTGCTGTCAATCATGTGACAGCGCGCACGAGTATCTCAGCGGCGACGGTCGTTGCTCGGAATGCGGCCGCAGGCGGGCGCTTCACCTGACGCTCGACTAGTGTCCGCACATGGCGCAGGTGCCGACCGTGACCGGGATGCTCGAGGCCGATGAGCTCGGCACGACCCTGATCCACGAGCATCTGCGCAACTCCGACGAGGCCGTGCGGAACCAATGGCCGGTCGCCGGCGCGGTCAAGGAGGACAAGCCCTACGAGGTCCCGCCCGATCAGGTCTTCGACATCGCGGTCCGGGAGGCCCAGGCGGCCGTGGATCTCGGGGTCAAGACGATCGGCGAGCCGACCGCGATGTTCCTCGGCCGTGACGTCGACTTCATGCGCCGGGTCGCTGAGCAGACCGGCCTGCAGGTGATCCCCTGAACCGGGATCTACACCTACGATCACCTGCCGCAGTTCTTCATGAATCGCGATCCCGACCAGATCGCCGATCTGTTCGTGCACGACATCGAGAACGGGATCCAGGGGACGGACATCCAGGCCGCCTTCGTCAAGTGCGCCGCTGACGAGCCGGGCGTGAACGAGAACATCGAGAAGGTCCACCGCGCGGCCGCGCGGGCCAGCGTCCGCACGGGGGCGCCGATCATGGCGCACTCGCGGCCGGCCAGCAACACCGGGCCACGGCAGGTCGAGATCTTCATGGAGGAGGGCGTCGAGCCGGAGAAGGTCCAGATCGCCCACACGGGCGACACCGACGACCTCGACTACATCGAGGGCCTGCTCGAGACGGGAGTCTGGATCGGCCTCGATCGCTACGGCCTCGACATCTTCCTGCCGTATGACAGGCGCCAAGCTACTGCGAAGGCCCTGCTCGAGCGTGGCTACGCAGACCGCATCTTCCTCTCGGCCGACTCGGTGGCGACGACCGACTGGTTCCCGCCGAACGTGATCGAAGGCCTGATCGCATCCGGGGCGGCCCACGACTGGACCATCCGGATCATCCACGAAAGGGTCCTTCCGGAGCTCCGCGAGTGGGGCATGACCGAGGAGCAGGAGCGGACGATGATGGTCGAGAACCCGGTGCGCTGGCTCGCGGGCTGAGCGGCGCACCTGCATAGGCTTCGCCCATGCCGGACGCCAACGACCCGGGGCTGCTGACCCCGGCCGAGACCTCGCTGCTGATCGACCGCTACGAGATCACGATGGCGGCGAGCTATCACCGCCTCGGCCGCAACGAGCCGGCGGTCTTCGAGCTCTTCGTCCGCAGGCTTCCGCCCCATCGCGACTGGCTGGTGGTCTGCGGGCTCGGCCCCACACTTCGGCTGATCACGGAGATGCGCTTCGGTCCCGCCGAGATCGAATACCTGGGCACGCTCGGCTGCAACGACGACTTCCTGCGCTACCTGGAGGAGTTCAGGTTCCGAGGCGACATAGAGGCGATGCCCGAGGGCACGATCGCCTTCCCCGACGAGCCGCTGGTCCGCGTGACGGCGCCGCTGATCGACGCCCAGCTGCTCGAGACCCTGCTCCTCAACCAGATCAACTTCCAGACGATGATCGCCACCAAGTCCGCCCGGGTCGTGCTCGCCGCCGAGGGCAAGGGGGACTCGGTGATCGACTTCTCCCCCAGGCGCGACCACGGAGTGGACGCGGCGATGAAGGTGGCTCGGGCCTCGGCGGTCGCCGGCCTGGGCGGGACCTCGAACATGGCGGCCGCGATGCGCTACGGCCTGCTGCCCGTGGGCACGATGGCGCACTCATACGTGCTCAGCTTCGAGACCGAGGAGGAGGCCTTCGAGGCGTTCATGCGCGAGAACCCGGACAACGCGCTGCTTTTGGTCGACACCTACGACACGCTCGAGGGCGTCCGCCACGCGATCGAGGCTTCCCGCCGCACGGAGATCCCGCTGACCGGCATCCGGATCGATTCCGGGGACCTGGCCGGCCTCGCCCGGGAGGCACGGCGCCTCCTCGACGAGGCCGGGATGAACGAGGCGGTGATCGTCGCCTCGGGGGATCTCGAGGAGCACCGGATCGCCGACATGTGCCGGGCCGGGACGCCGATCGACCTCTGGGGGGTCGGCACTGAGCTCGGGACCAGCCGCGACTCGCCGGTCGTGAATGGCGTCTACAAGCTCGTCGCGGAGCTCCGCGATGGGGACTGGCGAGGGGTCGCGAAGCGCTCGGAGGGCAAGGCGACCCTGCCGGGCGCGAAGCAGGTCTTCAGGCGCCTCGAGGACGGCACGATGGCCGGCGACGTCGTCGGCGGCGCCGACGAGGAGCTCGACGGAGAGAAGCTGCTCGTTCCGGCGATGAGGGAGGGCGAGATCGCCCACACCGAGAACCTGGAGGAGATGCGGGAGCGGACCAGGCGGAGCATCGCGTCACTTCCGGTCGAGCTGCGCAGCCCCGGCGAGAAGCCCCGCTATCCGGTGCGCCACTCGGACGCGCTCACCGAGGCATTTCGCGCGACCGCCTCCGGCTAGCGACGCGCCGAGAAGAAATTCTCGAGCAGGTCGGCCGACTCCTGGCCCATCAGCCCCGACTCGACCGACGGGCGGTAGTTCACCACCGGCGCCCCGAAGAGGTCGATCACGCTGCCGACCGCGCCGCCCTTCGGGTCGGCGGCCCCGTAGACCAGGCGCGGAACGCGGGCAAGCGTGATCGCGCCGGCGCACATCGGGCAGGGCTCGAGCGTGACGTAGATCGTGGTCTCGAGCAAGCGCCAGCCCCCGAGGCGCTCGGACGCCTGGCGCAGGGCGAGCACCTCCGCGTGGGCGGTCGGATCACCGCGGAGCTCGCGCTCGTTTCCGGCCGCGCCGAGGACCTCGTCACCGCGCGCCACGATCGCTCCGATCGGCACGTCGCCGTGTCCCCCGGCTCGCTCGGCGAGTTGCAGGGCGCGCCGCATCATCCGCTCGTCGGTCGCACGCTCGGTCACGCGCTGAGTATCTCCTGAACCGGCGCACGGATCGCGGGTTCTCGGTAGTCGGCACGATCCTCGAGCACGCGAGCGCCGCGACGGCTCCGGGATCCGGGACCTCGGCCGCGCGCCTCGGGCCCTCCGACCTGGCGTCGATCGGCCGGACGCTCTCCTACAACGACCCGCAGGTCGGGGCCACGAAGTGCAGTCCCGCCTGCGGCGAGGGCACTGCGGACGACCGCAACGTCGAGCTGTTGATCCGCGACCCGCGCGTCGCCCGCTAGCGCCCCCAGAGCAGGAACTTTCCCGGGACCGCGGTGTTTAGGTCCTAGCCTGCCGGGCCTTCTTCCGGCCTCCTCTCGTGATGATTCACCGGGGACCCATGCGAAAGCTGATCGCCACAACCACCCTTGCCCTGCTCACGGCGGCACTGGCCGCCCCAGGCGCCGAAGCGGCGGATCCATCCGTCCAGGCCGCCTTCGTCCCGGGCCAGCTGCTCGTCCGCTTCGACGGCGGGGCCGAGCACCTGGTGAGGCTTCCCCGGGGAATGGACGTCTCGAGCGTCCAGCAGGCGCTCGACTCGAATCCGTCGGTCGCCTACGCCGTGCCCAACTATCTGGCCCACACCTCGAGCGTCCCGGATGACCCCGGCCTCGCCGGCGTCCCGCGTGGCTGGGAGCGGACGCAGTGGAATTTCCTGCCCTGCGGGTCTCTCTGTGGGGAGTCCACGACCCCGCTGCCGTTCCAGGAGCGCGGCGGGCTGAACGCGCCCGGCGCCTGGGAGACCTTGAAGCAGCGTGGCGTGCCGGCCGGCAAGGGCGCCAGGGTCGCGGTCCTCGACACCGGCGTCGCGTACATGACCAAGAAGCCCCGGTTCCGGCGCAGCCCGGACTTCTCTCGCAAGCAGTTCCTGCCCGGCTTCGACTTCGTCGACAAGGACCGCCAGCCACTCGACGAGGACGGCCACGGCACTCACGTCACCGGGACGATCGCGGAGCGGACCGGCAATCACGTCGGCCTCACGGGCCTCGCCCCGAGGGCGAAGATCCTCCCGGTGCGCGTCCTCGACTCCGAGGGCTTCGGCACCGCGAGGAACATCGCCAAGGGCATCCGCTGGGCGGCGAACCACCGGGCTCAGGTGATCAACATGAGCTTCGAGTTCTCGCTCGGCGTCAACAGCTGCGGGAAGATCAAGGGGATCTGCGCGGCGATCAAGTACGCCTTCAAGAAGGGGGCGCTGGTGGTGGCTGCCGCGGGGAATGAGAACGGCGAGCCGGTCGCCTATCCGGCCGGGGCGCCGCACGCGATCGGAGTCGGCCGTACGACCAAGGACGCCTGCCTCGCGAGCGAGTCGCGCACCGGGGCGGGCCTCGATCTGGTGGCGCCCGGCGGCGGCTTCCCGCTGCTCGCCAACTGCGGCAACGACGATCCCCTGTTCAGCCGGGGCGTCCCGATCTTCCAGCTCACCCTGATCGGCGCCGGGTTCAAGACCTTCGGCTATCCCGGCGGCTACGAGGGGACCTCGATGGCGGCCGCGCACGTCTCGGGGGTGGCCGCGCTGGTGATTGGGAGCCACCTCGTTGGCAGCTTGCCTACCGCGGTCGAGTGCCAGCTCGAGGCCACCGCGAGGCACTTCGATTCACAACTCGGGCAGCCATATGACCCGCGGCTCTTCGGCGCGGGCTTGGTCGATGCCGCCGCCGCAGTTAGAGAGCGCGCTCCGGGCTGCTAGACGGCTTCGCACTCTCCAAGAACGCGGTCCCAGGATCAGAGGGCGGCAGTTTCGCGCGCCGTGGCCCGCTTTTTCCCCGAATCCACGATGGGCCGATGACTTTGCGCGAGGAGGTAGGTCTCTACCGACATGAGCGATAGAAAAGTAATTCTCAAAATGGTCATGTCCCTCGACGGTTTTGCCACCAGCCCCGATGGGACCCATGAATGGATGTTCGAGTGGTTCGGCGACGACTCGGGTGAGTGGAACCGCCGCGCGCTCCAGGAGGCCGGCGTCCACGCGATGGGCCGCCGCAGCTACGAGATCATGGGCCCGCACTGGGCCGCTTCCGAGGGGCCGATCGCAACCGCGATGAACGAGAAGCCGAAGGCTGTCTTCTCCCACACCCTGGAGAAGGCGGAATGGGGACCGGCCGAGATCTTCGGCGGGGAGCTCGGCGCGGAGATCGCGGACCTGAAGGCTCGGGACGCCGAAGGGACGGTCCTGGTCCACGGTGGCCCCGACTTCGCCAAGTCGCTGACCCGCCTGGGCCTCGTCGACGAATACCAGCTGACGACGGTCCCGATCGCGATCGGCGCGGGCCACAGCCCATTCGCCGAGCTGGGAGAGCACCTGAAGCTGGACGTCGTCGAAGAGGAGCGCTTCCAGAGCGGAGCCCTCGCGCAGATCCTGGTGCCGAAGCGGATGAGCGACCGCCAAACTGAACCGAGGGCCCGCTGAGGTCAGACCCCGATGGGAAGCGTTGACGGAGCCGTGCTGCTTCCCATGCAAAGCAGCGGTCGTGGGCATAACTGGCGGTCTAGCGTCACGCGACGCGGCGATCCAACCCCTCCTCCGTTCCACGGGGCAAGCCTGGTTTGCGGCACTCCGCCGCGGGGATACGCCCCGCATGCAGATTCTCGGACTCATCGCAATCGGGATCGTCATCGGGATCATCGCTCGCCTGGTCCTGCCCGGTCGTCAGCACATCGGCGTACTGGCGACTGTGCTCTTGGGGATCGGCGGTGCGCTCGTCGGCGGGATCGTCGCTAGCGCTATCGGCGAGGGCGACATCTTCGAGCTCAACTTCCTCGGCACGATCGTCGGCATCATCGCGGCGATTCTTTTGATCGCCGCGGCGGAGAGCTTTGGCGTCGGCGCAGGCCGCACCCGTCGGGTCTAACGCGCCTCCCGACCAGGCGATCCAACCCCCCGGTGCGCCAGGTCTGGGAAAAGGCGTTTGAGTGTTGAATGTGAGCCAGTTCACTCCTGAGGCTCGCGGCGGCATCCTGGCCCGGCTCGCGATGGGGATGAGGCTTGTCCGAGTCGAGTCGGTGCAGGCGGTCGGATCAATCCGGAGGCACGCGGCTGGGTCTTCCGCCGGCCACCGTGAGAGTGCCGGCACCTACCGTGACTTCGCAGCCGATGTCGACGCAGCCGGAACGCGAGGCATGGTTAAGTCCCGCTCGAGACCCTGGTCAGGGCCGGCTCGATGGCGGCAGCCCGCCGCTACTGGCGGGCGCTGTGAGGAGGGGACGCTCCATGAGCGCGAGAAGCCCGAATCGGCTATCCGCTTTGCATGGAAAGCGGAGACTCTAGGAATCGCCCTCGGCCTGTTGTGAATGCCGAAGGGGCAACTGCCCGACCAAGATCGCTAGCCAGATGCCTTGGCGCTCTGGGCTGAGCGCTTTACCCTCCACTCTGGTCACCATGGATGCCGGACCAGCGCCCCGCCGTCCACGGGCCAGACTGCTCCAGTGACATAGGAGGCATCATCCGAGGCCAAAAAGGCGACGACGGCCGCGACCTCCTCAGGCGTGCCGGCTCGTCGCAGGGGGAGGTGCGCGTAGCGCGGGCCCCCTCCCGGCTGGCGCCGGCGCTCCTCTCCTTGAACATCGATCGCTCCCGGTGCCACGGCGTTGACTCTGATCTCCCGCTCACCGAGTTCGATCGCCGCCTGTCTTGTGAACATGGCCAGCCCCGCTTTGCTTGCCGCGTAGGCGGCCGCGCCGCGGAGGGCGATGAAGGCGTGGATGCTGGCGACGTTGACGATCGCACCGCCGGGCGGCATTGAACGCGCGGCCTCTTTCGTGATCAGCATCGGCCCGGTCAGGTTGACGGCGAGCGTTCGTTCCCATGCATCGCGCTCCACCTCGAGAAGAGGCTGATAGGTCTGATCCGCGGCGTTGTTGACCACCACGCTGAGTGGGCCGGTGCGCTCGAAGATCTGCGCCACCTGGTCGGGGTCGCTGACGTCGGCCTCGACGACCTGGCTGGCGAGTTCGGCGGCGAGCTCTTCAGCGCGGTCCAGCTGCTCGACAGCGTTGATCCACACGCGGGCACCGTCGTGCGCGAGGCGCCGTGCGATCGCCATGCCGATACCGCGCTGAGCTCCGGTGACCAGCGCGGACTTGCCGTTCAGGTCGCCCATGCTCGAGAGCGTAGAGCGGGTCGTACCCCTCCAGGTTCACCTTGACGAGTGCTGCTTTGCATGGAAAAGAGCACTTTTCGGCCGCCGCGCCCGCCTATCGCGCGAAGCGGCGGGCCCGCTCTAGGCGAGCACCTTGGTGAGGACGACGATGATGAAGAAGGGGGTCTGGACCGAGTGCACGATGATCCCCATCCACGCGCTCT